>Ga0310691_10008410_pt1 | contig 10594 bp, 7 predicted proteins | sample 176DNAGHGlowgp2_FD_203887 | JGI IMG/M metagenome (GOLD analysis project Ga0310691, IMG submission 203887) | Sheep rumen microbial communities from Palmerston North, Manawatu-Wanganui, New Zealand - 1766 DNA GHGlow gp2 (v2) (version 2) | ecosystem: Host-associated > Mammals > Digestive system >... | reverse complement strand
TTGTACATTAGCAGTATCAAAATTAGATAAATCTAATTTTTCTAAATTAGAACATCCAGAAAACATATGACTCATATCAGTTACATTTTTAGTATTAAAATTAGATAAATTTAATTCTTTTAAAGAAGAACATTTAGAAAACATACTATTCATATCAGTTACATTTTCAGTATTAAATTTAGATAAATCTAATACTTTTAAAGAAGAACATCCATAAAACATACTTTCCATATTTTCTATATTATTTCTTTTAAATTTTATAAATTCTATTTTTTTTATAAATGTACAATTTTCAAAAAGATTTTTAAAGGAATTTATATTAGGTTTTATAGTCATTTTTATTATGTTTTTTGATTCATCTAAATATTCAATTATAACAGAATTTCCTCCATTAAATATTTTTTTATTATCTTTACTGTATATAATATTGTTCTTGATTTCTGTCTTACAATTAGTTCTTATTATTACTATTATATATTCATAAAATCTTTTAAAATCGTTTATGGTTATATTTGATCTATTTCGTATTCGTTTATTACGATTACAAATTCTTAATTTTTTTTCTTCTGTTATATATTCGAATACTCCTTGTAAAAAAAAATCACTTTTTATATCAAAAATAGTTTTATTATTATTATTATTATCACTATTTATATCACTATTTATAGTATTATTTATAGTATTATTCTTATTATTTTCCATACAACATATATTTGCTGTTGATAATGATAGAATTTGCGTTTTTTTATTTAACTTTATCATAACTAGTTTTGTATTTTCTAGTTAAATATTAATATTTTTCAAACAATAAATATTGTCTTTTTCTTATAATTTTAAATATATTATTAAAAAAAATGTGAAATTTATAGTTATTATTAAAGTTTATTTATAGCTTAAAATATTGATATAAATTTTAAAGTAAATAAGTAATAAATATTTTTATATTAAGCCTGTACGGCGTTTAAGTACATAGATCCAAACTTAGTTTGGTACTTTGAAAGTAGGCAAGTAATATAAAATTTTATATATTGAGGCGCTTCGCCATTTGAGAAGGTGCTTTTGCTACTTTTTTAAAAAGTAGAGAGGATTTGATTAGAGTTGTTAATGAGACCTTTTTTAGCCATATGCTTTATCAATGATTCAGCGAGATTACCTTCATTAAATCCTTGTTCTATTTTGTAGTTATAAGTTATGTCATTACCGGTAGTATCTACAGACATGTGTAAGTTTCTAAATAGATAATTGTTTTTTTCTAATTCAGTAGGTTTCTTATTGTGTGTTGAGAATACCGAGACTACATATTTATTTTTTACTATGTTGCTTAATACATTCACTGATAATTTTCCTGCTGCTTCAGGATTAGTACCAGCAAATAACTCATCACATATCAATAAAATACTATCATCAATACTATTTATATTATGTATTTCACCTAATAATTTATCGACAGCTATTACTTCAGACATATACCTACTATAACCTTTAGATAGATCTGTTGTTATATCTATCATAGTATAAAGACGCTTGAAGTTGGTTATTTCAGCATTTTTTGCAAAACATATTCCATAACATTTAGCCATTAAAAATAATAAAGATATAGTTTCTAATGTTGTTGTCTTACCACCTGCATTCATTCCATATAATATTCCTGTTGAATATCCATTTTTTAATGTTTTTGTTATAGTATTACCATCTTTATCTTTATATTTTATTATATCATCATTAACATCTCTACCTAATCTGATGTTATTTGTTATTGCTTTTTCTACATTTATAAAAGGATTCCAAGCATCATCAGCAATAACTACTGGAGTGTTGTTGTTAGATATTTTAGGAATACATATTTTATCTTTATATTTTTCATCATTCAATAATTTTACAACATTTAGATAAGATTCTATTTCAGCTATTTCTAACATAGGTTCATAAAATATATGCTTATGTTTGTCAAAAAGATATAAAAATCTACATAATTTTCTAGCTCTTCCTTTACCCCATACTTTCCAATAACTCCACTTTTGAGGTATTATTTTTAATAGATTTAATAATTCATTTTGTTCTTTGTTAAATCCATTTCTATCAATAAATAAATTCCTACAATATTTTACTTTATCTTTAAATAATATATATAGTTCTTCATTAGTTTGGAATATATCAAATATTTCTTCCATTTTAGTAATATAACCTTTTATTTTGTAAAATCTTTTTGCTAAGATACTATAAAATTTACCAGGATTAAAATAATTATATCCGTTTTTTACATTTTTATATATCATAAAATAATATATTACAGTAATTAATAATGGAAATAAATACATTAATTCACTTGTATTACCTATTGATTTTCCTATAATAGTATAAATATTATCAAAAGAAGGATTATAACTTAAACCAAAAGGCATAAATAAAACTCCAGCCCATGTTCTAGGACTAAAACCAATATGTAAAACCCAAAAAAATACAATAGATATAAAATAAGGATTTAAAAATAATTTCATAAACTTTTTATTTCTATGATCAGTATATTTAATATAATCTTTGCTAAAGTCGATATAAGCATTAAATTTATCATCACCCATTTTGTATCTTTTATAAGCTTTTTTATTTGAAAAAAGAGATAAAAATCCATTTTCTAATTTATTTAAATCATTATAAAGATTATCTAAATATTTCACTGATGTTTTACTTAAAACGTCAATAATTTCAAAATTATTTTCAATATTTAAATCTGGAGATATTACTTTAAAACAATTTAATATTTTACCAATAGCTGTTTTAATATTAAAAACTATATTTAATAAAGATTCACCATTATTTTTTCCATCAAAAATACGTAATGACGATAATTCATTAACAGTAAAAGGACATTTAGATTCTTGTAATCTTTCAATAAAATCACTATTTTCTAATATTTCATTTAATATTATTTCTTTTATTTCTCGTACCTTTTGTTTTTTAAGTAAATTTTTAAGTTCAGCTTTTTCTTTGTCAATATTTATTTTATTTTTTTTTTTTAATTTTTTATTTTGTTCTTCAATGTTAAATATATATTCTTTTAATTCATCTATCCTTCTATAATCTTCAACAGATAATTCAACTTGATTTAAAATAGATTTTTTCAAATAATTATAGTTGTCGAAATTGTTTTTGTCTAAAAATATTTTTTTTTTTGTTTTTTTATTGTTTTTATTGTTGTTATTGTTCTCAGTATCATCTTTCCCTCCTAATAAATATTGTTCTATATTTTCTAAATCAGCATTATTTTTATTAATAAATTCTGAGAATATATTAATATTAATAAAAAACAAAGATATTATACAGTATAAAAAAAAACACATGATATATAATATATATGTTAATAGTTTTTTTAAAAAAAAATTATTTTAAATACACTATTCTATTATTATTTTTTCATTATTAGAACCGTAATTTACTAATATTAACTTTTTATATATTTCAACAGGATCATTTGGTATATTTTTATTTATATTTCCAGGATTCCATATATTTTTTTTATCAAAAACACCTTTATTATTCCAATAGAAATATCTTAAAAAATATCTTCCATCTTGAACTTTTTCAAATATAATATTATTTCTATCTTGTACTAAGTTATCAGATATTTCTTTAATAACCTCATATTTTTCGTTTAATAATTGTAATTTAAAATGATCTGTTTTTATTTTAAAAGAAACTTCTAAAGAACTAAAGTTTCTTAAAAAATTAAAGTTACAAATATTATTTCTATTTTTAGTAAAATCAGAATAAGTTATTGCGCCTTTATCAATAAATATTACGACATTTATATCTTTTTTATTTAATTCATCAAAGCTATTATCTTCATTTACGATATAATCAATTATATCTTGTAATTTTTTATTTGTTTTAATGTGTATATTATTATGTTGTTCAATTATATCAAAATCAGTAAATATTTTTTTAACAGAATTATAATTATCAGAAATTATTATTTTAAATTTGGATTTATCTGTAGATAATACATTTTTTTTTGTTATAATATTAAAATCAAATATTGAATCAATTGATAAATCTTGTGATAAAGCTTTTATTTCAAACTCTTGATTATCTTTATTTTTTGTTGAATTATTATAAATATCATCATCGTCATCATCATCATCTTCTTCATCTAAACTAGAATTATTAAATCTTAATAAAATATTTTTTTTTATTTTTTCATCATTAATACTTGTTATTGTTAAATCACAAGGTAAAAAATCTGTAGAAATTAAACTTAATATATTATTGTCTATTTCAATTTTTTTATCATCAACGATTTTAACAGATTTTTTTAATAAATCAGAATATTTAGAATATATAGATAATAAATTTTCTTTTACATCGATATGAAATTCTTTTATTAAATCATTAGTTTCTATAATATATTTATTATTTATTGTTGATTCATTAGTTATTGTAAATTCATTTAATAAAGAATTTAAGATATAAACATTTTGTTCTAAATCATTATTTTTTTCATCTATTTTTATAAATTTAGGTACAAAACCATATTTATGAACATTTGGATCAGACATAAAATTTTCCACATCTATTTCTCCTGCACAAAGATAATATATTCCTGACGATAAATTTTCAAAAGAATAATAACCTAAAACACTTGTTTTACTAAAATATTCTGGTTTATTATTGTTGATAATATTTCTAGAAGATATATTATTTTTTAAATCTTTTTCATTAATTTTATAAAGAAAAACATAAATATCTTTTAATTCTTGTGATGTCATAAGATCAAACACCTTACCACGTAATTTATAGTTATCTAAAACATTATTTGTACTAAATATTACAGAAAATTCATCCATAATATTACCGTATCTATCTTGAATAGCACCTGGTAAAAATGTTATAATATAAGTACCATTTTTTTTATTACCATTTTTAAATTTCAATTTAACCTGATCATTAACAAAGCTAACATTAAAGGCATCATTAATATTTTTCAAATCGGATTTAGATTGTAATTTAATAAATTTACTATTTACAATAATCAACTTATTAAAAGTTATTACTATTTCATCACCTTTAAAATTCAATGTTAGATTTTTAGGGTTTTGACTTTCTATTTTAATAATTTCATTATTATTTTCTTTTTTTTTATTAACATCTATAGATTTTTCATTACCAGAGTCGCCTGTTATACTTACTGGTTTTACTATTCTCAAGTTCATTAATAAAAATATTTCGAAGGCGGCAACAAAAAAAGGAAACATCTTTGTTTTTTATATAGTGTTTTATTAGAATAAAAATATATTATTGGCAAATATTTTTTTATGAAAGATAATATTCATCCAAATTACAGGTTTGTTGTAGTACAAGATACTTCCTGTGATTACAAGTTTTTAACTAAGTCGACAGCGAATACTAAAGATACTATTATATGGGAAGATGGTAAAGAATATCCATTATTAAAAGTAGAGATAAGTTCCCAATCACATAATTTCTACACAGGTGAAAAGAATAACTTTAGTAATGTAAGTAGAGTAGAGAAATTTAGACAGAAATATAGTAAAAATAAAAAATAAAATAGATTATGCCACTACCAAAAAGAAGACATTCTTCAACAAGAAGAGACAAACGAAGAACACATGATAGTTTAGAAAAGCCTATATTACAAGTATGTAAAACAACAGGTGTTGTACATAAACCGCATACTGCTTATGTTGTAAATGGTAAACTATATTACAATGGTAAGATTGTAATGGATATTGAAGCAGAAGCTGAAGCTAGAGCACAAGAAAGAGCAAGAATAATAAAAGAAAAAGAAGCAAAAAAAAATGCTAAAAAAGTAAATAAATAAATATATCTTATGTAAATATAATAAGATAAAATTTATTTTTATAATATGAATTTTAGTATTTTTATTAAATAGCATTTTGTATTTTTTTTTTTTTATAAGAGTTGTGTTTAAACTTAAATGAAAGAATTATAATATAGCTATTGTTGTTTATTAAAATTTTATTAAAGATACTAACAGAATAGATAGTTACCTTCTCAATCGCCTCACAAACTTTTTATAAAAAGTTTGACAAAAACCAACTTAAAGTTGGATATACGTTCTCAAACGCCGAACCGGCTTTATTACTTGGTTACTTTTAAAGTAACTTTCGACAGATAGTCGAAACAAAGAATATATGATGTATTTTATTAGATAATGTATTAAAATACACTATGTATTCGTTTCTACTAATGTAAAGACATCATAAGGTCCAGGACTTAGTCCTGGTTGCTTACTTTTAAAGTAAGTCAAATTCAGAATCGGCTTAATAAATTATCTATTAAAATACACTATGTATTTGTATTTACAAATGCAAAGACATCTAATTGCTTACTTTTAAAGTAAGTCTTTATGGATATAAAGACATCTTGGATCCAACGTCACGTTGGTTGCCTACTTTTAAAGTAGGTCCAATGCTTTTTTTACAAAATTATAAATTGTATGAGATATGTCAAAAACTTTAATATTTTTACAAATAGTATTATATGTGCACAATTCCATAAAATCATCAAATGATTTCATATTTTTATATTTTTCTTGCATAATAGGATTTATATAAGACGATGTAACATTAATACTCATAATATTTTTATTATTTATTAATTTTTCATTTATAGTTGATAAAACTCCATGAGTACAGTATACTATAAAAGAAGTATTTAATTTATTTTGTTTATTCATTTCAGTATATATATTGATAGCATTTAAAATAGTATTACCAGTATCTAAAATATCATCAACTACAATTGCATATCTATGATATTTATAATTTTTAATTTCACTAGATTTTAACTCACCATATTTATCTCTTTTTTTATCAAATATTATATTATCGATTTTAAATTCATTTGCAATTAATTTATTTTTTTTAGCACTCATTTTATCTGGTGATAAAATACAACAATCTTCTAATGTATAAACGTTTCTTTCTATATCATCAAAAAATAAATCATAACTAGTTATCTCTTCATATTTTTCACTATTAAGATTTAACTTAATATGTGGATCAATAACAAATATTTTAATAATATTTTCATAATTTAATAATGATTTTAAAATCATTTCACCTAATTTTTCTTTCAAATCTTTACCTTGTCGTAAATAACAAAGATATGTAATTACTATTATTATTTTTTTACCTGTAGATAATGCTCTTTGAACTTTTAATAAAAACACTTCTAAACAAAAAATCTGTAAAGATTGAATTATTAAAATTGTATCACCATGTAGCTTTTCAAATGTTATATTTTTTTCACAATCATTAAAATAATATCCATTAAATCTAATTTCGTCAAAAGTATATTTTGCATCAGAATCTTGAAAATATTGGTCAAAAAAATCATTTATTAGTTGTACATTAAAAATGTCTTCAATAACACAAATATTTTTTTGTTTCATATTTTAAAGATAAAATTAAAAAATGAAATATTTTTTTTATTTTTATTATTATAAAAAACTATTTTATTTTATCTTTAAAATATATATGATATTAGATAGATTCATAGCTAAATATATTATAGCAATAATATCAATAATAAATATAAAATCAAACGATGAATACAATAACAATACTTATGAAGACAATGATTATGAAATTGTTTATTATAACGATAATAATGAAGAAAATATAGATAAGGAATATATAAAACCATCATTAGACGGAATAAATAGTAATAAACATGAAGATCATGAAGATAAAAATGCATTTATATTTCATCATATTTCTGATGATTATAAATATACGTTTTTTGATACAGAATATAAAGGTAAAAGATATAACGCAATATTATATTTACCGATAATACTTGTTTCTAAAAAAGGTGTTGATATATTTTTATCAAATAGATTTTACGATGAAAATGAAAATTTAGTAGAATATAAAGGTTATTTTATAAATGGTCATAAGATAGAAGCTACAGATGGAAGATTTATATTAGATATTTCAATAACAAAGAATGTTTTTGCAATATTAATAAGTGTTTTATTGTTATTATTAATATTTTTACGATGTTCTTTTTGGTATTCAAGACATGATCAATATGAAGTACCTAAAGGTTTTGTTGGTGCTGTAGAAAGTGTTTTTTCTTATATTATCGAAGATGTTTTAAAACCTAATTTTGGACATAAATATAAAGAATATTTACCTTATTTAATGACATTATTCTTCTTTATTTTAATAAATAACTTACTAGGATTATTACCTGGATCAGCTAATGTTACTGGAGATATATCTGTAACTGCATGTTTAGCTTTTATAACATTTTTATATACAAATATTAATGGTACTAAACATTATTGGGCACATACTTTTAAACCTGATACACCTACTTTTTTATATCCAATAATGATACCTATTGAAGTTATTGGTTTATTTACAAAACCTTTTACATTATTAATAAGATTATTTGCTAACATGACATCTGGACATATAATATTATTAAGTATTATCAACTTAGGATTTATGTTCAACAGTTATGCTGTTGGTGTTGGTGGAGTATTAATAAGTACATTCATGATATTATTAAAATTATTAGTAGCTTTTTTACAAGCTTATGTATTCACATTATTATCATCAATATATATCGGTGGTGCTGTCCATGAAGAATAATATGTTTCTAAATTTATTTAAAATCATAATTATATTTTTTATAAATATCAATTTATTTGGGTGTAAATGTAATAAAAATAAAAACAATAACATAAAACATGACGATATTTATGATTTTTTTAATAGTTCAATAAATGGGGTTATAAAATATAATAATGAATCTCACAAATGGTTTTTAAATCATAAAGAAGGTAATAAGACAATTAAAAATGAAGATAATAATTTAGAATATGAATATCTTTTTGATAAATGTGGTAAATTTTTTCAGTTAAAAATTGATAAAATAACATTTCCAGAAAATATAAAAAAAATATTAGATAATGATTATGAAAATAAAAAAACAGCGATATATTGTTATTTAAAAGGAGAATTAAAAAAAGAAAATATAAAAATTACAAACGATAATACTGCTATAACATATAAAGATTATAAATATGAAAATTTAGGAGATTCTAAAAAAGGTTTTGATGAATTAATAAAAAATGGAGCAGATATAATTGAATTAATGCTTTTAAAAGTAACACAAAACAATTATTTTCTTTTTTTAAGTTTTTACAAAATTGATGAAAATAATAAAAAAATAATAAATCTATAATATATCTAAAACCAATGAAATAATAGGAGTGGTTCATTGTGTGTTTTGTATAAAAAAAATATATTTTATTAATTTTTAAAATAGAAACTTTCTTATAAGAAAGTTTCACAAAGAATTTTTACGTTTTTGCATTCGCAAAAACAATAATAGATAATGTATTTTTATACATTATCTATTAAAATACACTATATATTCTTGTTTTGACGTATGTCAAAAGTTACTTTAAAAGTAACCAAGTAATAAATGTTGGATCCAACGTCACGTTGGTACTTTCTTAGAAAGTAGAGATGTTTAAAAAATATTTTTTATTAAAAGAACAGTAATGTGGCACTCCTTCATTATCTCATCTAACATAACATATTATTACTAAAACAATATATGTATTAAAAGAAATTTTTTAGTATAATTCTACTTTATATTCCTTCTTACAATATTCTATATCTTTTAAAATTTCATCTCTATTATCAGATGCAAAAACAAATGCTCCTAATTTTTGTGCGTAAACAACACTTGTTTTATCTATTTCATCATTAATATTTGGACAATATTTTCGCCTTAATGATGGCATTTTTAATTCATTAGGAAATATAATATTTTTTATTTTTAAAATATCTTTTTTTATATGTGTTGAAGGAAAATTTAACCATCCATAATAATTATATAAATTTAAAATACGTCTATTTTCTATTCCTAATTGCAATAAAACATGTTCTATAGATAAATTAATACCTGTTGCTTCTTCAATAGCTGGTATTACTTCTGCACCACCAGGTCTAATACCTACTTCTAAAAATATAAAATCATCATCTTTCCAAAAAGCTTCCATATGAAATGCACCATCTGGAAAATTTAAACTTTTATGAACTTTTTTAGAAAGTATCAACGCTCTTTCTTGTTGTTTTTCTTGACATCTAACTGAACCTAATGGCTGTCCTAAAAGATAATTATAACAATCACCAATATATTCTGAAGCAGAACAATAAACTATGAAATTTTTACAAATAAGACCATCGATATGACAAATAGGAGCTGAAATATATTCTTCTATTTCATAATTTTCTAATATATCTTTATTTTTAAGTTCAGATATAATATTTAATAGTTCACTTTTAGAATTTAAAAAACTTACTCTGTCACTACCTGCAGAATCTTTAGGTTTTAAAACTATTGGAAAATTATTTATATTTTCAATATCTTCAAAATTATATACTTTTGGTTTTTTTATAAATTCATTTAATAGATATTTCATTATAACTTTATTTCTAAATTTCATAGAATCAGATAATTTTATTCCTTTAAAATTTAGTTTTGAATTAATATAACCTAAAATATCAACAGCATTTTCATCAGTTTGAAC
>Ga0310691_10008409_pt1 | contig 10595 bp, 9 predicted proteins | sample 176DNAGHGlowgp2_FD_203887 | JGI IMG/M metagenome (GOLD analysis project Ga0310691, IMG submission 203887) | Sheep rumen microbial communities from Palmerston North, Manawatu-Wanganui, New Zealand - 1766 DNA GHGlow gp2 (v2) (version 2) | ecosystem: Host-associated > Mammals > Digestive system >... | reverse complement strand
GAGCTGCCCTTCGTGACGCGGATCGAGGCCGGTGCGTCCACCGCGCCGCCGGTGGCGGTGTTGGCGACGGTGAAATTGATCGCGTCGGGGAGGCTGTACCCGAAGTCGAGGTAGAACGACGCGCTGTTCGCGAGGTCGGATTCGGCCACGACGATGCTGTCCACCACCTCGCCGGTCTTCGTCTGGCGGAACTTGATGTCCGTCGGCGCGACAACATCGATCTGGACCGTCTGCGTGAGCGAGAACGAGCCCTTGATCGAATACGAGATGTTGGCGCGTCCCGGCATGGCGCCCGTGACGTACACCGTGCCGGACGGGATGCCCATGATCTGGCCGCCGCTGATCACATACATGTTGACGGTGACCGAGGAGCTCGCGGCGCCCGTCGGGTTGCCGTTTTCGTCCACGCGCTGGAGCTTCATGACGTTCGACGGCTTTCCGTCGTCGTCGAGGACGCTGATCGTGGCCGTGCGGGTGGCGTAGCCGGTGCCGAGGGCGTTGAGCAGGTCGTCGTCGTCGCACGAGAACGTGATGTTGTCGCCTTCGCCGGCGACGAGAACCTGCGGATACGTGTCGATCGACAGTTCGCCGAACGCCGCGGGCGCGAGCGCGGCGAGGGTGAGAGCGGACGCGAAACGGACGGATTTGGCGAGGAAACGGTGGTGCATCGTGTGTTTCCCTTCTCTTTACTTGGTTTCGGTTTCGGAAAGAACGGGCGTCGCGGCGGGCGCGTCCGCGCCCTCTTCGCCCTTTTGGGCCGCTTCGGCGGCCTTTCTGGCGGCGATCTCTTCGCGCTGCTCGCGCATCCTGCGCTGCATGGCGGCGACGACCTCGGCGTTGAGCGAGCGCTGGTTCGATTCGACGAGCGCCTTCGCGGGCTTCATCTCCTCGAAGAGACCGGCGATCGTTTCGTCGGCTTCGAGGATCGCCTGAAGGGCGTTCGTCTTCGACGCGTATTCGGCGAGAAGCCGCTGCGCGTCCTCGAAGAGCGTCTTCGCCTCCTCGTTTTCGGCGAGGATCGCGCTCCGGCGGTCTTCGACTTTCTGGCGGAGGCGGATGATGTCCTGCTCCGCCGCGTCGCGCGCGGCGCGGATCTCGGCCATGCGGCGGACGTGCTCCCGCTCCACTGGCGAAAGGGAATCGAACCGCGGACCGGCGGGCGGAAGGCGCGGCAGGACCGGCGCCGCGCGTTCGCCGGGCGGAGGTGGAGGAGGCGCTGCCGGGAGGGACTCCGCGCCGGAGGCGGGGCCCTGCGCGAAGGCCGGAGCCGCGCAGAGCGCGGCGGCGGCCAGAAGGGAGCTGAATCGTGTGGGTTTCATTGGAAGGGTCGAAGTGTCGCAAGGTCGAAGACCTGGCGGCGCGTGGCGGGGGCTACGGCGCGTGGACGGAGAAGAAGATCGAAGTTTCGCCGGACGGGATCTCGATCGGCCCGTACTCGCGGGTGTCGCCGGCGGCGGAAAGGTCGGTGCCGACGGGGAAGGACGTCTGCGACGCACCGGTCGCGAGCGGCCATTCGACCGGCGGCGTGGAAAGGTTGGCCGAGGCGTGGAGCGACACCGTGTCGCCCGCCGCCGGGGTGCCGGAGACGCACGTGACGCGGAAGCTCAGGTTCGTCAACGACATCGCGGTGAAGATGGCGGAGTAGACCGCGACTTCGGCCGGCGGGTCGTCTCCGCCTTCGAACGCCGAACCGTCCACCAGCCCGACGAGAACGCGCCGGTTGCCGGTGTCGGCGACGGCGAAGGCGTCCTCGCCGTCGATTCCGCACACGCTCGAAGGCCGGACGAGCGATGCGCCGACCACGGACGCCACGTAGAACAGCGGCGCCCCGTCCAGACGCGTCGCGAAGACCCTGGCCGTCGCGTCGTCAACCGCAAGCAGGATTCGTTCGTCGAGCGATGCCGGCTTCCACAGCGAGACGCCGACCGGGTTCGAAAGGTACGGCCAGTCCGACGACGATTCGCCGCGAACGCCGAAGACGGGATCGGAATCCGCTTCGATCGAGCCTTCGTCCCCGAACGACGAATACCAGGAGCCCGGATCGCCCGAAACGGGCGCCGGCACGCGATAGACCGCGTGCAGGCCGGGAACCGCCGCATAGACGTCGCCCGTTCCGGGATCGACGTCGATCCCGGAAATCCGGAACGGGAGGTTCGTCACGGAAACGCGCTTTCCGGGCGCGGCGGGATCCGTCGCGTCAAAAACCACAAGTCCGGGAATGACGCCGTAGCGCTCGTCGCCGGAAACCGAGACGATCAGCGCCGCGTCGCCGGCGAACGCCACGTCCGTCGCGTTCGCCAGGCAGTTGTAGAGCGACGTGCTGTAGCGGACCACGTAGTTCGTCGAATAGACCGTGGACGTACCGGCCGTCCAGACGTCGCCCACCTTGTAGTCGAGGCCCGCCGCGACCGGATCGGACGGGAGTTCGGTTTCGCCTCCTTCCAGATCGGCCGGGACGGCGTTCGTGACGAGGCCGGCGTCCGTGACGTGAACGAAGTTCGTCACAAGCGACGCGTCCACGGAGTCGATGTCCCACGAAACGCCGTTCGTGACCACCTGAACCGAGTTCGAGTAGATGTTGTCGAAGGCGATGTCGACCGCCGAGAGAACGCCGTTTGCGCCGCTCGTCTCCGTAAAGTTGTAAACTTGAATGGACGGGGAGCTGCCGCCGCAGACCACGGCGAACTTGTCCTCGTCCGGATGCTTCGCCAGACCGACCGGCGTGCGGAACGGCGTTCCGGCCTTCGTGGCGTCCCTTCCGGAAAAGCCGCCCGAAAGAACCTCCGCGGCGTTTCCGCCGCGCTTCCAGACGCGAACGCGCTGGATCGTCGAATCCAGTTCGTAGACGCCGAGACCCGTCGCGAAGGCGCGAACCGGCGTACGCCCGGTGGTGCTCTTCGCGTATCCGATTTCCCGCTTCTCCATGGAGGCGACGACGGCAAAATCCTCTTCCGCCGCCACGCCCACGACCGGAGAAACCATTGCAACGGCGAGAAAAACCGACAACCAGCTCCTCGGCGGGCGCTGGACGGGCAATGTAAGGAAATGGGGCATCTTTCGAAATCTCCGGGTCGGACCGCGGGGGGGGGGCGAAATCGCGATGACCCCCCGCAGGGCAGGCATGGTACCAAAAAAGATGACGATGGACAAGATGGTTTTATTCGGTCGAAAAAAAATGATTTTGGAGTAGAATTCCGGGCATGGAAAACCGGAAAAATTCTTCGTCGAAACCGCTCTTTCTGGTCGTCACCGCCCCTTCCGGCGCCGGCAAGTCCACGCTCATCCGGATGCTCCGGGAGGAGTTTCCGGATTTCGTCTACTCGGTCTCCTGCACGACCCGCGCCCCGCGGGGCGGGGAACAGGACGGCGTGGCGTACCATTTCATCGGCGAGGCCGAGTTCCGCGAGCGCGTGGCGAGGGGAGAGTTTCTCGAACACGCCGTCGTGCACGGAAATCTCTACGGGACGCTGAAGGCCGCCGTCGAAGGCCCGCTCGCGGAGGGCAGGCGCGTGGTAATGGACATCGACGTCGCGGGCGCCGCCCAGGTGCGCGGACGCGTGGCGGAACTTCCGCCGGAATCGCCCGCGCGGCGGGGCTTTCTCGACGTCTTCATCGACGTGCCGTCTCTGGAGGAACTCCGCCGCCGTCTGGAAACGCGCGGCGAGGACGCGCCGGAAACGATCGAAAAGCGCCTCCGCAACGCCGAAGGCGAGCGTGCGCGCCGCGGCGAATTCGCCGCCGTGATCGTGAACGACGACCTCCAGGAAGCGTACGGCCGCCTCAAGGCGCTCGTGACGGGATCTTGACGCGCGCGACGCGCGTGGCGCGGCTAGCGTTTGAGAAACGAACCGAGGCGGGAAAAGCGCTCTTCCGGCACGACGTCCTGGGCGCCGGGGGATTCGCCGCGGCCTTCGATGGGACGGGGCGGCGTGTGCCCGGGGACGGATTCGCGGCCGGTTTTTTCGGCGCGGCGTTTCACGCCGGGCGCGCGGCGGCGCGCGGCGGCCGGAGCGGCGCCGCCGCGGCGTTCGGCCCGGGCCGCGGCGCGCGCGGCGGCGATGGCGGCGCCTTCGCCGGCTTCCGGCGGAAGGTCGGGACGGCCGGCAGGACGAGCCTCCGGTTTCAGGACGGCGACGAGCGCTTCCACGAGCGCTTCGAGGCCGGTGCCGTCCGCCGCGCAGACCGGCATGGGTTCGACGCCGGTCTTTTCGACGAACTCCGGCAGCTTTTCCCGCGCGGCCGGAAGGTCCATCTTGTTCGCCACGACGAAGCGCGGACGCTCCAAAAGCTCCGGATCGCGGGCCCGGAGCTCGGAAACGAGCGTCGCGTAGTCGTCGGCCGGCTCGCGGCCGTCGACGCCCGCCATGTCGATCACGAACACGAGGACGCGCGAGCGCTCGACGTGGCGCAGGAAGGCGTCTCCGAGGCCGACCCCCTCGTGGGCGCCTTCGACGATGCCGGGAATGTCCGCGATGCGGAACGACGCAAACGCGCCGGGCAGCACCACCGTGCCCATCACGGGGCGCAGCGTCGTGAAGGGATACGCCGCGACTTTCGGGTGCGCGGCCGTGACGGCGCGGAGAAGGGAGGACTTTCCGGCGCTCGGAAGGCCGACGAGCCCGACGTCCGCGAGGAGCTTGAGGTCGAGCCGGAGCGTGGCTTCCTCGCCCTTGCTCCCCTCGGTGAAGCGCGTCGGCGCCTGGTTGACCGAGCTCTTGAAATGCACGTTGCCGGCGCCGCCCGCGCCGCCCTTGGCGACGACGAACGCCTCGCCGTGCCGGACGACCTCGCAGACTTCGCGCCCGGTGTCTTCGTCGCGCACCACGGTGCCGAGCGGCACCGGGATGCGCACGTCCGATCCGTCCGCGCCGTGGCGGTAGCGGCCCATGCCGCGGCCGCCGTTTCCGGCGCGGCGCTCGGGCTCGTGCCAGATCGCGACGAGCGAATCGACGTCCTCGTCTCCGACGAGCAGGACGTTGCCGCCGCGCCCGCCGTCCCCGCCGTCCGGCCCGCCGAACGGCACGAATTTCTCGTGGCGGAACGACGCGGCGCCGTCCCCGCCGTCGCCCGCCTTCACCTTGAGGCGGACGGTGTCCACGAAGGTTCTCGCTTTCACGGATAAAACGCTCCTTTCCCTGTCCCGCCGCCCGGCCTTCTCGGAAGCGCGGGAAAAAATTGGAGGCGTGAAGCGGAGTCGAACCGCTCTTGAAGGATTTGCAGTCCTCTGCCTAACCGCTTGGCTATCACGCCCTGCCGCGTCAGCGCACCCGGCCGTATGGCCCGCACGCGTGCCGCAAAACGGGGCGAAGAATACCAGACCCCCCGCTTTGCGTCAAGCGCCTTTGCGATTTTGTGTTGCGGAAACGGGCGGCGGTTGCTATCATGGACGGCGTTTTCGGGAACATGCGCGCCGGCCGCCTCCGCGGCCGGCGGATTCCCGCAACGGGATCGTCCGCCTTCATGCTGTCAAACCGCCGCATCCGCGTCGTTTTCATGGGCTCCGACGCGCTTTCGTGTCCTTTTCTGGAAGCGCTCCGGGAGAGCCCGTTCGTCGACGTCGTGGCCGTCGTGACGCAGCCGGACAGCCCGCAGGGCCGCCGCCTGAAGGTGCAGCCCAACGCCGTCGCGCGCCTCGCGCGCGAGCTCGGCATCTCGCAGGTCTGGACGCCGGCGAGCGCCAACGACGAGTTCATGCTCGAAACCTTCGCCGGCCTGTGGCTCGACGCCGCGGTCGTGATGGCCTACGGCAAGATTCTCGGATCCACGCTCCTGGGTCTCCCCCGGCTCGGCTGCGTGAACATGCACGTGTCGCTCCTTCCGCGCTGGCGCGGGGCGGCCCCCATCCAGCGCGCGATCCTCGCCGGCGATTCTTCCACCGGCATCACCGCGATGCGCATGGCGAGGGGCCTCGACACCGGCGACATCCTCGGCCAGATCAAGGTGCCGATCCTGCCGAAGGACACCACCGGGACGATCGGCTCCAAGCTCGCCGATCTCGGATCCGGCCTCCTCATCGACGTCCTCCGGCAGCTCGACGCCGGAACGCTCGAAGGCGTTCCGCAGCCGCCGGAAGGCGCCACGTACGCGCACAAGATCGCCAACGAGGAAACCTGGCTGAAGTGGACCCTTTCCGCGATCGAAAACGAACGCATCGTCCGCGCCTTCAACCCGAAACCCGGCGCGAAGACCTACGTCCCCGGCGTTTCCCCGGGCGAACGGGGAATGCTTCTCAAGGTCATGGAAGCCGAGGTCGAGGACCTTCCGCGCGGCATGGCCCGCGCGCTCCCCGGAACGCTGCTCGAAATGGACCGCAAGCGCGGTCCCCTCATCGCCGGCGGCGCCGGCCGGGCGCTGCGCCTCGTGGAGGTGCAGCCGGAGGGGCGTCCGCGCCCGATGCGCGGTTGCGACTTCGCGAACGGCTACCGCGTCAAAATCCCGATCGGACTCCGTTTTCTCGACAGTCCGCCCCAGCCGGCCGCCGCCGGATCGCCGGCCGCCAACGCGGAAACCAGGGCATGAACGGGGAAATTTGCGAATATTCGCTTGTCGATAGCGGAAATGGACGAAAACTGGAGCGTTTCGGCCCCGTGACGCTCGCGCGCCCGTGCGCACAGGCGGTGTGGAAGCCGTCGCTTCCGCCGGAAACGTGGCGCGCGGCGGACGCTTCGTTCGACCGGGAAGAGGGCAACCGATGGTCCGGCCGCGGCCGCCTGCCGGACCACTGGACGATCCGCGTGGACGGCACGTTGTTCCATCTCGCGACGACCGATTTCGGACATCTCGGCATCTTTCCGGAACAGCGCGCGCAATGGCGCTGGCTGCGCGAAACGTGCGCCGCCGCCGCCGCCCGCGGACGCGCGCCGGAGGTCCTGAACCTCTTCGCCTATTCCGGCGGATCGTCGCTCGCGTGCGCCCGAGCCGGCGCGCGCGTCACGCATCTCGACGCTTCGCGCGGCATGGTCGACTGGGCGGCCGAAAACGCCAAATCGAACGGTCTTTCGACGATCCGCTGGATCGTCGACGACGCCCACAAGTTTCTCCGCCGGGAGGCGCGCCGAGGCCGCCGTTACGACGGCATCGTGCTCGATCCGCCGTCGTTCGGGCGCGGCTCGAACGGCGAAACGTACGTGATCGAACGGGACCTCGTCGAGACCCTCGCCCTCTGCCGCGCGGTGCTTGCGCCCGACCCGCTTTTCGTCCTGCTTTCCGCGCACACGCCCGGGTGCAGTCCGCAAGTCCTGGAAAACGTCCTTCTCCAGTCGTTCGACGCCACGCCGGCCGACGTTTCCTCGGGAGAAATGCTTCTGGAAGGCGCCCCCGGCGTTTTCCCCCTCCCCAGCGGAAACTGGGCCCGCTTCCACCCCGCCCCCCGCACTTGATGTCCCAATGCACCGAAAACCTATCATTTGAAATTTGAAACCTGAAACCTGAAACCCCAAAATGACTTCCGACGACATCGCATCCTGCATCGACCACACCGTCCTCGCTCCGCAAAGCCGCCACGACGCCTTCGTGGAGGCCTGCCGCTACGCGGCGGAAATCCGGTGCGCAAGCGTCTGCATCTGCCCGTTCTTCGTTCCCGAAGCGGCGCGTCTCCTCGCCGGAAGCGGCGTCGCGGTCTGCACCGTGATCGGGTTTCCACATGGAACGCACGCCACCGAAGCGAAGGTGGCCGAGGCGAAGCTCGCGATGGCGGACGGCGCGACCGAGCTCGACATGGTCGTCAACGTCTCGAAGGTCAAGGACCACGATTGGGACTACGTCGAGCGCGACGTCGCGGCGGTCTGCAAGGCCGTCCACGACGCCGGATGCCTCCTCAAGGTCATTTTCGAGTGCTGTTTCCTCGACGACGCCGAAAAGACCGAACTCTGCCGCATCTGCACGCGCGTCGGAGCCGATTTCGTCAAAACCTCGACGGGCTACGGCACCGGCGGGGCGACCGTCGCCGACGTCCGCCTGATGAAGGCGAACGTCGGTCCCTCGGTGCGCGTCAAGGCCGCCGGCGGCATCCATTCGGCGGAGGAACTCCTCGCGCTTCGCGAAGCCGGGGCGGACCGTTTCGGATGCTCCCGCACCAAGGAAATCCTCGCCGGTCTGCCGCGATGAAGCGTTTCGGACGCGCCTTTTTCCCCGCCGCCTTCCTGGCCGCCGCCATTTTGGCCGCATCGGTCTGCGGATGCCGGGACACCGCCGCCGGAGCGGACGCCGCCGATCCCTGGACCGTCCTTCCCGACGACGCCGGCGTGCGGATGCTCGCGTACGTCGAAGAATTCGTGAAGAACTCCCCGCGGGACGCCGGAACGCCCGGTGCCGCCCGCGCTTCCCGCTGGATCGCGCAGGAAATCCGGCGGATGGGCCTCAAACCGGTCGCCGACTGCTGGACCGAGAGCACCGCGAAGGGCCGGAAGTCCTTCTGCAACGTCTGGGTCGATTTTCCCGGCACGTCCGGCCGTACGATCCTCGTCGCCTCGCACTACGATTCCAAATCCGGCATTCCCGGCTTTCTCGGCGCCAACGACGGCGGATCCTCGACCGCGGTCCTGCTCGGACTCGTCGAACATTTCGCGGAATCGCGTCCGCCGATCCGGGACACGGTCCGCTTCGTCTTTTTCGACGGCGAAGAGGCCGTCGGCGCGTATCGCGACGACGACGGCCTCCACGGCTCCCGCCGCATGGCCGAACGGTTTCTCGCCGACCGCCGCGGCACGACGCTCGTCGCGGCGATCGTTCTCGACATGGTCGGCGACGCCAACCTTTCTCTCGACATTCCCCGGAACGTCACTCCGTGGCTCGCCCGCGCCGCCATCAAGGCGGCGACGGGCCGCCGCGACCTTCCCCCGGTCTCGATCGCCCGCACGTCCATCATCGACGACCACGTTCCGTTCGTGATGTACGGGTTTCCGGCCATCGATTTCATCGATTTCGAATACGGTTCCGCGCCCGGGCGCCATGACTGGTGGCACACGGCAGAGGACACGCCGGACAAGCTCTCCGCCCGGTCGCTCCACAAGTCGGCCTCCCTCGTTCTCGCGTTGATCGAACGCATCGACAAGGACGAAGAAGTCCCGGACGAACTGAAGAGGTAGCGTCCGGAATTTGTCGCGTCGAGTCCGCGAAACGCGGTTTGTCCGCAACGCAATCGCGCGGCATTGCCTCTCCATGTTCCACGTGGAACAATCCGCCAGAAGTTCCATGGCTGGTGATCGGATCGGGAGGGCAAAGCGCGGCGGACGACGCGCATCGGGCGTGTCTTTGGCTTGACGCTTCGAGCGGGCGATCAATACAAGAAGCCGAAAAGCCACAGGGGGATCCTGCGACCGGAACCGATCTCCACATTGTCGACGGCCAGAACGCCTTCGTCCGATCCGGCGATCTGGCGCGATCCTTTTCCTGCGCCGCCGACTTCGACGACTAGATTCCCGTCGACACGGAAATCGCCGCGTTCCGGATATTCCACCCGATGCCCCGCCGCGCGGAGTTGTCCGAGAAGAAAGGTTTCCCGCATGGCGCCGACGGATCTGGAAGAACCGCCAAGTTGCGATACGAGATTCGGATTGTCGAGATAGATTTTGTCCGGCTTGGAAAGGCGGGAAACGCCGACGGCGTCCCGATACAGCAAGGCAAGAACCGCCGCGTCTTTCATGTAGCCGAGGTATTCGACGACCGTGTTGCGTCCGAGGCCGGTCCGTTCCGCCAATTTCGACACGTTCGGCGTGAAGGGAGCGCTTTCGGCCACGGCAAGCAGCAATTTTCGGAGTTTTGGAATCGCTTCCACCGCGACGCCGCGCAATTGCGGCAATTCGACGTCCAGTACGTACGCGAGGATTTCTTCGAGTTTTCGTCCGTAGTCCTCCTCTCCTTCCAGGAAAAACGGGTAGAAACCGTGTTCGAGATACGGCGCGAAACGGGCGAGGGGACGGACCGACGCAACGAGTTCCGCCGCAATGCGTTCGTGGTCGGCGATGATCGTCCGCAAGTCGAAAACGGGCAACTCGATGCCGGTTTTGAGGCAAAGATATTCGCGAAACGACAGCCCGTGCAGATCGAACATGACCGCCCTGCGGCTCAGGTCGGCCGTTCCGTCGCGGAGGCTCAGCAGCGAAGATCCGGTAAACCGGATCGAGAGGTCCGGATAGTCGTCGTAAATGTTTTTGACGACAAGAGACCAGTCGGGATGGCGATGGACCTCGTCCAGAAAGAGCCGATTCCCGCCGCGGGCGGCGAATTGCCGGACGACTTCTTCCAGCGCGACGGATTGGAAGCGGATGTTGTCGAGACTCAAATACAGAGAACGCCCAGGACCGTTGTTTTCCCCTTCTCGCTTCATCTGCTGGAGGAGCAGGGTGGTTTTCCCGGTTCCGCGCGCTCCGCGGATGCCGACAAGACGCGAATTCCAGCGGATGCGACGGGTCAAGTATCGCTCGAAACCGGTTTTCACGGCACGGAGGCGACGTTCGCTGGTCTCGAGAAAGGGAGAGAGATCGATTTCAGAGTTGCTTTCCATAAAGAGCAATTTTCAATAAAAATTGCTTTATGTCAAGAGCAATTTCGATCTATCGCGCATACCAAGCGTACATGGTAGTCGCGAAAACGGC
>Ga0310691_10008408_pt1 | contig 10595 bp, 8 predicted proteins | sample 176DNAGHGlowgp2_FD_203887 | JGI IMG/M metagenome (GOLD analysis project Ga0310691, IMG submission 203887) | Sheep rumen microbial communities from Palmerston North, Manawatu-Wanganui, New Zealand - 1766 DNA GHGlow gp2 (v2) (version 2) | ecosystem: Host-associated > Mammals > Digestive system >... | reverse complement strand
AAGAAGAAACAAGAAGAATCTTAGCAGCTAAGGGCAAATATCCGTCTGTAAGATTACATAACAGATGCTCTATTTGCGGCAGACCTCACGGTTTCCACAGAGATTTCGGTCTTTGCAGAATCTGCTTAAGAAAAATGGCTCACCAAGGATTACTTCCGGGTGTAACTAAAGCATCTTGGTAGGATAAAGGGGTAAATATATTATTCGTTGGATTTGACCCTCACCCTATCCCTGTCCCGTCGGGCGAGAGGATATTACAAGACTTGCTAAAATTGAAATTTGATAAAGCGGCTTGATTTTCATCAAGCCGCTTTGTAATAGTCATTTTAGAGGTTTGAACAGGTACTAATTATTACTGATGTTCAAATTACTTACCTTCTTTATTAAAGAAGAATGAATATTCAAATTCCTCCCTAGTTAGGGAGGTAAGGTGGGTATCAACCCGTAAGAGCAATGTATTCAGAAAAACAATACCCCTCTATACCTCTCAAAAAATGCAACATTTAGTTGCCTTTTCTTCGGCAGAGTCCTGACTATGGGAGAACAAACATTACATTTTTACATTATTTATGTGTTTTGTTAAGTTTTGTAAAGATGAGTTTACAAGCTAAGATTCAGTAAATATAATAGTTTTAGACATATTAACATTTTATTGTTTAAAATTTTTGTCAAAAAAAGGCAATTTTTTTTATTCAGATGTGTTTATATATGTAAGATGTAAAGGGGTAAATATAAACCTCAGGGGTAAATATATACCTCAAGACAAAGGGCAAGAAAAGGTAATTTATGTCTTAGGTGTCGGTTGACACCCCACCCAACCCTCCCCGTGAGGGGAGGGAAAAAGAAAAATAATAAAATGTAAGTTGTAAAATATAGGAGTAAAAGTTATGACAGACGAAATTTCAATTCAACAGCAACAAGGTAATTACGCATTACCGGGAGCAGTTTTAGGTGCCGGTGTCGGCGCTGGCGCAGGTGTTGCAGCAGCACACTACAAAAATTGGGGTTATACTCAAAAACCAACGGAAGAACAGATTAAAAAGCTTTTTGAACAAGAACCGGATAGCTTTAACGGTAAAATTGACAGAACTAAAGATGATGTAAAAGCATATTATGAGGCTGCAAAAACAGAAGTACAAAAGGTAAAAGATGCAGGTCCTAATTATGACAAAGCATTAGAGGAAGTAAAAGCACAAACAAAAACAGAAGAAGTTCCTCTTTCAGAAGATTTGAAAACAAAGAAAGCAAATGCAGAAACTGCTTATACAAATGCATTGGAAGCAGAAAAAAAGGTATTATCAGAAAATAAAGTTATAAATAATGAATTTAAGTTCCCAACTGCTGATGAAGTAAAAAATCTTGGAGACAAAGTATCTATCGCAGAAATCAATGAATATAATACCAGATTAAACAATTACAAAACAGCATTAAATAATGCAAAAGTTAATGCAGATAGAACGGCTTTAGAGAACTTTAAAACAAATGTAATGTATCATGTATATGACATAGATAGAGTCAGCCATAAACCGAAATCCGCTTTATTACCGGGATTTACACATAAAATGGCTATGAATAGAATGATTAATAATTTAGATAGAGATATTAATGCTCTAATTCCTGAAATATCTGATCCAAGAAGAATTCAGCACGAATTAAAACTTGCAGGTAAAGATTATAAGCCCGGTTCTAAAAATTATAAAAAATTTGTAAATCAATTAAATGAACAAATTAGAAATGATAGAGCTGCTTTACGTGAACAGATTCTGGGCGAAAGAATACAAGTAGATGTTGTTAACCCTAAAACTAATAAAGTAACAGGAAAAAGAATAACTTATAAGAATATTGAAAGTTTTATAAAAGGTGAAGAAAACACATTCAACCGCCAAGTTAAATTAGAAAAGAAATTACCTAAAGGTGTTACTTATGCTAGTTTAGATACTGTTGAAAACTATAAAAAACAATTAGACAAACTGCAAAAAAATAAAGGTATTACGATAGCTGCAAAAGAAGCACGTGAAAAACAATTGAATAAAATGATTGAGCTTGCAACAGAAAAAGAAAACATTCAAAAAGTAAAAGATGGTAGAATGAATAGATTCTTTGGTCGTATATCATATACTAACAAGTTAGAAGAAAAAATTAACAAAGCAATTCAAAATGATTCACAAGTACAAAGTGCTTTACAAAGGTTAAAGAATTTTGCGGAGAAAAATGAAGCAATAAAAGGAATTGCATTTAGTACAGTAGAAGAAACAATGACTGAAGAACAAATCTTAACAAAAGCAAAAGAAGCTATCAAAGATACTAAGGCTGCAACAGATCTTGCTGCAGTAGAAAAAGAAATCGCAGATTTTAGAGCAGCAAATCCGAGTAAGAAAATTGAATTGACTGCTGAAGATATCGCAAAAGCGATGAAAGACAAAGGCTTTGAAGGTTCCAAAGAAGAATATATCAAATCTGTTCAAGAAAAATCTACAGAAACTCTTAAAAAATTAGCAGAAAAAGCTAAAGTTGCTAACAAGACTTGGACAGGTGTAATCGGTGCAGCAGGCTTAGCAGCAGTCGGTGGTCTAATCGGTATGGCAATGAAGAAAGACCAAGCTTAATAAAGTTTCCCAGAGGGGAGGGAAAACCTCCTCCCCTTACGGGGAGGATTGAGGTGGGGTGTACAAAATTTCCCCTCAACAATTTTAACTCAGATATTTTACAAAACGGCACTCTCCTTGAATAAGGAGAGTGCTTTTTTTGCCTTTACGGGCTACTACACACCTTACCTCGCTAATTAAGGAGGAATTGAACTATCCCCCCTTGATGTAGGGGGGATGGGGGGGGGTGAGCAATATTATTAATATTCAAATATTTCCCTTACGGGTCAATACCCTCTTTACCTCCCTGACTAGGGAGGAAAGCGATTAGTAAGAATTCTCCCCTTGTCAGGACTCTGCCGAAGAAAAAGCAACTAAATGTTGCATTTTCTGAGAGGTATAGAGGGGTAGTAGTTCTATTGAAGTTCTCCCTTACGGGTTAATACCCACCTAACCTCCCTGATTAGGGAGGAAAATGCCCTTTCGTGTTAATACCCTCCTAACCTCCCTGATTAGGGAGGAAAATGCCCTTTCGTGTTGATACCCTCCTAACCTCCATAACTAGGGAGGAAAGCGATTAGTAAGAATTCTCCCCTAGTCAGGACTCTGCCGAAGAAAAAGCAACTAAATGTTGCGTTTTCTGAGAGGTATAGAGGGGTATCAATCAATATCAATTCCAAATACTTGTTGCAGCTTTAAATACACTCCTCCAATATTTGTATTAATTTCATGATTCCAAAACCTTACAACTGTATATCCTTTTGAATTAAGATAAGCTGTTCTTCTTTTGTCATATTCAATATCTTCAGGTTGGTTGTGTTGTCCGCCGTCTATTTCTATTACAACATGCTTTTGCAAACATACAAAATCAGCTATATAGTTTCCTATACAATATTGACGCAAAAATCTGTATCCGTAGAATTGTCTGTTTCTTATATACCACCACAATTTCCTTTCTTGCGGAGTCATATTATTTCTTAATTCTCTTGCTCTTGCTTTTAATTTCTCTTTTTCCATAAGTGTATTCTAGCAAAAGTTATTTTATATGTATATAAATTTCCCTTACGGGTTAATACCCTCCTAACCTCCCTGATTAGGGAGGAAAATGCTTTTTCGTGTTGATACCCTCCTAACCTCCATAACTAGGGAGGGATTTTCAACTTTCAACTTTCAACTTTCAATTTTCCATTTTCAATTTCCCTCATATATTTACACCCACACAAAATATATTACCCCCCTGTTTGATGTATAATGTTTTTATGGTTCAGGTCAGTTCTTTTGAAGAATTAATATCACTTATCAAGGATAGATTGGATATAGTAGATGTAGTATCTCAATTTGTTGCGCTAAAAAAAAGCGGTGCAAACTATTGGGGTCTTTGTCCGTTTCACAACGATAAAAAACCTTCCATGTCCGTAAGTCCGTCTAAAGGAATTTACAAATGCTTTTCCTGCGGTGCGGGCGGTGATGCTCTAAATTTTTTAGTTAAAATCCAAAACAGAGAATACAAAGATGTAATCTTTGAGCTTGCAGACAAATTCGGTTATGAACTTCCAAAAAAATTCCATAGCGGGCAGGAAAACAAAAGCATCAAAAAAGACATGCTTTCCGCTTGCAATAAAGCAGCAGAATTCTACAACGAATATCTGTTTACAACAAATGCAAAAGTCGGCATGGATTTACTCAAAAAACGGGATATTACTGAAGAAATAATAAAAGAATATACTTTAGGTTTTGCACCGGATAAATATGATACTTTGTACAAAGAACTAAAAAAAGAGTTTTCCGATGAAATATTAGAAAAAGCCGGATTAATTCTCAAATCAAGTAAAGGAACTTACATTGACCGATTCAGAAATAGGGTTATTATTCCGATTAGAAATGAAAATGGCGAAACTGTTGCATTTGGTGCGCGCGCGGTTAAAGAAGGAGAGCCGGCTAAATATTTAAACTCCTCTGAATCACTTATTTACAACAAGAGCAGACTTCTTTTCGGTATGGACAAAGCCAAAGATGCAATAAAAGAGCAAGACGGTGTAATAATCATGGAAGGATATTTTGATGTAATATCAGCTCAAGCGCATGGTGTTAAAAATGCAGTCGGATCTTGCGGAACGGCTTTAACTCCGGAGCATGTAAAGCTTATTTCCCGTTACACAAAGTCAAGAAGAATTTATCTTTCATTTGATACTGATAAAGCAGGAGTTAACGCAACAAAGAGAGGAAGTGCAGTTATTAAAGAAACGTTGTCTGCGATAGGAAACGTTAAGCAGTTTGATGAAAGCCATATTTCTGCAGTATCCGATGACAAGTACGCATGTGAAATCCGTGTAATATCACCTCCGCAAGGCAAAGACCCTGACGAATTTATTCGTACAATGGGAGGTGAAGCTTATTTGGAGTTTGCAAAAAATGCACCTCTATTAATAGATTTTCTTTTAAACAACACACTCAAAAACAAAAATGAAGCAAAAACTCCGCAAGAAAAAGCAGAACTTGTTACGCAGGTCATTGATATTCTAAAAGATGTCAACAATAAAATTATCCAAACCGAATATGTAAAAATGGTATCCGGAGTTTTAGAAATTGATGAAAAAGCTTTAAACAAAGAGCTTTCAAAGGTTGGTACGGACAACGATTACAGGTTTAGAGTGCAGGATTCAAGCAGAAATGTAACAAATTCTTCACAATTGGAAATAAAAGCGCAAAAAAATTTATTGAGCGTTTTTCTTAATACTGATAGCCCGTTAAATTATTTCAGGATTAACGAGCTGTTACCCGAAAATATCATTCGAGATGAAAAGTTAATAATTGTAAAAAATACAATTGACAAAATGTCGTGTACAATAAATAATGTTAGGGAATTGACAAAAGAATTATACACGCAGTTCATTGAGGATGATAGCTTAACTCAAATTCTGACGGATTTAATAGGATTGTCAGAAGCATTTAACGGTCTAAATGCCGAAGAATTTGAAAATGCAATAAGGGAAAATATTTCAAGACTTAACAGGTTATATAAGGAAAAAGAAAAAAAAGAAATCCAACAAAAATATAAACAGGTTAATGACGACGAAGTGGAAGCCCTCAAAATGCAAATTCAGCTCAGAGAAAAATTAAAATTAAGGACTGGAGATTAAAAATAATGACCCAAAGAAAAAACTCACATTCATCAGTAATCAGTGTTGAAGATGAAAATCTTGATATGCTTGATTTTGATTCGGACAAAGACGTTGACGCAGATGTTGACGATACCGAAGATTACATTGAAACAGACTTAGGTACTGATAATATTGAAGATATTATCAGCACTTCAAAGCTTAGCGGTGTAAAAAGCGAAGATTTTTACATGATGGATTCAGAAAGCCCGAGAGATGTTGTTGCAGAGAACGAAACACAAAAAGTGGGTATAGTAGAGGATCCTGTAAGATTGTATTTAAGAGAAATCGGTAGAATTAAACTTTTATCAACCGCAGAAGAAATCGAATTAGCTAAAAAGATAGTTGAAGGTGAAGGCAAGGCTGCTGCGATTGCTAAAAGAAAATTAGTTCAAGCAAACTTGAGATTAGTTGTAAGTATTGCTAAAAAATACGTAGGCAGAGGCATGTTATTCCTTGACCTTATTCAAGAAGGTAATTTAGGTTTAATTCGTGCAGCAGAAAAATTTGACCACGAAAGAGGATTCAAATTCTCAACTTATGCAACATGGTGGATTAGACAAGCTATCACAAGAGCTATTGCAGATCAGGCAAGAACTATTCGTATACCTGTTCACATGGTTGAAACAATCAATAAATTGAAAAAAGTAACTCGAAGACTAGCTCAAGAACTTTCAAGAAAACCAACCGAAGAAGAATTGGCGGTGGAAATGGGAGTTTCTATTCCTAAGTTAAGAGAAATCGTTAAGATTGCACAAGAACCTTTATCTCTTGAAACTCCAATCGGTAAAGAAGAAGATTCAAGATTGGGTGATTTTATTGAAGATAAAGAGGCTGATGCACCGATTAAGACAGTTGCATCCGAGCTCTTGAGAGAAGACCTTGCAGAAGTTCTCTGCACATTATCTCCAAGAGAAAGAGATGTATTAAGATTACGTTTCGGTATGGATGACGGACGTCAAAGGACCTTAGAGGAGGTAGGACAGTTATTTGGAGTAACCCGTGAACGTATCAGACAAATCGAAGCTAAAGCTCTTAGAAAACTAAGACACCCGAACAGAAGCAAACGATTAAGAGAATATGTAGAAAGCTAATATATAAAAAAGGCGGAATATATTTTTCCGTCTTTTTTATTTGACATTAGCTCGAAATTTTAATATTCTATATCTATACTAAAGGAGGTTTTAATATGACAAAGATTTTACCGCAATTCAAGGACGATACTGATAAATTAATCACTCTTGCAATGATTATTTGTTCTATCTTCTTTATTTTTATTCCGTCACTTATTGTTATTTTTATTCCGAAAAACTACATAAGTGAAAGCACATATGAAATCGCAAAAGCATTTTTCAATTTTGAACTTTTACTTACAATAATATCTTTGTTCTTTATCGTACCTGTTATCGGGTGGATTGTAGGAGCTATTGTTGCACCAATTCTTATGATTTTTAACGTAATTATCGTTTTAATAAATATCTTAGCTCTTGCCGGCAACAAAGAATTATCAATTCCGGTACCGTTTAAATTTATTTAAAATAATCTTTTAAAAGATTTATGTCGGTTTGATTTTTTTCTACGGTTGAAATAACTTTAACTCCGGTTAAGTATTCAATCTGCTTTAGGTTGTCTTGGTGCATAAAGTTGTCATGATTAAAATTATTTAGGATAACCCCTTCAACTTTAATGTTATTGTTTTTAGCATACTCTGTGGTAAGCAAAACGGAATTAATGGTTCCGAGCCCTCCGTCAGCAACAATAATAATACTTGTACCAAGCTCTTTTATTAAATCTTTAAGCAAATATTTTTCACCGTTTTGAAGTCTTAGAGGGCATGTAATTCCGCCGGCACCCTCTATAAGAAGATAATCGTATTGTTCTTGCTTCTTTATATAGGCCTGTTTAATTTTATCTATATCAATTTCCTGCTTTGCTCTGACTGATGCAAGGTGAGGTGATACGGCTTCTTGCCACCAATAAGCAACGCAGTCATCGGCTGTGGCAGGAATTTTTGCAGTATTAACTACATAATTGCAGTCACTTTCAACAAGTTTTCCGTCTTTTTCTTTAACTCCGCTTAAAACAGGCTTAAAATATCCGCAATTGTACCCCAACTCTCGCATTTTTTTGATAATAAGAGCAGAAATGTACGTTTTTCCGACATCAGTTCCGGTTGCTGTTATAAAAATATTCTTTGACATAACTATATTTTACATCGTAAAGAATAAAAAACAGTTTTTCGTGGTATTATTAAAAAAAAGAGAGGAAGGAAGTTATGTATTACCAAGGTTTAATTAATAAATACAAAAAATATTTACCTGTTACGGACAACACCCCGATTGTTACTTTGAACGAAGGAAATACTCCGTTAATCAAAGCTGATAATTTAGCTAAAAAAATAGGATTAGACTGTAATTTGTATTTAAAATTTGAAGGTTGCAATCCGACAGGAAGCTTTAAAGACAGAGGAATGACAATGGCTGTTACCAAGGCTAAAGAAGAAGGAGCAGGCGCAATAATTTGTGCTTCAACCGGTAATACATCGGCTTCTGCTGCAGCTTACGGTGCTAAGGCAGGAATTAAAACTTTTGTATTGATTCCTGACGGATATATTGCACTTGGAAAACTCTCTCAAGCAATGATGTACGGTGCAGAAATCATCGCTATACAAGGCAATTTTGATCAGGCTTTGGAATGTGTAAGAGAGATTTCTTCTAAGTATCCGATTACATTGGTTAACTCGGTTAATCCTTATAGAATAGAAGGACAAAAGACGGGCGCATTTGAAATTTGTGATGCGCTTGGCAAAGCTCCCGAATATCACTTTATCCCTGTAGGTAATGCGGGAAATATTACTGCTTATTGGAAAGGATACAAAGAATACCACGCAGCAGGAATTATTAAGCAATTGCCGCAAATGATGGGATATGAAGCTGAAGGTGCTGCCGCAATTGTAAGAGGTGAAAGAATTATGAAACCGGAAACTCTTGCAACAGCAATAAGAATCGGTAACCCTGCAAGCTGGAAGCAAGCAGAAGCTGCAAGAGATGAAAGTCACGGCAAAATCGGATGTGTTACGGACGAAAAAATCGTTGAAGCATACAGAATGTTAGCATCTTCTGAAGGAATCCTTTGTGAACCGGCCAGTGCCGCATCTGTTGCAGGACTAATCCAAGCACACTCTGAAGGACTTGTTAAGCAGGGTTCTGATATTGTTTGTATTTTAACGGGCAACGGACTTAAAGACCCTGACAATGCTATTAAATATTCAAATGCAGAAGTCAAAAAGACATCTTCAGAATTAAGCGATGTGCTTAAAGCTATGGGAATATAAGTAAACTAAAAAGATAGAAGTTTTTTAAATCTTATAAGATAATAAGTAAATTTAAAATAAACTTAAATTTACTTATTACCTTATTTTTTGCATCTGCCCCATTCACATAAAATGAGTTTATGGTATAATTATAAAGACCCAATAAATAACAATTAAAATCTCATACAAATTAATTATTGGTTAAATAATAAATGTAATGTATAATGTAGCTATGGGTTAGAGGTTACAGATAAGAAAGGAATATAAAAATGAGCTTTGCAAGTTATGTACCTACAGTAATTGAGCAATCTTCAAGAGGAGAAAGAGCTTTTGATATTTTCTCAAGACTGTTAAGAGAAAGAATTATTTTCTTAGGAACTCAAATTGATGATATGGTTGCAAATTTAATAGTTGCACAAATGTTATTGTTAGACAGTGAAAATCCCGAAAAAGATATTATGTTATACATCAATTCTCCGGGCGGTAGTGTAACGGCAGGCTTAGCAATATATGATACAATGCAGCACATCAGAGCTGATGTTCAAACTATTTGTTTGGGACAAGCTGCTTCAATGGGTGCTTTCTTGCTTTGTTCGGGAACAAAAGGTAAGAGAATGGCACTTCCTCATTCAAGAGTTCTTATTCACCAACCTTTAGGCGGTGCACAAGGTCAAGCAACGGATATTGAAATTCAAGCTCAAGAAATTTTAAGAATCAAAAAGACTTTGAATGAAATTATGGCTTCAAATACAGGTCAATCAATTAAAAAAATTGAAAAAGATACAGATCGTGATTACATCATGACTCCTCAAGAAGCTCTTGAGTACGGCATGATTGATAAGGTTATTACTAAAGAATAGTTCTTTAGTTAAAAAAGGAGGCACTATGCCGGCTGGCGACAGATTAAAATGTTCATTTTGCGGAAAAACTCAAGATCAGGTAAAAAAGCTTATTGCAGGACCTGATGTATATATCTGTGACGAATGTGTCGAGTTATGTAATGAAATCTTAGACGAAGAATTTTTCGAGCAGAAAGACAAATCTAAAGATAAAGATGAAAAAGAACCTAATAAGAAAAAAGACGAAGGAGAGGACAAACCAATTCCAAAGCCTCATGAAATCAAAGCATATTTGGATCAGCATATTGTAGGTCAGGATGATGCCAAGAAGGTTTTATCAGTTGCTGTTTATAACCACTATAAACGTCTTAAACACAATAACGGTTCAAACAAAGACGATGTTGAAATTCAAAAATCTAACATTCTGCTTGTAGGTCCGACAGGTTCAGGAAAAACATTATTGGCACAAACTTTGGCAAAAATGTTGGATGTACCGTTTGCTGTGGCTGATGCAACAACTTTAACCGAAGCAGGATACGTAGGTGATGATGTTGAGAATATTCTTCTCCGCTTATATCAAAATGCCGATTATGATGCAAAAAAAGCGGAAAGAGGTATTATTTACATAGACGAAATCGATAAGATTGCAAGAAAATCAGAAAATACATCTATAACAAGAGATGTTTCGGGTGAAGGTGTT
>Ga0310691_10008407_pt1 | contig 10595 bp, 7 predicted proteins | sample 176DNAGHGlowgp2_FD_203887 | JGI IMG/M metagenome (GOLD analysis project Ga0310691, IMG submission 203887) | Sheep rumen microbial communities from Palmerston North, Manawatu-Wanganui, New Zealand - 1766 DNA GHGlow gp2 (v2) (version 2) | ecosystem: Host-associated > Mammals > Digestive system >... | reverse complement strand
GGCACAAGCGAGCCTGCATAAAGGATGAGGTCAGCTTTCTCGAGCATCTTCCTTCCTCTCACGGAAATCAAGTCAGGGTCGCCCGGTCCGGCACCGACGATCTCAATAGACCCTCTCCCAACCTCTCCCTTGTATGGAGAGGAGCAGATAGTTCTTCCGCTGAAATGGTAACTGTCCCCCTCTCTACAAGGGAGGGGTTGGGGGAGGGTCTGTAGGTGCTTATAGTCTATGGCCAATGCTGCTGTCCAGTTCTTGCCCTTCACCTTTGGGATGATGAGTTTGCCGTGATTGGAGCCAAGAATGGCTGCAGCCTCGCAGACACTTGGCGTGCCGACATGCTTCTGCACGGTTTCGCTGGGATTGGGGACTTCAACTGCCGCTAACTCTTCAGCAGAGAAGAAGCATACTGTCTCGCCCCTCTTGCGCAAAAGTGCTACGAATGGTTCGTTGGCTTTCACGTCGATTGTACACCACTGTTTGGCATAAGGAAACAGGCCTTGGTCCATGATAGCCTGTTCTATTTCATTGTAAATTTCTTCTGCTGGCTCTGCTTGGTGGGACAGACCGAAACCGATTGTGACAATGTTTGGGATATATTGTAAGGTGGGAATGGTGTCGGCTACCGTTTCGTTGTATGGCGACACAATGATTAAGAGCTTATAGTGGCTCTCGTCCACTTCGTCGATGCTATCTACCAGCGTAACGTGGCTTGGCAGCGTACTGCGCAAATAGTCCGTTCCTTCGTCGTGTACCTTTAGCAGCAAGGCTGTGGGCTGGCGGTTGACAAAGGCGAAAATGCTTTCGTTCAGTCGGTCACCATCATCCAGCGTCCAGTTGAACTTGTGGTGTAGGGTGTCCAGCGCCCAAAGGCCCGCCACATCGCTCTGCGTGGTGATGACCTCATGGGCTCCGATGATAGCAGCCACCTCTCGGGTCAGGTCGTTAGCGCCGCCGATGTGTCCGCTCAGCACAGAGATGACGTTCTGTCCCATGCTGTCGATGCAAAGCACAGCAGGGTCTTCGTGCTTGTCCTTGATGAGAGGCGCAATCGTCCTGACGCAGATGCCCATTGCTCCGATGAAGACAAAGGCGTCGAACTTCTTCCATTGGCTGCCAACCTCCGAGCGTTGAATCATGGAGGCATGAAGTTTCCTCTCGAGCGAGGATGCCAGCTTGCTGCCGGCTTCGCTAATCTGTATAATTGCTATCTTCTGCATTTGAGTATTTCTATGGGATGATTGTCGTTGAGGATGATTCGGGTGGGCGGCTCTTGCGTAAGGCCGAGCTCACGGCAAGCCTCGTCCCAAAGCTGATGGCTGTCGGTCGTTACCTTTGGGGCTTTCACGCTGTTCATCACGATGCAGCCATCGGGAGCAAGGCACTCTAAAACCTTCTCCATGATTTCCTTCAAGTGTCCGCCATGCCCTCCGATGAAGACGGCATCGGGACGGGCACATGTGGCTATGTCTTGGCAAGCGATGAAGTCGCCGATGTGAATGTTGATGCCTGGTGCTCCATGCCTCCTTGCATTCTCCTTGATGATAGCTTCGCATTCGGGGCGAATCTCGAAAGCCTCTATCCGGAGGTGCGGGAACTGGAGTCTTGCCTCTATCGAGATGCTGCCGGTGCAGAAGCCGATGTCCCAAAGCACATGTCGCTTGGGCAGTTCGAGAGCTTGGAGCGTGAGCAGACGGATGGGCATCTTGGTTATCATCTTCTCCCTGCCGTCGAGCAGGGCAAACTCCCTATCCATGATGCCAAACGGTCTCGCTGACGGACAGCAAGCGCGAAGGATGACGCAATTGGGCATGGAGAAGTCTTTTGCAGAGGCTTCTTCCAGCGAGAGCGAAGTCACCTTTTCCTGTTCGGGATTGCCCAAATGTTCGCCCACATACATATTATAATATGTGTAGCCGTAGTCCATCATCCGCCGGGCAATGGCGGCAGGCGTGTGCTCCTTGTCGGTGAGGATGCCCATCTTCTCCGCCTTCTCGATGAGAGCCTTGTCGAACTCCTGCCACGGACGGCCCGTGAGCGACACGATGCGCAGGTCGTGATACGGCATCACCAGCTTGTGTGCCAGCATCTGCAGGGAGTTGAAAGTAGGGTAGAGCACAATCTCGGCATCGGGCATCATGCGCCTGATGGTGTTGGCAAAGCCGAAGAACAGAGGGTCGCCGCTGGCAAAGACGATTATAGATTGAAGATTGAGGATTGAGGATTGAACATTGCCCCTTCCTGCGCTCCCTTGCTGCTCAGACGGCATGCCGGAAGCCTCTTGCCCCTTGTATTGCTCGAAGACGGAATCCAGAGGCACGGTGATGTCAATCCATCGGGCATCTTCGGGCAACAACGGCGCCACTATCTCATGGTGACGCTTGCCGCCCGAGAACACCTTGCCTGTCCTTATCACCTCCATCACCTCTGGCGGAAACCAAGGCGACGGATTGTCCGTAATGCCTATAACGATGAACTTCTTCATCCCTTCACCCCTTCATTTTTAATTTTTAATTTTTAATTTTTAATTTCATTCTTACAAGTCTTTTCCCGGCTTCAGTTGTTCGGCATCGTCGAAGGTCAGGATGGCGTTGCACAAGGTTGCAGCCAAGTTGCTTCCGCCCTTTCGCCCCTCGACGATAATCTTGGGAATGTCCCGGAAAGGCTTCACCATGTGCTTCGATTCCCTGACATGCACAAAGCCAACGGGCGCGGCGATGATGCCTGCCGGACACGCCTTCCCCTTGCGAATCAAGTCGCAGAGTTCCATGAGAGCCGTTGGCGCATTTCCGAAGGCAAAGAGAGCATCGGGATGTTCCTCTACAGCAAGTCGGATGCCGGCCTGAGTCCTTGTTATCCCCAGCGACGCAGCCATTTCAGCTACCCGAGGGTCGCCGAGGTAGCACTTCGCCTCGATGCCCAAGCGTTGGAGCGCACCCTTGCGGATGCCGCTTGTCACCATGGTCACGTCGGTCACGATGGTTTTGAGCGTTCCATCCTTCACCTTATTATATAATGTCTCCACGGCTCCGGCATCAGTATAGAGGATGCGTTCCATGTCGAAGTCGGCTGTGGTGTGGATGGCATGAAGGAGCGCCCATTTGTGGTCCAGCGGCCAGTCCTTTCTGCGCAGCTCCCCCTCGATGGTGCGGAACGACTGAATCATGATGTTCTGCCCAATCTTAGCACCATCAGTCACTTCCTCGCGATAATAGCCTCGTGGCGTAATCATCTTGCCTTCCGACACATACGATTGCGAGTTGCCGATGATGATGACCGTGAACATGTCCACGTCCTCCGGGTCGAACTTTGCCAGCGTCACCGTCTTCACCTCCTGTTCCTCGCGCCCAGCCTGTCTGACATAGCCCACAGGTGTTTCTGCTGAACGGTACTTCAGGAACAGTTCCTGCAGGCGGTACAGTTGCCAGTAGCGACCATTTGACTTCGGGTTGTAGATGGCCGTCACGAAGTCGCCCACGGCAGCAGCCTTGATTCTGCGCTCTATCACCTCCCAAGGCGTCATCAGGTCGGAGAGTGAGATGAGGCAGAGGTCGTGTCCGATGGGAGCTCCCAGCAGCGAAGCAGCCTTCTGGAAGGCAGAGATGCCGGGCAACACCTCGATGCTGATGTCTTTGCCACGTCTCTCGCGCATCTCATAAATCAGCGGAGCCATGCCGTAGATGCCAGCATCGCCGCTCGAGATGACAACCACGGTCTTCCCTTCTTCGGCAAGGCAGAACGCCTGTTCCGCCCGCTCGCGTTCCTTCTTCATGCCCGTGTCGATGCACTCGCAGCCCTCCTTCAAGTAAGGCTTAGCGAACTGGAAATAATACTTATAGCCGACGATAGCATCAGCTTCGCGCATCGCTTCCAGCACAGCAGGCGTGGTGTCAGCCTTGTCCCCCGGGCCGATGCCCGCCACGATAATTTTTCCCATAAGCAGATTCTTTTATGTGTATGCTGAGCTAAATGTCTCTTTGCCCTGAGCATATCACCAGCTTCTATTAAAGTTTGTGCAAATATACATAATAAAGTTGAAATGTTGAAGAAATAATGAGTTAAAGAGTTAAAAAGTCCACATTTTCGCGTCTTCACTTTTCTACTTCTTTACTTTTTTCGTACCTTTGCACAAGCCAACGGTCAATAGATGCTGAAGGTAGAAAGATGTCGAGAACTAAATGAAGACGAAGAACCTATTTGTAGGCTTAGCCTTGCTCGTTGTGGCAGCTTGTGCAAGCATCGGATCTCCCGATGGCGGCATCTATGATGAGATACCGCCCAAGGTCGTGTCGAGTTCTCCGGCGGACCGTTCCGTCGGCATCAGCAGCCGTAAGATGCAGATTCACTTTGATGAGTACATCAAGCTGGAGAATGCCTACGAGAAGGTCATCGTCTCGCCGCCGCAGTTGGAGCCTGCCAACATACGTGCCGACGGCAAGAGGGTGAAGATTACGCTTTATGATTCGTTGCAGGCCAATACCACCTATACCATCGACTTCGGCGATGCTATCGTTGACAACAACGAGGGCAATCCTATGGGAAACTATACTTACAGCTTCAGCACGGGAACGGAAATAGATACGATGGAGGTGTCCGGCGTCGTGCTGAATGCCGCAGACTTGGAACCGGTCAAGGGCATACTTGTCGGCCTCTATCCGTTGGACTCCCTGTTCAACGATTCTATCTTCCGGCAGAAGCCTTTCAGCCGTGTGTCGCGCACGAATGGCTCGGGCAAGTTCTGCATCAAGGGTGTCAAGTCGGGCAAGTATCGCGCCTTCGCCCTCGAGGATAAGGATGGCGATTTCCTCTTCTCTCAGAAGAGTGAGCGTATTGCTTTTCCGCTGGATTCCTTCGAGACCTCATGCAAATGGGATGTGCGGATGGATACGGTTTGGCGCGATTCCACGCAGTTCGACTCCATACGTGTCGTTCCCTATGTCCACTACTTCCCCGATGACTTGGTGCTGCTTGCCTTCCTCGAGTCGGGGCAGGACCAGCACCTGATAAAGATGGAACGGCCTGACCCCGATGTGCTGAAGCTCTACTTCACAGCACCTTCCGACACGTTGCCCACCATCCGTGGCTTGAACTTCGACGAGAAGTGCCTTGTGCCTGACGCTTCGCTCAACTACGATACCATCTCCTACTGGATTACCGATACCGCCTTTACGCACCATGAGGACACGCTGAGGTTTGAGCTCACCTACATGGAGACGGACTCGACGGGCGTCTTGCAGCCGCATACCGAGGTGCAGGAGATAGTGCCGAAGATGACTTGGCAGAAGATACAAAAGGAACAGGAGAAGAAGATACAGGACTGGCAAAAGTCACGCGAGAAGCGCATGAAGAAGTCCAAGGAACCCCTGCCGTATGAGGAGAACCCTTACCTGAAGAAGTTCCTGGACGTCTCGCCCAAGCCAAGCGGAAGCCTCGATCCGAACCAGAATGTCCATTACGTGGCCAAACAGCCTATTGCCAGCGCAGATACGACTCGGATGCAACTCTACATCAAGCAAGACAGCAACTGGTTGCCGGAGCCTTTCCTCTTCCTGCCCGACCCCGACGTGAAGTCATATACCCTCTATGCCGAGTGGGAACAGAAGCGCCAGTACCGCTTCACGATAGACAGCACAGCCATCGTCGGTGTGATGGGAGAGCATTGCAAGTCTATCAAGAATGAGTTTACGGTCAAGGGAGAGGATGCTTTCGGCTCGCTCTTCGTGCACGTCATCTTCCCAGATACAGCTCACATCATCGTCCAGTTGCTGAACAAGTCCGACAAGTGTGTGGCAGAACTTCCTGCAGATACAAACGGACGGGCTGACTTCTTCTTCCTGAAGCCTGGAGCCTATTACATGCGATGCTTCGTGGACCGCGACTACGATGGCATTTGGGATACGGGCGACTACGATAGTGCCCAGCATCCCGAAAGGGTTTACTATTTCCCCAAGCCTCTCCTGGTTAAGGCGAAGTGGGACGTCGAGCAGGACTGGGCTCCACTCGAGATACCTGTCGCCAAGCAGAAGCCTGCGGAGATTACCAAGCAGAAGCCGGATAAGGAGAAGAACATCAAGCAACGCAACAAAGAACGCGAGCGGCAGAAGATGGAGGAGAAGAACAGTAGAAAATAGTCCAAGCTAAAAGGCAGAACTAGGTGAAGCTAAATCCTAAACTAGGCGAAGCTAAATACCCAATTAGGTGAACCTAAATTCAAAAGAAGATGAGGCCAGAGAAGTCTATGATAACAGAACGTTCAGGAGGACGACACTCCCAGCGGATGCTTCCCGCTTGGCTGTCCTGCCGCTTCATGTGTGTAGTCCTGTTCCTCCATCTACAGCTCCTGATGTTCAGTCCCCAGCTTTCCCTTCATGCCCAATGTACGGCAGAGAATACGGCATTCAGTCCTGGCGAAGAGCTGACCTACGACCTCTATTTCAACTGGAAGTTCATCTGGCTCAGCGCAGGCTCGGCAACCATGAACGTCGTGAACACGAAGTGGGAAGGCCAGCCTGCCTACAAAGGACACCTCATTACGCGTACCAGCCAGCGCCTCGACCGCTTCTTCATGATGCGCGACACGATACAATGCATCGTCACGCAGGACATGACGCCCCGATACTACAAGAAAGGAGCCAACGAAGGCGGGCGCTACTATGTGGACGAGGTCTGGTATTCCTATGCCGGAGGCAAGACACACCTTCGCCAGCGCTACAGGAAAAGCGACGGAGTGGTGACGGAGAAAACATACGATAGCCAAGGATGCATCTACGACATGATGAGCATGTTGTTGCGTGCACGCTCTTTCAATGTTGACAACCTCCGCAAGGGCGAGAAGCTGCATTTCCCCATGGCGGACGGACATAAAGTGGAGAACATAACGCTCATCTTCCGAGGTCGGAAGGACTTCAAGATGAAGACGACGGGCATAACCTATCCGTGTCTGGTCTTTTCATTCGTGGAGTATCCCGAGGGAAAAGAGAAAGAGGTAATCACCTTCTATATCTCCGATGACAAGAACCACATTCCGGTTCGCCTCGACCTCTTCCTCAGGTTTGGCGTAGCAAAAGCCTATCTCAACAAAAGCAAAGGCCTACGCCATTGAGGATTTCTTGTCGGAAAGAGGAGACTCGAACTCCCGACCCCCACGTCCCGAACGTGGTACGCTACCAACTGCGCTACTTTCCGAATGGTCTTAAACCGCTGCAAAGGTACGAAAAAAGTTGAAAAGTGAAAAGCGAAAAGTGAAAAAATAAAACTTAAAGGAGAAAAAAACACAGATTACCTTAATTTTTTAATAAAATACTTGCAGGGTTCTGAAAAAAGACGTATCTTTGCACACGCAAAACAAAAACGGTGTCATAGCTCAGTTGGTAGAGCAAAGGACTGAAAATCCTTGTGTCCCCGGTTCGATTCCTGGTGACACCACATGAAAATAAGCGTCAGACAATCATCTGGCGCTTATTTCTTTTCCTGCCGATACATTCAGCCGCAGCCCCTAACGCGGGTCAGCGGATTTTCCCGGTTGGCAGAGGCTTGTTTAATCAAGAATAAAGTTGTACCTTTGCGGCATGGATTCAATAAAGCTTCTACGTGCCATCCTTCCCGATGTGCTTATCGACAACTTCGATGTTGTCAATTTTGAGAAGACCGATTCCCGTTTCGACATCTATCTTGACGAGAAGAAGGTCATGATGCGTGATGACAAGAAGAGCCGTTCCGTTATCTCCAACGGCTTTGGTGAGTACCATGCCATTCAGGATTTCCCCATCCGCGGCCGTGCGACCTACCTTCATGTCCGCAAGCGCAAGTGGCTTGACAAGGACACTGGTGAGATATTCAGCTACGACTGGGATTTGTCCGAGTTTGACGAGACGCGTCTGAACGCCGAGTTCGTAGCTTTTTTAAAAGAAGGAGATTGAGTCCACGCCCGTGAGCATCTCCACGCTTGCCGCCCGCAATGGTCTGAAAGGGCAGACACTTCGCAAGCAGTACAAGGAGAAGATCAGCGACTACCGCACCTGGGAACAGTTGGAACATGCCGAGGAGTACATGCTGTTTCCCAATAACTTCGGCAAGGACATGAGCCTTGACGAGACCAGCCTTTCTAACGGCGAGGTGTACACCATCCTAACGAACAAGGCGGCGCACGGAGGCAAGGGTGCGTTGGCAGCAATGGTGCGTGGTGTTGCCTCGGATACAGTATCTGGGATTCTGAAGAAAGTATCCCGCGAGATACGTCGCAAGGTAGAGACGGTTACGACAGACCTGTCCTCTGCCATGATGCTGACGGTAAAGAACGCATTCCCCAAAGCCAAACTTATCAACGACCGCTTCCACGTGCAGCAGCTGATGACAGAGGCCATCGACCAGATGAGGATAGCCTTCCGCTGGGAGGTGCTCGAGGAGGAGAACAGGGCTATCAGGGAACACCGTGCAAGACGCAAGGCCGCACACACCAGACTAGAGAAAGACCTCATCGGGGAATGGGAACCGGTGAGGATGCAGAACGGAGAGACCAAACCGCAGATAATGGCACGCAGCCGACATATCATCCTCATGCACAAGTCCAAGTGGAACGACCAGCAGAAGGAAAGGGCTGCCGTACTCTTTGAAATGTTTCCTGACCTGGAGAAGGCATACAACCTATATCTGAAGCTTGTTGACATCTTCAACCAAGACTGCATTCCCGGAGTGGCCAGACTCAACCTTGCAAGATGGTATAATGACGTGGAGGCTTTCGGCTACGACGGATTCAACAAGGTCATTGAGACATTTGAAAACCACAACGAAACCATCATCAACTACTTTGAAGACAGGCTCACCAATGCATCGGCAGAGTCATTCAATGCTAAAATCAAAGCTTTCAGAACGCAGTTCAGAGGAGTTGGGGACATTAAGTTCTTCATGTACAGACTGGCAACACTTTATTCTTGATTAAACAAGCCTCTGCCAACCGGAAAAATCCGCTGACCCGTTATTATATGGTTTGTAATTTAGGTTGTTATATTTGTTATGCCACATAATAAAAAAGACGTGGGAACAAAGCGTCAGGTAAACGCCTTTTCCATATGTCTTAACTCTGTTTCCCACCCATAGCCCGCCTCGGGGAGAATGGTTCCCATCACTATGGATTCTTCCTTTGGCCCGGCGTGGGCTTGTTTTGACATTTTGACTGTTCAGAACGCATCTGAGATGTCAATAGTGGTACAAAACAGCAAGAGTCTTGTGCAAAGATAACATTATTTCCCTTATTAAAACAAAATAATTGCTAAAAATAATCAGAAATTTCGTAATTTAGCTATCATTCATATAGATATAGTAGTTAAACCATATTGTATTCACGCTTTAACAAGTATTTATTCTCTGGGAGGCATTCCTCGTTTGTGAGCTGCCTTCTGATTTCCAGAACTCTAATAAAAATTATTGGTGTCCGGTAAATAAGCACCGAAGGTGCGAAAGACCACAGACGGGGGCGTTAACCCCCGGAACAAGGGCAAAGAACAATAATAAGCCCTAAAGGGGCGACAGAACATCCAATTGGTTTGTGGACAGCATATTAAGAACTCTGTCGCCCCGTCGGGGCTTCTTTTGTTGTCGCACTTCTACCGGGGGTTGGCACCCCCGTCTGTGTTCTGTCGTCTCTTCGAGACTTTGGGCAAGACCCATTAGCTACTATTCGTTAGGAACACAGATGGAAAGGGACCTAAAAGGAAGAGGGAGAAGTTTTCCTCGGACAGCAATAAATAAAAATGAATCAATTTGTTTTGTATTTCGGATTTATCTCTGTATCTTTGCAGTCGCAAGGTACACTATCAATATAACAAGGTACATTATAAATATAATAAGGTATGGGAAAGTTTAGTTTGATGGCATTGCCCTATGAGGCAGATGCTCTGGAGCCGGTTATCAGCAGGGACACGATTGGTTTCCATCACGGCAAGCATTTGGCTGGGTATGTGAATAATCTCAATGGGTTGTTGCCCGGTAGCGGATTCGAGGAAGCGAGCCTCGAAGAGATTGTCTGCAAGGCAAGCGGCGGCATCCTCAACAATGCGGGACAAATCTTGAACCACGAACTCTACTTCAGCCAGTTTAGGGGGAAGGAAGCCTCCCCTCTAAGGGGAGGTTTGGTAGGGTCTGCTATTGACCGTGACTTTGGTTCGTTCGAGGCTTTCAAGGAAGAGTTCCAGAAGAAGGGAGCGACCCTCTTCGGCTCAGGCTGGGTGTGGCTCTCGGCAGATAAGGACGGCAAGCTCGTCATCACGCAGGAGCCAAACGCAGCCAATCCCATTCAGAAAGGCCTGAAGCCCTTGCTGACCTTCGACGTCTGGGAACACGCTTACTACCTCGACTACCAGAACCGTCGCCCCGACCACCTTGCTGCGCTTTGGCAGATTGTTGACTGGAACGTCATAGAGGAAAGAATGAAAAGTTGAAAAGGTGAAAAATCGAAGAGGTAAAAGATTATATGACTCAAGTTTCGGGAGTTCCACTTCCTCCGTAGATAGAAGAAGACAGAAGAAGATAAAAGGAGATAAATGACGTTAGCTTTGCCATCTTCTCCCCCAGCCGGGCAGTTTTTGGTATCGTCCTCTATC
>Ga0310691_10008404_pt1 | contig 10596 bp, 9 predicted proteins | sample 176DNAGHGlowgp2_FD_203887 | JGI IMG/M metagenome (GOLD analysis project Ga0310691, IMG submission 203887) | Sheep rumen microbial communities from Palmerston North, Manawatu-Wanganui, New Zealand - 1766 DNA GHGlow gp2 (v2) (version 2) | ecosystem: Host-associated > Mammals > Digestive system >... | reverse complement strand
GCCGAGCCGACTTCCACAAGCCCGCCCGCAGCGCCTACGCCTACACAGCCTTCAGAGCCCGCGATCACGGTATCCGCGGTCTCATACGGCGGTATTCTGTACAAAAACGGGGATGCTCCCATCATATGCATCGACCCCGGTCACATGGCCGCAGGCAGCTATACAAAAGAGCCTTCGGCACCCGGATCTTCCGAAATGAAGGCACGCGCATCAGCCGGTACGGCGGGCGTGGTCTCAAGAGTGCGGGAATCAGTCGTAAACCTTCATGTCTCACTTATGTTAAAGGAAATACTCCTCGCAAGGGGATACAGTGTTCTGATGACAAGAGAAAGCGAGAATGTCGATATATCAAACATGGAGCGCGCGATAATGGCCAACGAGTGCCACAGCGCCGCATTCGTAAGGATCCATTGCAACGGTTCCACAGACCAGTCGGTAAAGGGGATAATTGCAGTGGCCCCAAGCGCCGCAAATCCGTATGTGGGTGCGCTTTACGAGCAGTGCCGGGCCCTTTCAAATACTATCCTTGCCGCTATGTCTTCAAAAACATGCGCATATAACAGAGGGATCCTGTACTCGGATTCCATGAGCGGGATCAACTGGTCGCAGGTTCCTGTAACCATCATCGAGATGGGATTTATGTCAAACCCCACAGAGGATCTTCTTTTAACAGACAGTTCGTATCAGCTTCTGCTTGCCGCCGGCATAGCGGATGGGATCGATGCATATTTCGGAAGATAGGAGAAGTTTTAAAATGGACTCTATAAATATAGGAAACACAGAATTTGACCCGGAAGCACAGGTGATAAAGCTTTGGGGCAGCAATATATCGGATCTTTCTCCGCTTTCTGCCTGCTTAGACCTTGTAAAGCTCGATCTTTCCGACAACCCCGTCAGAAATCTGGAAGTTCTTGCCGCGCACAAAGATCTTTCATGGCTCAATCTGTCCATGTGCGATCTTTCGGATATCACTCCGCTTCAATCGCTTACAGGGCTCACCTACCTTGATCTTTCATCAAACCCTTTGATGAGGCTTGCTCCGCTTGCCGCATTAAAGAGCCTTGAGCATCTTGATCTTTCATACACCGAGGCCACAAACATAAGCCATATCAAGGATATGCAAGAGCTTACATTCCTTGATATCTCCTCGTCACCCGTGTTTGATCTTGAACCCATAAAGGGCCTCAGCAGACTGAAAACGCTTTCGGCCGCATTTACACAGATCGAAAAGATACCGGATATATCAGGGTGCGTGGAGCTTACAAAGCTTGACCTTTCAAGCACAAGCATAGATGATATCACTCCCCTCGAAGCTCTCGCTTCTCTGGAGGTCCTTGACATTTCGTCAAACAGGCTTAAGAGCAGTTCTTCTCTTGCAAAGCTCGCGCCGCTTGTAAACCTTAACGTTTCATCCTGCGGACTTACTTCCGTAAAAGATCTGCTGTCTCACAAGACGCTTAAAGTACTTGACCTGTCGGAAAATTCCATAAGTGATATCAAGGGCATCGAAGCCCTAAGTCAGCTTACGGATCTTGACATTTCAGGTAACAATATAAAGGACATCAGCGCGCTTACAGCGCTTACTTCGCTAAGGCACCTTAATATCTCGGATAACAATATTCACGACATAACAAAGCTGACAGCTCTTACAGCGCTTGAAGATATTTATATTTCGGGCAATGATCAGGGGCTTATATATCAGGCGTATGAGCTACAAAAGACGATGAAGAGGCTTAATGTGCATCAGTAAGGCAACAATTATCATACGGTCATAAATACATTTCCCCGGACTCCTTTTGGGATATCCGGGGAAGTTTTTTAATTTTGCATAATGTATGTTTATTATTCAAATCTTATAGCATCGGCGATCTTGATCCTTGAAGCATATATTGCCGGAATAATACCTGCAAGCGTACTGATAAGCTTTGTCATTGTCTGGCTCTGAAGAGAGGTTGCATTGTCAAATTTCTTTCAGCATCCTGTTTTCCCGGTTGTGGCAGGTAAGAAGGATCACCTGGTGTTTGCAGTTTTTCAAATATGCAAGCGCATTTTTCATTCGCTCATCGTCATAGTAGGCGAATGTGTCGTCAAGGATGAATGGCAGGTCGACGCCGGGAGATAAAAGCTCGGAGGCTGCGATGCGAAGGGCGAGGTAAACCTGCTCCATGGTACCGCGGCTGACGGATTCTATGGAAGTATTTCTTCCGCTTTCATAAAGAAAAAGATTCCCCTGAGCATCCCTTGAAAGGCCGGTATACTTTCCGCCCGTTATACAGCCGATCAACTCGCCTGTCTTTTCGAGGAGGTCGGCGCCAAAGCTTTTAACGCTTAAATCTCCTGCGATGTACATATGCTCCCAGGCGAGGTCCACCGCGTCAAGCAGTTCTTTTGTACGGTCATATTTAAGCTTCGTTTCCTTTTCGGAATATTCCCTTCTTTTTGCCTCATCCATCCTGTCCGTTACAGAGCTCATGGCGGCCATGGCGTCATCATATCTTTTTCTTGTTTCTTCCGCCCTCCGGGTAGCCTGCATCAGCTTGCCGTCATGTTCCTCTGACATTTTGGCAAAAAGCTCGTTCTTTTCATTTGCAAGATCTTTTTCTTTTCTCTTATACTCATCCGTACGGCTCTGTCTTTCAAGAAGGCTTCTGTAGTAGCTCTTGTTCTTTTTGTATTTATTATCAAGTACGGTGCAGATGATGGCGAAAATTATCGCCACGCCGGCAAGCGATGCGGCAATTATCAAAAGCCACGAAAGGCTGTCCGCAAAGGCATAAATGATCGTGCAGGCGGCTGCCCCGGCAAGGAACAGGAATATGAACGTCATCAATATGCCGAGGGCGGGCTTAAAGGCTTTTACGGGGTCTTTGCCCGCGTTTTTAAGCTTTTCTATACGCTCCTTTTTGCTTTCGAGGAGTTTTTTGCCTGCACCTCCCGATGAATCGATCGCACCAAGCTGACCTGCTATATCATCCTGTTCTTTTTCTATCCTTTCCTTGCTGCTTAGGAATTCATTTCGTTTTTCCTCGTAGATGCCGTATACCTTTTCTTTTTCTGCTTCTGCATCTTCGTATTCTCTGTATGCGTCCCAGCATTCATCAAGCGCTTTTTCAAAATCGTCCGGATTTTCGGGTTCTGCCGTAGCACTTTTGGCTTCCCCGATCTTTTCAAGGTCGTATTCCAGCTCCGTACGCATTTTCCTTAAAGCATCTTCCGCATCTTTAAAGCTTAGCGCCATCGATCTTGCGCGGCTTAAATTGTCAAGATTGTTCCTTAACTCCTCCGCTATCGTATCATCGGTGGTTCCCTTCATCTGGCCGATACTTACGGTGTTTGCAAACCCGGTATCTGTAAGGCCTCCGAGTATCTTAAATACTTCTTTTTCCGCCTCTTCTCCTTCAAATACCTTTTCACCTCCGTTTACCAAAAGACTTACCGTTCCTTTTTTAAAGTCCCTTTCAAGGCTTAATGCAATTCCGTTTTCTTCAAATACAATGGCGCCCTTATAGGATCCTATGTCCATCCACGGGCTGTATTTTGTATATCTTTTGTCATCTTTTTCTTTATCGATCCCAAACAGAACAGCTCTTATGAATGCATGGATCGTACTCTTGCCGGCCTCGTTTCTGCCCTCGATGATATTCATCCCCTGCTTAAGGCTGACGGTCTTGTTATGAAATTTTCCAAAAGCCTGAAGCTGTAAATTACGGATGATCAATTCGATGCCCCTTTCAAAAGTGCCTCTATTCCTATTTCCATGGCTTTGGCGGCCGTTTGGCCGTCCTCTTTTTCCATGCTCTCTATAAACGCGCCCAGTATATCCTTTGAGTGTGCTTTCTTTATTTCTTCTATGTTAAAACCACTTTCCGTCTCATCGCTTACTGCAATGACATCGCCCAGTTCCTCGTATTCTTTAAGGGAAATGCCCTCCGGACGCTGTCCTTTCAGCACCAGTTTGTATGATGTATTCTCCGGAGAACTTCCCCTTGCGATGCGCCAGCTCTTTTCGACTTCTGTTTTTGACATAAAACGCGAAAGATAAAGCCACGCGGAGCGGAAATGTCTCTTTGCGATGTCTACTATCTCGATTCCCGTTCCCTTGTCGGAAAGATTTACCAGAATGTAGCCGTGTTTTCCCGTCCCGCTTATATCAAGAGGTTCGGGGCTGCCGGCATAGGCGCACCTTTCGTTTTCCCAGATATAAAAATTCTGTCTGCCGCCAAGCGCGACATAATCATAGCCAAACGAGGCCAGCTTTTCGTGTCTTATACCCTGAGCGCTGTCTCCGTTCATCATGAGTATCTGCAGTTCATCCGACGGAGCAGGGCGCAGAGCCGAAAATATGTCGGCATCCATCTCTTCTTCCATGCAGCTTACCCCTGTCACGCAGCAGCCAAGTGCCGGAAGATGGACCCGGCCCGCGCCTTTTATTATGTGGACATTTTCAGGCCACGGATAAGAGGCATATGTATTCTTTTCCCGCAAAGGATCAGAAGTGCCCGCTATCCAGACCACCGCGGTATTGTCAAGAAGCGAAAACATCTCTTTTAATCGCTGCATCTCGTCAAAACGCGGCTGACGGTCAAATATATTTCCGGACAGCAAAAGGAGACCTGCGCGCCTGTTGTTGCAGGCACGGCAGATCTCTTTAAAGGTATCCCAAAGTTCTTCTTTTCTTTTGTCAGCTTCGGCACGGAAGGATTCACATGCATTACCAAGCTTCAGATCGGAAACATGGATAAGCCTCATTTTTGCTCCTTAGTGTGCACGCCTTTAGGGGCGGAGTATTACAGCTCGCAGTTGTTGACAGTTCTGGGGAATGGTATGCTGTCTCTGATGTTGCCGATACCGGTCACATACATAACGGCCCTTTCAAAGCCAAGTCCGAAGCCGGCGTGGCGCACCGACCCGAATTTACGAAGATCGAGGTAGAAGCCATAGTCTTCTTCCTTAAGTCCAAGCTCCTTCATGCGGGCAACAAGCTTGTCGTAATCGTCCTCTCTCTGACTGCCGCCGATTATCTCTCCGATGCCCGGTACAAGGCAGTCCACTGCGGCAACGGTCTTACCGTCGGGGTTCATCTTCATGTAGAAGGCCTTTATCTCCTTCGGATAATCGGTAACGAATACAGGTCTCTTAAACAGAACTTCCGTGAGATATCTCTCATGCTCTGTCTGAAGATCGCATCCCCAGCTCACTTTGTAATCGAATTCGTCGTTGTGTTCCTCAAGAAGCTTTACAGCCTCGGTGTAGGTAACGCGTGCAAAATCGCTTTCCACGACATGCTTTAATCTTTCGATAAGTCCCTTGTCAACGAATTCGTTAAAGAACTGCATTTCCTCGGGAGCATTTTCCATAACATAGTTTATTATGTATTTAAGCATGTCCTCGGCCAGTTCCATGTCGTCTTCAAGATCGGCAAAGGCAATCTCGGGCTCTATCATCCAGAATTCGGCCGCATGCCTTGTGGTATTTGAATTTTCAGCACGGAAGGTTGGGCCGAAAGTATATATATTTCTGAATGCGCAGGCAAAGGTCTCGCCGTTAAGCTGACCGGAAACCGTAAGGTTCGTGGGCTTTCCGAAGAAATCCTGCGTATAATCTATGCTTCCGTCATCCTTCTTCGGCACTTCGCCAAGCGGAAGAGTGGTCACCTGGAACATCTCACCCGCGCCTTCACAGTCACTGCCTGTTATAAGGGGTGTGTGCACATACACAAAATCCCTTTCCTGGAAGAATTTATGGATGGCATAGGCAAGAAGAGAGCGCACTCTGAATACTGCCTGGAACGTGTTGGTCCTTGGCCTTAAATGTGAAATGGTGCGCAGATATTCAAGCGAATGTCTCTTTTTCTGAAGCGGATAATCGGGCGTTGAATTGCCTTCTACAGTAACTTCTTCCGCCTGTATTTCGAAGGGCTGCTTTGCCTCGGGCGTTGCCACCAGGGTACCCTTTACTATAACGGCTGCACCGACATTTAACTTTGCTATCTCCGCAAAGTTTGACATATTATCGTGGAACACGATCTGAAGTGTCTGAAAATATGTTCCGTCGTGTAGCACAAGAAAACCGAAGTTTTTTGAATCGCGCACACTTCTGACCCATCCGCCGACACTTATGTTCTTTCCGATATAGGCCTCTTTGTTTTTATATATTTCTCTAACGGTTACAAGTTCCATGACCTACCATCCTTCTTTGATCTAATCAGTACTGCATTACCTTTTCTTCGCCCGTCATGACGCGGATAGCGCCCTGCGCAAGAGCGAGAAGTTCGTCCTCTCCCGGATATACCGTAATGGGAGCGATCCAGCCGACTCTGTCTGTAAGAGTTTCAACAGTTATCTTGTTATATGCAATACCGCCGGTCAGAATGATCTGATCGACCTTTCCTTTCATTACGGTTGCGGCTGCACCGATATCCTTTGCCACCTGATAATGGAATGCATCCATTACCATCTTTGCCTTCTCATCGCCCTCCGACGCCATCTTGACAAGATTTCTCATGTCGTTGGTGCCTACATATGCATTAAAGCCGCCGTTTCCGACAAGCTTTTTCATTACCTCTGCCTGAGTATATTTGCCGGAGAAGCACATCTTTACAAGGTCGCCTGAGGGAACGCCGCCTGCGCGTTCGGGTGAGAATGCGCCTTCGCCGTCAAGAGCATTGTTTACATCGACGATCCTTCCGCCGATATGGCTTCCTACAGAAACACCTCCGCCCATATGTACAACGATAAGGTTGAGACTCTCGTAAGGAACGCCTTTTTCCTTTGCATAACGCTTTGCAACGGCCTTCTGATTAAGAGCGTGGAACACAGAACGTCTGGGAAGTTCGGGAACACCTGAGTATCTTGCAACGTCTGCAAGTTCGTCAACTACAACTGGGTCAACAATGAATGAGGGAACGCCGATGGAATCACCGATCTCTCTTGCAAGGATACCGCCGAGGTTTGATGCATGCTGACCCTGTCTTCCTATTGAAAGGTCGTGCAGAAGATCGTCTGTGACCGCATATGTACCGCCGCTTATGGGCTTTAACATGCCGCCTCTGCCGACTACCACATTTATGGATTTAAGGTCGATATTCTTTTCCTTTAATACGTCAAGGATGACCTTCTTTCTGAAATCCTTCTGGTCTACTATCAATGCATAGTCTTTTAATTCTTCGGTGGAATGACGAAGTGTCTCTTCCATTATCTGTTTTTCATCTTCATACACACCGATCTTTGTCGATGTGGAACCCGGATTGATAACTAATATTCTGAGCATGGCTTTCCTCCTTACCGATCAGTTTTTTTCGTCCATTGCGTGTGCAACAACTGCTGCAAGCGCGATGGAATTTAATTTTACTTCAAAAGTATCCGAACGCGATGTAAGGATGCAGGGTGCGCTTGTTCCGACAAGGATACAGCCGTTTACCGACTTTGTTGTGTGAACGAGGCACTTGTAAACAAGGTTACCTGCGTCTATATCATGGAAAAGGAATATGTCAGCATCGCCGACTATCTTTCTTCCTGTTGCGTTTTTATGAATTGCAGCCTCAGGATCCATTGCAAGGTCGAGTGAAAGGGGGCCGTCGATGATGCAGCCTGTTATCTTGCCCTCATCATTCATTTTTGTAAGCTCTGCGGCATCGACCGTCTCCGGCATTTTGGGATTTAACACTTCAACTGCGGCAAGATGTGCAACCTTGGGATTTTCTATACCGCATGCATTTGCTACTTCTACGGCATTTTCGATTATGTCCACCTTCTGCTCAAGCGTGGGATAGGTGTTGAATGCAACGTCCGTAAGGAACATAAGGCCGTCATGTCCGGGAACATCAAATACGGCAACATGTGAAAGCTGCTTTCCCGTACGAAGACCTACCTCTTTGTCAAGAACGCTCTTCAAATATGTCTTTGTATCTGCAAGGCCCTTCATGTACATATCAGCCTTATGGTCATGTACCAAAGATACCGCAATATGTGCAGCCTCCTCAAGCGTTTCGGCATTTACGATCTCATATCCGGAAAGATCCATTCCGATCTCTGCAGCTATCTTTCTGATCTGCTCTTCGTCACCTACAAGGATGGCATCCGCGATGCCTTTCTCTTTTGCTGCCTTTATAGCTTCAAGCACGTTTGTATCCTGTGCCGCTGCAACAGCCACCTTTTTTCTCTCACACTCTGATAATTTCTTCATCAGATCCGCAAAACTTTTACTCATGATATCCTCCTGTATTTATATCCCTTACCGGATAGCCGGTAAGGGATCATTTACTTATTAAGCACATGCTGTACGATCTTTTCAAATTTTCTGTTGAACGTTTTGTTGTTGTTAAAAAGATTCATCGGCATGCCTGCCGTGATCTCATCATAATTGTTCAAAATATGGGTGAGATCTTCTATATTTTCGACCACGATTATATTTCCGCGTTCCTTTTTCATGGCACGGGTAAATATCAGCTGATGGTTGTTCACATGTTCTCCGAATATCTTCTGGCGCGGAACGACTATGGGGGTCTTTCCTACCTGAAGCGGCATTATAAAGCTTGAAGGGCCTCCGTGTGTGATGACTATATGTGCCTCATTCACAAGCCTTATCATGTCCTGATACGGAAACATTCTTTTAAAGGTGCAATTAACGGGTTCGTATGTGCTGTACCCGGTCTGTATAACTACATCCTCTTTTATGAGCCCCTTCCCCTTTATCTCATCCATAAAGCGGACCAGCCTGTTAAAGGGCTGTTCGTGGGTCCCGACTGTAACAAAAATCATTCCTGTCACCTATGTCCTTTATGATCCGGCAAACTAAAAGATGCTTCCCAGATTGATGGCCTTTTTGTATTTCTTTTTAAGCTGCGGCCATTGTACTATAAATGCGTCCGATATCGGATAGACGAGCTTGCCGGTCATGGTGAGCTTGTCCATTCGGTCGAATACCTCCATGTAAACGAGCTTTATGCGCATAAGCTTCCCGAGATAAAAATAAGGGACAGCCACTGCGGCACCCGCCGAAATGATGACATCCGGCTTTTCTTTTTTAAGGATGGTATAGACCATCTTTGTATTTATCAGCAGCGCTTTCAGGCTTCTGTTCGTCGGGAAAAAGCAATGATAGACCTTTTCTCCCGTCAAAAGACTGTTGGCATCCTCCTTGTCGAAGGTCACCCAGACTCTTTCAGTCTTTTCCCAAAAGGGCTTAAGCATATATAAATGTGTCAGATGGCCGCCGGATGAGCCAACCAGTAAAACCTTCATAGATAATACCTCTATAAGCGAACGGAGATGTCATACAACTCCTATCATACTATAACAGGCCTATTATAAGTTTTTAACCCTGTTTTGTCAATGACAACGTTTTTGACCGCTTTTGCATCAGACATAGCTGACAAAAAAGCATTCGAGTTTTTTAAACAAAGCGTCCGCTTCTTCATTTTCATATGATGTGGTGGTCCTGTCTGCAGGGTCATATATCGTGAGCTTTGTCGATGTATATCCCGTCACAAGAAGCGATGTGCCGTCATTGCAAAGCGCAAGCACGGGATGCTTTTTGTTGATATAGTAAAGGAGGTATTGATAATCGCACCTTCCGAGGGCAACAAGCCTCTCTTTATATACACCTTTCAGCTCTTCACAGATACTGTTTCCTTTTTCCCTTATCGCTGCGTCGGCCTGCTCTATCTCTCCCGATAAAACACCTGCGTGCACAAATATGTCTACGCCACGTTCAAGGCTTGACATTGCAGCCATCTCCTGTTCGTGGCCCTCCTCGGTCCAGACCATCTTGGGAAGATTAAGTGTCAGATAGAGCGTTCTGGCATCCCTGTCCCAGATGCGGCTGCCGTTATATGTTACCGTTCCGAACGAATCAAATACCGCATTCATCGCTGTGGCCGGGTTCTCGCTTTTTGCGATCCTCTTGCCATAGCTTATTGCTTCGTAGCCGGCCTCGCTCTTTGCAGCATCCGCAAAAAGTTCTGCCGCCCCTTCAAGCGAATACTTCGCGCTGCCCGAAGAATACACCTTTGCTTTGTTTGTCGACTGCGGCAGAGTAATGTAATAGTAATTTCTTTTGGCTTCCGAAGTTGCGATCATAATTATGGATGAAGTACCCGCATTTTGCGGAGAAGCCATATTCAAGGCATCGTTTCCCTCTATATAAAAGCCGTTTTCTCCTTTTTTGCAAAGCCCGAAGGTTATGCTGTTTGCCCCAAGACTTATATCCGTCAGCATCCCGCCTTCGTTTTTGTAGCTCAGCTTTTCTTCTTTGTCCATTCCCGAAACGACCACGCTTTCAAAAAGCTCTTTTACCGGGAAACCGCATTCCTCCCATTTTTCGTCGGAGCAGGCGGCATAAATAATATCGTTTTTTATGAAGCCCAGAAGTTTTATATCCCTGTCTTTTTTTATGGTGTCTATATCCCCTGTCTCAAGATTAATGAAATATATCGCATAAGGCTCTCCTTCTATCTGCCATGCAGCCATGCCGCCGCTTTCGTCAAGCTTTATGCTTTCCGGGACCATGTCCTTCATAAGGCATATGATATCCTTGCCCGTCAGATCCATAGAGTATAGTCCTTCTCCGACATCCACCGTAAAGAGCATATCCTTT
>Ga0310691_10008401_pt1 | contig 10599 bp, 9 predicted proteins | sample 176DNAGHGlowgp2_FD_203887 | JGI IMG/M metagenome (GOLD analysis project Ga0310691, IMG submission 203887) | Sheep rumen microbial communities from Palmerston North, Manawatu-Wanganui, New Zealand - 1766 DNA GHGlow gp2 (v2) (version 2) | ecosystem: Host-associated > Mammals > Digestive system >... | reverse complement strand
CGGGATCACACACCGAAAATATCGAGAAACTCCCATAAATAAAGGGTTTCTCGATATTTCGTATAAGGAAATCAGAGTTCCATTTTTGGTTCTCATTTCGGAACTGTCCGAAAATCCAGTTGGATTGTCACGCAGCCGCTCCCCTCCCCTTGAAGGGCAGGGTTCAGAGGGGAGCGGCTGCCGCCCTGTTCTACCGGTTTATACAGCAGAACGCCCTGTTCGTCGCAATTGTCCGACGGATTCGAAATTTTTTTTGATTGCTGTGGACAATTGCAATTCTCCCGTATCATTTATCTTTATCAGATGATAGCTGATATCTTGTATCGTCACATTAAACAACTCAGACTTCCGCTTCTGAGAAAGCTAGAATGTATTCTGACTGAAAAGCACGTTCACATTCACCTTACCTGTGCTTGAACGATATATCAAAACGCTCCGCTCAACGCTTGTAGCCAGTTCCTGGGAGCTCATCTTGCTGATGAAATACTCCTTCTGCAGCCATTGGCATTTGCACGTCCTCTTCATGCTGCTGCGGATAGGCAGTGACACGGGCCTGATGGTCTTGTAACCATATGTGGTTCAGCGTGAATGCAATCGACTCCAGCGTTTCTTCTCGCTTCGACGGCTTCAGTTCGCACTCCCATACCGTAATGCAGTGCCAGCCCATTTCAGCCAGTTTATGCTGTTCCTCCTTGTCTCGCTCCTTATTCCTGCGAATCTTCGCTACCCAAAACTCACGGTTCGTCTTCGGAATCTTGCAGCACTCAGAACTCTCGATGACATCATCCTTCTTACATCTTCCATCAGACATCACCTTGTGTCCATGCCAAAAGCATCCGTTCACGAAAATGCACGTCCTGTATTTCCTCAGTACCAAGTCAGGATGCCCAGGCAGCCGCTTATGGTTTAGCCTATATCGGAATCCACGCTTCCACAGTCCACGCCGCACAATCATCTCCGGCTTCGTGTCCTTCGACTTGATAGCCGCCATGTTGGCATGCCGTTGCTGTGTAGAGAGTTTATCCATGTCTATCTGCTTCATAAGATATACCCCTCCTGGTCATATCCTTTGTGGTGCCGATGGATGCTGTCTATCAGTGGCTGGACGCGCGGGTCTTCCAACGTCATCTTGCCGTATTGGGCCAACTGCGAAGTGTAGCGCTCGGTGCTCCCGTTCGCTATTCTGTGTTCATAGTCATCGGGAACAAAGAAAGATGCCCTCGCTCCCAGATGGCGGTGATACTCGTGTTGATAGATAGCAATGTCCGCCAGGTCAAGGTCTCCGAAATGGACGTAAGGATTGGTGATGGACTGTAGCCAGCGGATGAGGTCTCTGTACTGGTCCCACCGGGCGTTGTTCTCTGCTGCGAGATACGAACTGATGCCCAGGTTCAACTTGTCGATGTACATCTTCACCGACGAGATGTTGATGTCCTCGTCGCCATCCAGCGTGTCCAGAGCATCGTCATACTTCACCGCCACCGTCTTACGCTGCAAAAACATATTGCTCAGCAGTTTCGACCCCTGCTGCAGCGCCCTCGTCAGTTCCCTTATCGACCTGAATGTTGCCATACTCCCTCACACTGTCTCTCACATTTATGGCCACAAAGTTACACTTTTTTTCTCAAACAGAGCGAGAATCCGCAAAATAATATACCCCAGCGTATTCTTGCTCTGGCCATCAATGCTGTTGTCGCTGTAGGTCACCCCGTCAAGGAATCAGTGTGCGCGGTTGTTCAGATAGTTCTTTGCCAGCATCTGGTCACCTTCCGCATCCAGTGCCTCAGCGTAGCTTTGCCGTCATACACCCAGAATCTGCTCCGCGTGCTCCTTCGTCTTTATCTGCTTGCCCTGCATAATCTGCTCGATGACACCCTCTTCGTTGATAACGAAAGTAGTGCGGATGGTGCCCATCACCTTCTTGCCGTACATCGACTTCTCGCCCCACGCACCCATCGCCTCAAGCAGTTCGTGGTTGACATCAGCAATCAGCGGGAAGGGCAACTGGTGCTTCTCCTTGAATTTCTGATGCGAAGCGGCTGAGTCCTTGCTCACCCCCACCACCTCGTAGCCCCGTGCCTGCAGCGCATCGTAGTGGTCGCGCAGGCTGCAAGCCTCTGCGGTGCAGCCGCTGGTATTATCCTTCGGGTAGAAGTACAGCACCAGTTTACGTCCGCTATAATCACTCAGACGGATGTCCCGTCCCTTTTCGTCCTTGCCCAGAATCTCGGGCGCCTTGTCACCTATGTTCATCATAATGTTGTTGTTGTTTTTGATAAATGTTGCGATAATCCTTTTCGTTTTTGTCGTATATTTCGTCTGCAAAGTTACAGTTTGATATGCTACTTACTCTATCGCATCGACGCTTTCGCGCAGCAACTTGTGACTTCGTCAGCAGCGATCTGGAGGCCTATCTTGACCTGGCTGGGATACTGAAACTGGCGGGTGGCGACACGTTCAACGATCCACTGTCGAACTTCGTCTATGGTGTGGCTCTGTCCCTCCTGTTCGTCCTTGTATATCTTTTTGCTCATCTTCTTACTATTATCTTACTTATTTCGTGGCAAAGTTACAAAAAAGTTTTGTGAAAACGCAGCCTTTCCTATTATTTTGGCTCTGTTGCAACATGTGACTGATTTTTGAGCATTTTTTTGACTGGTATTCTCCCAAAAACCTTATCTTTGCGGTGTCAAACGTAAAGTTATAGGACATGAACGACTCTAAACTCTCAGTAAACCAAATCATAGAAGCTATCAAGATGCTGACAACATCAGAGTACAATGAATTCGTAAGCAAACTGGCAAGCCCTCAAAGGCCGGAGGACAGCATTGATGCCTACATTGAGGAGCCTTGTGAACTTCGCAAAAGAAACCTATCAGGAAAAAGCTGCATTGTTCCTGAGCTATGTGCTGACAGCTACGCTCTCTGAAGGATGCAGGGATGTTGCCAACAGACCTGCTCTGCCAAAATAGGCCAAAAATCAGTCACATGTTGCAACAGAGCCAAAAAATTAGTACCTTTGCAGTGGCATAAACATCCGACCAACTGCAACATCATCTACCGTGACAGTTGTGATTTGCTAAAAAATTAGTACCTTTGCAGTGGCATAAACATCAGTTGAGGTAAAGAACTGGTTGGGAAAGAAGTTGTGATTTGCTAAAAAATTAGTACCTTTGCAGTGGCATAAACATCCTACCGATGCAAACAGCGAGACCCCCGCAGTTGTGATTTGCTAAAAAATTAGTACCTTTGCAGTGGCATAAACATCTATTACTTACCATCACCAAATTCTTCAATAGTTGTGATTTGCTAAAAAATTAGTACCTTTGCAGTGGCATAAACATCCCTGCTCCTCACGAGGAGTCTGGTTAACAAGTTGTGATTTGCTAAAAAATTAGTACCTTTGCAGTGGCATAAACATCTATAATTTTATGTCAAGGCGCTTCGGCGAGTTGTGATTTGCTAAAAAATTAGTACCTTTGCAGTGGCATAAACATCAGCCATTGTTATAGGCGCAGCTGATAGCCCGTTGTGATTTGCTAAAAAATTAGTACCTTTGCAGTGGCATAAACATCCAATGGTGCACAGTTCTTTAAGCTACGTCAGTTGTGATTTGCTAAAAAATTAGTACCTTTGCAGTGGCATAAACATCACAATGTTAGGATTGTACTAATAGCCAGATGATTGCAAAGAAAATTGGAAAAGAAAAAATGCTGCAAAGAAAAGGGAGGGTTTCGTCCACAGGATGAAATTCTCCCTTTCTAAAATAGCTCAAGTTGTTGGCCCGGTGCGTTTGAAAGTTGCGGCTTGTTGCCAGAGAAGATTTCGATGTTGCCAAACTGCTTGTCGGTTATGCACATGATGCCGACTTTGCCAAACGGTGGCAGGATGGCTTTCACACGCTTGCGGTGAACCTCGGCGTTCTCCATGCTGGCGCAATGTCGCACATAGATGGAGAACTGGAACATGGTGAAGCCATCCTGGATGAGACGCTTGCGGAACTTAGTGTACTCCTTGATGTCCTTCTTCGTCTCTGTCGGTAAGTCGAACAGCACCATCAGCCACATAACTCTGTATTCGCTAAACCGTTCTGCAATCATGCCATTTCAGGATATGCTATCTTACGCAGTTCACCGCTGAAACACTTGTAGAGTGAGGCGGTGGTCTGCTGGGCTGCCACCATCAGGGGGCTGCGCTTGCCACCTATCACAACATCAAGCGTAGGAATAGAGAGCAGTTCGGCCTTGATGTCTTTCGAGAGTTCAACCTCCACGCCATATTGTTCAGTGATGTCAAAGACCAACAGGTCGACGTATGGGCGGTAAGGCTCCATGATGTCGTCGGCCAGACAATAGGCGTTGTAGCGATTATGATGGTGGATGCCCAGCGTGGGAAGCATGCCGCTGGCCACCAGCGAGCGTGCTATGACGGCACGAAGGATGGCATAGCCGTAGTTCAGCAGGTTGTTGGGGGCCACCCCGTCGCGTGCTCTGATGAATCCTGGTATATGTCCCAGCAGATTTCTCCAATAGTAGACGGCGGCTCGTGCTTCAAGGTTGTCGGGGTCGCCACTACGCACATCGTTGGCCCACGCGTGCATGCACTTGGTTTCTGCATCAGTACACTTGTCCAGCACTGCGGCCTGATTACGTATTTTACTCTGCATGGTCTGCTGCCAGAGTTGCTTGCGAAGGGGTAGGGAAGCGTCTAACTGGTCGCGGAAGCGTTCGTTCTGGGTGGTGTTGCCCACAAGGGGCAGCAGCAGGCCAACGGGCATGTGACTGGAGTCGCAAGTGACAACGGCGCTGTTGTTTTCAAGCAGCGCCTCTAATGCTCCTTGCGTGATGGTGATTTGTTTATGGTCGAGCACCACCACGCCGATGTCCTCTATGGGTCGCGTCACCTCGTTGGCTTTCTTGAAAGCTTCGGTCAGGTTGTCTGCCTTTTCCACCTCCGGCAGCTTAATGACCAGTTGGGCATCGCGCAGCGAGAGGTAGGCGGGATTGCTGAAACAGAGGGTCTTCTTAATCATAGGCCAACATTCTCTTTATCCTATTCTTAGTATGTTTCCAAGCCGGTCTGTCTTAATTGGTATGCAATAATCTCTTATTTGCATCCCTTCACAAATTGCAGTTTTGTCAGCGCAAGAACCTATTGTATTACCTTTGTCGTCCAATCTCAAATCAATTTCATTTTTGATTATGGCGGTAGCATAATAGTAAGGTCTGAAATATATAGTACCACCTTTAAAGTCATTAACTACATAAATTCGAGAGATGTCTATATCCTTATCAATAATTTGCCCATTCTCTATATCCTCTTTGGTTGGCATATATACCATGTCAAGGGGGGAAAGGCAAAACTTGAATTTGTAATTAACATTGTTGGGATGGTATTGGGGCATGAGTTCTTTACCCTCTCTTAATGCTGTAATTGTTTCCCTTAAAGACGGAACATAAATCTTTGTATGTCCATCCTTGTCTTTGTATATGCCGCAGTACCTATTACTATCTGCGTCAGTTATAACATATTGCTTGTTCTTTGCAGTTAAAAGTTTTCCTACTTCTTCTGGTTCCGACACTATAAAAGCGTTTCCTTTTGCTTGAGTTACTTTTACTTGATAAATAGGTTTGTGCTTTTTATTGTTGTTGAGCTCCTCAATATGTTTGTTCATGTCAATAATGCCATCGGTAGAGAAGGCGATTTGGGGATTATGGTGTATAGGCTTTCCTTTGGTATCTTTGCCTTTGACATAAACATCAACATGGGTTTCCTTGGAACTTCCTTTAGTACGGTATTCATCGACAATGGCCTTCTGTCCCTCATCAATAATATCATCATAGCAATTGACTGCTTCGGCTACGGGCACACTGACGGAGTCGTACTTTGCCAAGTGTCTTTTTAGAATGTTCTGAATGACGATGTCTGCAATACATTCAATTTTTCTGATGATAGGAGTCTTTCCTGTTTTTTGTAGCTTTTTGTCGTTTTCTTTATCTTTGACCTTAGCCAAATTTACCAGTTGTTCTTGCCATTGAGTTGTTAGGCATTCTTCATGGACATAAACAACGGGATGTTGTGTTTTCAGGTGATTTACAATCTCATCCCTGCTTTTTCCTAGTTCTTTGAGTTGCTGTATGAGGTGTCTTATTTTCCCTTCGATAATGTTATCTGGCTTTTTAACTGCCTCTTCAATCGCTATTGGACGGAACTCTCTTAGTCCATAGTACGTCTCCTTATGTAATGACTGGCGTATGGAGTAGTTTTTCTTCTCGTTTAGTTCGGCTTGTATTAAGTTGTTGCTATGCTCAGGATGCTGGATATAGTTCATGCGTTGTCGCATAAGGCGATTGTTCTGCTTGAATGTCACCAAGGTGTTTTGCAATGCCACTAAGGCTACTTTCTTGAAAATATTGTTCTCAAATACATCCTTGTAGGCATACTTATAGGTGATAATGGCTTCTCCTTTTTTCTCCTGCATAGGAGGCAGGAAAAATTTCTTTTTCGTGCCGTCTGCGCGCTTTTTGATTGTCATGTATTTAGCTTTCAAATCCTTCCGTTCCTTTATTCTCTCACTGGAATTCACGTCGGACAAGGCACTCATGTTGTTTATATAGTTAACGTGGTTGCTGGTAGCCAAAGCAACAATAAGTGCATCAAGGGCATGGTGGCGGTGGTCTATACGCTTTTTATCTACATGATTGTCAGGAATAACAGGTATTAACACATCATGACCATCGACTTTTCTGTTTTCCACATAGTTGGCTTTGCTTTCTTCTACTAAGCTATTTACATTTAAGAATCGTGGCAATATTAATTCGTTCCAGGTCTCGTCAAGCTGCCAATCTCTCTTTAGTTTTGCTGTCACGGCACCTGATATGACAAGAATGTTTTTTGACTTGTATTCTTCTTCCCCTTCTTCTCTGACAATATTGCTCAGCAGGCCCATTGCTAGTTTTGCAATATACTGGCTGTTACTAAGTTGATTGTTACCAAACTTGGCTGGTATGGTTTTGCTCAGCATTATTTCTTTCTTCTTGGGGTCTTTGATGTTGTCTTCTATGTTCTTGACATAATCTGTTGGACTTAGGAGGTTTACAATTTGTCCATTATAGTAAGCTTTTCCATTTGCTCTAAGGATAAATTCATAACCAGTCATTGCACCTTTGGCTTGGTTAGCTAGTGCTTTACAGATGACTTTGTTCGACATAGAGTTAAGCGTAATGCGTTCTTGTGGAAACACATGGTCTATCTGGTATTTGGTACGGTCAAAGAGTTCTGAAAGTTTGATAATGCCTCCCGTGTATGGACAAATGTATCGTTGTTCAAGCCACAAGCGGTAACGGATGATGTCACTATTGCTGATACCAGATGCTTCCTTGTTAATGATAGCCATAATCTCTTTTTTGGACAATGGCTTTACATCAGTTTCTACTTTGTAGTCATAGATAGTGCTGTCTTTGTCATGTGATATTGCATCAATAACCCCTTCTTCAAGTATCTTAAACTTGTCTCGCTGATAGGTAGATTTTTCATCAATACCAGCTTGTTTGTAAACGGTCTTTAGTTCTTCGAGCATTTTGTAAGCTCGCTGGTTGGCCTTCCTGTTTTCTGCATTTTGTTCGCTCTCTGCTTCCCTCTGCTTCTTGTTCTTCTTGAGCGAAGTGCCTATCTCAACATTTATTTGGTCAAAGAATTTTTTGTAGGTAGGAATATTTTCTTCTTCGTCAATAAATCCATCTTGACAGCCGAAAGTAGTCCAAATGTCATGGACAACCATTAGCGTTTCCCTGACAACTTTCTCCACGACAGGGTTGTTGATGGAATTATGCTTAAACTCGTTAAGAAGATAGTTTTTTATGTCGTTTGGCTGGGTCCAGTGAGAAGCATCGCTGGCTTCGGAGTAGCGGCCATAGACAATAAGGCAGGCTGTTGATTCATCTAAATCTTGTAGCTCGCTAATCTCGCCTGAGAGGTTTAGTTTTTCCAGTATCTCTGGCTTTGTCAAACCTACTGTCTTGACGGTTTCTACCTCCTGTTGATTCCAGAATCTTCCCAGTCTCATGAAAGGAAGAAGTTTCTTGATGGCCTTTTCCGAGTATCTGCCGTATCCGTTTTTATAGGTTGAAATGGTACACAGCATTTCAACTATCTTATCTTTGTATGAAGCTTCCATCGCAGCATTATGCAGCAATTTCTCTACAAGGTTGGGTAAGCCAGTTATTCTTTCTTCCTTCTTTTTCACCGAATAGAAGAAGTGCCACAATAAATACTCGTTAGATGGCCCATCGATAAGTTCTGCATTTCCAGATTCTTTTTTCGCAGTATGAATCTTTGATTTGGAGGAGAGAAAAGTTGCCCAGTCAAAGCCTTTAATACGCTTTAGTCTGCGGACAAAATCGTAGTGGGTTTCGTTGCAAGGCTGTATGTGGCTTTCCTCATAGTTCCATGTATATTCGTCTGAATTTAGCTCCAGTAAATTCAGCAGAGAGGATTTTGAAATTTCTTTCCTGTTATTGAATTTTTCAAATAGAAGTTCTTTTTTTTCAATGGTCAGTTTCTCATCGGTGACGTCGAGGTTTATAAGCTTCTCACCTTGCTCGTTCTCAGCTTCCTTTTGAATGATACGCAGGCTTTTGATGAACTTCCACAATCTGAATTCCTGGAAAAAAGGATTGGATACGGGAAGACACTTCAAAAACTTTTTGACTTCTACCCCTTCCTTACGGAATTTAACGTATTCATATTTGCAATCGGCAATAAGTGATTTCTTCGACTTCAAATCACGTTGGTAGAAGATGATGTCATCACCGAGAAGATAAGAGAAGTTTTTGTCTTCCAATGAGTTTCTATGAACTTCATTGTTGGGGTATAGCAATTGTAACGCCTTTAAGTAGTTCTGTTCGTTGCGTAACTCAGAATGGTAAAGTTTCTGACATTCCAAGATGGCATGGAATTCCTGCTTGTAGTAATCTCTTTCGATGGTCTCGATTAATCCAGCCTTGATTTTCTGAGCAGGGTTGTGAAGAAGGGCATCGTAAATGTATGAGGCGACACCTTTTGTCTTTTTATCTGAGTTGAATGCTTGTAATGATGTTTCGGTTTTCAGCTTTGCCAGTTCCTTGGAGTCTTTTTCTGGCATTTTGATGGAGCGGGAATGAAAAATTCCTGTTTGGTTATACTCTGTAGTGATGACGAAATCTCTTTCAGTCCCTGCTATCTTTGGGGCGTAGCGACTTGTGATGTCAAATTTCCATCCTGTTTTTAGCATTGCCTCAAATACCCGCTTTCCTGATTTTAATTCGTTTTTGTCTGTAACACTGACAATTTCTATGTTCTTTATTTCGCTGATAATAGTTTTTGTATTGTCTACATTGCCCTCACTGTCTAACTTTGTTATCTTCTCTACTTTTTTATATTCGTTTAATTTTGTTACTTGGTAAGTAGCATCCTCGTTGTAGGCGAAAATGTTGTTTCCATATTCGTCTTTCAACTCTATATGGTAGGTGCATATACCATTAGCGGAATTTTTGGAAAGAAGCTCCACGGCCGACACTTTAGCATTGAATTCCTCATACAGTTCTCCTTCCTTTTCTTCTTTTTTGTTCTTCTGTTCTTCCTTATCTTCAATCCCCATTACTTTCTCGTATCCCCGTTTTTGGAGGAAACTCATGATTACCCATGCCAGTTGTTCTTTAGTGAGTGGAAAGTGCAGTGCTTTCTTACGCAAATAGTAGAGTGTCCAGTCATAAGGTATTTGAGTTGTCCGCTTCCCTTTTTTATAGAACATTTCTGGGTGAATAGCTTTGAATTCAGCTTCCATTTCTTTATATGCCTGTTCAAAAAGGAATCGATTTTGGCCAGTATCGTCAGTATAATAGGCTAACTTTGGCTCTCTACCCTTGATAATCTTTCCAGAGCGTTTGCCCTTCTCATTAACAAACTCAATATCTATCTTGTAATGCTTTGGTAGCATATTCAGAAGGTTGAGCACACAGTGCAATCTATCCCTGCGTAGCAATGCTCTTGAAATATTCTTTCTTCTTCCTTTGTCGTCTGTTCTGTTTGCTGCGGAACTCTTGAGCTTTCCTCCACTTTCATATTCGCTGATTTCGTCTGATTTCATGGGAATTATGCGTGAGCCTAATGCAATTATTCGGACGATTCTTTTTTCGTCGTCAATCTCTACTACTGCCCATCCGATACTATTTGTCCCTAAATCAAGGCCAAGAATCTTTTTCATAATCTACGTTTTTAGTTATTTTGTGCACAAAAATACAAATTTCTTTTGAAATATTTGGTACATTCAAAGAAAAAGTTTAACTTTGCATCACTAATTTTTAGCAAATCACAATAAGGATTATTCCGTTGTGAAAACATTCAAGGTGGGGTGGGCAACCAGCTCGCCTTTTTTGGTGGGCTTCAATGAGGGTAAGACATTTTGTAGTTCCCTGGCTATTGCGGAGCGTGTAAACGGCATCCTCAAGACGGAGGTCATCTACCGTGAGAAGCGCTTCAAGACGTACCAAGATGCGCTGGAGCGCATATCCGGCTTCATCGCCTTCTACAACGATACCCGTCCACACTCCAGTATCGGCA
>Ga0310691_10008400_pt1 | contig 10600 bp, 11 predicted proteins | sample 176DNAGHGlowgp2_FD_203887 | JGI IMG/M metagenome (GOLD analysis project Ga0310691, IMG submission 203887) | Sheep rumen microbial communities from Palmerston North, Manawatu-Wanganui, New Zealand - 1766 DNA GHGlow gp2 (v2) (version 2) | ecosystem: Host-associated > Mammals > Digestive system >... | reverse complement strand
TATTGACCGGGAACAATTCATGCAGAAAATCCAGCAGGAAGAAGAAGCGCTCTATTCAGAAGAACAGGCTCGATTTGCAGAACGCATCCGTGTGGCGCAGGTCAGGGCCAATGAGCTGGAAAAGCTGATTTGCCGCATCTATGAGGATCATATTCTCGATAAGATTCCCGATGAACGGTATGAAGCGTTGGACAGCCAGTATTCCCAGGAATTGAAGCGGATGAAGGAAGAAATCACGGCTTGCGAAGGGGCAATGGCAGAACACGCGAAAAAGCGCGGCGCTGCCGGGAAGTTTGCCGATCTGTTTGACAATTATCAGACCTTTGATCATCTGACCTCCGCCATCGTCCATCAATTTGTGGACAAGATCGTCGTGCATGAGCGGGAAGTAAAAGGCAGCCAGACCAGCCCCCAGCAGATCGACATTTATTTCAACTTCATCGGTAATTTTGTGCCTCCGAATTTTGGCGATGCGCCTTTGACGCCTGAACAAAAAGAGGAACAAAAACTGCTTGTGGAGCGTCGGGAAAAGTTCAAGCAGATTTATCAGAAACGCAAGGCGAATGGCAGTCAACAGGTTTATGAAGAACGGTACAAGGAAAAGCATAAAGCGCAGGTTGCGGCCAAAAAGGAAGAGTGTCGGACAGAAGCCATTGCAAGCGGCATTTATACCCACGTTCAGCCCATCCTTCAACCGCAGAAGGGAGTGGCCGCGGTATGAGGAACCAAGCATTGCCCGCGAAAATATATGATGCCAATAACGGTTTGACTTATGGTCTGCACGGCGACTATTATCTCCCTCTGATTGAAGTTCCGCAAGATGGCCGGCCTATCGGGAAATATGGACGGATGCGGAAGATGTATCTGAAAGAACATCGTCCTGTCCTTTACAATCAACTGGCATTGACCGGGAAGCTCCAACAACATCTGATCGAAGTGAATGAATGCTGCACCCGTATGAAGCAGATGCTTGTCGCAGAAACAGCGAAGAAGCAAGGCTTAACGGAAAAACTGAAAGCCAGGGATCAGCTTGCCTGGGTGGGTATGATGAACAACATCGACAGCAGCGTGGAGGAATTCATCCTTTCAGAGTATGTTTACGGCTAATGAGAATGAAAATCAACTGATATAAAAGCGCCGCTTCAGAAGGAGCGGCGTTTTCATTGGTGGGGAGAACGACAACCTGGAATTTGTCATCCAAACTGATTGATAAATATGAAGAGCCCGGTATCTACGTCGAAAACAGCAAACTCAAAGCCACGAGCTGCTTGCCCCAAAAAACTGAAATAACCTTGCAGCATCGGTTCGTAACCAGCGGAAGGAGTCGTCTCACGGTAGAACCATGCTTCAAATACGATGTCATCCGAGATCATCTGTTTAATCATAGAGGGATACCAGGTTATCTCAACAAAATCGCAATAGTCTTTGGCTGTGAGAGCTTCAGTATGCCAACCGTCGGTACTGCGGATAAGGCGCATGAGTTCTTTTCTGTCTCCATATGAAACCTCAAAGAATGTTTGGCTGAACATATCCCGTCCGATATGGCTTCCATGAAAAACAAAGTCGGGATCAAAGTCCTGCCGGATACCGGTTAGTTGTAAAGCATTTCTTGCTTTTGCATGTTCATCTTTATATGGTTCGTCTATGGAGGCATCAATTTTTCCCAAGACAAAGGAAGCGAACAACAGTCCAAATACAAAACAGGCAATCAGCAGCCGCTTCAGCCATTTTCGTATGGTTTTCCTGGTTTCCACCTTTTGTCACCCCTCCAAATCTCAAGTTGTCGAGCTATTGCCCACCGATATTATAGCACATTCATGATCTATGAAAAATACATAACTTTCGTTTTCATTCCAACAAGCAGCGCAAAGGGCATCGGTCAAAAGCCGGTGCCTTTTGCATTGCCCGTTGGCGGCAATAGAAAGAAGGTGAATTGAATATGAGTGCTCAAATGGACAAGCTGCTGGCGCAGCAAGCTAAGGCCCAACAGAAGCTGCACAAGGCCGAGATGGAAGAAAAGCGGTTGAAGAAACAGATTGCCGAAGTTCAACGGAATGAGCGCACCCATCGGCTCTGCTCCCGAGGCGGGTATCTTGAGAAGCTGCTTGCCGAACTTGGCGCGCCGGAGCTTACGGATGAAGAAGTGTTTGGTTATCTGGACTATGCCCTCAAAACGCCATATGCAAGAGCTCGGCTTAATTCCATCCTGGAAACAAAACGAAAGCAAACCGCGGAAAAACAGGCTGCCCAGACCGAAGAAATTGAAGCTGGGAAGTTGGTTGAGTAACCACCGGAGTTTTAGGACGGTGCGCAATTATACGCACGAAAGTGCATCATTGCGCTCTCCGAGAGCCCCTGCGGGGAGTTCGATGGCATTGGCGCTTCGCCCAATCGCCATCCACAGGGGCAAGCCCCTGCGCCGATTCCATCGGCTACCCCCTTTACAGCGCATGGCGCTGAAATTACGAGGGAGGTGACGACGAAATACCCTGTCCCCATTTCAATATCAGAATTGTGTCCAGGGCGAAGGGAGAATCCGTGATGGCCGCTGCTGCCTATCAATCCGGCGAAAGACTTTTCTCCGAATATGACGGGCAATGGAAATCCGGCGACCACCAGGAACGGATCGTGTTCAAGGATATTCTGCTGCCGCCCAACGCACCGAAAGCGTATGCGGATCGGCAGACACTATGGAATGCCGTGGACGCAGCTGAACCGAAAGACAACGCCCAAACCGCCCGGCGATTTATTATCACACTGCCCAAAGAATTATCCATCGAAGAAAACATCCAGCTAATCCGGGATTACTGCCATAATCAGTTTGTGGACCGTGGCATGATCGTTGATCTGGCTGTTCACTTCGATAACAAGGAACCGCCCAATCCGCACGCTCATATTCTCTGCACGATGCGTTCCATGAACGAGCAAGGACAATGGAACGATAAAACAAAAACTGCCTATGCTCTGGACGAAAACGGGGACCGCATCATGGGCAAAAACGGAAAGTGGAAACGCATCCGTATGGACACCGTGGATTGGAATGATCAGAAGTATTGCGAGATATGGCGGCACGAATGGGAAGTGATGCAAAACGCAGCTTTGGAAGATGCAGGGAGAACAGAACGGGTCGATATGCGATCCTACGAGCGGCAAGGCATTGAGACGGCACCCCAGGTGCATCTTGGCCCTGCCGCTTTTGCTTTGGAGAAGAAAGGTATCCGTACTGAACTGAGAAGCCATAACAATGCTGTGAAAATCATCAATGCGCTGTTCACAGTCATCAAACGCAAACTGAAATCTTTGACGGACTGGATGAAGGAACTGCATGAGGTAATCGCTGACCATGAGAAGATAGAAAACCCTTCCGCTTTTCCTCTCTATGAGGTGCTGTTTGCCTACTATGACCTGCGAAAGAAGGAGCGCCGGGATTGGAATATCTACGCGCAGAACAAAGCTGGAGCAAAGGACTTACAGACTCTTTCACGGGCGATGATCTATCTCCAGGAGCATAACATCCGCACCATCAACGATTTGGCTGCTCTACTAAACGAAACCGGTGCCAGGATCGGAGAAATGAACGCTGCCAGGAGAGCAAAAGAACAGCGTATCCGGGATATTGACGCCATCATGGAAGCGGATAAAAATATCCGTGAGTTTGGCCCGATTTTGGAGAAGTACAACGGTATTTTCTTCAAAGGAGCAAAAGAAAAATACGGACGTGAACATGCCAATGAGATCGAGAAGGTGAAGAAGGCTCAACGTCTGCTGTACAAATTGAAAATAACACAACCCATTCCAAAGAAAGCCCTCAAAGCGGAATCTGCCCAGCTTCGGGGCGAAGTGGAATCCTTGCTGCCTGAGTTGGAAACCGTCAAAGCGGAAATGGAACAGCTTTTGTCCTTCCGATCCCAGGTAAGAAAGGTACTGCCAGAAGCATTGTCGGTGAAGCATGAGGAAGGAAAGAAATCCTTTGAGGATATTTCAGAGGAAATCCAGAACCAGAAGGAATTGCGGAAACTTTTGGAGCAATCCGCAGAACGGGCATTCCGATATAACGAAGAACAGCATAGGCAGCAGGAACAACAGCACCAACAACAGCAGAAGGGAGCTTTATGAAACACCTGGAAAATCAAATCATCCGCAGCGCAAAGCGGCTTGCGCAGAGAGAATGCGCCAATTATTCCAACGGTTCCTGCCTGCCGGATGAATGCCCCTGTTATGCCGTCAATCCGGCATACGGGACAATTCACGATGGCGCTATCGGCTGCGATTACTTTCTGAAAGCAGTTCAGCCTGTAGACCAGGAATTGAACATCGCCGTCTGGCATGAAATCTTCCGTGAGGAAGGAACGGCAGGTGAAGGCTGGAAAGTATGTATCCGTTGCCAAAAGCCCTTCATTCCAGCCAGCAACCGGCAGCGCTACTGCGCATCTTGCGGAGCAGCCGCAAAACAGATCAGGATCAGGGAAAAGCAGCGCCGATACCGGGAAAGACAGAAAACGCCTGTGTAGCGTTACCCTTTAGAATGAAAATAGTCCAGGGAAATCAAGGCTTCCTGTACACAACTTTGGGGCAGGACGATATAATGGTCGTCCTGCCCCTTTGCAAGCATAATTGCAGCCATTTGGAGACAAAATATGAAGGAGACCAATGTTATGGGAAATCACTATATCGAAAACAAAGAAAATGAAACAGAAAAAACTTACATTACCGCAACAAAAACGATTGATGGCAGATTGTTTTCTATTCGGGTCTTTTTCCCGGAGGCAAACGCAGAAACAATGCAGGAAAAAATAGAGCGTATGCTCCACAACGATATTGTGAAAACCATCCGTCGAACTGCTGCTTGAGCGAAAACGTGCCAATATATCTGTACAGCATGGCCCTTTTATGGTAAAAACTGCTCAAATGAATGGGATTTTCAATCGAAAAATACCTCCGATCCTGGAGGAGGAAAAAGTGAACGATAACTTTGAGCAACTGAAAGCCCATGTTGGCTCCGTTCATGAATTGACCAGCAATGCTGCTAAAGGCGTTATCAATCAGATGCTGACAGTCCGTAATTTGTTTTTTCATTTGTAAGAAATCATAAGTTTCGATAATATAATACATGGGAGCGGGAGGATGTCTCCCGCTCCCATTAAAACATGAGACGATCATTCTGACTGTAAAGCATCATACCCTTCTTCGCCGGTGCGCACGCGAACCACATTTTCCACATCCTGCACAAAAATTTTCCCATCGCCGATATGGCCGGTGTGGAGCACGCTGCGAGCAGTGTCGATCACCTGGCGAACAGGCACTTTGCTGACCACGATATCCACCTGCACCTTGGGCAAAAGTGTTACTTCCACAGGTGTGCCGCGGTAGTATTCGGGCTTGCCCTTCTGCATCCCGTAGCCCATTACGTTGGTAACGGTCATGCCGGTGATGCCGATTTTGTTCATGGCTGTTTTCAGGTTCTCCAAGCTGGCGGGACGGCAAATGATCTGCACACGGGTATAGACAGGAGCGTCAGGCGCTTTTTCTTTTGCCTTGCGGGGCGCTTCCGCAGCTTCGATGGGAGCGGGCATGGGTACGATCTCCTCTTCGGCCAGGCTGCCGTCCGGCAGGATGGAGAAGCCGGAATAGGCGGTAACCAGGCCATGCTCGCTTCGATCCAGGCCCATCACTTCATCCGCGGCATCAGCCCGGAGGCCAATCGTCTTCTTGATCAGTGTGAACACCAGGGTAATAACGATTGCCGTCCAGGCGATGGTGCTGGCTACGCCCAGCAGCTGGATGCCCAGGAAGCGGAACCCGCCGCCATAAAAAACGCCCTTCATGGTGGATACGCCGGTGGCGAAAAAGCCGGTCAGGACGGTGCCCAGCGCGCCGCATACTCCATGCACGGAAATCGCGCCGACGGGGTCGTCGATCTTGACTACCTTATCGAAGAATTCCACTGACAGCACGACAGCAAATCCGCAGCAGATACCGATAATGGCCGCGCCAAATGGATTCACTGCGTCGCAGCCCGCCGTGATGCCCACCAGCCCCGCCAGGGCGGCGTTAAAGGTCATGGACACATCGGGCTTGCCGTAGCGCAGCCAGGTGAACAGCATGGTGACCAGCGTTGCCAGGGCCGCGGCCAGGTTGGTATTGAAAAACACAAGGCCTGCGGAGGTGATCAGATCATCGCTATCCATGCCCACGGTGGAAGCGCCGTTGAAGCCGAACCAGCAGAACCACAGGATGAACACGCCCAGGGCCGCGATGGACAGGTTGTGGCCCAGGATGGCTTTCGGTTTTCCGTCCTTGCCATACTTTCCAAGTCGAGGCCCCAGCATCTTTGCGCCGATCAGGGCGCACACGCCGCCCACCATGTGCACGGCCGTGGAGCCGGCGAAATCATGGAAGCCCATTTCCGCCAGCCACCCGCCGCCCCAGATCCAATGACCGGACACGGGATAGATGAACAGGGAAATCGCCGCGGAATAAATGCAATAGGCGGAAAACTTGGTGCGCTCCGCCATTGCGCCGGAGACGATGGTGGCGGAGGTGGCGCAAAATACCGTCTGGAAAATGGCGTAGGCCCACAGGGGCACCCCGGTGGGAAGGATGTGACTGTAATCCCCCAGGATGAAGGGATCAATCCAGCCAAAGGCCGCCGTTCCAGCACCGAACATGATGCCAAAGCCGAACAGCCAGTACAAAGGCGTGCCGATGCAAAAATCCATCAGGTTTTTCATCAGGATGTTGCCGGTGTTTTTGGCCCGGGTAAAGCCTGCCTCGCACATGGCAAAGCCCGCCTGCATGAAGAAAACCAGGGCCGCGCCGAGCAGGACCCAGATGGTGTTTGCAGGAGAATACGTCATACCGCTCACTTCCGTTTCTGTAGAATTTCCAACAAAAAAGGCGCCGGGTGCTTCAAGCACACCCTTGCGCCTTGTTGGAATGATGGCATTTTATGTCAGGGAAAGCTGTTTGTCAAGGGGAAAACATTCAAAGAACAATCCCTCATTGATCCTCCCCGCATTACGAAAGCAGCGCCCTGTCGTTGGCGAATTCTTCGCCGCTGGCCTTGAAAAAGGCGGTCATCAGGTTTTCCACGGTGAGGCGCTGCTTTTCTTCCCCGGCAATGTCCAGGATGATTTTTCCGTCGTTCATCATGATCAGCCGGTTGCCGTAGCGGATGGCGTCCCGCATGTTATGGGTGACCATGAGGGTCATGAGCTTATTTTCTGTTACGATTTTTTCGGAAAGCTGCAAAACCTTCTCGGCGGTGCGGGGGTCCAGGGCAGCGGTGTGCTCGTCCAGGAGCAAAAGCTTTGGCTTTTTCAGCGTCGCCATGAGCAGCGTCAGCGCCTGTCGCTGGCCCCCGGATAGCAGGCCCACCTTGGCGGTCATGCGGTCCTCCAGGCCCAAGCCCAAAGCGGCCAGCTGATCCCGGTATTGATTCCTTTCCACCCGGCTGATGCCTGCTTTTAACGTGCGCCTTTCTCCCCGGCGAGCGGCCAGGGCCAGGTTTTCTTCGATCTGCATGGTGGCGGCGGTGCCGGTCATGGGGTCCTGAAACACCCTGCCCAGCAATGGAGCCCGGCGGTGCTCCGGCAGGCGGGAAATATCCACGCCGTCGATCACGATGCTGCCCTGGTCAATGGGCCATACCCCGGCGATGGCGTTGAGCATGGTGGATTTTCCCGCGCCGTTGCCGCCGATGACGGTAACGAAATCGCTGTCGTTCAGGTGCAGGTTCAGCCCATTCAGGGCCACCTTTTCATTGACGGTTTTGGCGTTGAAGGTTTTCCTGATGTTCTTTAAATCAAGCATGTTCCCGTCCTCCTTTGCCCGCGCGGTTCACGGAGAAATGGGCCTTCCAGTAAGGAATGCCCAGGAAAACAGCCACGATCAGCGCGGACAGGAGCTTGAGCAGGTTGGTGTTCAGGCCCAGCCACAGCACCACCTGAATCACGATGTAATAAATCACCGCGCCAATGGCGACGCCCGTGAGCTTCAGGGCAAAATTCCGGAACAGCTTTCCGAAAACCACTTCGCTGATGATCACGGCGGCCAGGCCGATCACGATAGCCCCGCGGCCCATGTTCACGTCCACAAAGCCCTGGTAATGGGACAGTAGCGCGGAGGACAGGGCCACGATGCCGTTGGAGATCATCAGACCCAGGATTTTGGCCTTGTTGGTGTTGATGCCCTGGGCCCGGGACATGGCTTCGTTGGCCCCGGTAGCGCGCAGGGAGCAGCCCAATTCCGTGCCGAAGAACCAATACAGAACGCCGATCAGCAGCGCCAGAATCAGCAGCACGGTAAAGATGGGATTGCCGAAGCCTGCCGTCCGCACGTTCCGTTGGCTGACGATGAGGGCGTACTTGGTCACGTTGATGCCCTGATTGGCCTTAAATTCCATGATCGCCAGGTTGATGGAATACAGGCTCAGTTGGGTCAGAATGCCCGCCAATATGGGCGGGATACCCATGGCGGTGTGGAATACGCCTGTCAGCAGCCCCGCCAGCATCCCGGCGATGACAGCACACAGCAGCGCTACCCACACGTTCACCCCGTTCAGCATCAGCATTACGCACACCGCACCGCCGGTGGCCATGCTGCCGTCTACGGTCAGGTCGGCCAGGTCCAGCACCTTATAGGTGATATATACGCCAATGGCCATGATGCCCCAGATCAGCCCTTGGGCAATGGCTCCCGGCATCGCGTTGAGAAGAGCGGTCAAGTTCATACAGGAAACCTCCAAGCCGCGGGAAAGGAGCAGCTTTCGCTGCTCCTTTTCCGCAAAGTATTATTGAATCGCCACGTAGTCCTCGGGAATCTGAACACCCAGGAGCGCGCACATTTCCGCGTTGTATTCCTTCGTCACGTTGGGGGCGAAGCGCACATTCATGGTGGCCACATCAGCGCCATTGACCAATACTTCATAGGCCATTTCGCCGGTGGCATAGCCCAGATCGTAATAGCTGATGGACAGGGTGGCCACGCCGCAGCCCGCGCAGATGCCTTCTTCACCCACGATGGCAGGCTTCATGGCAGGCTCCAGCACGTTCCGGATCGCTTCGGTGCAGGAAGCGGCAGTGTTATCTGTGGGGATATACAGCACATCACAGCCGTCGCAGGCGTTCTGGGTCACGGAGGCCACGTCGTTGGAATCGGCGAAGGTGTACTCCACGCATTCATAGCCCAGGGCGGTCAGATACCCGGTGATCACATCCACCTGGTATTTGGAGTTGGGCTCGGCGGAGCAATAGAGCAGGCCCACCTTCTTGGCGTCGGGGAACAGCTCATGCAGCATATTGGCCTGCTGTTCCAGGGGAGCCAGGTCGCTGGTGCCGGACACGTTCATGCCGGTGGCCCCGTTCCAATCGTCGATATCCAGGGCGGTGGCGTAGTCGGTCACGCTGGTGCCCAAAATGGGGATATCGCCTGTGGCGGCCACGGCAGCCTGGAGGGCGGGGGTGGCGTTGGCCATGATCAGGTTCACGCCGCCGGAAATAAAGTTGTTCACGATGGTGGAGCAGGTGTTGGAATCGCCGGAAGCGTTCTGCACGTCAAAGGTCACCTTGTCGCCCAGCTTTTCCTTCAGCGCGTCCTGGAAGCCCTGGGTGGCGGCGTCCAGCGCCACGTGCTGCACCAGCTGGCAAATGCCGACGCGGTAGGTGTCTTCCGCCATAGCGGCTGCGCTCAGGCTAAGCGTCAAAACGAGGGCAAGGATCATAGCGGCTGTTTTTTTCATAAGTGGTTCCTCCTGTCGTTTTTTGATTTATCAAAAAGACGGCCCTTCCCATCCGGAAGAGCCGTCTTGATGAACTTCGTTTTTTCATCAGGAGCAGTTCCTGCAGATGGGAGAGCGCGTAAAAAAGAACACAAAAAAGTAAAAGCGCAGAGCGTAAAGCTTCTGCGCTGCGTTCTGAACCGTATGGCAAACAGACACCATGGGGGCATACATATGGCGGGATAAGGACTGCGCGTTCAAGCTGCGTTTCATGGAAATCCCGCCTTTCTGTCAATTTATGTTAGCAGTTTACCACCGTTTTTTAAGAAGTCAAGCCCATAACCCCTCAAAAACAATGTTTGTACAATCCTATTCCCACTCGCTCCTGGCAAAGCCATTTTAAGCGATTTTGTTAGGCTTATTTAGCTCTCATTATCCACATTCGTCATATTCCATCCTTTGGGATGGGCTATCTGACTTTGTGTTGCCAAAGTGTTGCCACGCTTGACAACTATAGAATAGCAAATAATGAAGTAAAAGTCAAGCAAAAAAGTTTGACTTAATCGTCACTAAATCGTTTTTAGCAAGAACACATTCCTGTCACCTAACGAACTCACGGCGTTCGGCTTAGGAGAAGCGGCCAGCGTTCGCCTGCGCTTTCCTCCCAAACGCCTGGAAACCCCAGTATTACTACGTTTCTACCCATAGAGAATGGATCATCTGTTCGTCCAGAGAAAGTACTTCCTGCCAGCAAATTAGGAGTACTGTATCCTTGAAAACTACCATGGAGTAGTTTACAAATCTGATTGAAGTGCTGAAACTGTCCAAGCACATGAACAGCCCGATCAGCCAGCGTGGTAAAGGCAGTATGACCCATGGCAA
>Ga0310691_10008399_pt1 | contig 10600 bp, 10 predicted proteins | sample 176DNAGHGlowgp2_FD_203887 | JGI IMG/M metagenome (GOLD analysis project Ga0310691, IMG submission 203887) | Sheep rumen microbial communities from Palmerston North, Manawatu-Wanganui, New Zealand - 1766 DNA GHGlow gp2 (v2) (version 2) | ecosystem: Host-associated > Mammals > Digestive system >... | reverse complement strand
TGGAAAAGGAACAATAATACATAATAAGCAAGAGCGGCAGAGTTTCACAACCATGCCGCTCTTTATCCTAATGATAGTATTAATAATGGAAAAGAAATTTATGTATCTTACTTATTAGTATCTATATGTAGTCAGTAGTTGTTTTCGTTTTCGTGTTGTAAAATTACGGTATATTTTTGAATCTGCCATATTTTTTCTTGACAAAATGCACGGTTTATGTTATTAAACATCTATTTGGGGGATAAATAGGAAAAACCCTACACTTTATTAGGTATTTCATCTTGCAGGAGTGGGATATTTTCCTTACCTTTGCAACAGAAACATTAAAAATGCAGAGATATGAAGAGGATTTATTCTTATATGACAATAGCGCTCATGATGGCGCTGGTTATGACAACATTCACAAGTTGTATGACAAGGGACGAGGCTATTGCCTACGACCTCTCTGGTGAGTGGGAAGGCTATATGGGCGAGGATTACTACAGCTACTGGGGCTATGAGGGTACTGGTCGTGAGTATGATACCATCATCCGCTTCTCCCGTGCAGGATACAGCTACAGCCGTGGGGCTACGTCGGGCTATGGCGAGCAGGTGGATTACGATTCTTACAATCGTGACACAAGGTATCGTACGTTCGTGTGGAGCGTGGCAGGTGGACGCATCAGGTTAACCTATGATACCCCCTATGATAGAGAGCGAGTAATCTACATCTATGACTATGAGATTAATGGCAGTCGTTTCTTCGGCTATATGGATTGTGGTAATTACAAGGAGATTCGCTTCGATTTGGTTAAGACATCCAATGATCGTTGGAATACCTATTACGAATGGTCCAAACAACCCAAAGCGTTGAGTAACGACAGTATTAAAGTCACTAAGGAATAAAAACAGAAAAGAGAGCCGAGCGGCTCTCTTTCTTTTATGGTCAGATACCCAGTCCTCCGTCAAAGGAGCCTTCCACAGCCTTCGACTGTTGGATGCGGGAGTAGGGCGGTACGTCATGGGTCACCCAGATGTTACCGCCTATCACACTGTCGTGCCCGATGGTGATACGCCCCAGGATAGATGCATTGGAATAGACCGTCACGTTGTCCTCGATAATCGGGTGACGGGGTATGTTCAGCATGTTTCCGTTCTCATCATATTTGAAGCTCTTGGCACCTAAGGTCACACCTTGGTAGAGTGTCACATGGTTGCCGATGATACTGGTCTCACCAATGACCACACCCGTGCCGTGGTCGATGGCGAAATACTCTCCGATGGTAGCACCGGGATGGATGTCAATACCCGTCTTGGAGTGTGCCTGCTCGGTGATGATACGTGGAATGACGGGGACACGCATCAGATGCAGCTTATGGGCGATGCGGTAGTGTATCATGGTGTTCACCACAGGATAGCAGAATATCACCTCACCATAGTTCGTGGCGGCAGGGTCGTTGTCGAACATTGCCTGCACGTCGGTATAGAGCAGTCGCTTGATTTCCGGCAACTCGTCGATAAACTCAGTGGCGAGTTTTGCAGCCTCCTGGTATACCTTCTCCTTGGTGGTAATCTCCTCGCAGTCCTCGCAGAACTGCAGTCCGTGGGCTATCTGTTTCACCAGCAGACCGTACAACTCCTCCATGTGCCCGCCGATATAATAAGAGCGGATAGTCTCGTCAGGTTGTCTCTTATTGAAATAGTCAGGGAAGATGATGCTCTTCACCAGTGCCACAATCTGTTTCACCTGTACCACGGAGGGCAGCGGTGCCTCAATGGCAGGCATCATGTTCACCTCCTGCTCCGTCAGCTTCGACAGCAGTGCCACGTTCTTCTGCAGTATCTCGTTTGTCTTATTGTTCATACTTATGCCGTTTAGTTGGGTGCAAAGATACGATTATGTCTGCAAAACACCAAATTTTCTTCACTTATTTCTTACGTGAATCCGTTGTTCAAACGTGTCATAGTCTTCGTTGTGTATATCTAAACTACCTGTTGACTTGGAGTCAGCACCCCTGTCGACTTAGAGTCAGCAAGGTTGTCGACTGGAGTCAGCAGGTCTGTCGACTGGAGTCGACAAGCGATTAGGATGCTCCTGATAACTACGAACAACGGCACTTACAACAGTATTGGATGGCACTTACAATCAAGTTGCTACAAGAAAAATGCTTTTTCCATGAACGATTTTAGTCGTTCTGTGTATGCAATAATGAATTGCGCAATATCAAAGAAGTAAAATCGTTTAAATCAATAACCCCAATACAATATGAGACATAAAGGAATCATCTTAAGCCTTTTGCTATTTACGTTCGCAGAAAACTTGATGGCACAAACAGAGCCAGTACGAGTAGAGAGCCCCATGGTGACAGAGAAGAACTTTGCATGGTATGTTAAACAAAAAGAGGCATGGAAAGCCCAAACATTAAAAGAGCCCAAGAATGAAGCGGCATGGTTGAACTATTATAACGCTGCCCGCAATATGAACTGGTATCAGCAGGAATTTAATCAGCAAGAAGATTCAACTGCAAGACAAGTGGTACGTGAGATGGAGGCAGTGATACCAGAGAGCTACATATTTAATTTCTGTGCTTACCGGGAAGCTGTAGAGGACAAAGATTATGGGGATGCGAATAAATACGCAGAGGCAGCTTTGGCTAAGTTGCCTTCAGAGATGCAGCTTATCGATTACGATAACTGGCTTCGCTATTTGGCAATGCAGGGCGACGACACTCGCATGAGGTCACTGGCAAAGCGCTATTTCGATAGTGGTATTTACTCTGAGAACTTGTTGCGTTATAACTATAATGAGCTGCAGGGAATGGAAAAAGGAGGAATCTGTATCGTAGATGGTGACGTGGTCGTCATTCCTAAGTGGCTTATACAAGAGGGAATGGGTATGCATAAGGACAAAATCATCGTATGTGCCTCTTTCCTTTCTGTAAAAGCGTATCGCGAGTGGTTGTTCAGTAAATTGGGCATCCAATTGCCAGTCTTGAAGGAAGCAACGTGTGCAGAAGCCGATGAGCTAAACGAGAGGACTTTGTTGCAAGCCATTATAGACAAGTATGAAAGTAAGGTGTATTTCTCTTCTGCAATAGCTGGCAAAATATATGAGCCATGGGAACACAATTTGTATAATGAGGGTTTGTTATTGAAATATTCCAGAAAGCCCTATGATAATATCGCTGTTAAGCGTCGTAACGTGGAAGAACGTTATATGATGGAGTATCTGTTAGTACCTTTTAGACCCGATTGGATAACAGGGCAGCGGCTGACTGCCAATTATGCCGTCGTCCTGATGGACTTGTTGGCTTACTACCACACTCATGACAAGCAGCGTTATGAATGGCTGATGAAGCTGTTGGTAAGCGGTGTCACTAACACATCGCTTAGTGAGGAGCATAAGCAGATTATCTTAGACGTGTTGGCAACGAATTAATCGTATAGTTATCATGCTGGTATCTATGAGACGTTCGGTACAGACCGACGAGCAGTTGATGCAAAAGGCTGCACGAGGTAGCGAACACGCTTTCGAAGAGCTGTACAACCGTCATGCAAGGCGGTTGCAGGGCTTTTTCGTGCGTAGGTTGGGTGAGCATAGTGACTTAGCTGCCGATTTCATGCACGACACCTTTCTGAGACTTTATGCGGCTCGTGAGACATATCATGAAGGATGTAGCTTCCGTGCCTGGCTTTATGCCATAGCTTATAATCTCCTGAAGAATCATCTGCGTAGCCAGTTGGCGGTTGTTCATGAAGTTACGGAGGCTGTTGAGGATAATGACATAGAGGTAGATCTCGAAATGACCATTCTTCGCGATGCCCTACGTGATGTCATGAATAGTCTTCCAGTCCCCTATGCCATACTAATTTCCTTACATTATGAAGAAGAACTCACTATTCCGCAGATAGCGCAAATCACAGACTTGCCAGAAGGTACTGTGAAATCACGCATTCATAAAGCTATGAACACGATCAAACAACAATTAAGAAAATATGAAAATCGATAATCAAGACATTATCCGTATGCTGCAACAACAGCGGGACAAGGAAAACGAGCAATTACACATTCGTCCTTGGAGTCATCATCGTCGCTTCCAAGTTCCAACATGGCTGGTGGCAGTCCCAGCTGCCGCCATCATTGGTTTCTTCTTTGGGCTTTGGATGCGGTCTGACTGCAAAAGTGACGGCTCTTTGACGGCACATGTCGATACAGTGTTTGTCGAGGTTCCTGTGGTAAAGGAAATCCCTGATACTGTGACCCAAGCAGTCTCGACAGAAAGCTCTCCAACTCCCAAGCCTGCGCCCCGTCGCTCACTTGCTCCCCGCCGTTTACAGCCAAGCGTTGGTCAGCCTGTTGCAAATGATCATATCCGATATGATCTTTTAGTCTTTAATTGAGATAAATCCTTTTCATCCCTCCCTGAACTCCGCGGGAGTCATGTTGGTGAGACGTTTGAAGTATTTGGAGAAGAAGGAGGGATTCGGGAAGTTCATCTCCTCGGCAATCTGGGTGACAGACTTGTCGGTATGTCTCAGCTCCACCTTGATGCGGGTGATGAGGGCAAGGTCAATCCACTCTTTCGCCGTCGTACCACTTGCCTGGCGGATGACGGTGCCGAGATAACGCTCCGTCAGACACATCTTATCGGCATAGAAACCAATCTGGTGCTCCTTGACGGCATGTTGGTTGACAAGATAGATGAAGCGGTCGAAGATGCTCTGTTCCCGTGACTGCGTGTTTTGCTGTTGGTCGGTATGCTGGCGGTAGAGTCCGTCATAATGATACATCAGCGCACCGACAAGACAGCTTGCCGTCTGCCGATTGTAGTCCTGCTGGTGTACCAAGTGCCAGATAGTGTCTATGATGTGCTGGGCGGTCTGGAGATTCTCCTCCTTTACTTTGAGTTGGAAGTCACGAACCTGTCCATTGAAAGCAGGGGGCATCTGTCCTGCGGCAAAGGGCATGGGGAAGTCGGGCGGCAGTCCGATGCCATATACTTGCAAGTCATCGGAGAAGTGGATGGGGTTGATGATGGTGCCAGGACCAATGAATATCAGCATACCCTTCGAGAACACCTTCTCCACCAGATTGACGTTGACCCGTATCTCACCTTGCAGGATGAGACCCATGCGGTGGTCGTTGATGACGAAGGGCGGTTGCTGACGTAATACAAGGCGGAATGCACGTGGGTCACCATGGATGACGGCGAGTTCCTGACCGATATAGATAAACTCATGGATTTGAGATAGATGGGGTTCGAGAATATCCCTCATTCTCGAAATACTCATCAGTTTGGGCGACTTTCTCATGGACTTATTCCTTTCTGTTTCTGATGCAAAGATAATAAATTATGGTTAATTACTATCCTTTTTGAGTGGAAATCGAACAAAAAGGACATTTTTGGCAAGGGAAGGATAATGACAAGTATCAGAAAACTCCTTACCTTTGCAGCGGAAACTCAAATAAGACAATATGAGAAGAATACTTTTAGGATTCGTCATCGTGCCGCTGTCGTTGCAGGCACAGTCACTGGAGGAATGCCAACAGGCTGCGGAGCGTAACTATCCGTTGATTCGCCAATACGACCTGATAGCGAAGACTACCGACCTGACGGTGAGGAATATCGGAAAGGGGTGGCTGCCACAGGTGTCGGCATCGGCACAGGCTACCTATCAGAGTGATGTGACAGCATTCCCAGAGTCGATGCAACAGTTGTATAAAACCATGGGAATAGACATGAAAGGGTTGCGGAAAGACCAATACCGGGTGGGTATTGATGTGCAGCAGACCATCTATGACGGTGGTGCCATCAGCAGTCAGAAAGCGATAGCCCGTCAGCAGGGACTCGTGGAGGCGGCACAGAATGAGGTCAGCATGTACCAGATCCGCCAGCGTGTCAATGAGATGTATTTCGGACTGTTGCTGTTGGACGACCAGTTGCAACTCAACAAGGACTTGCAGGAGGTGCTCCGTACCAATGAGCAGAAACTCGCCTCCATGTATCGGCATGGGACGGCAGCCGAGAGCGACTATCTCTCTGTGAAGGCAGAGCGACTGAATGTAGCCCAGCAGTTGACGGGGTTACAGTCACAGCGACAAGCCCTCACAAGGATGCTCTCCACCTTCTGCGGCATGGAGGTTAAGCAGGTGCAGAAGCCCGTCCCGTCTGTTGCTGTGTCACAGCAACAAAACCAGCGTCCCGAACTAAAAGCCATTGAGGCACAACTGCGCCTTGCCGATGCCCAGGAGAAAGCCCTGAATGCGGCACTGATGCCCAAGTTAGGAGTCTTTGCCCAAGGTTTCTATGGTTATCCGGGGTATAATATGTTTGAGGATATGATGCGCCATAAGTGGTCGCTGAACGGGATGATCGGTGCTAAGTTGTCGTGGAACATCGGTGCGCTCTATACCCGTAAGAACGACAAGGCGAAGATCCAGATGCAGCGTGAGCGTGCTGAGGTTAGTCGTGACGTGTTCCTTTTCAATAACCAGTTGGAGCAGATTCAGCAACAGGAGGACATGGAACGCTATCGAAAACTGATGGGTGACGACGAGGAGATTATCCGTCTCCGCAGTGCCGTCCGCAAGGCAGCCGAGTCGAAACTGGCACATGGCATCATTGATGTCAACGACCTCGTTCGTGAGATCAATAACGAGAATGCGGCGAGGGTGCAGCAGTCCATCCACGAGATAGAGATGTTAAAAGAGATATACGATTTGAAAATCACCTTGAATAATGAATAGCGATATGAGAAAGATCATCGTGCTGGCAAGTGCTGTCATGCTGTTGACGGCTTGCGGAACCAAAGAGAAGGAATATGACGCCACAGGAACCTTTGAGGCGACGGAGACGATGGTGTCGGCAGAGCAGAGTGGTACCTTGTTAAGGCTCACCGTCAGTGAGGGCGACGAGGTGTCGATGGGACAGGAAGTCGGTTTGGTGGACACCACCCAGTTATGGCTGAAGATACAACAGTTAGGTGCCACGAAGATGGTGTACCAGAGTCAGAAACCTGACATGGAGAAACAGGTGGCGGCTATCCGTCAGCAACTCGCCAAGGCGAGGACGGAACAGCAGCGTTATCAGGAGTTGGTGAAGGACGGTGCCGCTCCCCGTAAGATGCTCGACGATGCCACCAGTCAGGTGGCCGTCTTACAGAGACAACTCGATGCCCAGGTGTCTGCGTTGGGTACACAGGTGTCCACCTTGAACTCCCAAGTCTCGACGGTTGACGTGCAGGTGGCACAACTGACCGACCAGTTGCGCAAGTGTCATATCATGGTTCCTGTTGGTGGTACCGTGTTGGAGAAATATGTGGAGACTGGTGAGTTCGTCGCCACTGGCAAGCCCCTCTTTAAGATTGCCGATGTCCAGAAGATGTTCATTCGTGCCTACGTCACCACCGCCCAGTTGAAGGGTATCAAACTCGGACAGCAAGTAAAGGTGTTTGCAGACTATGGTGATAATCAGAAAAAGGCGTACGACGGTACCATCTCATGGATATCCAGTCGTTCGGAGTTTACCCCCAAGACCATCCTCACCGATGACGAGCGTGCCGATCTGGTCTATGCCGTCAAGGTAGCCGTCAAGAACGACGGATATATTAAAATAGGTATGTATGGAGAGGTGAGGTTTTAGTTGAGAGTTCATAGTTCATAGTTATGCAAGCCATAGAGGTCAGTCATATTTCAAAGTCTTACGGCAAAGTGAAGGCACTTGACGAGGTGTCGTTCTCCGTAGGCAAGGGGGAGGTGTTCGGACTGATAGGTCCTGACGGGGCAGGTAAGACCACCTTGTTCCGCATCCTCTGTACCCTCTTGCTTGCCGACCAAGGGACGGCATTGGTCGACGGCTATGATGTCGTCAGCCAGATGGGACAGATACGCAGTCGGGTAGGGTATATGCCTGGGCGTTTCTCGCTCTATCAGGACTTAACCGTCCGTGAGAACTTGGAGTTCTTCGCCACTCTCTTTGGGACGACGGTGGAGGAGGGTTATGACAGTATCCGTGCCATCTATTCACAGATAGAGCGGTTTGCCGACCGTAAGGCTGGTGCCCTCTCTGGTGGCATGAAACAGAAACTCGCCCTCTCGTGTGCCTTGGTACATCAACCCAGCATTCTGTTTCTTGACGAGCCGACTACGGGTGTCGACCCCGTCAGCCGTAAGGAGTTCTGGGAGATGCTGGGAACCCTGAAAGAGCGTGGCATCACCATTGTCGCCTCCACACCCTATCTTGACGAGGTGCGTTGCTGTGAGCGTGTCGCCTTCCTGCATGAGGGCAGGGTACAGGGCGTCGACCAGCCTGATATCATCCTCGACCGTTTCTCCGCCATCTTCAATCCCCCAGGTATTGATAAGTCTGTTGCTGTGGCACAGCAACAAACGGGACGGGAGAACGTCATTGAGGTGAGCCATCTGGTGAAGGCTTTCGGCACTTTCCATGCCGTCGATGATATCTCGTTTAGCGTCAGACGTGGGGAGATCTTCGGCTTCTTAGGTGCCAATGGTGCTGGCAAGACGACGGCGATGCACATGCTGACGGGTCTGAACCAACCCACGTCAGGCGCGGGTACCGTGGCAGGTTTCGATATCTGCAAGGAGCACGAGCAGATCAAGAAGCATATCGGATATATGAGTCAGCGTTTCTCACTCTACGAAGACTTGACCGTCAAGGAAAACATCCGTCTGTTCGCTGGTATCTATGGTATGCGCGACGAGGAGATAGCCCGTAAGACCGACCAGTTGCTGGAGCAACTCCAGTTTACGGAACATAAGAACGACCTCGTAGGCTCCCTGCCGTTGGGCTGGAAACAGAAACTCGCCTTCTCCGTCTCTATCTTCCATGACCCCGACATCGTCTTTCTCGACGAGCCGACAGGTGGGGTGGATCCCGCCACACGCCGTCAGTTCTGGGAACTCATCTACGAGGCAGCAGGACGTGGCATCACCGTCTTCGTCACCACCCATTATATGGATGAGGCGGAGTATTGCGACCGTATCTCTATCATGGTGGATGGCAAGATCAGTGCGATGGGGACTCCCGAGGAACTGAAACAACAGTTCCACCAGCCCGATATCGACCATGTGTTTACCTACCTCGCCCGTCAGGCGACCAGAAGCAGCGATTAGCCTATGAGACAGTTTGTTAGTTTCGTCATCAAAGAAGCCAAGCACATCCTGCGCGACCGTCGTACGATGCTGATACTCTTCGGCTTGCCTATCGTGCTGATGCTGCTCTTCGGTTTTGCCATTACCAATGATGTGAAGGATGTGCGCACAGTGGTGGTCACCTCACAGATGGACCACCTGACGCATCAGGCTGTCGACCGTCTTGCCGCCTCTGAGTATTTCAGCATCACGGCAACGGTCAGCACTCCGAGGGAAGCGGAACTATTGCTTCGTCATCAAAAAGCCGATATCGCCATCGTGTTTGCCAAGGACTTCGCCTCACGGAAGAGCGGTGTCCAGTTGATGGTCGACACCTCCGACCCTAACATGGCACAGCAATGGACCGCTTATGCGATGAGTATTCTGAATAATCAGAATTTTCAGAATAATCTGAATAATCCGAATAATCCGAATATCAAACTCCTGTATAACCCTCAGATGAAGTCTGCCTATAACTTCGTACCCGCCATCATGGGTATGCTCCTGCTGCTGATCTGTGCCATGATGACCTCTGTGTCTATCGTCCGTGAGAAAGAGCGTGGCACGATGGAGGTGCTGCTGGTTTCACCTGTCCGTCCACTGATGATCATCGTGGCAAAGGCGGTACCTTATCTTCTGCAGGCGTTCCTTATCCTCATTATTATCTTAGTGATGTCGGCGACCGTCCTTGACGTGCCGTTGGCTGGCTCGTTGGGCTGGATTATCATGGTGTCGCTCATCTATATCCTTCTTGCCCTCTCGTTGGGCTTGCTCATCTCCAGTGTCGCACAGACGCAGTTTGTCGCCTTGCTGGTCTCGGCGATGGTGCTGTTACTGCCCACGGTGATGCTCTCCGGCATGCTCTTCCCTATCGAGTCGATGCCGCAGGTCCTGCAATGGATATCAGCGGTGATGCCTCCGCGATACTATATTCAGGTGATGCGTAAACTCATGATTATGGGTGTGGGTATCCGTGAGGTGCTGCCGGAGGTCTGCATCCTCTGTGGCATGACCCTCCTGCTGTTGATCATCGCCCTCAAGAAATTCAATAAACGACTTACCCCATGACTATCCGATACCTCATCCAGAAAGAGTTCCTGCAGATACGCCGTAACTCGTTCATGCCGAAGATTATCTTCATCTTCCCCATCGTCATCATGTGTGTGATGCCATGGGTGATGAACCAGGAGGTGAAGAACATCGTGGTCGACGTGGTGGACAACGACCGTAGCGTGCGCTCCCAGCAGTTGGTGCATCGCATCGAGTCCAGTCCGTATTTCATCTTCGGAGGTCAGCAACCCACCTATGCCGCTGCCCTGAAGGAGATAGAGCAGAGTAGAGCGGACATCGTACTGGTCATCCCACAGAATTACAGTCGTGATCTTGCCACGGGACAACCCACTCAGGTGCTGATAGCCGCCAATGCCGTCAATGGCACGAAAGGCTCTATCGGTTCGTCGTATCTCA
>Ga0310691_10008398_pt1 | contig 10603 bp, 8 predicted proteins | sample 176DNAGHGlowgp2_FD_203887 | JGI IMG/M metagenome (GOLD analysis project Ga0310691, IMG submission 203887) | Sheep rumen microbial communities from Palmerston North, Manawatu-Wanganui, New Zealand - 1766 DNA GHGlow gp2 (v2) (version 2) | ecosystem: Host-associated > Mammals > Digestive system >... | reverse complement strand
CCTTGCATACGAACCGTTCGATTCGCTTGCGGCAAAGACGATCGCGGTGCTCGAGGACACGCCGTCCGAATCGCTTTTGTACGACTATCTGGAGTCGACCGAGCCGGAGCTCGTCGTGCATCCGGCCGCGGATTACTACTCGATGCGCGTCATGCTGCGCGCCGGAACGGTAGATGCGGTCTGCGTGCCGCGTACCGTCGCGATGACCTGGAAGGAATCGCGCACGCAGATTCTGCCGTTCACGATCGGCGAAATTCCCTATTACGCGATCGCCAAAAAGGACTCGGTACTCGTCGATCTGTGCAACGAAGCATTTTACGACTGGCAGCTCGACGGAACCTTCCGAAACTGGGGCGCGCGATACGGCGTCGAATGGGGCGCGAACGGTTGACGGAATCCGTAAAATCCGCTAAACTAATAAGAAGGCTTCCTTTGCAGATTGCAAAGAGCAAGGAGCAGAATTTATGAATTCATACTACAGCATTCACGGCGGCAGACGACTCGAGGGAACGGTGACGATCAGCGGCGCGAAAAACGCCGCAGTCGCGATCATTCCGGCGGCGATCCTTGCGGGGGAGCCGTGCGTTCTCGAGAACCTGCCGAACATCGCGGACGTCGAAAGCCTCAAGGAGATCCTCGAGGGTCTCGGCGCGACCGTCGATATGACCGAAGGCGGCTGCATGCGCATCGATCCGTCATCGATCAACACCTTCGACGCGACCTCCGAAAAGGTCAGTTCCATGCGCGCGTCGTACTATCTGCTCGGCGCGATGCTCGGCGCGTACGGCGAGATCGAGCTTGCGCTGCCGGGCGGCTGCGTGATCGGACCGCGGCCCATCGATCAGCACGTCAAGGGCATGCGCGCGCTCGGCGCGAAGATCTATATGGACGAGAGCCGCAACGTGCTGCGCGCACAGGCAACGAAGCTCAAGGGCGCGGAAATCTTTTTCGACGTCGTTTCCGTCGGTGCGACGATCAACGTCATGCTTGCGGCCTGCCGCGCGGAGGGCACGACGGTGCTTCAAAACGTCGCAAAGGAACCGCACGTCGTCGACGTCGCAAACTTTCTGAACATGATGGGTGCCTCCGTTCGCGGCGCGGGCACCGACGTGATCCGTATCCAGGGCAGAAAGAAGCTGCACGGCTGCGCGTACTCCATCATTCCCGATCAGATTGAAACCGGCACGTACATGATCGCCGCCGCCGCAACGCGCGGCGACGTCGTCATCAAGAACGTGATCCCGACGCATATGGAAGCGATCTCCGCAAAGCTGATGGAAAGCGGCGCGCGCGTCATCGAAGGCGACGACGGACGCGACTTTTTCCTGCGCGTGTCAATGAACGACCGTCCGCGCGCGGTGAGCTTCCGCACGATGGTCTACCCGGGCTTCCCGACCGACCTGCAGCAGCCGATGATGGCGTATCTGACGACGGCGGGCGGCACGAGCGTGATCACCGAAAACATCTTTGAAAACCGCTTCAATCACGTCAAGGAGTTGAGAAAGCTCGGCGCGAGCATTTCGATTGCAAAGCGCGTCGCGCGCGTCAAAGGCGTGGAAGCGCTCCGCGGCACCGATCTTTCGGCAAGCGACCTGCGCGCCGGCGCGGCGCTGATCATCGCGGGACTGATGTCCGGCGGCGAAACGCGCGTGCACAACATCGGCTACGTCGACCGCGGTTACGAATACCTCGATTCCAAATTCAGAGCCATCGGTGCGGATATCACGCGCATCGAAGAATAACGGGAGGGCGCCATGTACCTTGCTTCCGGTTGGAAAGACTATGCGATCCTCGACGCAGGCAACGGCGACAAGCTGGAGCGCTGGGGCGGCGTGACGCTGCTGCGCCCCGATCCGCAGGCGGTCTGGACGATGAGCGAGCGCGCGGCGGAGCGCGCCGACGCGGTTTATCTTCGCAGCAATACCGGCGGCGGGCATTGGGAATACAAAAAACCGCTGCCCGAGTCGTGGACGATCGGCTATCGCGATCTCAGATTCATCGTGCGCCCGACCGGCTTCAAGCATACGGGACTGTTCCCCGAGCAGGCGGTCAACTGGGACTGGATGCGCGAGCGCATCACGGAATTCAAAAAACGCACCGGACGCAGCGCGAAGGTGCTGAACCTGTTCGCCTACACCGGCGGCGCCACCTGCGCTTGTGCGAAGGCCGGCGCAGAGGTCGTACACGTCGACGCGGCGAAGGGCATGGTCGCCTGGGCAAAGGACAATGCGGCGGCTTCGGGACTTTCCGACGCGCCGATCCGGTATCTTGTCGACGACTGCGTGAAGTTCGTGAAGCGCGAACTTCGCCGCGGCAACCGCTACGACGGGATTCTGATGGACCCGCCGAGCTACGGCAGAGGTCCGACCGGCGAGATGTGGAAGATCGAGGACGATCTTTATCCGCTCGTCGAGCTGTGCGCGGAACTGCTCTCCGACGATCCGTGTTTCTTTCTGATCAATTCCTACACGACCGGTCTTGCGCCGACCGTGCTTTCCAACGTATTAAAGCTTGCCGTGAAAGGCGGACACGCCGAAGCCGACGAGATCGGACTGCCGATCGCGCGCGGCGGACTGATCCTGCCCTGCGGCGCGAGCGGAAGATGGATAAACGCATGATTTCGCCGCACATCCTGTTCGAAGACAATCATTTGCTGGTCGTGGAAAAGCCGGAAAACCTGCCCGTACAGGCGGACGCGTCCGGCGACGCCGACCTGCTTTCCATTTGCAAATCGTACCTCAAAGAAACATATCACAAACCCGGAGACGCATACCTTGGTCTCGTGCACCGGCTCGACCGCCCCGTCGGCGGCGTGATGGTGTTCGCAAAAACGAGCAAGGCGGCGGCGCGGCTGACCGCACAGTTCAAGGACCGCCGCGCGCACAAGCGCTACGTTGCGATCGTCGAGGGATATGCGCCCGCCGAAGCCGAGTGCGTCGACTGGCTCCTGAAAGACGAATCGACGAACACGACGCGCATCGTGCCGGAAGGCACGGACGGCGCGAAAAAGGCGATTCTGCGGTTCCGCACGCTTGCGCGCGAAAACGGCACGTCGCTTCTGGACGTCGATCTTCTGACCGGCCGCCCGCATCAGATCCGCGTGCAGCTTTCGGGACGGGGGCTGCCGATCAAAGGCGACATGCGCTACAATCCGAACGCCGTGCCCGGCACGCAGATCCGGCTTTGGTCATACGTTCTGACGATTCTGCATCCGACGCTTCAGGAGCCTTTGACCTTCTATTCCCTTCCGAAGTGGACCGAATACCCCGCAGCGATCCGGCTGCTGCCCGCGCATGAGGTGTGCAGCGGGGTCTACCTCGACGACGAACTGCTCGTGGTCGACAAAAATGCCGGCGCAGAGGTCGAAGGAGAACTGCTCGGCGAACTGTCTGCCGCATTCGATCCGCTTTATCCCGTACACCGGCTCGATGCGAACACGGAAGGACTCGTGTGCTTTGCAAGGACCGAAGCGATGCGCGACCGGCTTTTGGACGCGTTTTTGACGCACGAGACCGAAAAAATCTATCACGCCGTTTGCGTCGGGCGTCCGAAGGACGGCAGATACGTACATTACGCGAAAAAGGATGCCGACGCCGCGACCGTGCGGCTGTGCAGAAAGGACGAACCCGGCGCGCAGAACATGGAACTGGCGCTCCGCGTGCTCGATTCGCGGCGCGATCTGTCGCTCGTCGAGATCCGGCTCTTTACCGGACGGACGCACCAGATCCGCGTGCAGATGCAGGCGATCGGCTGTCCCGTGCTCGGCGACGACAAATACGGCGACCGCGAGGCGAACAAACGATATCGGAAACGCCGCCAATGCCTGTTTGCAAAGCGGCTCACGATCCTTGAGAAAACCTTTGAGAGCACAAGACAATTCGACCTGAACGATTTTACGGAGGAAAAACGATGAACGCAACGGAACGCTATGCATTCTGGATGAACAGTCCCGACGTCGACGAACAGACCAAGGCGGAGCTGCGGTCGATCGCGAACGATCCCAAGGAGATCGAGGAACGCTTTTATACCGAACTGGAATTCGGCACGGCGGGGCTTCGCGGCATTCTCGGCGCGGGCGACAACCGCATGAACGTGTACAACGTGCGCAAGGCGACCGAGGGACTTGCGCGGTATCTCTGTGACACCGTGAACGGCACGCCGCGCGTTTGCATCGCGTATGATTCACGGCACTGCTCCGACCTGTTCGCAAAGGAGACCGCCTGCGTGCTCGCGGGACACGGGATCAAGGTGTTCCTCTACTCGACGCTGCATTCGGTGCCGCAGCTCAGTTTCACGGTGCTGGAGCTTCACTGCGACGCGGGCGTCGTGATCACGGCGAGCCATAACCCGCCGAAGTACAACGGCTATAAGGTTTACGGCAGAAGCGGCGGTCAGTCCGCGCCCGACGAGGCGCAGGCCATCACGGACCGCATCCGCGAAGTCGAAGGCTTCCAAACCGCGTATAAGCCCTTCGACGAGGCAGTAAACGACGGTACGATCACGCTGATCGGCAGGGACGTCGACGAGATCTATTATCAAAAGACGATGACGCTTCTGACGCAGCCGGAACTCGTCAAAGAAAAGGGCAAGGATCTGAAGCTCGTCTACACCCCGCTGCACGGAAGCGGCAATGTGCCCGTGCGCGAAGTGCTGAAGCGCATCGGCGTAACGAACGTTACGGTCGTCAAAGAGCAGGAAGCGCCGGACGGCAATTTTCCGACGGTGACGGCGCCGAACCCCGAGGATCCGAACGCGTTCACGCTGGCGTTCCGCTATGCGAAGGAGGTCGGCGCGACCGTCATCATCGGCACCGACCCCGACAGCGACCGGCTGGGGCTCGCGGTCAGAAAGACCGACGGCGACTGGGCGGTTCTGACCGGCAATCAGATCGGCGCGATCCTCATCCATTCGCTGCTTTCGAGCTACCGGGCGACCGGCAAGCTGCCCGAGAACGGACTTGTGGTACGCTCGGTCGTGTCCACGCAGCTCGCGGATGCGATCTGTGCCCGCTTCGGCGTCGAATGCCGGGAGGTTTTGACCGGCTTCCGCTTCATTTCGGAACAGATCGCGGAATGCGAACGCACGCACGAACGGACGTTTTTGTTCGGCTTCGAGGAAAGCTACGGATTCCTTGCCGGCGGTTTTGCACGCGACAAGGACGCGATCTGCGCCGCGATGCTCGTGGCAGAGGCGTGCGTGGTCTATGCCGAAAAGGGCATGACGCTGTACGACGCGCTGATGGAAATCTATGAAACGTACGGGTTCTACCGCGAAAAGGTGAAGTCCTATACGCTCGAAGGCAAAGCGGGCATCGAGGCGATCAAAAACGCGATGGTGCTTCTGCGCGAGCGGCCGCTTGCCTCGATCGCGGGCGTTGCGGTCGAAAAGACCGAGGACTTTTTAAAGCCGGAACAGACCGGGCTTCCGCGCTCGAACGTGCTGCGCTTTACGCTTTCCGACGGCGCGTGGGTCACGGTGCGCCCGTCGGGCACGGAGCCGAAGCTGAAACTGTATATCGGCGCGCATGCGGAAACCGACGCGGCGGTCGAACAAAAGCTCAGCGCGCTTCTGAACGATATGGACGACAAACTCACCGCCCTTCTGGGTCTCAAATAAGAAAGGAGAACGAATATGGCGACTCTGACGCCCCACAACGGCGCAATGCCGGGCGATTTTGCAAAGACCGTGCTGATGCCGGGCGACCCCCTGCGCGCAAAGTTCATTGCGGAAACGTACCTGGAAAACCCCAAGCTCGTGACGAGCATCCGCAACGTGTACGGCTACACGGGCACGTACAAGGGCAAGCGCGTTTCCGTCATGGCAAGCGGAATGGGCATCCCCTCGATCGGCATTTATTCCTACGAACTGTATCATTTTTACGGCGTGGAAAGCATCATCCGCGTCGGTTCCGCGGGCGCGTATCATCCCGATCTCAAGCTCTTCGACATCGTCATCGGCATGGGCGCGTGCACGAACTCGAACTACGCCGCGCAGTTCGATCTGCCCGGCACGTTCGCGCCGATCGCGGACTTCGGACTCGTCCAAAAAGCGGTCGATGCCTGCGAGGCGGTCGGCGCACGGTACATGGTCGGAAACCTCTTAAGTTCCGACGTGTTTTACGACGACGACCCGGAAGCATGGAAAAAATGGCGCAAGATGGGCGTTCTCGCCGCGGAGATGGAGGCGGCGGCGCTGTACATGAACGCCGCGCGGTGCGGCAAAAAGGCGCTCGCGATCGATACGATCAGCGACCTGCTCGGAACCAAAGAAGAAGCGACGGCGGAGCAGCGGCAGACCGCATTCGATCAGATGATCCGCGTCGCGCTTGAAATCGCAGAAGCATAAAGAGGAGGAATTTTTATGATCAAGCACATCGTTCTGTTCAAGTTTGAAGATCCCAAAGTCAACGTACCGGTCGTGCGCGACTCGCTGTACGCACTCGTCGACAAGATCCCCGAGATCGTGCATATGCAGATCGGCGAAGATTTCCTGCATTCGCCGAGAAGCTACGACATGGCGCTGCTCGTCGACTGCAAAACGAAAGAAGACCTGAAGATCTACGATCAGCATCCGGACCACAACGCGGCGCGCGTCTACATCCACGCGCATTGCCTCGAATCGAAGACCGTCGACTTCGAATACTGATGGGCAGATTCAAGGTCGTTTCCCCGTATGAACCGCAGGGCGACCAGCCGCAGGCGATCGAAACGCTTGCAAAAAGCATCGAAGCGGGCAATCCGCTGTCGGTGCTTTTAGGCGTAACGGGAAGCGGAAAAACCTATACCATGGCCAAGGTCATCGAGCGTGTGCAGAAGCCCACGCTCGTGCTTGCGCACAACAAAACGCTCGCCGCGCAGCTCTGCTCCGAGTTCAAGGAGTTGTTTCCGGACTCTGCGGTCGAGTTTTTCGTGTCGTACTACGACTATTACCAGCCGGAAGCGTATCTGCCCGCGAGCGACACCTATATTGAAAAGACGATCGACGTGAACGACGAGATCGACAAGCTCCGGCACTCCGCGACCTGCGCGCTGAACGAGCGGAACGACGTCATCATCGTCGCGTCGGTCTCGTGCATCTACGGACTCGGCGATCCGGAGGAGTATCTGAAGCTTTCGATCTCGCTCCGCGAAGGAATGGAGATCGACCGCCGCGAGGTCATGCAGCGGCTGATCGAAAACCAGTACCAGCGCAACGACATGGACTTTTCGCGCGGGACGTTCCGTTCGCACGGCGACACGCTCGACGTATACCCCGTCAACTGGACCGACAAGGCGCTTCGCATCGGGTTTTTCGGCGACGAGATCGAGCGTATTTCGGAAATCAACGTGCTGACCGGCGAGATCGTCGCACGGCGGAGCCACGTTGCGATCTTCCCCGCCTCGCACTACGCGACGGGACACGAGAAGATGCAGAAAGCGCTCCGCGAGATCGAGGCGGACATGGAAGTGCAGGAAAAAATGTTCCTCGACACGAACCGCCCGCTGGAAGCCGAACGCATCCGCTCGCGCGTGCTGCACGACATCGAAATGATGCAGGAGATCGGCTTCTGCAGCGGTATCGAAAACTACTCGCGCTACTTCGACGGAAGAGCCCCGGGCGAGCCGCCGTACACGCTTCTCGATTATTTCCCGAAGGATTTTCTGATGTTCGTCGACGAAAGCCACGTCACGCTGCCGCAGGTCGGCGGGATGTTCCGCGGCGACCGCGCGCGCAAGGACGCGCTCGTGGAGTACGGCTTCCGTCTGCCGAGCGCAAGAGACAACCGCCCGCTGACGTTCGACGAATTCATGGCGCGCGTGCCGCAGCTCGTTTGCGTGTCGGCGACGCCCGCAAGCTTTGAACTGAACCGCGCGTCGGTCGTGGCGGAACAGATCATCCGCCCCACGGGGCTCGTCGATCCGGAAGTGACCGTGCGTCCCGTCAAGGGGCAGATCGACGACATCCTGTCCGAAGTCCGCATGCAGGCGGAAAAGGGGTTCCGCACTCTCATCACCACGCTTACCAAGCGCATGGCGGAGGATCTCACGGAATACCTCGACCGCATGGGCGTACGCGTGCGCTATATGCACAGCGACATCGACACGCTCGACCGCATGGAGATCGTGCGCGATCTGCGGCTCGGCGAATTCGACGCGCTCGTCGGCATCAATCTTCTGCGCGAAGGGCTTGACCTGCCCGAAGTCGGGCTCGTTGCGATCCTCGACGCCGACAAGGAAGGATTCCTCCGCAGCGAAACGAGCCTGATCCAGACGATCGGCCGCGCCGCGCGAAATGCCGAAGGACGCGTCATCCTCTACGCCGATTCGATCACGCCGTCGATGCGCCGCGCGATGGACGAAACGGCACGCCGCAGGGCGAAACAGATGCAGTACAACGCGGAACACGGCATCGTGCCGAAAACGATCCAGAAGAAGATCTACGACACGCTGCTCATTTCGCGGCACGAGGACGCCGCCCCGGAAAGCCTCACCGAATGGCAGAAGAAGGAGCGCATCGCGGTGCTAACCGAACAGATGCAGCAGGCGGCGCGCGAACTGGAGTTCGAAACGGCGGCAAAGCTTCGCGACGCGATTCTTGCCCTGAAGGGCGAAAAAACGCAGAAAAAGAGCGATCTCAGACCCGGTCAGATCGGCGCGCATAAGCGCGCGAGGGAAAAGACGCACAAATGAGCATACAAACAGAAGCGGCAAAACTGCCGCTTCTGTCTTTATTTCATCCGGAAGACCGGTGTCGTTTCGTCGAGCACCTCGCTCGCGGGAAGATACAGCCGCGTCGAGTCGCCGAACAGACGGTAGTTGTAGAAGATCAGCAGCACGCCGTCGTAGCCCTTCGGCACCAGTACGCCTTCCCTCCACGTGAAGCGCAGCTCGCGCCCGTACCAGTCGGCCTCCTCGTTCGGTCCCGTCTTCTGCCAGCACTGCACGCGGACGCCGTACCAGTCGGCAACGAACGGACGGAGCCCGTTTTCATCCTCGCGCGCCGCGATCTGATCGTCAATAAGATAGTAATCGCCGAAGGTCACCGCGCTCTGCGCGCCGTTTTTGCGCGCGTCATCGCCGGAAAAGACGAGTTCGATCGTCGCGATATGCCATTCGTAGCCGTCGCGCGGCGGAAAGACCTCGCTGCCCTCGGTTACGACGTAATTCGTAATCTCGACCGTGCCGGTCACGTCGACGTCACGGTCCTCGTACGACGCGGTGGTATACGGCGCGGGTACGCCGACCGTGAGTTCGTTCAGCGGTTTTCCGGCAAGCGCCGCTGCGATCGGCTCGCCTTCGGTATAGCCGCAGCGCACGCACGTTTGCGGCGTCTGAAACGTCGCGTCCGTCATGCTGTGCCCGAGCGGTTCGCCATGCGTCTGCCCGCAGCGCGCACAGGTTTCGGGCGCAAGACACGTCGCTTCCGCATAATCGTGTCCGAGCGCTTCGCCGCGCGTCAGTCCGCAGCGCGTGCAGGTTTCGGGCGTTTCACACGTCGCCGCTGCGTAGTCGTGTCCGAGCGCTTCACCGCGTGTCTGCCCGCAGCGCGCACAGGTTTCGGGCGTTTCGCACGTCGCGTTTAAAAACTGATGATTTCCGAACGTGCAGGTACAAAACAGCAGAATCAGCAGCACGACGATGCCCGCCGTTCCGACCCCGATACCCGTCCAGAGCAGGATCCGTTTCATTTGCGCCGCCTCCTTTTTCGCAGGATTTGTTTAGTGTATCATACGCAAGATCGGATTGCAAGTATGCATCCACTTCTCTGTCGCCGCCCGATTCGTGCCAAAAACAAAAAAATCTCCTCTTCGGGAGAAACGTTGCGCGATCAGAGCGCGTGGAAAACGATCAGCGTAAAGAATGCGACCGGCAGCGCAAAACAGAAGCTGTCCGCACGGTCGATCACGCCGCCGTGACCGGGAAGCAGATCGGAAAAGTCCTTGATGCCCGCCTGCCGCTTGATCATGGAAGCGCAAAGGTCGCCGAGCTGTCCGAACAGCGTGCACAAAAACGACGCGATCAGATACACGTACCACGGGATCGGCGCGACATCCTTTAAGATCAGCCACGGAACGAACCCGAGCGCCGTGCCGAACACGGTGCCGAAGACCGCGCCCTCGACCGTTTTGTTCGGACTGATGGAGGGGCACAGTTTATGCCGCCCGAACGCTCTGCCGCAGAAATACGCGAACGTATCGCAGCCGGACGCAGCGAACAGCGTGATAAAGAACACGGGATAGAACATCACGTCGTCCTGCACGGAAAGATAGCAGAAGCCCAGAAGCAACAGACACGGATAGAAGCAGACGATGAACGAGCCGAGCAAGTCGCGGATCGTGACTTTTTTGAACAGGGCAGCAAGCATACCGAGCATAACCACGAGGCTTGCGCCGCAAAGATAAAACCCGGTCTCGTCGCGCAGGAAAAACAAAACGCACAGCATGAGCGCGAGGATTCGCGCGATCCACGGCGTCGTCTTCATGCCCATTTCGTTCAGCGCGTCGGAAATCTCGCGCGCCGCGTACCAGAGCATCGCATAGAAGAAGCAGACCCGCGTGATCGGACCGAGCCACACGCATGCCGCAAGAAGCACGATGAGGATCGTGCCGGTAATGACGCGCGTC
>Ga0310691_10008397_pt1 | contig 10603 bp, 13 predicted proteins | sample 176DNAGHGlowgp2_FD_203887 | JGI IMG/M metagenome (GOLD analysis project Ga0310691, IMG submission 203887) | Sheep rumen microbial communities from Palmerston North, Manawatu-Wanganui, New Zealand - 1766 DNA GHGlow gp2 (v2) (version 2) | ecosystem: Host-associated > Mammals > Digestive system >... | reverse complement strand
GTAATAATCATATTATTTTGAATAGATTTTACTGGTAACCAATCTTCTGTAAAACCACTAGTATTACTTTTTGCCATCTCTCCAACACCAACCTTTCCATCTATATGTTTGTCTATTTGTTAAGTATTCGTATAATTCCACTATTATATTTAGCATATTATGATAATAAGGAACCGGCATTACTAAAAATGCAGTAATTAAAGCCGGTGCTAATATCAAAATAACCATCCATGCACTATACATAGGAACGAATGCTAATAACACGAATGTTATTAGTATTCCACTCCCCAATAGTGCTAAATCAAATGGACGAAACCATCCAAATATTAATCTTCCTCTCTTTGTATTAGCAGGAATTAAGTATTCTCCATTCACCTAATATCACACTCCTATTTATTCAATTACTTTCCATTCTTAATTGCACCAAAATCCGCTTGTTGTTTCTTATATGCTGCATTAGATTCTCTACGAACAGCTTCTCCTCCGGCAGCTTTAGATGCCTTATTAACCATAGTTGAAGTATATGACATTGTTCCACTTGCTTCATCATATGAATATGCATTGTATAGTTTAATGTTATTAGGATCATCTGCACCCTTAATAGATTCATTATATGTATCCCTCTTTTGTGCATATCCACTATCAATATTGGAAGCAGTTGTTCTTCTCTGAACTTCAGCATCAATTTCAGCATTACTCCAAGTAGGATTTGCAGTTTGAACTTCATTTCTGACTTCAACTTCAACTCTAGTCTTAACATCCGACTCATTTATGCCAGGATTTGTAGCTTTTATCCTTACAATTCTTTCAGCATTTTTCTGACCATGTTCTTGTCTGAAAGCCCATTCATCACCAGCAGCAAGGCATAATTCGTCCTCGATTTTTTCCATAAGACCTTGATCATTTGCGTTAATACTTTGTCCACTAAATGTAAACACACCATTGCCTGTTCCTGCTTGTTGAGCAGCCAAAGCCTGTGCTTTTGCTCGATAGAATTCGTTTACTGTACCAGTAAATTTTTCTTTTCTTCCAGAAGCATCAACAACTATACCATCTGTAGTAACGTCATAATTTGCACCATCTGTTTTACCTTTACCTTTAAGATATGTAACCAAATCTTTTCCTGATTTCTCGATATCCTTCTTTTGACCAATAGCTCTCGTTTCTTTATCAAAACTAGTATTACCAGAACCTTGGAATATTTTAGCAGTTCTTGCCTCAGTTCTACCCAAGAATGTAGAACCAGAAGCTCCGTTTCGCATAGCATTATCACTAACTTGATCCATTGCTTTCCATGCAGCCATTGTTTTTGCTATACCATTACCTTTACTTTCAGAAGCTGCTGCAGATCCTGCCGCAAGTCCCTTACCAGCACCAACTATACCAGCAGCTATATGTTTAGCCCTATTTCCAAATCTATTGGCATAGGCCTCATCGTGATTTTGAATATCTGCCATTCTACTCGCAGTTCTACCAGCATTGAATGAACCTACGGCTCCAATTGCTGTTGCTCCAAGTCCCATTGCATCTCCAAACGCACTAAAGAATTTACCATCACCTTTAATACCTAACATTTGTTTAAAGAATTTAGGTGCATCTTTTGCAAATATAAATAATGCAATACACATAATTATAAATGTCCATTTAGTTAGTAAATGTCCAGCTAAGAAATCACCAGAATAACTAGTAACAGCTAATTCACCAACTTTTGAGAAGAATTTATCAATAAATCCATCAATTATAAATAACGTAAAGTAAATAACTGCAAGTCTTGTAAATAAATCTAAATATGTAGTTCCTAATAGTTTTAACCATGAATTAAACGCACCATCTTTAGAACCCTTAGGATCCATATAAGAAATAATTGGGATTGGTGCTAATAATTGTAAAGCTGCTAATTGGAACACACGCTTTGCCACTTCAAAACACATCATAAACATTAAAACACATAATACAATACCTGCTATTGAAGATATTAAGAATGTCATTGTTAATACATATGGTTTGCCAGGCCAACTACTATTGTTACATCCAACCATACCTTTAGCAATTATAAGGAATGGTGAAGTATCAACTTTATTATATTCTTCGTCAAATCCATCATCACAGACATACTCACCTGTTGTTTCATCTACATTTAATTGATAGAATGTTTTTACTATTGCCCCAACAAATCTATCCGAAAATTTTGCTAATGGTCTACTTGTAGGTTTTGTAGAAGTAGGATTACCATACTCACTATCTCTACCCAAAATCAAATTACCCAGAGTATTATTTGCCAATATTCTATATTGTAATGAATAAAGTGTACCAAACAATAAACCACTATTATTAATTTGCTTCTCATATTCATTCTTTGGCGATGGTATGTTAATTGGTACCAATAAAGCCAATAGTGATAAAGAAACAATTATACGCATAATAAGATTTCCAGCTCCTGTTTTTGAATCTGTAAATGAATCTGGATTAACTATTCCTTTAATTATGATTAAAATAAGTTGGAACATCATATAAACTCCAACTACTAATTGAACTCTTGAGAATATATTAAAAACCATTTCACGGTCTACTATATTAAAAGTTGCAATATTAAAGAATAATTCATATATAAATCCTAATAACCAATATATACTTAAATCAGTAACAACAAAAATTGATCTGATTGCAGTCATAATTGGATTGACTGTATTTATCATCTAAATATCACCTCTTTCATCCTAACGTAAACCAGCTGTAGCATCGCCTGTTATACCAAACACATTTAAAATTACTTCTACAATTACTGGAACTATAAAAAGTAACAATGCTAAAATTAGTCTTGTTATTAATTTCTTTTGAGCCTTTTGGAAAGCCTCATTATCACTTTTAATAATGACCATAATAAAATCAATACTACTAAGTATGATTACTAAAATTGGTCCTATAATCTTGATAACATTTAATATCATTTGTACTAACCAAGCTACTGAATCTTCACAATCAGGATCTCCTAAAATTGCTTTAGTTTCAGCACAAGTAGAATCTGCTGCTATATTTATATTTTCAGTTAGCATATTAGCGCCATTTATTAAAACGATATTACTATTATTTTCTAATGCTTTTGTATTTATTGGTGAAACAAACGTTAAGCTTGCTACGACTAATAAAATTGTAATTATTAACTTTTTCATTTAACCACTCCACCAGTACATTATATCACAATAAGTATACCAAATTAAAAAAAAAATAGCAATTTATATTTGCTATTATTTTTCTATTTTTAACTATTTTGTACAGCGTCCCAGCAAGTTTTCCAAGTAACTGTATCAGTACCAGTAGCACTGTCACCAACTAAGTTCATAACAGCTATTACTAAGATAGGTACAAAGAATACTAAAGCTGCATAAATAAATCTCTTAATTAATCTAGTTTGTGCTGCTTTTACTTCTTTTTCATCACTTGCAATAACTGCTTTACCTAAATCAATTGTACCAAAAACTATTAATGCAATTGGAATTAAAATCCAAAATATTTTTAGTACTGTATAGATAAGCTTAATTATTGATAGTAATCCATTACAACCATCTGCTGCTCCTATTAAAAATAAATCCATAAATTAATCACTCCTCTTGAATACATTATAATATTATATACATTATTTTGTCAATCAATTTAACACCAATGTGTAAACCTATTAACGTCTAAATAATCCGAATATTCCACCAGAATTACCATTATTAGAATTATTATTAAGTAATCCTAATTTTACTAAAAAATCACTAATGATTTCATTTCTTTTTCTTTCATCAAGCGAAGGCATATTATAGAATACTCTAATACCCGCTTCACCTTCAAAATCAGTTACATCATTATTTAATAATGCACTTTTATTTAAAATAACTTTTTTACTAGCTAACTTACCAAAAATTATTCTATTTCTTTGAATTAACTTATTAAGTTTAATTGTTGTCGGTTCTATTAAATAAATAACATCACCACAATAACTATCATCAACTGCATTATTTAAATCAACTAATACTATTTTTGCACTAGCATTACTAGCTATAGTAGTTTTAACCTCATTTTCTTTTACAGAAAACAAATTTTTATCATTGAAATACATAAAATCATTTTTATTTAATTCAATACCAATTACCCCATCATTACCATACACATGAGATAATTCTTTTTTCAACATATATATAAGTGTAGTAGCTCCTGCATGTTCAGTAACATCTTTAAATCCTATTATCGTTACTCCATCCTCAATCTTTGCACTAGCCTTAACAATATTTTCAACATTATTACTACTAGAAGTACTATTATTATTTTGTACCACTTCATTATTAGTACTCTCATTTACCATCTTTTTAATATGTTCAACATCACTTAAGGTATTAGATTTCTTTAATAAATACTCTACACCTTTTAAATCAGTAGTAAAATTATATATACCTATATCAATTAAATGACTCAAAAAATTAGGTGTACATAATTTACTACCTTCTGGTAATAAAAATACAATTTTATCTGGAGCTAACCCTGATATTAATTCACTATAAGTCTCTAATGAATCATAATTCTTAATAGCTGTAACATCTAAAATCATTTTACTATAGAAAAAACTTTTAAACATTTCAACTAATTCAGAAGCTTCATATTCTCCATTTATACTTTTAATAATATCAATATCTAAATTGGCTAATTCACTTTGTTTCTTATTTGCAACAATAACATTCACTTATATCAACCTCTTTATTCTTCAAATGATTTAGTATCTCCTGTTATATAGAAAATTTTTAAATCTAACATATTATTTATAATTGGAATCTCTACATTTATTTTAGTAATAATCTTATAATAACTTTTTCTTTTTGCATCTTCAATAACACCATCTGTAGCTCTACCTGTAGCATCTACTTTTTTATAGCAATATAAATTATTACTATTACTATATCCAGTAGGACATTCCATTCCATTACCTATAGAGTAACCCAAAGTTTTTGCATAATTTTTAATTGCACTTTGACAATCTCCTAAGCAATTACCATCATAATCTTCATAAACAGAAATAATTTTATTTTTCATACGAAAAGCTTTAGTATAATTGACATTAAATGCCATATATCCTAAAGCAATTACAATAAAAACAACGATAATTACTAAGGCAACAGTACCACCCATTGCATCTCTCATAATATCACCTACTAACTATTTTCTAATAGCTCTTGTATCACCATGTACTTGGAATATTGATAGTCCCATAATCCTATTAATAATTGGAATATCTATATCTACTTGTGTTACAACAGTAAAAATATATTTTTTCCCTGAATCTGAATCATTCCTTTTGTAGCAAAACAAATTATATGCAGGCTCATATCCATTTCTTCGACATGAATCATCTAAGTTAGTCGGATGATAACCAAAAGTCTTAGATTTCTCAATTATTCTTTGAGCGCATCCTCCACTTTCATCAAAACAACCACTAGCCCCTTCATATTGTTCAATAGTAGAAATAACTACATTCTTCATACGAAAAGCTTTAGTGTAGTTTACAACTAATCCTAATATTCCAGATATAATTACTAAAAATATAGCAACTAGTACTATATTTACGATTCCACCAAAAGCATCTTTCAACTTACATCAACTCCATTATTTAATAAGACTAACGATCATTCCAGACCCTGGAGCATTTGATGAAATATTTGCCCATTGAGAACTAATTGCATTTTGAATTTGTGGCCACATTAACCAGAAAAATCCAATAACTGCTGCAATAGCGATAAGTGTAATAACTGTTAAGTTTAATTCACCTGTAGCTGCTTTCATTAATTATCCCATCCTTTCTTACCTTACATTTTTATTATAACAAAATTAATTATTTATAACAACATTACTTTACATACATTAGAACATCATCATCATAGAAATTAATATAACTAACATAACTCCAATACCTGTAACAACAAGCATTACCATAGTTTGACTTTCCATGTGATTTAGTCTTTCTTTATATTTTGTTTCCCTAGCTTTGTTTTGTAAAGTTGACACTGTTCTAGAAAACATCATAAGTCTTTCTTGTTTCTTTTCTTGAGAACCTATTCCAAGACGATATAAAAGTCTCATCATTCTCATAGAGTCACGTACAGGATATGTATTAGCAAATTCCATATAAGGATCTACTGAAGCATCTCCTGAATTAATTCTCTCTACCATTCTTCTTAAACCAGGTTTAAATATATCTGGAGCATCATTAATACTCTTACCTATAGCTACTGGAACAGTATAATGTTGAATTAAAATCTCTAAACTCTTTAAATAGTATGGCAACATTACATCTATTTCATGCAAATGTTGCTTATAATAATTCTTTAATTGAGTATAAGGTGCTTTAAATACAACAACTGCTACCACAGAAGCTAATACTAAATTTAAGAAAAATTGTGAATTTATAATTTCTGCTGAATTACTACCTGTAATAGTAAAAGCTAATACAACTAAAAATCCAACAAATGCAGACGTTATTCTTTTAGAATATAACTGATCCACATCAACATCTTCACCATATCTTGCATATACAAGGAATTGATAATCATCTTCCTTTAATGCCTCTAAATATTTTTGATTATCTGCAAAAAACTTATCTTTATCAATGGTATTATTATAAATTAATATAAAGATAATAATTGCACCTACTATTAGTATCTCCATCATTCTGCACCTACATTCTCATAATAATATTTTTCTCCCTTTAATAGGAAGTAAGAATTTACTATTAAAACTCCATGCATCAAAAATTGGATATACCAACGTCCAAGTAATACCAAGTAAGTTTCCCTACCTAATAAATATTGAACTAACATAACCAGTAAATACAGCATAATACCAAACTGTAAAAACGATTTATGGAAAGATGCTCTTTCAATTCTATCTCTATATACACTTTCAACAAGCATATCTATATCTAATTGCATATTTTCAAGTGAATCAGCCGAGTTTTGTGCACCTTCTTTAGTAATTTGTAAGAATAATTGATGCATATTCTTAACTATATAATAAGGATACAATTTACTCATATATTCAAGTGCCTCATCTATAGTACCATTGTCATAACTCATATTAATCATTTGTCTAACATCACTAAGTACAGGATCCTCTAATATTCCAGAATTAGCAACACCCTCTAATGATTTAACAAAAGATTGTGTCGTTGCAAATTCCATAATAGTATTTGAAGTATATACTTGTATTTGTTCAAACAAAAATTCTGAATATACTTTCTTACATCTTAAATATGATATATATGGTACAAATGCTACAGCTATTAATGCATATATAATACTAATAATTAAATTATAGAAATATAAATATGTAACAACAGCTGCAAAAGATGCAAATAATGTTACTTGAATCGCATATTGTCTAGGTGTATATTCTTGTCCTAATTGTTTTGTTTTTTCACGAACCACTTTAAAAGAATAAGGAGCAAACTTATCATACATACCCTGTAATTGATTTAATACGTATTTTCCAACATTTTCACCTTTATAATTTCTATATAAATATATAGCTAATACAAAGACAATTATTATAAATAACTCTTCTATATACATATTACCCCTCCTAACCTTCTAATTTACTAAGAGTAGGAGTAAGTGGTACAGGATTAATTGTAGGTTGACTACTTACAGTTTGTAATACAGGCTTTTCCACAGTTTTTGTGGAAAGTGGTACAATTACTGGTTCTTTATTAGCAACCTCTGTACTTCCCTTTTCTTCCATCTTCTTCTCGTTTTGTATTGATTCACGAATTGGTAACTCATCAGGTAAACCAGAAATAATACTTTGAACTTCTAGATTTTGATTTTCTATATATTCAATTAAATGTTTACTAGGTTTACACATCATAGGTTGACCAAATATTTTTTGATATATAATTCTACTTTTTGGTACATTATCATCATCAACATAGAATTCACATACTTCATCAACTTCACGATGAAACTTACCATATTCTTTACTATAAAATGCTTTAATATGTACTCCTAATTGAATATAACGGTACATTGTTGATAAAAATTGTTGTACATCCAAATCAGTTTCCATTAAAGAATATAAACGATATGGTATAGCTGATGCTTTATCCGCATGTATTGTGGATAAAATATTATGTCCAGAAGATATTGAGTTACGTACAGCACTAACTGCTTCAGCAGAACGTACTTCGGAAAGTAGAATCCATTTAGGATTCTGTCTCATACATGTAACTAATACATCTGTGTATGAAGCAACATTATTTGTCTTCATTGCAACTATATCCCTTTGTGGGAATATTTTATCTAAGTGAAGTTCCAATGTATCTTCAATAGTAATAATTTTCTCATTTGATTTTGTATGACTAGCTAGGTATTTAACAAACTCTGTTTTACCTGAACCAGTTTCTCCAGCAACCATTATATTACAATGACCTTCAACACATCTTATTAAAAAGTCATGTATAGCTGGAGTAAAATAATCTTCTTGAATTAATTTATCTTTTTCAAGTCTAATTTTAGCAGGAGTTTTACGAATAACCATCGCAATACCATTTGTAGCAATTGATTGATGTACAAAGTTCATACGTAATTCACTTGATTCAGCATCCAAAAATGGTTTAGCATTATTAAATGTTGTACCCATTACATTTGAACATTGAAAGGCCAATTTTTCTACAAATTCTGGTGTAGCTCCCTGAACCTCAACCCTCAAAGAACCTTGAGTCAAAGAACGAATCCAAATTTGACCACCATTATCATAAGAGATATCAGTGATATCATCATTATCAAGTAATGAACGGAAAGGTCCAAAGTCTAACTTATCAAATATATTCTCGTTCATTTAACTCAACTCCTTTTTTCTTTTTTTATTCTTTTTTAATCTGTCCAAGCAGTATTTCTATTAATCCACTCTTTTAAAGCTTCACTAGATAATTCCAAATCTCCAGGTTCATCTTTATTACCCTCATTAGTTGGAACTAAAGTAATCTCTGTACTATAACTTCTCATATAACTTGCTTTACTAAGTAATACATAATACTCTTGAGGTAGTGCAAATACTACCATAGCAGGAGATCTATTTTCATCCATATTTTGGAAAACAGCTTGTCCACTAGCATCTTTAACTGCTAATACTTTTACATTTGATATTAATCTACCATACATAATCTTATTAGCATCCGCATTACCAGCTATTTGATCATCAGGTATTATATTAACTGCTTTTAACCAAATATCAATATAATTACCAGGGAATACTGAATTACCATAAGTACTATTTGTATTAACAGGTAAATTGTATAATACATAGTTCTTAGGATAATCTAATATTATACTTCCAGGTAATTGTTCTTTTTCAACTACTGCTCTCTTATAGAATAAACTTCCTTTTGGAATTACTGTATCAACAGCAGCATATTTATCAATAATTTCTCCTACATTAAGAATTACTTCACCATCTAGCATAGAAGGAGGTACTTCTCTTGTAGAAATCATTGCTTCTGTTATTTGAGTTCCTGCTTCTATTTGCTCTGCAGCATAAGGAACAGAAACAGGGTGTATTGCTGAATTAATTCTTATAGTATAAGCAAAATATAAGACAATAATAGCTAGTATCACACCAATAACTGTAACAGTATTCTTATTCTGTAAGAACTTCTTAAAATTTGTTACTAAGTTTCCCATTTTATTCTCCCTTCTATTTAATTAACTCCTTGAGTAATCTTTAATAATGACTTACATTGATCTAAACTCATATTATGTAATCCTTCTTCAACACTCATATCACCAAAATTTGTAGTTTCAAGAATTGCATCATAACTTGTAGTAATATCAGCTGCAGTTTTTTTATCTTGAGCATTAAAAGCCAATGTAGTTAATGAATCTACCTTAATACTTACTTTAGGTGGAACTTCATTAATATCATAAAATTTAATATTATAATTTCTTGTATTATCTACGTTGGAAGCGAATCGATAAACGAAGTTTTCAACAAACTTCTCTTTATCGATTCTATATAATCCACACGTTCTTAAATATACTTGGTCAATGGAATCTTCCATTGCTGCATCAGCAGTTTCCTTTACTAAATAATAATCTAATTCACTTCCAGTAGAGAAGTTTGTTAATACATTGATTAATAGTAAAGCAATTAAACTTAATAGGATTATACCTACTGTTAACATACCTTTATTCATATATTATCTTACCTCCCCACTAAAATCTTCACATTCAGTTGATGCATAGTTTTTCATGTTATTACATGTAATTGCATCTCCTACTGGATATTTAGAATTCTTAGATAAAATTCCACCATTTCTGAACAATGGACTTTGATAATTAGTAACACTATTTATCTCTACATCACCTTGCCAGTTAGTATAATTCTTACCTAATCCAGTATTAACTTCTTTCTTAAGTTCTGTAATTATTTCTTTTGTTAAGTTAATTTCATAATCTAGATATCTATCTGAATATACACTAGTTCCCTTAGCTTGAATCCATTTAGCATAATTTGAAGGAAGTGATGTATAATCTGTATCCTTCTTAGTTTGATCTGCAAAACTTGTCCAGTTAAATCCTGG
>Ga0310691_10008396_pt1 | contig 10604 bp, 11 predicted proteins | sample 176DNAGHGlowgp2_FD_203887 | JGI IMG/M metagenome (GOLD analysis project Ga0310691, IMG submission 203887) | Sheep rumen microbial communities from Palmerston North, Manawatu-Wanganui, New Zealand - 1766 DNA GHGlow gp2 (v2) (version 2) | ecosystem: Host-associated > Mammals > Digestive system >... | reverse complement strand
TACCGAAGGAAACCTTAGACTTGCTGCTGAAATAGTCGTAGAGCTTCTGTGCGCGGTCGAAATCGAGGCTGTCGCTGAACAGAAGGAGCTTCGTCTTAGGGTCAACCCCGTACTTCTTGTAGTGCCCGATTATCTTGTCGCCCCATGCGTAGGGGTCACCGCTGTCGTGGCGGACGCCTGTGTAGTTATTGACCATGGAACGGTTGAAATCGAGCAGGAAAAGGTCAGTAGTCACTGTATCGGTAAGAGCAGTACCGTTATCGCCCTGATACTCGTCGTACCAGTCCTGCATAGCGTAGTGGTTGGTGTAGGCAAGCGGTATGGAGTCGATACCCTGATACATCTGGACGAACTCGTGCGCGTATGTTCCGATGGGAGTTACGTTGTACTTCATCGCGAGGTAGACATTGGAGGTTCCGACGCAGTTCTTGGTCTCGGTAACGAAACGCTTCACGACAACGTCCTCCCACTCGCGGGAAAGTCTTCTGCGGCAGCCGAACTCAGCGAATTTGAAAGTATAGGTGCCGTCGTTCATAGCCTTTATCTTTGCATCGAGACGTTCCTGTGCCGATCTCAGGAGCCTGTCGTAGTCGTACTTCATGCGGAAGTATACCTCGTTGACTATTTCGAGAAGGTATATCTCAAACTGCATCGCGGAAAAGAGCGGTCCGTTGACCTCGATGCTGAGCTGTCCGTTTTCGTCAAGTCCGACTGTAACGTAATCGCGGATAGGTCTCCACAGTCTGAGGAATTCAACATAGTCGTCCTTGATGAAGCGTATGGAACGGAGATAATCCAGCTCTTCCTTTTTGAAGCTGAGGGTGCAGAGGTGGTCTACCTGATCATTGATCTCCTGAACCATTTCGGGAGTGAACACAACGTCCTTATTGCGGCACTTGAAGAAATATTGTCCGCAGAGGTCTGTGTGCTTGTGGAAGATGACCTGATCCATGTTGAATTTGTAAAGGTCGGTATCGAGAAGTGATACAACGATAGGTTCGAGTTTCATTGATATTTCCTCCTTACAGAATGTCTATCTGGCAGCTTCTCATCGTTTCAATAGCTGCATTGTGCTTATCGACCGTAACGCCTGCACAGCACTTTTCGTCCACTGCCAAAGGAGCCTCCGGGAAGTTAGCTTTCAGCAGGAGAGCGTTGCTTATAACGCAGATATCAGTGCAGAGACCTATCAGCTCGATGCTGAACGGCTCGTCCCCGGCAGCCTTTTTTATGAGTCCCGGAAGGTCAACAGAGCCGAAGGTAAGCTTCTCAACAGGTGTGAAGCCCTTCTTTTCAAGCGCCGCCTTGATCTTCTTGTCGAGCTCCCAGCCGGCAGTACCCTTGATGCAGTGCGGTACGGGAAGCTTTCTGCCCTCAGAGGTATTCAGATAATTCTCGAAGTGAGTATCGAACGTTGCGAATATCTCTCCGTCAAAGTCCCTGATCTTTTCAACTGCCGCCGGAACTATCGCAACCGCTTCAGCAGAGCCGAGTGCTCCGTCAACAAAGTCCTTCTGCATATCAACTACAACTAAAAATTTTTTCATACCATTACCTCATTTCTTACGTTTATAAAGCTTCGCGGGACGGTGACCGTGTCCGCGTACATATTCATCGGTCTCCTCGACATAGCCGCTTACCATGCGCCGGAAATTCGCCGGAAGAATGCTTACGTTCATGATCGTTTCCTGGACCTTTTGCAGTGAGGTGAGCGTGAACCTCTCCGGCAGGAAATCGAAGATCGTATCGTAATTCTTGGCCGCCTCACGCAGTGCGGTAAGTGCGGCAGCGATTATCGCGGCATGGTCAAACGCAAGCCCTTCGCTTTCGGTTATACGGAACATCGTCCTTCCGAAGCACGTTTTTTCCTCGGTGAGCAGGGCTCTCAGCTCGGTGTCGCCGTAGTCGAGGGTAAGACGGTAATTCCCGGCATCATCGCGGTCGAAGCTCACCCCGAACCACTGTGCATCGTCGGCATCGTCCATACCTTTCTGCTTCACTGATTCCTCGCTGATTATCGAAACATACGCATTTGAGATTATCCAGCCTCTCGGGTCACGGTCCGGAGCGCTGAAAACTCCCACCGGCATTATCGAGACCGGCAGCACGCTTGTTTCCTCCTGTGTCTCGCGGAGAGCACACTGCTCAACGGTCTCTCCCCTTTGCAGGAAGCCTCCCGGCAGCGCCCACATACCCTTGAACGGGTGTCCGCCGCGCTTGACGAGAAGCAGTCTCAGGCGGTTCTCAGGGTTTTTGCGGTAGCTCTCCTGGTCGTCCGAGCTTATCATGAAAGCGGCAACGTCCGTAGTGACCGAGGGACGGTCATACTTGCTAAGATCGTAGCTTTCGAGGAATTCCTTTTCACTTTCCAAGCCTATCGCCTCCTTTGTTCTTTCTAATATGATAATAACACAAATATAATAAGATGTCAAGGACTTTGAAATATTTTTTTGTATTAACAAAAAGCACCCGACATTCCTGTCAGGTGCTTATGCTCATCTCTTGATGAAGTATTCCTCGTACCACACAAGGAATGTGTATATCGTCCAGACCTTGCGCCAGTTGTCGGAATTTCCGCCGACATATTCGTCGTATATCGCCTTTATCTCAGCCGGATCGAAAAACTCCGCCGCGTATTCGCTCGCGAACTTCTCCCTTACGTCAGCGTTATATCTCTCGTCGGCAAGCCATATCCTCACCGGAACGATAAATCCCAGCTTCTTGCGGAAGGCTATCTCCTCCGGAAGCACCTTTGCTGCCGCAGTCCTGAATGCGACCTTGTTCTGCTCCTCATTCACCTTGAAGCGCGAGGGCATTCTCGATGCGATATCGAAGATACGCCTGTCGGTAAGCGGCATTCTTATCTCCAGTCCGGCAGCCGTGCTCATCTTGTCAACGTTGAGGTAGATATCGCCCTCGAGCCATATCTGTATGTCAACATCGGACATCTTTGTGAGCGGGTCAAGTCCCTCGGTCTCGTCGTAGATGCCCCTGACAAGGTCTATCGGGAGCACATTCGGGTCATAGTGGCGGAGAATGCGCTGCTTTTCGTCCTCCTTCATGATGTTGGTATTGCCGACATAGAAGGTCTTGAGGTTCTCACCGTAGCGCTCGGCATTGCGGTACATATTGTAGCCGCCGAAAAATTCGTCAGCGCCCTCACCGGAATAACAGAGCTTTGTGTGCTGTGCGGTGGCATTGCAGCCGAGAGTGAAAACTATCGCGGAGGCATCGCCGAGAGGCTGCTCCATATTGTACATGACGTAGGGTACGATACCGAAAAAGTCCTCTGGGCTTATCTTGGCAACGGAATGCTCAACTCCGAGAAGCTCCGCGGTCTTTGCCGCAACTCTCGATTCATCGAAACGCTCCTCGTCATAGCCGCAGGAATCCGCTCGCTTTGCATCGCTCATCGCAAGGACGTAGGAGGAATCAACTCCGCCCGAAAGGAAGGACTCAGCTACCTCGCCTTCCTCCTTGACCTCGGTCATTATGTGGGTCAGGGTCGAATGTATCTCGTCCGCCCAGTCATCGAGGGACTTGCTCTCATCTGGAGCAAATGTCGGCGTCCAGTAGCGGTGTATCTCGAGCTTTCCGTCCCTGAAGGAGAGCCAGTGTCCGGGCATGAGCTTTTTGAGTCCCTTGAAGAAGGTGTTCTCACCCGCAACATAGGTCAGCGACATATATATCTGGAGCATATCGCGGTCGAGCTCCTTGACGAAGCCCTCCTGAGCCATTATGCTGCGTATAGAAAGGCTGCAAAGAAGTCTGCCGTCGGCTGTCTGATAGTAGTAAAAGGGCTTCGTTCCGAACTGGTCGCGGACGCAGAAAATCTCATTTGCCGCATCGTCATAGAGTGCAAATGCGAACATACCGTAGATGTGGTCGGCGATATCCCTGCCCCACTTCTCATAAGCCCTGATTATCAGCTCCTCCTCCCTTTTCTCACGGGGAAGACCGCTGTCAACTCCGAGCTCTCCGCAGAGAGACTTCCAGTTGCGTATATGACCTCTGTATTCTCTTATCGTTACCATATCACACCTCTTGGATCATATCTCCTCTAATGAAAGCGGACGCTTCATGAGGGCACTGAGGGCTTCCCTGACGTCTCCGCCCTTGAAAAGCACCTCGTTGAGCTGCTCGGTTATAGGCATCTCTACACCGAGCTGTCTCGAAAGATCATATGCAGCCTTGCAGCAGAAATATCCCTCGACCGTGCCAACTCTCTCGACAGCCTCCTGCGGGGAAACTCCCTGTCCGATGAGGATACCGGCACGGCGGTTGCGGCTGTGCATACTCGTACAGGTCACGATAAGGTCACCGATGCCCGTGAGACCGCTGAACGTATTCACATTCGCACCGAAAGCCTTTCCGAGACGCGCTATCTCGTGTATGCCTCTCGTCATAAGGGCAGCCTTTGTGTTGTCACCGTAGCCGAGACCGTCGCAGATGCCTGCACAGAGGGCGATGATGTTCTTGAGTGCGCCGCCGAGCTCACAGCCCTTTACGTCCGTGTTGAGGTATATCCTCATGAAGCTGTTCGAGAGCTGGTTCTGAACGTACTCCGCCGCCTTCATATTCTCGGAAGCCGCAACGATAGTCGTCGGTATGCAGCGGGCGACCTCCTCGGCGTGGGAGGGCCCTGACAGTACAACGAGCTTATCCGTTTTTATCTCCTCTCCGATGACCTGGCTGAGAGTTTTCAGCGAGCCCTCCTCGAGACCCTTTCCCGTATTCACGACTACCATATGCTCGTCGATATAGGGTGCGGCGAGCTTCGCGACATCGCGGACAAAGGACGAGGGTATGCCGAATATCACCATATCGCAGCCCTTTATGCAGGATATGTCACTGGTGAGGGCTATGCTCTCCGAGACCGGTACTCCCGGGAGCTTCTGAACGTGCTCGCCGTGTCTCCTGATATCGTCTATCTCGGACTGGAACTTCGACCAAACGGTAACGGTATGGTTTCCGCAGTGCTCAGCCATTATCGCAAGGCTCAGACCAAATCCGCCCGAGCCGAGTATAGTTATCTTTGCCATGAACTATCACCTTTCCTTGTCAAGTATTCCTCTTGTTGTGAGCGAGAACTTGCTCTCAGTGCCGTTGAGCAGTCTCTCAATGTTCGAGCGGTGCATCCACACGATAATGCCCGACATAGGTATCGAGAGGAGCATATACAGGAAGCTCCGCCCGAATGAACAGCCGTCCGCTATCCACGACATCAGCAGTGTTGCGATCGGGCAGTAGCTCGAACCGATTATCGAGGCAAGTGAGACGTATTTCGTTATCGCAAGTATCACTATGAATATCGCCATAAGTGCGATGAAGACCTTGAAATCAACGACTATGAAGGTCGATACGCCGACGAGAACACCCTTTCCGCCCTTGAAATTGTAGTAAAGCGGGAAGATATGTCCGATAACTGCGAAAAATCCGGCTATGTAGCCTATGTAGTGGGTATCGTTGCCCGGTGCGAGACCGGCATCGAGCCAGCCGCAGAACACGCGTGAGAGCCATACTGCGATGACTCCCTTCATGAGGTCGCCTATGAGGGTCAGGAGAGCGCAGGTCTTTCCGGCGCATCTCAGGGTATTGGTAAGTCCGGCATTGCGGCTTCCCATAGTCCTGATGTCCCTGCCCTTCATGAGCTTTACAACGATTATCGAGAAATTGCAGCTTCCGAGAAGATATCCTATCGCAGCTGCTATCAAAAGAGCCAGTATCTTCATTATTTATCATTTCCTCCCCTCTCGCGGACTATGAAGCGCACCGGAGTGCCCTCCAGCCCGAAAGTCGAGCGTATCTGGTTTTCGATATATCTTCTGTATGAAAAGTGGAAAAGGTCTGCGCGGTTCACGAAGGTCACGAACGTCGGCGGCTTCGTGGAGGGCTGCGTCATGTAGTATATCTTCAGCCTCCTGCCCTTGTCGGAGGGCGGCTGCACCCTTGTAGTAGCATATGCAAGAACATCGTTGAGCATACCTGTGGATATCCTCATGCTGTTCTGACCGTAGGTGTACTTTATCAGCTCGTAGAGCTTGTCTATGCGCTGACCGGTCTTTGCCGATATGAAAACGAACGGCACATACGACATGAAGCTGAAATCATTTTCGAGCCTCGTCCTGAATTCCTGCATGGTCTTGTCGTCCTTCTCGACGAGGTCCCACTTGTTGACCGCGACCACACAAGCCTTGCCCTGTTCATGGGCATAGCCTGCGACCTTGGAATCCTGCTCTGTGAAGCCCTCAGTGGCATCGAGCATGATAACGCAGACGTCCGCACGGTCAACAGCCATATACGCCCTGAGAACGCTGTAATGCTCTATCTTTTCGGTTATCTTGGACTTTTTGCGTATGCCTGCGGTGTCGATGAAGACGAACCTTCCGTACTCGTTCTCAATGACGGTATCCGTTGAATCACGGGTAGTTCCGGCGATATCCGAAACTATCACTCTCTCCTCGCCTGCTATTTTGTTTATGAGCGAGGATTTTCCGGCATTAGGCTTGCCTATGACCGCGACCTTGATGTACTCGTCCGAGTATTCCTCCTTGTCGCCGTCGGGGAGGTACTCATATATCTTGTCGAGCATATCGCCTGTACCGTGGCCGTGTACCGAGGATATCGGATAGGGGTCCCCCAGTCCGAGATTGTAGAATTCGTAAAGCTCCATAGGCGGCTCGCCGAGGGTATCGCACTTGTTTACGGCAAGCACTACCGGCTTTCCGCTTTTCAGGAGCATCTGTGCTACGGTATAGTCGTCCGCAGTAACTCCGCAGCGGATATCCGTTACAAAAACTATGACGTCAGCCTTCTCTATCGCAAGCTCGGACTGTCTCCTCATCTGTGCGAGGATAACATCATCGCTGTCAGGTTCGATGCCTCCTGTATCAACGACCATGAACTCCTTTCCGCGCCATTCGCACTTTGAGTAGATGCGGTCGCGGGTAACGCCGGGAGTGTCCTCGACAATAGAAAGCCTCTGTCCTATAAGCTTGTTGAAAAGCGTGGACTTTCCGACATTCGGACGTCCTATAACTGCAACTATAGGTATTGGCATGGCAAGCTCTCCTTTCCTGTATTTTTATTTTACTGAATCATTGTCTTTCAGGTAATCAATGAGCGATGAACCTTCCTCCTCGCTGTCCTCGCCGAGGAAAATAACCTCCTCGCCCTCGATCTCACCGATAAAGAAGTCCTCACTGTTTACAATTCGTGCAAGGCGCTCAAAGAACGCGCTGAGGCTTTCGGCAAGCACATACTTCTCGTCCTCGTCCCTGCCGAAGTTTATGACCTGTCCGACCTTGCCTTTCACATCGGGGTCGAGGTCGATGCCGATGTGATTACCGCTGCCGTCCTCGCTGATCGGGAGCCACAAAACGTCGGCATAGCGGCGCTTTACGGAGCCCTCGGGTACGGACGAATTTATGGAAGTATCGGCTACAGCTTCGGAAGTCCAGTCATTGATGATGTCTCGCCAGCCCTCCCAGTTACGGTAAAGCTCATCGAGGTCAAGGAAATGGTGACCGAGTATCATTCCGCACCATTTCTCGCCGTTGTCGCCGTTGTTTTCGAGGTAGAGCGTTCTGAGAGGTTCGGGAAATACTATCCCCATTTTCTCCTCGACAGCCCTTATTTCCTCCTCGGAAGCCCCCTCATTGAGAGTTCCGCGAAGCGAGGGCATCTTCCGGAAAAGCGCCTCCTTGTATGTTTCCCATGAATTATTCATATACTCACTCCTACCACTCAACGCCCATCAAAGCATCAAGGAATTCAAATCCGTCGCGGCTCGATGTGCGTATCTTTATCCCGAGAGCAGCTTCAACGTCCGGTATCCTCAGGTCATCGAGGAAAATGTCGCTGTCCCTCATGACCATATTCGAGGATATCAGCAGTTCATCGCCTAGCTCCTTGCCGGTGAGCTGTGCGATAAGGTCCTGCGCTGTTATAAGTCCGGAAACGGTGATAGTCTCCCCGAAAAAGTCGTTCCTTATACGGTAGACATGGCATCTGAGCTGCGGAAATTTCTTCTCGGCAGCCTCCGCGAGCCTCACAACGGTACTGTGCGCTGAGTAGCCGGTCGCTATGGAAACGCACCTGTTTCCGCCCTCCCACTCTGCCATGTCGAGTGCCTGCATGAACTCGTCTATGAGCGAGCGCAGCATACCGACGCCGTTTTCGTACTGCGGATAGTCCTCATAGGCTTCACCCGGAGGAAATTCGCGTCCGGCGATAAGGTAGAACTCGTCCGAGGCAAAAACAGTCCTCGTTCCGAACTTTTCGAGGAATTCTCTCTGAAAGCCCTCGATGATATCAATGGTCTCCGCAGCGCCCTCCCGGGTGAAGGTCGTCAGCGGATAAAGTCCCTCGCGGAATTTCGTGAGCCCGACCGGTACTACCGCCATGCTCGTGATATTCGGCATCAGCGAACCGAGGTCCCGCAGCGATCTCCTGAGCTCGTCGCCGTCGTTGAGACCGGGACAGCACACTATCTGACAGTTGAGCTTTATACCGTTCTGTGCGAGCTGCCATATGAATTTCAGCTTCTCGCCCGCGAAACGGTTCTTCATCATCTTCACGCGGAGTTCGGGGTTGGTGGTGTGGACGGAGACGTTGATATTGAGCTTCATCTCGATGATCCTGTCGATGTCCGACTGCTTCATGTTGGTGAGCGTGACGTAATTTCCCTGAAGGAAGGAAAGTCTCGCATCGTCGTCCTTGAAATAGAGGGTCTCACGCATACCGGGCGGCATCTGGTCGATGAAGCAGAAAACGCACTTATTGCTGCAAGACTGCTTCTTGTCCATGAGGAAGGTGTCGAATTCGAGACCGAGGTCATCATACTCGTCCTTTTCAATGTGGAAGTCCAGCGTTTCGCCATCGCGGACGACCTCCAGCTCAACTGAGGTCTCGGCGGCATAGTACATATAATCGAGAACGTCCCTGACGCTGTGGCAGTTGACGCTGGAGAGCATATCCCCTGCCCTGACGCCGGCTTTATCGGCAGGCGAACCCGGAACTATACTGTTTATCCTGACCATAGCCCGCAGGTTACACCTCCATTCACAGCCTTTTCAGCAGACTTACGGAAAATATACAAAAAGGAGAGAAGGATCACTCCTCCTCTCCTTCTCACGGTTCGTGTTCAGACGATTATTCGGCGTCGATCTTAAGGACCTCAACACCCTTGTAGAATCCGCAGTTCTTGCAGACCTTGTGCGGAGCCTTGAATGCGCCGCAGTTGTCACACTTGGACATTGCAGGTGCTTCGAGCTTCCATACAGCGCTACGTCTCTTATCACGTCTTGCCTTGGAAGTTTTTCTCTTCGGTACAGCCATTGTGGCACCTCCTTACAGACGAGCTTCACAGCTCAGTTATTTGATACAATTGCATTCGGACTCGTTGAGATCACAGCCGCAGACCATACACAGACCCTTGCAGTCTTCTCTGCAAAGTATCTTTGAAGGGAGCTGTAAAAGGATATCCGTAACTGCAATATCATTCATATCAATGCTCTCACCCTCCGCGACGATATACTCATCGTTATCGCGGCTGACGGAAGGAACGACGATATGGCTGAACTCAAAGCTGTAGGTCTTTTCAAACTCCTTCAGACATCTGTCACAGACGTTGAGGAGGGTAAATCCGGCAGAATAATAGAGGTAGACCACACCTGCCCTGTTGCAGATGCGTCCGGACACTTCAACAGGTGAAGCGAACGTGACACCGCGGATATCGGACAATTCATCAGGGGCGATAGAATAACCGATGTCCTTTGATTCTCCGGTAATATCGAAAAGCTGTTTCAAGTTGATCTTCATATCATTAACCTTCAGAGCACCATAAATTATATTATACACCAATTGACAGTATATGTCAATAGTCCGGCGTAAAATTCTTGGATTTTTTATCGGACAGTCTTACTTGATGAACTGCTTTACGCTTTCGGGAAGCTCGGATTCGTCAGCGGAAACTGTGAATACGATGCAAGCCTCATCGCCTGTGAGCTTGTCCAGCTTCTCAAAGAGGGTGCCGAGAGCGTCGTAGTCTCTGCCGCAGATCCTGAGGATACCGTCAACGAAAACGTCCTTGATATCGTAGTTTCCGGCGAGCATACCTGCAACGAAGCCATAGAATGCATCAAAGCCCTCGATAGCGAACTTCTCAACATCGCACCATCTTACTCTGAAGCTGATGGAACGTCTGATGTTGTCGCCCTTTTCGATGCAAACGAGGTTGCCGTTTGTGGACTTGACTGTGTCGTTGATCTGGTCGATGAGTATCTTGGTCTTGCCAGTGCCTTTTTTACCTGTAATAAGTTTAATCATAAGTTTACTCCTTCCATTGCCTTCCGGCAGTGTGAATATTCTTCATTGGGCACCCTCCGCAGCGAGCCTTCCGGCAAGCGTGACGCTGAGGGTACATATAGCGAGCCGGGATCAGCCCAGCTTAGCCTCCAGAGCAGCCTTTGCGCCCTCATAGCCGGGCTTTCCGAGAAGTGCGAACATATTCGACTTGTAGCTCTCAACGCCGGGCTGGTTGAAGGGATTTACGCCGAGAACATAGCCTGAAACAGCGCAGGCCTTCTCGAAGAAGTAGATCA
>Ga0310691_10008395_pt1 | contig 10606 bp, 10 predicted proteins | sample 176DNAGHGlowgp2_FD_203887 | JGI IMG/M metagenome (GOLD analysis project Ga0310691, IMG submission 203887) | Sheep rumen microbial communities from Palmerston North, Manawatu-Wanganui, New Zealand - 1766 DNA GHGlow gp2 (v2) (version 2) | ecosystem: Host-associated > Mammals > Digestive system >... | reverse complement strand
AAGGACAGATGGGATAAGGAAAAGAATATCCTTAAAAAGGTTACTGCCGATGATATCAGGGAATTCGGCATGATCCCCGAGTTCATAGGCAGACTTCCGGTGATCTGCCCCATGGAGGGACTCACCGAGGATATGCTGGTAAGGATCCTTCAGGAGCCGAAAAACGCTATCATAAAGCAGTACGAGAAGATGCTCTCAATGGACGGTGTCCAGCTTCGCTTTACGGATGAAGCCATGCATGCCATAGCTAAAAAAGCCATGGAAAAGGATACGGGAGCAAGAGCTCTCCGGTCGGTCATTGAGGACTTTATGCTGGACATCATGTTTGAAGTGCCAAAGGATGAGAATATAGGTAGAGTAACCATTACCAGAGAATATATCGAAGGAAAGGGCGGACCCGTGATAGACTTAAAGGGTGTTCTCGCGCTGGAGGAATCCGTTCCTCTTCCGAAACCCGAGATCTCTGCCACGTCCGGCTGAATCGTATGAACATTTGGGATAGGATCGGAAAGAGCCTGCCGTATTTTTCCATAATAACGGGAGTGACCCTCATAGACCAGGCAGTAAAGTACCGGGCGGAAAAGCATCCTGAGGAGTTCAGGGGTGTTATCAGGAATACGGGGTTTGCCGGTGAGAGGCTAAAGGAGAGACCGGACATTGTCAGGAAAACTGCATTGATCCTGACAGCGCTGGGTCTTGCGAGACTCGTTGTTATGGAGGATGACAACGTAAGTGACAGGGGCATAAAGACCGGATGGGCATTTGTAATGGGAGGAGCACTCAGTAATACTCTCGACAGAGTGCTGCGTAAATATGTGGTAGACTATATCCCCCACGGAAAGTATGTATATAATCTGGGTGATATTTCCATATATTCAGGTCTTGTCACCACAGTTCTGAGCTTATTTTTCAGCGGAAAGGGGAAGGAATGAGAAAGGCCGGGATACTGATGCCGGTGGCGTCGCTGCCGTCAGACTACGGCATCGGGTGTTTTTCAAAAGAAGCATACGAATTCGTGGATAACTTAAAGGAGTCAGGATTGTCAATGTGGCAGATATTGCCCTTCGGACCGACGGGGTTCGGTGACAGTCCTTACTCCTCTTTTTCTACTTTTGCGGGTAATCCCTATTTCATAGACCCGGACGAACTCGTGAGAAAAGGGTGGTTAAGCCGGAAAGATCCGGGAAAATATGATTTCGGAAAGAACAGCTCAAAGATCGATTACGGGAAGATCTATGATGCCAGATTCAGGATGCTGAAGAAAGCCTTTAAGAAGAGCAGGATCGGAGAAGACAGGAGATTTAAGAGCTTTGTAAAGAAAAACAGTTTCTGGCTCCGGGACTATGCTCTTTATATGGCTATAAAGGATCACAGAAAAGGAGAGCCCTGGCTTAACTGGGAAAAGGAGCTGAAAATCCGGGAAAAACAGGCATTAAAAAAGGCAGAAGAAAAATATGCGGAAGATATCCTGTTTTATGAGTTTCTCCAGTTTGAATTTGAAGAAGAATGGAAAAAGCTGAAGGCCTATGCCAATAAAAACGGGATAGAGATAATCGGAGATCTTCCGATCTATGTGGCTATGGACAGCGCCGATACCTGGGCGGGGCCGGAACTCTTCCAACTGGATAAGGACAAGACTCCGGAAGCGGTGGCAGGGTGTCCGCCGGACTATTTCTCACCTACGGGACAGCTCTGGGGAAATCCTCTTTATGACTGGGATCACCACAGGAAAACCGGATACAGCTGGTGGATGAAGAGGTTTCAGCGTATGTTCGCCTTCTATGATGTGGTGAGGATAGATCATTTCAGAGGATTTGACGCCTATTATTCCATACCCTACGGAAGCAGCACTGCTGTAAACGGGCACTGGGTAAAGGGACCGGGATATGCGCTCTTTTCTGCCATGAAGGAAAAGCTGGGTGAAAAAGAGGTTATAGCGGAGGATCTGGGACTACTTACGGAATCCGTGAGAAAGCTTGTAAAGCGCACGGGGTATCCGGGCATGAAGATCCTGGAATTTGCTTTTGATCCGGACTCCGATTCGGATTATCTTCCCCATAACCAGATAAAAAACTGTGTGGTATATACCGGTACCCATGATAATGATACCTGCCTCGGATGGTACAGAACTGTTTCACGTAAAGACAGAAGGTTCATTAACAGATACTTAAATATCGGGGATATCCCGGAGAAAGAGATCCCCTGGGCCTTTATAAGAAGTGCAATGGGGAGCGTGGCAGACTACTGCATCATACCTATGCAGGATTTCCTCTCCCTGGGATCTGAAGCCAGGATAAATACCCCTTCCACCCTTGGAAATAACTGGAGCTGGCGCATGAAGAAAAACGCGTTTACTAAAGGGATCAGGAAGAGGATAAAGGAAATGGTGAGGTTGTACAGGAGAGGATCCCATATATTGGAGTAGATCTATGGAAAATGTGGAAATAGAAAGAAAATGGCTGATCCAGGATCCGCCCGCGAACCTTAAAAGCTATGAATGTCTGGAGATAGAACAGGCCTATCTCTCTTCATCACCCACGGTAAGAGTGAGGAAAGAAAATGATGATTATTATCTGACATACAAGAATGCCGGAAAGAATGACGCCCCGATCTCAAGGACGGAATACAACCTTCCCCTGGACAGGGAATCCTATGAGCATCTGAGGGAAAAGAAGGACGGTATACTTATTTCCAAGAGGAGGTTCCTGATACCTTTAGAAAAGGGATTAACGGCGGAGCTTGATGTTTTTGATGCCCCGTATGAAGGGTTAATGGTTGCGGAAGTGGAATTTGAGTCGGAGGAGGAAGCCCGCAGCTTTATTCCCCCTTCCTGGTTCGGAAGGGATGTGTCTCTTGACCCGAAGTACAAGAATGCTGTAATGGCGAAAGGATGGACAGAATGAAAAAAATAGCGGTGTTTCTGGCAGACGGATTTGAAGAAGTGGAGGGACTGACTCCCATAGATATGTGCAGGAGAGCCGGGATAGAAGTGACAACGGTTTCCATAGGAGACAGTCTCAATATCCACGGAAGCCATGACATTATCATAAAAGCCGACCGGCTCTTTAACGAAGTGAACTATGATGAAATGGATATGCTGCTCCTGCCGGGCGGAGGAAAGGGAACCGAGAACCTGGAAAACTGCGAGAAGCTTTTAGACCTTCTAAAGAGAGCCGACAGCGATGGGAAGATCCTCGCGGCTATCTGTGCAGCACCGAGAGTCCTTGGAAAGCTGGGTCTCCTGAAGGGACAGAGGGCGATATGCTTTCCGGGAAACGAAGAGTACCTTGAGGGAGCTGAGATCGCCAAAGGAGAGAAGGCCGTCATCAGCGGAAGATTCGTGACAGCAAGGGGAATGGGAGCTGCGGTGGAATTCGGAGCAGCGGTCATCGAAAGCCTCCTCGGAAGGGAAAAGGCTGAGGAAATACTGGGCATTATTCAGTTTTGAATTTTTCGCAATGCTATGTTATAATCTCAAGGTTATGACTTGATTTCAATGAAATTTGGAGGAAAAAATGAGTTTACAGGTTGAAAATCTAGAACACAATATGGCAAAGCTTACCATCGAAGCCCCGGCGGAGGAGTTTGAAAAAGCCTGCCAGAACGCATATATGAAACAGAAAAGCAGGATCTCTGTTCCCGGTTTCAGAAAGGGAAAGGCTCCGAGAAAGCTTATCGAGAAGATGTACGGAGCCGGTGTATTCTATGAGGATGCCGCAAACGAGCTGATACCCGAAGCATACAGAAGAGAGCTTGATGAGCATAAGGAGCTGGATGTGGTATCCCGCCCGAAGATCGATGTTACCCAGATCGAGAAGGACAAGCCTTTCATTTTCACTGCCGAAGTGGCACTAAAGCCCCCTGTAGAGCTCGGAAAGTATAAGGGAGTCAAGTGCACAAAGATCGACACGGAAGTAAAGGATGAGGAGATCACGGAAAAGATCGACGAAGAGAGAGGACGTGACTCCAGGACCATTACCGTGGAGGACCGTGCCATAAAATATAAGGATATTGCGGTCATAGACTTTGAAGGCTTTGTTGACGGAAAGGCCTTTGACGGAGGAAAGGGAACGGATTACGAACTGACCATCGGTTCCCACTCATTTATCGACAATTTTGAGGACCAGCTGGTGGGCCACAGCATAGGGGATGATGTTGACGTTAAGGTCACATTCCCCGATGAATATCAGGAGAAGTCCCTTGAGGGCAAGGAAGCGCTCTTTAAGGTAAAGGTAAAGGGTATCAAGGAAAAGCAGCTGCCTGAGCTTGATGATGAGTATGTATCGGATAAGGGATTTGATACCGTTGACGAATACAAAGAGGATATAAAGAAAAAGCTTGCGACGAAGAAAGAGAATGAAGCCAGGGCAAAGAAAGAGGACGAGCTCATTCAGGCCATAATAGATGATTCCAGGATGGACATCCCTGAAGCCATGATAGATACAGAGGCCGATAATCTCGTTGAAAACTTCGCACGCAGGATCGGCTCCCAGGGAATGTCTCTCGATCTTTACATGCAGTACACCGGCATGACCATAGACAGGCTCAAGAACCAGATGACAGAGCAGGCAAAGAAGAATATAGAGAGCCGTCTGATCCTGGAAGCAATTGTGAATGCTGAGGGTATCGCAGCCACTGATGAAGAATTTGATGAAGAAGTAAAGAAGATGGCTGAGAATTACAAGATGGAGCCTGATAAGCTCAAGGATCTCATGGGCGAAGAAGAGTCAAAGAACATGAGAAGAGATCTTGCCATGCAGAAAGCCGTTGATCTCATAATCAACGAGGCCAAGGAGGGTTAAATGTTAGTCCCAACAGTCATAGAAACTACCAACAGAGGCGAGAGAGCCTACGACATATATTCCAGGTTGTTAAAAGAGAGGATCATCTTCCTCGGAGACGAGGTTAATGATCAGACAGCGGGTCTGGTAGTTGCCCAGATGCTGTTCCTGGAAGCAGAGGATCCTGATAAGGACATCCACTTCTATATTGATTCACCCGGAGGATCCGTCACAGCAGGTTTTGCGATCTATGACACCATGAACTATATCAAATGTGATGTATCCACCATATGTCTGGGAATGGCGGCTTCCATGGGGGCATTCCTCCTTTCGGGAGGCGCAAAGGGAAAGAGACTGGCTCTTCCCAATGCCGAGATAATGATCCATCAGCCTTCCGGCGGTGCCAGGGGTCAGGCTACTGAGATCGAGATCACTGCAAAGCAGATCTTAAAGACCAAGGAGAAGCTGAATAAGATCCTTTCTGCCAATACGGGCCAGGATGTGGAGAAGGTGGCACAGGATACAGAGAGAGATAACTGGATGACTGCCGAGGAGGCTAAGGAGTACGGTCTTATCGACGAGATCGTGATCTCCAGAAAAGCTGCTGAGGAAGCATTAAAATCAAAGACTAAGGAAAAATAAATGGCAAAGAATGACACCAAGGTAAGATGCTCTTTCTGCAATAAGACACAGGATCAGGTCACAAAGCTCATTGCCGGTCCAAACGGAGCCTATATCTGTGATGAGTGCGTGGCCATATGCGCAGACATCATTGAGGAAGAACTGGAGGAGATACCTTTCGGAAACGAGACAGAGATAAATCTTCTGAAGCCGAAGGAACTCCATGAATTTCTGGATGATTACGTAATAGGCCAGGATGAAGCAAAGAAGGTCCTGTCCGTTGCTGTATATAATCATTACAAGAGAATACTCTCCAATAAGGAATCAGATATAGAGCTTCAGAAGAGCAATATCCTGATGCTCGGAGCCACCGGTTCCGGCAAGACGCTTTTGGCACAGACTCTCGCAAGGGTATTGAATGTGCCATTCGCCATTGCGGATGCCACCAGCCTTACAGAGGCGGGATATGTGGGAGAGGATGTGGAGAATATCCTCCTAAAGCTTATTCAGGCAGCGGATTATGATATCGACAGAGCTCAGGTCGGTATCGTTTATATCGATGAGATAGACAAGATCACCAGGAAGGGTGAGAATGTCTCCATTACGAGAGATGTATCCGGAGAGGGAGTCCAGCAGGCATTGCTGAAGATACTGGAAGGAACTGTCGCATCTGTTCCACCACAGGGAGGCAGGAAACACCCTCATCAGGAGCTTATACAGATAGATACCACCAATATCCTCTTTATCTGCGGAGGAGCCTTTGAAGGTCTCGACAACATCATAGAGACCAGGCTCGACAAGAAATCCATAGGATTTAATGCAGAGATCGGTTTCAAAAAGGGAGAGAATACGGGAGAAGCATTCCATAAGGTACTTCCTGAGGATCTGAATAAATTCGGACTGATCCCGGAGCTTATCGGACGTCTTCCGGTTACAGTGGCCCTTGACAATCTAGATAAGGATGCGCTGGTAAGGATCCTCACAGAGCCGAAGAACGCACTGGTAAAGCAGTATGAGAAGCTTATGGAGCTGGACGATGTGAAGCTCACTATCGAGAAGGCCGCTATAGAAGCTATAGCAGATAAAGCCTTTAAGAGAAAGACCGGAGCCAGAGGCTTGAGATCCATAGTGGAAGCGGTGATGATGGATGTGATGTACAGTGTTCCTTCTGATGATTCCATTCAGGAGGTAATAGTCACCAGGGAAGCTGTGGAGGGTACGGCGGAACCTTTGGAAGTCCATTACGAAAAAGAGAAAAAAGAGGCAAAATAGATTTTACGGGAAACAAAGGGTGGAGGCAGTGCTTCCGCCCTTGTTTAAATATATGGCTATGAGAGAAAAGAAAAGTACAAAACTGAAAAAACTGCCGTGTCTGGTCCTTCGGGATCTGACCATCATGCCAAACGTCATCATGCATTTTGATGTTTCTGAGGAAATATCACTGAATGCGGTCAATGAAGCCATGGTCTCCACTCAGGAGCTCCTGGTTGCGACTGCCTCAGATCCGGAGAAGACGGATATTACAAATGAGGACATCAACAGGATCGGAACTCTTGTGAATGTGAAGCAGGTGATAAAGATGCCTAACCGCATCTTCCGCGTCATGGTCGAAGGCGTGGAGAGGGCTGAGATCACCGGGTTTATCTCGTCAAAGAAATTCAGAAAGGTCTCTGTAAAGGTCTTTGATAAGAGTGAGCTGAATGACCTTACCCCGGAACGGGCAGAAGCCATGAAGAGGGAGATACTACAGAGATTCTGGGAGTATATCTCATTTTTCCCGAGGATAGGTAAGACCTTCAGAGCGCAGTTCCTGGAGATCGAGGACGTCGGGGATCTGATGGATGCCATTATCGCAAACCTCCCTCTTGATAACGGGAAGAAGCAGCATATTCTGGAGGCATGTCCTTATTCCGTGAGGTTTGATGAAGAGTGCAGTATCCTGGAGGAAGAGCTGGATGTGGCAAAGATCAGGTCCGAGCTCGCCATTAAGGTTAACGGCAAAGTGGAGAAAGACCAGAAGGATTATGTACTTCGTGAACAGTTAAGGTATATAAGGGAAGAACTGGGAGACGACACTCCCGAGACCGAGGCCGATAAGTACAAGAATTCCCTTGAAAAGCTGGATGCGCCGGAAGAGGTAAAGGAGCATATCGAAAAGGAGATAGACAGATTCATTAATATCCCCTCAGGCTCTTCGGAAAGCGGCGTGGAGCAGGCCTATATAGAGACGCTTCTTGACATGCCCTGGAATACCATGTCGGAAGAGAATAAATCTCTCGATAATGCTGAAAAGATACTGGAAAGAGATCATTACGGGTTAAAGAAGGTAAAGGAGAGGATGCTGGAATTCCTCGCTGTAAAGAACCTGACAGAGAAGGGGCAGTCACCCATAATCCTCCTTGTGGGACCTCCCGGAACGGGAAAGACATCCATTGCCAGATCGATCGCTGAAGCCCTGAACAGAAAGTATATCAGGATATCCCTGGGTGGAGTAAGGGACGAAGCCGAGATCAGGGGGCACAGGAAGACCTATGTGGGAGCCATGCCAGGCGTGATAGCCAAGGGACTGCAGCATGCCCATGTCAGAAATCCCCTTATCCTTCTCGATGAGATAGATAAGATAAGCTCCGAGTACCACGGTGCCACTGCTTCCGCACTTCTCGAAGTGCTGGATTCAGAGCAGAATAAATTTTTCAGGGATCACTATATCGAGGTTCCGCTGGACCTTTCGGATGTTCTCTTTATAGCTACCGCAAATACTACAGACACAATCCCGGTTCCGCTCCTTGACAGAATGGAAGTAGTGGAGGTGTCAGGCTATACGGAAAATGAAAAGTTCCATATTGCGAAGGAACATCTTATCAATAAGCAGTTAAAAAAGAACGGGCTGAAAAAAGGAAACTTAAGGATAACCGATCCCGCCATCAGAAGCATGATAACCTCATATACCAGGGAAGCGGGAGTGAGAAGCCTTGAAAGACGTATCGGAGAGATCTGCAGAAAGACCGCGAGGAAGGTTTATTCCGAGGAAAAGAAGAGACTGACAGTTACGGATAAAAATCTGGAAGAGTTCCTCGGAAAGATAAAGTACCTTCCTGAGGATGAGGCGAAGAAACCGGAGATCGGTGTGGTGAGAGGACTTGCATGGACCTCTGTCGGCGGCGTGACGCTGGAGATAGAAGTCAATGCCATGCCTGGAAAGGGAGTGCTCACACTTACGGGACAGTTGGGTGACGTGATGAAGGAATCAGCCAATATAGCTTATACCCTGGTGCGCAGCATGACAGAGAGGTATGGAAAAGGGGCCCAGTATTATAAGACCCATGATTTCCATCTCCATATTCCTGAGGGAGCTGTACCGAAGGACGGCCCTTCGGCAGGAGTTTCAATGACCACCGCACTTTTCAGTGTTACCACCGATTCTCCCGTAAAAGGCGACGTAGCCATGACCGGTGAGATAGATTTAAGGGGAAATGTGCTTCCCATAGGCGGATTAAAGGAAAAGCTTCTCGCAGCTAAAAATGCAAAGATGAAAACAGTTCTCGTACCTGAGAAGAATAAGCGGGACTTTTCCGAGATACCGGAGGAGATAACCGGGGGACTTACGATTAAGTATGTCACCAGGATAGAGGAGGTACTGGAAACCGCTCTTGTGAAGATGCCGAAGGTGAAGAAGCCATGATCATCAAAAGTGTGGAGCTTAAAACCGTGATCGGAGTCACCACAAAAGGCATCCCTGAAACCGGACAGCCGGAGATAGCCTTTGCGGGGCGGAGTAATGTGGGTAAGTCCTCACTTATAAATGCCCTCATGAACAGAAAGAATTATGCAAGGGTTTCAGAGACTCCGGGAAAGACCATGACCATTAATTTCTACCACATAAACGGAGAATTCTATCTGGTGGATCTGCCGGGGTACGGATATGCCAGGGTACATAACGACTTTAAGGCTGAATGGGGACCGATGATCGAGGGCTACTTCAGGGACTCCGGGGATCTTAGAGCGATCTTCCTCCTTATCGATATCAGGAGGGACCCCAATGATGATGACCTCATGATGTTTGAGTGGATGAAGGGCGCCGGGATCGATCCGGTGATAATCGCCACAAAGGCCGACAAGGTTAAACGGCAGGAGAAGATAAAGAGACTAAAAGCTCTTGAAAATGTATTTCATGTAAAAGTGATACCATTCTCATTCCTTGATAAATCAGGAAGAGAAGAGATATATGAAGTGATCGATGAATTATTGACGTAATACCGGAGATCCTTCGGGCTATGCCCTCAGGATGACAACTTGCGGGGCACTCTCGCACGCAGTGCTCGAAGACGTGCCCGAAAAACGTCCACAGGACGTTTTTCCATTCTGAGCGAAGCGAAGAATCCGGGAAAAGGAGGAAAAAATGACAAAAGTAGACATTATCTCAGGATTTCTGGGAGCAGGAAAAACCACACTTATTAAGAAGCTGATCGCTGAGTCATTTAAGGGCCAGCAGGTCGTGCTCATAGAAAATGAATTCGGTGAGATCGGTATTGACGGCGGATTCTTAAAGGATGCAGGCATCAATATCACCGAGATGAATTCGGGCTGTATCTGCTGCTCACTTGTGGGAGACTTCAGCCGTGCCCTTAAAGAAGTGGTGGAGAAGTACAATCCGGCAAGGATCATAATAGAGCCCTCGGGTGTGGGAAAACTCTCGGATGTGGCAAGAGCAGTTGAAAACGCGAATGCCGAGGATCTCACGGTTAACAGTATGGTGACCGTGGTAGACGGAAACAAAGCAAAGATGTACATGAAGAATTTCGGTGAATTCTTCAATAACCAGGTGGAGACAGCGGGCACCATCATTATCAGCCGCTCCCAGACCATGAAGCAGGATAAGCTGGATGACTTAAATGCGCTCCTCCGTGAACACAATAAGGAAGCAGTCATCATCACCACTCCATGGGATGACATCACCGGAGACCAGATTCTCTCTGCTATGGAGAAGGGACATACACTGGTAAACTCCCTCATAGAGGAAATCATGTCAAAGCCTCATGATGAACATGAACATCATCACCACCATGACCATGACGAGCATGAGCATCACCACGATCATGATGAGCACGAACACCACCATGACGAGCATGAGCATCACCACGATCATGATGAGCATGAACACCACCACCATCATCACGGCCATGATGCAGATGAGGTATTCCAGA
>Ga0310691_10008394_pt1 | contig 10606 bp, 13 predicted proteins | sample 176DNAGHGlowgp2_FD_203887 | JGI IMG/M metagenome (GOLD analysis project Ga0310691, IMG submission 203887) | Sheep rumen microbial communities from Palmerston North, Manawatu-Wanganui, New Zealand - 1766 DNA GHGlow gp2 (v2) (version 2) | ecosystem: Host-associated > Mammals > Digestive system >... | reverse complement strand
GAGTAATTGCAATACCTTGTACCGACGAAATCCCTTGATTTCTCAATGCTTCCAGGGTATTTTGACAACTGCGGACTGTATAAAATTGACAAGGTGCATACCTAAAAAATCAAATTGTTGTGATTAGATAACCTTTGTTGGAAGACCTGATGATATATCCAATCTCAAAAAAGAAATGAATACGCGTAACGCTAACGGCATCCGTTCCACCGGAGGATTCTTTATTGATGAAACGGTAAAATATAATCTATACGCCGCTGCTTACGAAAAAGACTATACTATCGATAACGAAATGACCATCTCCGGAGCTTCTGAGGTAGCCCAAATCAACAGATGGCTTATCCTGTTAAAACGCTTCCTTTCAGCAAACGATTTATTCAGCGCCGCTCTGATCATCAACGGTTCCGTCATTAAAAATGCATATAAAGACATCATCAGTGATGAAAAATGGAATAATATCCGGAAAGGCTGCATACAATACTGGAAGGAAAAACTATACTAATCTATAAAACATCTCTTCTTCAAGAAAAATGCATAAAATCACTTCAAAACGCTTTATTTTCCCTTTTTATCGGCAATAAGGGGCTTAATCGCAGTATATATTTCACTGGCTTTTTTATTATCCTTGCTAGGAAATTTCTTAACCAATGCATTGTTTAATCCTGTTTTTGTTTTGTAATTTTTAATCAGCTTTGCTACAGACTTTGCATCTGTCTTATCTTTCAGCAATTCTGCCACCTGTTCCTCTAAACTCTTTGAATTTAGTAATTTGTTTTCAGGATCAGTCTGTGGCATAGGTTGGGGCTCTGGTTCAATAATTTCCTGTTGTTTAGCTACATTAATGACAAGGCTTACATTCGCCTTCTTTTTCTTCCAATAACTGACAAGACATTCATATCCCTTATCTTTAGTGACGATATAATAATCATATGGATTATCTAAATTTTCGCGAATCAGGTATCCAAGGTATGAAGAAAGCTGAAAGTCCAGAGCATTTTTTACCCCCACCTCGACACGCTGGTATATTATTGTAGCCTTTGACTCATTAAGCCTTCTGTGAAGGCCAAAGGTAAGGCTATCTGCATTCTCGCTATAAAAGATGCAGACTACATCTCCCTCGGGGAGTTTATTGACTCCATTCAATCCCTGTGTTTTTACATTCTCATAATCTACAAGATAATAATTCATAATCTATAACCTCAATTATCGTTCAGTATATTAAATACCCTATTTCTCCATCTGATTTGTAAATTTCTGATTTGGCTATTATAAACCGTACTGCACAAGATAAAGATGATAAAACCACCAATTATTCATCATCATCTTCTTCAGCAAATTCTACCTCTACACTATATTCCGGATCAACAGCCTTAACAACAGGCTCATATATTTCTTTAACTTTTTCTTTAGCAGTTCTATCTGCCTCTTGCCCATTAGCAGAAGTATCAAGTTTTGCTTTAAATCTCTTTTGCAACTCTTTTTCCACAGAAACATATTCTTCAACCGGTAAAGCCAGCTTACCAAATGCAAAAAAACCATTTTTTTGTTCAACGACTATAATCTTATTGGGGTCTATTTCTATTGCCTCAAGGTATGGATGTTTTATCATTAATGTCAATACTTTGTTTTGGGGATCATCTTTTATATTAGCCATCTTTAACGAATCAGCATCCAGATCAACAACAAATAAACCTTTTGCCGAATATGATACAGTTATATCTTGCTTAATTGGCTCCCAATCCAAACCCCTGATTTTGCTTTTTTCAATAGTATACGACTCCGTTGCATCCTGTTCAAAAACGATCAGTTTTCTTGTTTCTCTTGGCCGGGATAATATAACGTTATAGATTTTTACAAGCGCACCGGTATGACTTAATTCTATCGTATCGGGGGAAATATATTCGATCCCATCCTGATACCCATCATTATTAGGACGATCATTTTTATCTTTAAATAATACAATGATCGAAACAGATGCTATCAGCAGTAATGTACATACAATTATCAGAACAATTCTCTTAATGCTCATTTATTCCCTCTCCATATATGCTATATTTAGTCATGCATTTTCCCGATCTTATCAGCCAATACCCGAAATCCGTCGAACTGAAATAACTGCTTAAAAAGCCATACAAATAGCATGCAAGTCAGAACCGGGATGCCGCAGCATACAACTATCAGGATAGCAATTGAATTAATGAACTTTTCCACCATATCGCTGAAATACTTAAATAACTCTTCCACACCGGAAATCGCTTTTTGAAAGATGTCAGATACTTTCTCATACCAGCCTTTGTTCCTATCCTGTACCGACGAAAGGTTGAGCAGCTTGTCATTATCTCCTTCGCTTGCTTTTTCAATCGTATCATTAACATAGTCCATATAATGAGTTGAAATTGCATCAGAACAGAATGTGCTTATAGGAACCACAAAGATCATGGCCAATCCCAAAACTGCCAATTTCAGGGAAAACGCTTTAATCCATTCCCTGCCTGTGATAAAGAAAAGAATCAATAATATGCATGCTCCCGGGATAACAAGTCTCAAGGCTATAGGAATGCCTTCAATAAGCATCAGTTTTTCAAGAAATACCATACCCAATATAAGAACAAAATATTTGCTCATATCTGCGAGGGTATTGGCTAATGGCGTGGCATAATCATCCGGAAGCAGGGTGATCCCGACCGATACGGCAAGTGATGCTCCAGATAATTCCATCACAGTACCTTTGGTCTTATCCAGACGTTCCACAGACTCATTTACAAAATGCATACGGGGTACTTTATTAGCGCCAACAAAGAAAGATAGGACACCAAGAAAAACTGCTGCAAGAATAGCTGTAATCTGAACTAAAACCTTATCTATATCCACTTTCGTACACCTCAAATAAAATGGGTATCCGAACCAGCATTATTTCGCCACTGTTTCGGATACCCCCAAAAGTCAAAACTCTACAAACTTGTCCTCAGATTTCACGTTTATTACATAGCATGCCTTCCGTTCCGCAAAATTATAATAAATATCCATGGACTTTATATTGCCGGCACAGTGTCCTTCTGCGACATATGCAGCTTCTTTTGCCATAAAAAATACCCCTTTTAGAAATGATGCGAAACAATCACAATGTATTAAAATTTTATCATATATGGCTATTACAAATCAACCGAAAAACCTGTCATTTCGAGCTGCTACACACCTATTTTTTGCACATAGTTAAATTAAGATATGTTTTTCTGAATGTGTCATCATCCGATTCAAAGACTTCATCTTCCATCTCTCTTAATAAATTGTCAAACTCCGTTTTTTCTGACCCTTTTGCATCCTTGCGCCCTTGAATAAATTCTTGTGCCCGCTCACATAGCTGATCTCTATTCTTTTTTATTCCTATGATTTCTTTTTCAGTTAATTCACGCTCTTCATGCATAGTTGATTTAGGCAGATCATTGGCTGTATGTCCATCTAGTAACCATTCCTCATAAAGCCGCGCAACATACGCCCAGCCCAATAGTTCTATATCGAAAATAGAAACACCCCATACTCGTATTATATCATCAAATAATTCTTTCTTCGAATATTTCTTACCAAACACTTTTGATAGCGCACCCAGCATTCCTACCAAGGGGAGCTCACAAACGCTCCTTAACTGAGGAACAAGAACATTCATTGCAATTGCTCCACCTATGATTTTTTCACACTTATCATACATATCATATGGTATTCCACTCTTAACCTTCTTCTTTATTTCTTTAATGGTAGTTTTTTTCTTAAACATATCCTGCTCTCCTTCTTGCTTTTCTACTAATGTCTCCTAATTCACTTATCAACCACCACAACTGGTTTATATAAACGGAACTGTTATCATATTTATCAGGCCATCCAATAGTTATACACTCACCTTCATATTTAATCCTATCAAAACTGCGAAGCGAGCCTATTTTTTTATTTTTTACAGGGATTACGCCATCACAAGTAATAAACAAATCGTATTTCCAAATAGAAATATCTTCCAAAATCATCAGTACTTTAGCCTTATTAACACTTCCTTGTAGCTTTTCATTCTCAAAATATACCTTAATATTATCTTCTCCATATACAAAACACTTGACTTTATCGCCTATAATAATACTGTCACGTACTGCTTTAACTTTAGTGATCATTTGATTAAAGAATTCCTTGCCAATACTTTCATCTTTCTGATCGGTCCCTAAAACAGCAGTTGAAATATAATCACCCTCAGGTTTATCACCATATTCTACAGTTTTTCCATTAAGTAATTCATCATCTGATATACCAAGTTTTCTGCCAAGCAGTATTATCTCATTCTCTATCTCATCAAGCTGATCAAGCGTTTCTATATTATCTATATTTTTCAAAAAGATTCTATTTACTTCATCAAAAAAATCATGTGTCACCTTCGGAAACGAAAAATCATTCTGTAATTCCTTGTAATCATTTATCGAAAACGCTCCCTCATGATTTAATTTTTCCTGCATTTCATAGAGTTTTCTACTGTAGAGAGCTATTTCTCTACGGATCAATAGAACCAGATAATCCTTTGATGGATTATTCTTAATGACACTAACTTCATCAAACTCCTTTATCATATCATTAAACAATTCAACATATCTAAACCTGAATCCGGATTCACGTATACAGTTTATATACTCATTGCCATGATCACCAGTCAATGCATCAGCGGCGATCTGTATCCGTCGTTCAATCGCCTCCTCATTATCCAGAAGATAGTAATCTGAAATGTTATCATCAAAAACAAAGACAATCTTGTTAAAAAGGATATTGTACTTCTTTATAAACCCAAGCATGACATATCTATATTCATATTTTAGGCTCAGTTTTTGTTCTAATACATATTCATCTTGCAGGGACTTATCTTGTAGTTCTAAATTCTTATCCCTCTTTTCCGGCATAGGGAACAGCCACACACCGCCGACTCTCTTTGAGAGTATCATATAATTGATTTTTGCCGAGGAATTAGTTCCTTTTAGAAATTCGCTTACATAGATCCGGCTCAACAATTTAGCATTCGTTACTTTATTGTATTCTTCATTTACAAGAATTCTTAGGATTTTTTCTGCTTCAATGGTCTGTCCTACCTTAAGGTAAGCGATCGCACATAATTCCAAAATATCATTGGCATTACCTGCCATATTTACAGCAGTTCTAATCAGCCTGGACACCTTATCTTTATCCGGGGCCTTTTCCAAAAGCAAAAGATCCACGTATTCAAGAGCAAACGATGCTGTCAATTCATCCTCTCGAAGAATATTATATGAATTTAGGCTGTCATACTTTTCAAAATGATTTTTTGCCTGTGTTTTATAATACTCACGTACATGAATGTCTAACCCATTGTATTCATCCTCTGAAATGCGTTTAGCTGCATGCCCCATAAAATACCAGAATGGCAGATATGCTTCAAACTTATCCTGTATTGCTTCCAAACGCTCATATTTTCTAAGTTCATCAGTATCCATAAGTATCTGGTTATACTGTGATATCTGCCGCTCCGTGAGCCTGAAGTTATCTGGGAAATTATATTCATCTGCAAGCCGCCAAGCAGTCGTGAACAGTTCACGGCGTAATGCATTGAATTGTTCTATAGCAGTTATGCGAAGCTCAACCTCCAGATCTTCCTTATCAGCCATGGCACTAGCCTTTTCTCTTCGATAATTCATATAACCGATTCCCACTTGTGTAGCCAGGGACAATGCTATTGTGACCGGATCTCCTGCTACTATGACACCAATATTTGGCACGGCTGACCATATGGCATTTTTTATTCTTCTCTGATATTTCTTTTCAATCTGCTTCTTTTTTACTTTATCTATTCTGAAAAATGTGATCACATTTAACAGCTTAACTAAAATATTTAGCAAAGCCTCGTCTTTCGGGATCTGTTCAAGGTTCAGATTATTCAAGATTGTCTCATATTCCTGTTCCAATATGTACTCATCATTATAATCCACAATCTGTGACACAGAGACAGTACACATGTTAAGTGCATATGCAGCTTTAAGCTGATCTTCTCTTTCATATTTTATCTCGCCCATAATATATCCCCCTTAGCACTTACTTAAAATCAATTTCCAGCATTACCGGTATATGATCCGAGATTTTCTCTTTATACGTCTTAAAATCTCCCGCTCGTTTAACTGCATTTATTGTATGCGCATCACCAAGTACAATTCCATCACGCGTTCTATCATCATAAGTAAAGTGGTCATAGTTGCTTGCATAGCCATTTGAATCTTTATTTACTGTTGACAGATCCTTCTGTACCGTATGAAGACGATAATGGCCTTTTTTATTCATTTCATACACAGGCAGGATATTCTTCTCAGAATCAATAACAACTAGTGGCGGGACATATGGTGCTCCCGCTCCACTACTAAGTAAATTCAAATTATAATCACCTAATAAGATAGTATAGGGAACCACACAATTAATATCATTATGATCATCACAAACAGATGTATAAATACTACGTGCCAAAATATTAAACTCGTTCCGTCTCATATCAAAAGCACCATGTTCAACTACTTTTTTAAGATTCTCTTGATCAGGTTTATTATAAACAATATGAGTCGTAATGACTCTGATTTCTGCATTCGGCATATTTACAAACTGGAATCTTCCATATCCTGGATCTCTGATCAGCCTAATTTCATTCTTTGAACTATCCGGCCTATAGTGATGAATTATTTTAGGTCTAAGTTCCATATCATTTTCATTTCTGGGGCATTTAAACTTATCTTTTCTCCATAAAAAAGCATATCCCTCGCCTCGTTGATCATCTCCTTTATATGGAGTCCACTTTGTTTTAGGATCTAGCCAACACATATCCCAATTATCCCCAAGTCTGCTCTTTAAAGAATACTCATATGCTTTTGCCTGACCGGAAACATCTTTTAATGAAGGACCCTGAAGGATTTTGCCTTCACTCAAAACCTCCTGCAATGCAATTAAATCAAACTCACGTATCAAATCAGCCATTAGGTCTAAATCACGGCTTACGCCCGCACCAAATGACAAGTTCCGTACGTTAAACGATCCTATTTTATAAGACATATCCGCCCCCACATCTCAAAGGTAAGAACACCACAAAACATAACTAATATATTATGTTCTCTCCAACATACAGTCATCCGCTTCATCTTATTATAATCATATCGAACACATTTTTTATGGATTACACCGTCCGCACGGCTCATACCCCATTTGAACAGCCTCTTCTCTTGTTCCATCAAAAAACTCTGTATTCTTAGGCTTCATATCACCTACGCTGTCACATTCCGGCAAATGAAATTTATAAGTATTAGTATTCAATACATAAGCTGTTCCTTCAGGGATCACCGTCCTTGCCATTGAATTATCCTCATAAGTAGCGCCATGCAGATCAGAGGTTACGGATTCCTTTTCAGGATCAGTTCCATTAGCCGTTGCGCCTTGCACCGGTTCCATCACGCAACTGGATCCATCAGCATAGTTTATCTCTATCCCCGGCTGTACATTGTAACAGAATACACAAAAGCAGGTTCCGCCATCATGAACAGACTGTGCTTCCATCAATACACCCTTAGCAACAAGGTCGCCGCCCTCAAAACAGGGTGTCACCCTGTAAAGTACATTATCCCCAGTCATACTAATATAATCAGCGACCTTATTCTCCCACCAGAGCATTCCATCTATATTCAAGTATCTTGTCCCTGTGATAAGATTTAATTCATTATCATTCTGCCCGGTAAGCTGATATGCTATAAGATGACAGCGGTTATAAAGATATCGATCCGGAATCACATCATACTTGACAGTATCCCAACCGCTTGGTCTAACTTCACCAATGACCCCTCTGGGCTCTGTCGGCATCATATCAGGACTTATCATCGCCATGGCAGTACCACATCTGCCCAAAAGATCAAATGGTGAATACGACTCATACGGCTTAGCCACAAGTTCTTCTTCAGTAAAATATGGTTTTCCTCCGTTCACTTCCACATAAGGAACACCATCAAAATCCGGTATTTCCGACAGTGTAAAATCCGGCTGGGATATTGTATCTTCATGCGATTCATTTTCTGAAATCGTTTCTTCAACCGATAATGTTTCAGGATCATTTTCCGATAGAGATATTTCTTCAAAGTCATTTATCTCTATAATTTCCGGCAAATCCTGAATGACATCATTATCCGGCACTTCTTCCACAACACCGGAGCCGGATTGAGCATCATATTCTGCACATCCGGCTACAAACAAAACTGCCAGTATAATAATGACAAGTTTAAGTCGCCTCATTCACTATCCGTTATATCCAAAGGGAAAAACATCATCAGAAAAATGATATCTATTTTAGACCCGCAACATCTATATTTTACTACATTTTTATCAAGTAATACAAGACCGAAAAATGCCGATATTCGCACTGTCAATTTAGCCAGTATTCCGTCTTGTAAAGCCACTTGGAGCATGATAATATCTACCTATCAACTACATAGAGCCATACCCTATAAGGCTTTAGTTGTTTGAAATATATTAAGGAGGTACGGTCCAAAGGCAACTTTATAAGCACCCGCTTCTATCATCTGCAAAGGAAACCGTGACATTCTTTATAAAAAAGATAACCAAGTGCCAAGTTGGAAGATAGTCATGAGTGATCGATATTCGGTATGACAGATACGGGGAAGATCGGACGATTCTAGGACTGGAGGTATGGACCGATGGGAACATCACATTAGAAGGCCGCTACGGTAATTAACCGCAGCGGCCTTCCTAGTTTCAAACATATAATAATTACAACATAAGAAAATCAGATACACTAATTATCCTGGGATCTGTAACTGACGATTCCAAAAAATCCTTATCTCCGGTGAGAAATAAATCAGCACCGGCGTCAAGCGCAGCTCGTAATATTGGACGATCCTTTTCATCGCGAATAAGACTTTCATTCTCTGCTATCGTTTCCGGGGTCTTCACAACATTTATAATCGATAATGAAACTTGCAAGAATACATCCAACTCAACTATTCGATCTGGCCATTTTTCATGAAATTTACGATGCAACTCATCTATAACATAATCGCATGTCACCGGCTGATAAGGCAAAGCCAGGGCTTTCATTAATGCAGCTGAAGCTTTGCCACTTGGAAACAGCACGGCAGATATGAAAATATTAGTATCAATCATTACTCGCATTATATTTTTCCTTCACGCCGCGAAGCTGTTATCCATTCTGCCACATCCTCTTCACTCATAAACCCGGCTTTTTCTGCTTCACCACGCATCTCTTCTTGAAGTTTCATAAGGGCAAAAACCGCCGAATTAACTATCCGTACATTGGAACCATCAACGATAAAAGTAACACGATCGCCGGTATCAATACCAAGTGCAGCACGAACATTTTTAGGGATTGTAACCTGTCCCTTAGACATTACTTTTGCATCATTTACAAATGCTGTTGAATCCATAATGTTTACCTCCTGTCAAAAGTAGGAAAGTAGGGATTTCCTACTAGGATTATACTATACCTGAAGCATCTGTTCAAGTATCAAAAATAAGAATTAAACTAAAGTATTTTTACCCCTGTAATCTTGCACAAAAAAGTAGCTGAATTTCTCCAGCTACTTTACTATCGTTGATATGTTTGGTGGTCATTTCGTGGTCAATTTTGCGAAAAAATATGCCATTTTATGACATCTTATGACATATCGAAATATGTCTCAAAGCCTTATAAATAAAGGGTTTCAGCGGTCTGCAGGCAATGCCCTTCTTCTAATACCATTGAACTACACCCGCGTCACAACATCCGCTATATTACCAAGGTTTTGAAGGTTTGTCACCCCCTTTGTGGTCAATTCGTGGTCAATTTTTTCAAACAACGTTTTCAATAAACAGGTAACGCGTACCTTTAAGAAATAGTTAAGTCCGTAATAAAATCGTAAAGGTACGCGGTCTCGTTTTTTTTATTAGAACACTCTTTATTATTTCCATTCTTTTGTTGAAGTTTGATCAAAGAAGAACGGGTATCACAAATTATTCTCTCAACCTTCCTAATTACATCCTCATTTTTTTCTTTACTATCTTCTATTAGAACAAGGGCATCATATAACTTATCAATACAACCACGTATTGAATCTTTATTTGTTATCTTATTATTTCCACTATTACCATTATTTTTTTTAGGTCGATTTTTATTCATACCCACCCTCTCTACTATATTAATTCAAAACATAAAACAAAAAAGTGCCTACCACGGGCACTATTCCTTTAATATGCACAACTGGCTGCCATACTATTCATCATTCAGGCCCTATAGCTTTGCGTCACAATCTTTCGACTGCTTTGCCATAATAGATATTATTTATTATTCTACAACAAAATACACATCACTGTCAATTTTTACCAATATATTAAACGATAGAGAGCATAAAGATTGGTTACTATTCACAGTAGTCTGTCAAATATATGCAGTCTCGCGTGCTCGCACGCAAGAGACTGTGTATATTTGGCAGATCACTGCGAAGCAGTGACCTTCACCTAATGAGCAAAAGGCAGACGCAAAGCAGCTGCATCAGTGCGAAGCACGTCTTTT
>Ga0310691_10008393_pt1 | contig 10606 bp, 17 predicted proteins | sample 176DNAGHGlowgp2_FD_203887 | JGI IMG/M metagenome (GOLD analysis project Ga0310691, IMG submission 203887) | Sheep rumen microbial communities from Palmerston North, Manawatu-Wanganui, New Zealand - 1766 DNA GHGlow gp2 (v2) (version 2) | ecosystem: Host-associated > Mammals > Digestive system >... | reverse complement strand
TAAAGAAAGAAGTTGTAAAACAAGTACAACAAGAATCTAGTGATGATGAAGATATAGCTAATATTACAAACAATATTATGAAAATTAGAGAAAAAACTGGTGACCAAGAATATGGTGTTAAAACATTAGAAAAAGTTATGAGTGGTACATTAAGTTCTGCTGATTTAATGGAAATAGACATGAAAATTAAAAATAAAATGGAAAAGGTAGGGCTATAATATGGCTAAGGAATGGAAATACGGAGAGAATAAAAACATTATTCTTTCCGAACCACCTAAACAAAGGCTTAGAATAACTGGACACCGTATCGCAAGTGTTTTAGGACTTAATCAGTATCAATCCGAATTTGGAGCTTGGGCTGAAATAACAAAGTTAGTTAAGCTACCATTTGAAGATAATAAATATACTATCTTTGGTAAGACAGTAGAACCTAAACTTATTGATATGGTTAGAAAGAAATTTCCTAATGTGTTCAGTATTGAAGAATACTATGGAAATAATATTGATCGATATAAGTGGAATAACTTTATCGATGATAGTGATATCTTTGGTGGTATTATAGATGCGGTTGGTACGAAAGAAGATAAGAAAACACTTACAATGATAGTAGAGTGTAAATCTTCAAGCAAGCCTCAAGCCTGGGAGAATGGAAAAGTACCTGTTGATTATCTTTTACAAGGTTGTTTATATTCTTATCTAAAAGGATTAGATAGAGTATTATTCATTTGTTGCTTTGCACAAGATCTTGATTATAACCACCCTGAGAAATTTGTTCCAGATGAAACAAATACAATAATGGTTGTTAAGAAAATTAAAGATGTTGTTATAGAAATTCCTAATGGTGAAATGATAACATTTGAAGAAGCAATTAAATATTGTGAAGATTGGTGGAATAAATATATCGAAACTGGTGTATCACCAGAGTTTGATGAAAAGAAAGATAAAGAATATTTAGACATAATAAGAGCAAGTCAACCTATCAATGATGATTCACTTGAAGAATTATGTGATAGAGCAGTTGCTTTAGAAGAAGAAATAGAAAATAAAAAAGAAGAATTAGGAATAAACGAATTGGAAAAAACATTAAAAACGTTGAAAGACAATATTAAAAAAGGTTTAATGGAATCTTTACAAGATGGTGAAATGAGTACAAGTTGTGGATCATTTAAACTAACTGGTAGTGTAAAGAAAAAGTTTAATGAAAAAGACTTTGCTAAAGACCACCCAAATACTTACGATAAGTATTGTGAAGAATCTGTTGAATATAGATTAGGAAAAGTAAAGATTGAGGAGGAAAAATAATGAAAATAAAAATGAATTTAAACAGTAATTTTAAATTAGCAGAAGAAGGAGAACAAGTATTAGAAATAACAAAAGCTGAATGTACACCAAGTGGTAAACCAAATTGCTTAAAAGTAACTTTCAAAGCGGCTAATGGTGGTACTCTGAACAGTAAATATGATTTTAGTAATGATAAAGCATTATTTGGTATGGGAATACTTGTATCAAAAGCATTAGGTCTTGAAGATGGAGATGAGTTTGATACAAAAGAAGATACACCAAAACTTGTTGGTAAAAAATTAGTATGTGAAGTTGTACATACTCAAGGATCTAAACCAAACGAAGATGGAGAATTACCAACATTTGCTAATGTTAAGAAAGTTATTTCATTAGTTGATGATGACACAGGTGAAATAATGGAAGATTCTCCTAGAAATATGATTGCGAGTCAAGATGATGAAGATGATTTAGACTAGACATATTATAAAAAATATGATATATTATTAATACACCTTACTATTGTTTGGTGTATAGATATCGTTGGTGCGATAACTGCAAATATGACGCTACCTTATAGGTAGCATTGAGTAGATATATTTCCTAAGTCGGAGCCTAAAAATGAAAGACGATATCTATTCAATGGTGCTTATAACGACACCATGTAATAAGTTTGCTTATTACTTTATATTGTGCTTTGTCAGTTGGCACATTCATTATTTGCCTTTCTTTTTTGCCGAAAAGATTGGCACATTACTCTCAAAAGGAGTAAACCCGTATTGGACACAAATGTCCGTATGCTATCTTTTATAGGTAGCATTGAATGGATATAACTATGTTACGAGTGTTTCTTATAGTGGCAAGTTAAGAACTAAAGTAACGATATAGTGGTGAAAGTTAGACCTGACTTGCCGAAACTATTAACCAAATATCCATTCAATGGTACTTATAATAGTACCATACAATTTAGGAGTGATAGTTATATCACTTTGGTTATTTTCTTTTTATGTTATCTACTTTGTAGATAGCATTGAATAAACGGAGAGAGAATGTTAGAGATAAGCTGTCTAACTGGTCGAACCTTTAAGCCGAACTTTGAACTGCAGATATAGGGAAGTGGTTTATTGGAATGGAAGCGAAATTTCGTTTATTCAATGGTATCCACAAACAGATACTACCTCATAAAACATAGGGTGTCTATTGACACTCTAAAAAATTTTTGTCAAATTAACACAAATGTGTTGACAATTATATCATATTATGATAATATATAATTATGAAAGGAGAAATGAGATTATGTATGAATTGATAATTGAAAGGGTAATTGGTGAAAACGAATTTGTAGGTACATACGAAAATTATTTAAAAGCATTAAGAAGATCCGAAGAACTACGTGACATGCTAAATACTTATTATATAGGCGAAGAAGAAATATCAGATCATTTTCTTATAAGCTATGTAAAAGATTAAATACTATTTTTAGCCCATTTAAGAAACTTTTTATCTTTTTAGTATAATTGGACTATTTATCGTTAAATGTTGTCATACGTGGCTGAAATAAAGCGAGGTGATATTATTTGAGTATTATTAAACAACTAAGATTAAATTTATGTTTAACGCAAGAAGAAATGGCAAAAAAATTAAATATAAGCACAAATGCTTATCGTAATTATGAATCAGGGAAAAGGTTGTTACCATATGATGTATTAATTAAATTTTTAAAACTAAGATCTTATGAACAAGATTTAGAAGTGATAAAAGTGTTGGAGGAATTATATGTTAACTTATAAAGAAATATTAAAATTACATGAATACGACATAGAACATAAAGTTTATTGTAAAAATCCTAAATGTAAAGCTGGTTTCGGTGTAATATTCAAGCATAGTGACGCTGATAGATATATATGTAAAAATTGTGGGCATTGGATTTATAGAGATAAAAAAACACAATTAAAATATGAAATGAAAGAAAGAGGTATATTAAAATGAAAATAATAGAAAAAATTGGAAATAAAATTAAAGATTTCTTTGCTGTAAGAAAATATAAAAGACAAAGAAACACATTTGAAAATAAATATAATGCTAGAAATGATGAGTATGTGACAGTATTAGAAGACTATCACAAATTATCTATAAAAGAAACAGAATTGCGCAATCGACTTAAAGATTGTAAAAAAGAAATCAAGGAACTTAAAAGAATTATAAATGAAGATATGGTTCCTAAAAATAAAAAGAGCTAATTGCTCTTTTTTATTATTTCTAATATTTCAATGTCTTGTGTACTTTCCAAGTATTCTGCTCTATGGTATGGTACAATGTATTCTTCATTAAAATTAATATGTCTTAATAATTTCATATCATCATAACCACATCTTCTTATACACCTAACTTTAGCTTTCCAGTTAATTTCTTCTTTATATGTACTTTTTGTTGGAACAAGAATTTTATCCCATATATCTTTTGGTGGTTCATATTTAAAATTAAACTTATCAACTTTTTCATATATTTCTTTTATCGGAACATTTGTCATATCACAATTTAATATAAATCCGTTTGTTTCATTTACACCTATTTCTCTAAATGCAGGAACATCAGTGACAATAACTGGCGTACCAACTGATAATGATTCGCCTGGTGAATATCCAAACCCCTCACGTGGATCGGATAGTTGTACTAAATAATCTGATATAGCCATATATGGTATGACATCAATTTTTGGTTGCATATATATTACATTAGGGTTATCAATTGGTAAAGTATCATCTGTAAATATTAACCATAGATAAGGTATTCCAGCTTCATCAAGTTGTCTTGAAAATTCTATCATTCTGTCCTTACCTTTTTCTTGAGTAAGTCTTGTACATGAGATTAACCTTAATACTCTTTTAGGTTTTTCAATAAATAATGGATTATAGCATAACTCACATTTTAGTCCAGTTACTTTTGTAAACATATCGCATACAATTTGACTAACACCAATGTATCTTGTTATTTTAGGACATATTAACGGTCTATTATCTTCACTATACATTGTATGTATTATTTGTATATATTCATCAGCATCTACATTATCAATTATATCAGTTATATAATTAAAGAATATTTTTTTACACTTGATATGTTGATTTCTAAATTGTTTAACTCTTACATATTGTTTAAGTCTATTTATTTGTTTTATATCTCCTGTTTTATAAATAACTGTTATATCTAAATCTTGATAGATTCTAGCTAAGTTATAGAAGAATGTTTCTACACCTCCTATAGCGTTTATATTAACAAAATAAAATATGTTATCTGATTCTATATTCATTTTATCACCCTATTTACAATTCCTTTTAAATAATGAATTTGGTGTATCGTTATAGTAATACAATACTTTTGTTATGTTTGCTCTCTTGCCTTTTTTAACTCTCTTGTTAAAGTCATAATCTTCTGCTATTTTAAGTTCAGGATTAAATCTTTCGTTTCCAATTATATCTTTTTTATAAACACAATTCCATACACAACAATTCCATACTGGTGGTTCTTCATTTATTTTTATAACATCGTATGGTGATCGCCAACTATAATAACAATAATCAAAATCTTCACTTTTTATTTTATCTAATATAGTGTCTATGTAATCTAGTTCAACCACATCATCAGAATCTATGAAACATATATATTTACCTTTAGCATTGTCTAAACCTACATTTCTAGGTACACTAGCGCCACCACTATTTTCTGGTAAATGTATTACATGTATATTTTCTCTTTTCCATTTATCCAATTCTTTTTGATTACAACCATCATCAACTATGATAATCTCTACATTATCATTTAATTGTTGTTCTAAAATATTCATAAGTTTAATTGTTTGTTCTAATGTGTTCCAATATGGAATTATAATACTAATCAACAAATCCTCTTTTTTCATAATCAACCTTTATTCCTTCCTTTTCAAAAAATGGTATTACTTCTCTCGACCATTTTCCTTTAACTACTCCAACATGTTTAAAAGTTTCGTAACCCCAGTCAATTATATAATCATCACTATTAATTAAATAATCGAAACCTTTTGTGTCTTGAGTGTATTCAACTGTCCAAGGATCACTATCATTTTCTAATACTTTTAATAATTTTTCTTTATCCCATAAGCCACACATTAAAGATAACTCGTAAGGACTACCTTTTTTCCTAATTTTCCACCCATTTAAGCCACTTTCTTGGTCATCTTGATTAAATACCTTTTCAAAGTTAAAACAAGCTATATTACCCTTTAAATTAGCTCTAGCATAGTCTATTCTTTTTATGTCAACTGGTTTACGAATAAATATGTCATCTATCATTAGTAATATTTCATTATCATCTATCAAATTTAATGTTTTTCTTATTCTTTTTGTCCATCTATCGAGTGGTTCGTTGATACTAATTGTTTTATAATACGGATTTTTTATTGTTTCAGTTGCATATACAATTTCAGGATGTTCTTTCCAATATTTTTCTATACAATGATAAAATGGTTCAAACAAATCATAATCTTTATCACAGGAACATACTAAAACTTTCATTATTATATCACCTATTACATTATATCATAACATAATAAAAAGAGCAACTTAACGCTCTTTTTATTTAACTATCCAACAAAATTCTGAATTTTACATAATTTTCCAAGCACAACGCATAATACGGTGACTCGGATCAAACGAGTCAACTATCTCTCCGTTAATGATAGCTGTAATATGAAAAGGCATTGTTACAGCATATCGTCCGTGAGGGTGTTCTTTAGCAAATTCACCAACTGTTTTAGCATAATGACATTCTCTAGGGTATCTATCATCTAAGTAATCTTCAACAAATTCTACCCTATCGAACATCATTCCTATATCTCCTGCCAAATCAGTTAATTCATCGTAAGTTTCTCGCCAATTCCTATCAGTTAATACACTTAGACTGCGAATTACACAGTCAGAAATATTGTTACCATAAGGATTGGCGTTATAATATCTGAATGACATATTACATTTGGGCTATTTTTTGAGCTGTTTCACGAATCATTTGTACTTCTTCTTGCGAACTAGCTTCTTCTTTTAACATACGAGCAAAATCTTCCATACTTTTAAGCATATATTGTAAACTTCTCATAGTATCTTCGTTTGCTCCGTATCTTTCTCTACCTTCCATGTAACGACCATAGTCATCATACATTCTATCTAAATGTTCATGCCCTCTGTATCTTCCACGACTATCTCTTCCTCTTGCGCCGTATTCATCTCTTCCATAGCTTCCTCTACCATATTCATCTCTTCCATAGTTTCCACTACGTCCATATCCGTTATAGTTTCCATAGTTTCCATACATTTCTTTATCCTCCTTCATACATTTTATTTCATAGGCATCTTTTTGAATATCGATTAATTTATCAAGATATTCTAGGTTGCTACCTTCACCGATACCTTCATCCATAACTTGTGTTATATATTTTTTGGTTTCTTCAATTACTCTATCGTGCATTATGATCCTCCTTTCTTAAAAGGTTCAATATTTCTTCTTGATTTTTAATTATCTTTTCGAAATATTCTGTATCTTGCTTTTGTAATTCTTGCATTAAATCCGAGTTGTTAAAATCTTGCAATAGTAAAACAACACTATATATTTGCAAGATTAGTGATGTCATATCTAAGTTATTTCTCATTAAATCCTAGATATACTAAATGTAGCATTAGTTATAATTGCTTGTGTAGTTGATATAGGTGTTGTAGCATCAGTAGGAGTTGGCACACTAGAAACTGATTGCACAGAAATATTTGTAGTTCCTCTAGGACATACTCTTAATTTCTTATCAAATGAAATAGTTTCATAATCATCAGCTGCAGCAATTGTTACAGCTCTTAACGTGTCTGGAATTTGGACTCCGTCCTGAAAAAGTGCTATGGCAACAACTCCAGGTGTTGCTGTACTTACAGAAGCACTAAATTCTACATCATAATAACCTGTATAACCATTTCCAAATATTTTAAAGTTAGGGTTACCATTTGAATAATCTAACCAACCACAGCAAGAAGCACATCTAGTTCTCACAGTTGTTTCGTCAAAAGTTACTGGACTTGCATTGCTTGGTAATGCTAATGGTTCATTTATAATTGTTTCTATCATTTTATCTTTCTCCTTTCAAATTAAAATAAAAGAGAATAAGCCTTGCCTATTCTCTAAATTAGCAAGTTCTCGTAATCGAGCGTGTCGTAATCGACTATATGCTATTAAATAAATTGACTTGTTGTGTTAAATCCACATCCACAACCATTGTTGTTGCATGTGAATATAGGAGTGCGTCCGAAGACCGGTGTACTAGGCACTGGGCATGAATTTAGGCGATTATACAACTGGTCAACCTCATTAGCAAATCCTTGAGCTATAAATGCGTTTTGAGCAACTTGACTAGCTTGTAAGTCTTTCATGCTTAATTGTCTTTCAAGATCACGAATCTTATCGTTCTTTTCATCTATCTTATCGTTGCATAATTGATCTAATATTCTTTGTGTGTTAGCTGTTTGGTTAATTAACACATCTTTAAGACCATCTGCAAGAGCAGCTCTATCAGCACAGTTTTCGCTTAAAATAGTACTATTTAAGTTAGCTATTCCTAAACGATTTTCACAACAACAATCAGCGAATTGTCTACTTAATGCAAATGTATCTTGCATTTGATTTACAGCACGGTTATTAGCAGCTATTTCTGCATTATAGAATCCATTTGAAACAGTTTGGTTCATATCAGAGCAGCAATTACATAATTGATTAGATAGTCCATATATACCATCTCTAACTCCTTCGATTTGATTACTTAAATGTAAAGTATCGAATCCATTATTAGTGTTTTGCATAATTTCTTTTTGTCCGTTTGATAACCAAGCGTATCCATTGTCAAAACTATTTCCACCGAAGAATCCACCATTTCCGTTTCCACCCCAACCATTTGCACCAAAGATCAAAGCGAAAAGTAAAATTGCCCAGATTCCGTCTGAACCGAAGAATCCACCATTTCCACCGAATCCACCACCATTTCCATACATTACTGGATATGGATAAAATCCATTACCATTTGTAGTAGCTAATTCTACTGTTGGTTGAATACCTGAATTTCCGTTCATTTCTAGTCCTCCTTTCTTAATATTTAAAGCACTAGAAACTTTATAGGAAAGTATGTTTATCTAGTAACCATACTCTCCTATAAGGCTTCTAGCCTTATTTATTAGATTGGTTAAACATTCCCATCATTTGATTCCATTGTTGTTTTTGTTGCGGATTAAAACCATTTACAACATTATTTAGATATTCATTAGGATCTCTATTTTCCTTTCTTGCTTGTTGATACTCTTTGTATGCTTGTGGGTTTACTCGTTTCAGTTGTTGTTCTAATTGGCTCATCATCCCTTGTGGTATTTGTTGTAGTTTCTGATTCAACAACATTTGCATTAGACCATTCATTCTTTCTTATTTCCTTTCTTAACTCATCTATTTCACCTTGAAGTAATGCTATTTGTATATCTTTCTCATCTTTTGCTATTATTTCTGTTAATTCATAAGTTTTAATGTCACCCTTAATATTTTTTATCCATACAATACTCATATCTTTACTGAAAAAAGGTGTATCACCATTTATCATTTCTCTTTGTACATCATCAATTGAATTAGCGAATCTTATTATATTATTATTTGTAGGCGCTAATTGAAATGTTTGATTAATCGCAGGTTGTTGATTTGGTTGCTGAACTTGTGTTTTTAATTTTTGTAGTCTATTTATTTGTTCATCAATATTATCAACAGTTGCTTGTGGATTATATGGATTGTAGGGGTTATATGTTTGCATATAATTTTGTGCATTATACATAAATCTCATCTCCTTTTATTTAAAAAAGAGATAACAACGTGTCAGGTAAATAGGGTAAGCAATTAACACATTATTATCTCTCCTTTAATATAAGTCTACTATTTATAAAAAATAAATGTCAGTACGACTAATGACAAAAAAAAAAGAATCATTAGATTCTTAAAGCGCCGACCATATAATAATACGCTTTATCTAACGATTCTACAATTCTTGGATTATCCAAATCAAACTCTTCACTTATTTCTTTGAAAGTTTTGTCTTCTCTAAACTTTCTTTTATATATTAAATATAATTGTGCATCTACTTGTTTTAATCTTTCTTCTGCGTCTATTAATTCTTTGTCTATACCATTAAATTTTATAAAATCCATTAAACGAATATATTTACTATCGTCATGTTTCTTGAAACCAAAGAATATTTTACCTTTTTCTTCCATTCTATTTGGTACAGTACTTGTTACATAGCAACTTAATGTAGTTAATAGTGTTGAAAATATAATCGTAAACGTTTCACCTAATAGAAAATATATAAACTTTATAGCTATAAACAATAATATATAGAATATGATAGTTAATATAAAACAAATATTTAAACCATTCGCGTGTATAGGCTCTTCTAAATGACCTCTTACAAATAAGTAAATAGGAATTTGTATAATGCACATCATAAGTTCTACCAAAGAAAATGGGAATAAGTTAAGTAATAGGGCTAACATAAGCAGTACTACAATAACTAGATTCCCATAAGCTCGGTATGACAATTTGTCCAAGTCGAACACACTATCACCACCTTTTCATCTCATTTCAATTATTTACGTTTAATTCCAAAGAATAATTTTCCTGGCATGTCGACACCTCCCCTCTTTATAAATAATACAATATGATAAAAATGCAAGAAGTAATCGCATATATAAACATAAATGTTGAAAATATATATCTTATATAGAAATTATTATTTTTCCATAATTTCTGCATATTGTTATACATTATATGTAATTCATTTCTAAATACATATAATAACAACATTTTAACAATACTATATATGATACCTGTTACATATATGCCTAAACTATTACTAAATAGCATATAAAATGGTAATTCTATCAAAACTTTAATCAATAACATGATAAATATTAATAACATGTCAAATATACTTGTTTTTACTTTTACAAGATACTTAAGAAATAACAAAGTTGTGATAATGAATATAAAATATGTTATTACATTCATTGAATTGAAAATAAATATTATTATTGTTTCTAAAACAAATGTTAATAAATATTTCCATAGCTTACCCTCTTTTTTAGCTAATTTTATAAATAGGCTATAGTATAATATTTCAAATATCAATATAGCGATATATAAAAATAATGCCAATCAAAACCCTCCTTCTGAATAAAGTATATCATTGTTTTATAAAATATGCAATAGAAAAAGAGATTATCTTGTTAATCTC
>Ga0310691_10008391_pt1 | contig 10607 bp, 6 predicted proteins | sample 176DNAGHGlowgp2_FD_203887 | JGI IMG/M metagenome (GOLD analysis project Ga0310691, IMG submission 203887) | Sheep rumen microbial communities from Palmerston North, Manawatu-Wanganui, New Zealand - 1766 DNA GHGlow gp2 (v2) (version 2) | ecosystem: Host-associated > Mammals > Digestive system >... | reverse complement strand
TTGTCCGCATCGGTGATGAGAGCGTACCAGCTACGGCAGAGCAGATGGTGCGCTTGGTGCTGAAAGGCTCTAACAAAACTTTTGATTCCCTTCACACAGACTATAAAGCAGAGGACTATTCCTTTACAATATTGGCGAACACTTTCAAAGACCGCATCAAACAAGAATGGGACAAGAAGTATCTCCTTTCATTTGGCCTTGTCACTAATGCTGGGCTTCTTCCGACACTCCGAATGTCGGAGACCATGACGGAGACGTGTCGGAGACAAAACTCACTGAGCGTCAGCAGAGAATTCTCAATCTCATCAAAGAGTCTCCGACAATCACCGGCAAACAAATGTCGGAGACTTTGTCGGTGAGCCAGCGCACCATCGAACGCGACCTTTCAGCTTTGCAGAAGTTTGGTGTTTTGAAGCGTGAAGGCAAGGATAATGATGGGCTTTGGATTATAATTTCTGTTAGCTGCTAATACGATTTATTCCTTCTATGATATTGTATTGTATGTGCCAAAGGGTTCAAAAGCATCGTACGAAGCAGAACCATATTGGCAAGGCTTTGAGGAAGTCGTTGAATACAATGGTGTTGGCATTGCCGGCATTCCTCAAGGCAACAATACCATAGTACCTCTTTATAACCTCTCCGGCCAGCGTGTGCCCCATCCACGCAAGGGCATATACATCAAGAATGGCAAGAAGGTACTGGTTGGGACTGGTCCCAAATTGTAAATTGATACAATACACTCAAATAATTGGCGGTTCCCTTTCGGGGGAACCGCTTTTTTTGTATCTTTGTACTTGATTATCTATATTTGCTATGAAAAAGATATTCTTCATTTTGTCGTTGCTGGTTGCAGGAAGTGTTTTCGCACAGTTCCAGGAACCTGTGAAGTTCACTGTACGGGAAAATAAAATCTCAGATACGGAACTGGAGATTGTATTCAGCGGAAAGGTGGATGCCGGATGGCACGTCTACAGCGTGGACATACCGGACGGAGGCCCCACAAAGGCCGAACTGACACTGGAAAAGCAGCGGGGCGTGAAGCCGAAGGGAGCGCTGCGCCCCACGGGCAAGGTGCACCGCGAGATGGACGACATGTTCGGCATGGAACTTTCGTACATGGAGGGTACGGCCTCGTTCGTCCAGAAGTTCACCATCACGGAACCCACCTACGAGGTGGCCGGGTACCTGACCTACGGAGCCTGCAACGACGAGAACTGCATACCGCCCACCAACGTTGACTTCGCATTCAAGGGAAAAAGGGTGGAAAAGACTGAGGGAACCAAGGCCCCGGAGGAGCCCGATTCGGGCCCTAATAAGGATGGGGCTGAAACGACGCCAGGATTGGAGCCCAACGATACTATTGTCGGAGACTCAACAATAGTATTGTCTGAGGCCCAACCTAACGAGGCCTCCGGCGAGGGCTTATGGACACCCGTCATCGACGAACTGAAATCCTTTGCCGAAGGCGGTCAGGCAACGGGCAGCACCGACAAGGGCTGGCTGATGATATTCCTCATGGGCATGCTCGGCGGATTCGTGGCCCTGCTGACGCCCTGCGTGTGGCCCATCATCCCGATGACCGTCAGTTTCTTCCTGAAGAAGGGCGGCGGCGTGCGCGACGCCGTGGTCTACGGCCTGAGCATCATACTCATCTACATGATTCTGGGCCTGCTGGTCACCCTGCTATTCGGTGCCAGTGCCCTGAACGCCCTGAGCACCAATGCCGTCTTCAACATCTTCTTCTGCCTCCTGCTGCTGGTGTTTGCAGCCTCGTTCCTCGGCGGGTTCGAGATAACGCTGCCCAGCAGCTGGTCCAACGCTGTCGACTCTAAGGCCACCAAGACCACGGGCATACTCTCCATCTTCCTCATGGCCTTCACCCTGTCGCTGGTCAGCTTCTCCTGCACAGGCCCCATCATCGGGTTCCTGCTTGTGGAGGTGGCCTCTACGGGCAACATCGTCGGTCCCGCCATCGGCATGTTCGGCTTCGCCCTGGCCCTGGCCCTGCCCTTCACGCTGTTTGCCCTCTTCCCCTCATGGCTAAAGAAGGCTCCGAAGAGCGGCAACTGGATGAACTGCATCAAGGTGTGCCTCGGCTTCCTGGAGCTGGCCTTCTCGCTGAAGTTCCTCTCCGTGGCCGACCTGGCCTACGGTTGGCACATTCTGGACCGCGAGGTATTCCTTTCGCTCTGGATCATCATATTTGCCCTGCTCGGGGCCTATCTGATAGGGTGGATTCGCTTTCCGCACGACGAGGACGAATACGACGAGATGGGCGAGGTCATCCAACGTCCGCGCACCTCTGTCACCCGTTTCTTCCTGGCCCTCATATCGTTTGCCTTCGCCATCTACATGGTGCCTGGCCTGTGGGGCGCACCGTGCAAGGCCGTCAGCGCCTTTGCACCGCCCATGAAGACGCAGGACTTCCTGCTCGGACAGAAGGAGAGCCTCCACTTCGAGGACTATGAAGAGGGAATGGCCTACGCCCGTGAGCACGGGATGCCCGTCTTCCTCGACTTCACCGGCTACGGCTGTGTCAACTGTCGCAAGATGGAGGCTGCCGTCTGGACGCACCCCGAGGTGCAGCAACTGATGGACGACAACTTCGTGCTCATCTCACTGTTCGTCGACGAGAAGACTCCCCTGCCCCAGCCCGAGACCATCGTGGAGAACGGCGAGGAGCGCAAACTGCGCACCATCGGCGACAAGTGGAGCTACCTGCAACGCTATAAGTTCGGGGCCAATGCCCAGCCCTTCTATGTCCTGGTAGACAACGAAGGTCATCCGCTGACAGGCTCATACAGCTACGACGAAAACGTGGAAGCCTTCAAGCACTTCTTAGAGACTGGTCTGAAGAATTATAAACAATAATCCATAATCTAAACAAACAAAAATGAAACTCAGATTTCTTTTTAGCCTCGCCGCGCTGGCATTTGCCACGCTGCTGAGTGCACAGGGAGGCATGGAGCAAATGATGCAGCCCCTGCCTCTGGAACCTAACACACGGTACGGCAAGCTCGACAACGGGCTGACCTACTACATCCGTCACAACGAGTACCCGAAGGGACAGGCCAACTTCTACATTGCGCAGAAGGTGGGCTCCGTCCTGGAAGAGGAAGACCAGCGCGGTCTGGCCCACTTCCTGGAGCACATGTGCTTCAACGGTACCGAGAACTTCCCCGAGAACAGCCTGATCCGTTATCTGGAGACCCTCGGCGTGAAGTTCGGTGCCCAGTTGAACGCTTACACCAGCGTGGACGAAACGGTGTACAACATCAACAATGTGCCCACCGGACGCGAGGCCACCATCGACTCCGTTCTGCTCATCCTGCACGACTGGAGCCACAACCTGACCCTCGACCCCAAGGAGATAGACAAGGAGCGCGGCGTCATCCACGAGGAGTGGCGACTGCGCACCCAGGCCATGAGCCGCATCATCGAGCGCCAGGGTCCGAAGCTTCACTCCAACAGCCGTCCCGGCAGCCGTTTCCCCATCGGTCTGATGTCCGTTGTCGACAACTTCAAGCCCGAGGCCCTGCGTGCCTACTACGAGAAGTGGTACCGCCCCGACCTGCAGGCCATCATCGTTGTGGGTGACCTCGACGTGGACCGCACCGAGCAGAGCATCAAGAAGATGTTCTCGCCCATCCCCATGCCCGAGAATCCCGCCAAGCGCGAGTATTTCTTCGTCCCCAAGAACGACCAGGCCATCATCGTCTCCGACCACGACAAGGAACAGACCATCCCCATCGTGATGATCTCCAACAAACACGACGACCTGATGCCTCGCGAGTATCACAACACCATGCCCTACCTGATGACCACATTCGTCAAGAACATGGCCATCACCATGCTGAACAAGCGCCTCGAAGAGAAGGCCCTCGACCCCGAGTGCCCCTTCATCCAGGCCGGCGTGGAGGATGGCGACTTCCTCTTGTCGAAGAGCCAGGCCTTCACCACCACCGTCATCCCCAAGGAGGGACGTCTGGACGAGGCCATTCGCACAGCCATGGCCGAGGTCTATCGTGCTGCTGAACACGGATTCACGGCAGGCGAATACGACCGTTCGCGCAACGAATTCCTGAGCCAGGTGGAAGCCCTCTACAACAACCGCGAAAAGACGGAGACGGGCAGCTACATCCAGGAATGCGTGCGCCACTTCCTCGACAACGAGGCCATGCCCGGCATCGAGTTCGAGCACATGCTCTACTCGCAGGCCACGCCCCAACTGCCCGTCGACATGGCCAATGAGATGATCAAGTCACTGGTGAGCCTGACCGATACGAATCTGGTGGTACTGAGCGTCAATCCTGAGAAGGAGGGCTACGTACAGCCCACCGAGGAACAGCTGCTCAAGTCCATCCACGATGCCCAGCAGATGCACCTGGAGGCCTACGTCGACAACGTGAAGAACGAACCCCTGATAGCCAAACTGCCTAAGCCCGGAAAGATTAAGAAAGAGGTGGACGGCCAGTTCGGCACCAAGATTCTGACCCTCTCCAACGGTGCCCGCGTCATTCTGAAAAAGACCGACTTCAAGGACAACGAAGTACTGATGAAGGCCTACAGCGACGGCGGTACCGGCCGCTACGGTGCCGAGGACAAGTACAACCTGAACCTGGCCAGCACCCTCATCGGCGCATCGGGCCTGGGCAACTTCACCGACACCGAACTGCAGAAGGCCCTGGCTGGCATCCAGGCCAGCGTCAGCCCCAGCATGAGCACACGCAGCGAATACCTCAACGGTTCGTCCGTACCCAAGGACCTGCGCACGCTGTTCGAACTGACCTACCTCCACTTCCAGCCCCTCTATCGCGACGACAAGGCTGCCGCATCGGCCCTCAACCAGATGAAGGAGGTGCTGCGCAACCAGGCCGCCAACCCCATGCGTGCCTTCAGCGACTCGCTGCAGACCACCCTCTACGGTGCTGAGAACCCGCGCCTGGCACTCATGAAGGAGGAGAACATCGACAAGGTAAGTTACGACCGCGTTCTGGACATCTACAAAGACCGCTTCCAGGGTGCCAACGACTTCACCTTCGTCTTCGTCGGCAACTTCGACAACGACAGCATCCGTCAGTACATCTGCCAGTATCTGGCCGCCCTGCCCAAGGTGAAGCGCAACGACCGCCCCGTCGACAACCAGTTCAACATCCGCTTGGGCGAATACACCAACCGCTTCCTGCGCAAGATGCAGGAGCCTCAGACGGCCATGATACAGTATCTGCAGGCCCCCGTCGAATACACCCTGAAGAACGACGCCGTGTCCGACGTCCTGGGACAGGCCCTGACCATGCGCCTCTTGGAGACCGTGCGTGAGGACATGGGTGCAGCCTACAGCGTCAGCGCCAGCTGCGGCATATCCAAGATCAGCGACGGCTCGTATCGCGTCAACATCCAAGTCTACGCCCCCGTCAAGCCCGAGATGTGCGACTCTGCCCTCCTCGTCATCGACCAGGAACTGCAGAAGATGGCCCGCGAAGGCGCCGAGGAGAAGTATATGTCCAAGATTAAGGAATACCTGCTGAAGACCTATACCGAGAACGAGCGCAAGAATCCCACTTGGCTGGACTACATCGAGGAATACGACCGCGAACACATCGACTGCTACACCGACTATCAGCAGACCGTCCAGAACATCACCAGCGACGACATTGCCGCCATGGCCAAGAAGATTCTGGACAGCAAGAACCACATCACTGTCATCATGCTACCCCAGGAATAAAGCCTCCGTTCGGGAAAAAATATAGCATCTAACATCAATCCGTCTGCCCTACACTTGGGGCAGACGGATTTTTTTTGTACCTTTGCACCCAAATTACTGAAAACCGATGCAGGACATACGTAATATTGCTATTATTGCACACGTCGACCACGGCAAGACGACGCTGGTAGACAAGATGCTCATGGAGGGCAACCTCTTCCGCGACAACCAACAGACAGGCGAGCTGATGCTCGACAACAACGAACTGGAACGCGAGCGTGGCATCACCATCCTTTCCAAGAACGTTAGTATCAACTACAAGGGCACGAAGATCAACATCATCGACACTCCGGGTCACTCCGACTTCGGCGGCGAGGTGGAGCGCGTGCTGAACATGGCCGACGGCTGTCTGCTCCTGGTGGATGCCTTCGAGGGCCCCATGCCGCAGACGCGTTTCGTGCTGCGCAAGGCGCTGGAGATTGGCCTGAAACCCATCGTCGTGGTGAACAAGGTGGACAAGTTGAACTGCCGTCCAGAGGAAGTCTACGAGATGGTCTTCGACCTGATGTTCGACCTCGGCGGAACGGAAGACCAACTGGACTTCCCCGTCATCTACGGTTCGGCCAAAAACGGATGGATGGGTCCCGACTACTCAAACCCAACCACCGACATCAAGTACCTGCTCGACCAGATTCTGGAACACATCCCTGCCCCACAGCAACTGGAGGGCACACCGCAGATGCTCATCACCTCGCTCGACTATTCGATATACACCGGCCGCATAGCCGTGGGACGCGTACATCGCGGCACCATCCGCGAGGGCATGAACATCACCATCGCCCACCGCGACGGCCGCATGGAGAAGACAAAGATCAAGGAACTGCACACCTTCACGGGCATGGGACAGGCTCGCATCTCTGAGGTATCGAGCGGCGACATCTGTGCCATCATCGGCCTGGAGAACTTCGAGATTGGCGACACCATCTGCGACTTCGAGAATCCCGAACCGCTGCCCCCCATCAGCATCGACGAACCCACCATGTCCATGCTCTTCACCATCAACGACTCCCCCTTCTTCGGCAAGGAGGGCAAATACTGCACCAGCCGCCACATCCACGAGCGCCTGCAGAAGGAACTGGAGAAGAACCTGGCCCTGCGTGTGGAACAGCCCGATGGCTACAACGACCGCTGGATAGTCTCCGGCCGCGGTGTGCTGCACCTCTCCGTACTCATCGAGACCATGCGCCGCGAGGGCTACGAGTTGCAGGTGGGCCAGCCGCAGGTCATCTACAAGGAGATAGACGGTGTGAAGTGCGAGCCCATCGAAGAACTCACCATCAACGTGCCCGAGGAGTTCTCCTCGAAGATGATCGACATGGTCACGCGCCGCAAGGGCGAAATGACCAGCATGGAGACTCAGGGCTCGCGTGTCAACATCGAATTCAACATTCCCTCGCGCGGCATCATCGGCCTGCGCACCAATGTCCTCACGGCCAGTCAGGGCGAGGCCATCATGGCTCACCGCTACAAGGAATATCAGCCCTACAAGGGCGACATACAGCGCCGCACCAACGGCTCCATGATAGCCCTGGAGAGCGGCACGGCCTATGCCTATGCCATCAACAACCTGCAGGACCGCGGTTCGTTCTTCATCGACCCGCAGGACCAGGTGTATGCCGGCCAGGTAGTGGGTGAACACGTCCACGAGAACGACCTCGTGGTGAACGTCTGCAAGGCCAAGCAACTGACCAACATGCGTGCCTCAGGCTCGGACGAGAAGGTTCGCATCATTCCGCCCATCGTCTTCTCGCTGGAGGAAGCTCTGGAATACATCAAGGAAGACGAATACGTGGAAGTAACGCCCAAGTCGATGCGCCTCAGGAAGATTATCCTCGACCACCTGGAACGCAAACGCGCCAACCGATAGTCGGAATAGAAACACGGATTAAAAGGATATAATCATTTAACCACAAATTGCACGAATTTCACGAATCTATGGCTGCTGACATCCAGCACTGAGCCAATTCGTGAAATTCGTGCAATTTGTGGTTAAAACTTATAAAGATTGGTGCAATTCGTGGTCAAGTTCAGAACTTATAGATGACGTTCAGTGTCAGACCTCTTGCCGTGAAGCCGAAGTAGGGGTCCATACTGTCTACAGAGCCAATACGGACACCGACAAGGCCCACGCCAAGGGCAGCCTGCCAGTGGTCGGAGAAAGCATAGCGAATCGAGGGCACAAAGCCGACATTCGAAACGAGTTCATCGCTGTTTAAGCGCATGTCGGCTTCAGCATGTACGTCCACAAAGAACTTACCATTGTTCCAACAGTTGAAACGCACAAAGGGGTCAATGACAGCATAGCCACCTGCTCCCTCGTTGATGGTTATGGCACCGCCGAGGCCCAGACCTACGGCCCACCGCTGGTTAAACTCATAGCCGGCTTGGGGTACTGCCTCCAGGGCGAAACCATTGCCGAAGTAACCAATACCACCAGTTCCGCCTACGAACCACTGAGCCTTTACGTTCACACTCATGCTGGCCAGGACCAGCATCATCAATACAAATTTTCTCATTGCTTTTGTTGCTTTTATAGGTTTATAAGTAAGTTTATAGCTCGTTTAAATTCTTTACTCCTTTTTTCTGCGCCCGACGATAATCTGTCTTGCCAACAAACCGACAAAGAGCAGGGCAAGGAGGCCAAGGGCCGAATAGGCGATGGTCTCGGTGATGCGCTCCGAGCGGGGTTTGAAGGTGAGCACTACGTGGTGCTTGCCACCGTCGATGTGGATGGCACGCAGGACATAGTTGACACGGCCGATGGGCACATCCTGACCATCCACCTGGCACGTCCAGCCCGGATAGTATATCTCGCTGAAGACGAGCACGCCGCCCTTTCGGCTCTCCACGACGTATTGCAGCTCGTTGGCCTCGTAGTTGGTGAGCGTAACAGTGGCGGTTGAGTCGTTTTGGGCACTGCCCAAAACCTCATTGAACTGCTCGTCGGCCACTGCCACATGCTTCGTGTCGAGACCACGCAGGGCTGCCAGTTCGGCATCGGCATCGGCCACATACCGCAACTCGTTGACGAACCATGCATTGCCGTTGGCCGCGGGGTTCTTCACCTCCACCTTGCCATTGTCCTTCAGGGGCAGAATCACGTACTTCATGTTCAGCATGTTCAGCACGGGCAGCAGCGAATCGGCACTTGCCATCTCGGGCACCATCGACCAAATGTTTTGCATCTCGCCCTGGATATGGGCCTCGATGAGTTCCTGATAGCGCCGCAGTTTGGCTGCATGGTAGCCGCCTATCGACTTATGATAGTACGACGTAGTGTTGTCGTTGAAGGTGCTAACGGTCATGTTCAGCACGCGGTAGTCCTTGCCCGTGTCTTGCAGGATGCGCTGGTCAACATCGGTCAGGGGGAATGCCTGTTCCGTTGTGCGGGGGCGCACAAAGTTGTCGTTGTTGAGGTAGCGGCGATTCACCGTCCACATATCCACAAGGCAAAGCAGTGCGAGGCAGGCCACCATGGGCACCTCCTTCAGTTTCTGTGCCCTATAGAGCAGCAGTATGCCGAAACCTATCAATATGATGATGAGCGAGCGCATGGCATCGGCCTTGAAGACGGCGCGACGCATGTCGCTGAGGTTCGTGAGGATGTCGTTGATGGTATTCTGGTCCACCCCACTCTGGGCAAGGCCCTGTATGCCCTGCTCCTCCACCGTAGAGACATAGTTGCCGAAGAACAGGTCGGGCATGAGCCAGAAGAGGAAACAGATGCCGGCGGTCAGGCCCAGGGAAACCAGGAGCGGAGTGCGAAGATTGGAGCGTGAAGAATTAGAGCACAGCTCCTTGAGTGCCAACATGGCGAGGAGGGGAATGGTAAACTCGGCAATGACGAGTATGGAGGCCACGGTGCGGAACTTGTCGTACATAGGCACATAGTCGAGGAAGATGTCGGTCAGGGGCATGAAGTTCTTGCCCCACGACAACAGTATGCTGAGGATGGTAGCCACCAAAAGGGCCCATTTCATCGGACCTTTCACGATGAACAGTCCCAGGACGAAGAGGAACATCACGAAGGCGCCCACATATACGGGGCCGCTCGTACCCGGCTGTTCGCCCCAGTACTGACCGAGTTGCTGATAGAGCGGACGATACTCGTTCTTGGCCTTCGCCATGGCCGTCTTGCTCTGGCTGAGGGGCACCGAGGCACCACCCTTCGTGTTGGGCACAAGCAGGGTCCACGTCTCGCCGATGCCATAGCTCCAGGCCGTGATGTAGGAACGTTCCAGTCCGCTGTTCGTCTGGTCGGCAGCGTCCTTCGTCTTCTGCGTCAGTTCGCTCTTTCCGCGCATCGTCTCCTTGCTGTATTCATAGGTATGATAGAGGTTGGAGATATTGATGCACACGCCCAGCAGACCACCGACGATGGCAGCCGCCGTGCCTTTGAGCCAAGCTGTCCAACGGCTTCCGCCATGGGTGGCAGGGAGCAAATCCACAGCACCCGTTTCCTCCGCTTTGGGAGAAGCCAGGAGAGGACTTACGGCCATCAGTGCCATTACGGGGAGGAAGTAGTAGGACATCTGGATGTGGTTCGAGAATATCTGCAGTCCCGTGAAGATGCCCATCACCACTATGCCCCACAGATACTTGCCGCGATAGCAGAGCACCATGCCGGCAATGGTGGGCGGAATGAAGCACAAGGTCAGGAGTTTCCAGATGTGTCCGGCGGCAATGATGATGAAATAGTAACTCGAGAAGGCCCACAATATGGCGCCCAGGGCGGCCATCCACTGGCGGAAATCGAACGCCCGCAGCAGGATGTAGAATCCCAAGAGCATCATGAACACATAACCTGCCACGGTGGGCAGGCCCAACTGGTACACCGTCTCGA
>Ga0310691_10008389_pt1 | contig 10611 bp, 7 predicted proteins | sample 176DNAGHGlowgp2_FD_203887 | JGI IMG/M metagenome (GOLD analysis project Ga0310691, IMG submission 203887) | Sheep rumen microbial communities from Palmerston North, Manawatu-Wanganui, New Zealand - 1766 DNA GHGlow gp2 (v2) (version 2) | ecosystem: Host-associated > Mammals > Digestive system >... | reverse complement strand
GTCAACAGCCAAGAAAGAAGGTACTTATGTAGGTGAATGGCGTCTTATGGGTTCAGTTGTTCCTTTAACGATTGATGTAACTGCCGAACCTTATTCTTCCAAGAACCTCTACTATATCTCCAAGAACAAATTCTGGCATGCCAAGACTACAGTAACCGTCAATCCTTTCCGTGCCTACATTGAAGGTGCAGCCATTCCGACGACATCTAATGCTATTCAGTTAAGAATCATTAATGGTGACATTACCAGAATAGAAAACGTTGAAAACACCATATTCCTGGAGAATGCATCAAGCTATTATACTCTGGATGGCCGTAGGCTTCACGGCAAACCGACTGAAAAAGGAATTTACATCTTTAACGGCAGAAAGGAGGTAATACGATGAAACGTAAAGCATACGTTGTCCCCTTGTCAGAGGTTATTGAGATGGACATGTCAACATGTCTTTGTGTATCGGGGCCCTATACACCACCACCTCCTCCTATTACTGGACCCACATATGGAGGCGATGATGACGGAGACGAAAATGAGGAGGATGGTGAAGGTGACGGGATTGCAGAATAACCTTTATAAATCATTACTGATATAACAAAGCATATTTCTGAAATCCCTACATGAAAGATACTAACAAAAAAGGCTCTCTGCTTTTGCAGGGGGCCTTTATTCGTGTTACATCAGACGTTCATCACTCTTGTCCTCTGTTTTTTCATGTCGTTTGATCACTTGTAAGTTGTTGGCAGATGTCTTCCGCCATAGCGTTGAGGGCTATGCAATCTGCACGGCTAATTTGTCGTTTCGTTCCGTCATACGGCCAAGGACTCAGGATGAGCAACCGCCCTTCAGCACACGCGTCGAAAAGGTAGTCTGCAGGTTTGAAATAGTCCCGGAAACCATTATCAGCAAGCAATACAAACGGTTTCTGCTCCTTCAACAATACCTGCATAACCATTTTTTCTTGTTTAGATATGAAGGGTGAAATCATAACGACCCCTTTACGTGCCAACAAGACACGGCCGTTCATGTAATCGCGCAGGGCTTGATTGTCTCCATGCTCCGCCGCCTTGACCATCAGGCTCCGCACATGTACGACATCGAAGTGCTTTTCCATTAGCAATGCCACGTTACCTACGCCGTCATATTTCCGGCCGCCAATCTCAATATCTTTCTGCACCCGGAAATAACCGGGCTTCAGGCGCTTGGTAGCTAACCGTTGCGGGTTCATCTGAACATAACGAATCATCGTTTGCAATTGTCCGCGACGTGACAGGGGGCGAATGAATGGACGCTCCGTAAAGACTGGGAAAGGATAACTCATGTTCCCTTCGTTGGTTGTGGCCGAATTCAATTCGGTAGTAATAGACGAAGTCACAGGTATAGACGAAGTCACAGGTATAGACGAAGTCACAGGTATAGACGAAGTCACAGTTATAGACGAAGAAAAAGCCCTTCCGTGTTTCTTCACCCCTTGCCAATAGCCACGGATAACGCAGCGAATACTGGTTTCCATCACCTGAGTCACATGAATAACAGCATGCAGATGGTCGGGCATCAGACAGAACTGCAGAATGCGGACGGCAGGATAATGCCTGCACATCACATACAGTTCATCAACAACGGCATTTCCCAAGGCCGTCCGTACTATTCGGGCCTGCGAGGGATCGTTCTCCGGCATCACTAATGTACCGAGTAACGGCTCACGCGACGGTACCGTCAATGTTATATGATAAACCCCGACGCCTCTCCATGCCGTTCCCGGCTCCTGCCATTGCCATTGCTGCTGTTCTGCCATATCAACCATTTATCATGCTTTACTCAATGTCATCTTGCTCCATGCTACTTGGCTGCAAATGTATCATTTTTCTGTCAGCGGGCAAAGTATATGGAAGGATTTTCGACCAAAAGCGAGAAAAATAGAGGTCATTTTGCAGAAATTGAACCAAACAAGAATTAAAATGGAAAGAAAATCGTAACTTTGTCGCCATGAACGTTGAAGAAATACAAGGAAAGCGTATTGCCGTTCTGCTATCGGGCGGTGTAGATAGTGCCGTCGTGGTTCACCAGTTAGCTGAACTGGGACTGAAGCCCGACTGCTTTTACATTAAGATAGGCCCCGAGGAGCAGGAGGAATGGGACTGCTCGAGCGAGGAAGACATGGAGATGGCTACTGCCGTGGCCAGGAAATATGGTTGTCTGCTGGAGGTGGTTGATTGCCACAGGGAGTACTGGGACCAGGTGACTCGCTACACGATGGAGAAAGTACGCCAAGGGTTTACACCCAATCCTGACGTGATGTGCAACCGACTCATTAAGTTTGGGGCCTTCCACGAGAAACGCGGCAAGGACTACGACCTCATTGCCACAGGCCACTATGCACAGACCGAGGAAGAAGAAATCTCTGTGACGGTTGACGGTAAATGGTCAAGCAGTAAAATAAAATGGCTCTGCACCAGCCCCGACCCTGTGAAGGACCAGACGGACTTTCTGGCACAGATATACGACTGGCAGCTGCGAAAGGCGCTGTTCCCCATAGGCCACATGATGAAGGAAGAGGTGCGCCAGATTGCCGAGCGTGAGCACCTGGTGAATGCCAGGCGCAAGGACTCGCAGGGCATCTGCTTCTTAGGCAAGATCAACTATAACGACTACCTGCGCCGCTACTTAGGCGAACAGCCGGGGGCGGTGGTAGAACTGGAAACTGGCAGGCAGATAGGCCGGCACAAGGGTTTGTGGTTCCACACCATCGGCCAGCGTCACGGACTGGGCTTCGGCGGCGGTCCGTGGTTTGTGGTGAAGAAGGACATGGCCGGGAACATTCTGTACGTCAGCCACGGCTACGACCCTGAGACGGCCTACAAGCAGGAGTTCTCTGTACACGACATGCACTGGCTGACGAAGGACATGGCGGAAGGCAAGGACAGCATGGAAATTACCTTCAAGATACGCCATACGCCAGAGTTTCACAAGGGAATCATGACAAAAGGAAGTGAGGGCGGCATGCCTGAAGGTCAAGGTCAGAGGTTTCTGGTCAAGAGCCTCGACGGTGCCATTCATGGTGTGGCTCCCGGGCAGTTCTGCGTCATTTACGACAAAGACCACCACCGCTGTTTCGGTTCGGCCGAAATAACGCTATAAAATACAACAAACCTATATGCATATCGAGACGCTACTGAGCCTAATTAACCATATACCCCTATTCGCTATTTCTACAGGCATGTGGATGGGCATTGCCGTCAGCATTGTCATTGTCTGGATTTTGTTTTTCTATGACAGGCTTTACCGTCAGATGGAGGAGAAGGAGTCGAAAGCCATTCTCCACGAGAACAGCCGCCTGGCCATGATTCTGAAGACCGACAACACCCGGGTATGGACCTACAGCGTGACAACCCGCAAATACCAGCGTCTGAACAGCGAAGGCATGCCCGAAATGGAATACACGCCCATCGATTTCTCACGTTTCTTCAACCATGACGACTTTGAGGAAATGCGCAACGAGATATTCTCTGTCAGGGACGGGAAAAAGGAGTTTATCACCATTCACATGCGGGGGCCGCAGACGACGGCCGGCACAGAGCAACGCCACTACGAGATAAAAATCACCGTCTGCAAGCGCGATGCTGACGGCAAGCCGCAACTCCTGTTGGGCGTACAGCGGGACACGACCCGCGAACGGCAGCAGCGCGACCACGAACGGGACGAGCTGCTGACCTACCAAAACGTCTTCAACACCCCGATACTCGACATGGTGTTCTACGACGAGAACGGCATACTGACCGACATTAACGACATGGCATGCAGGGATTTCGGCATTGCCAACAAACACACCATCATTGACTCGCACGCACATCTGCGACAGCTGACCTATTTGGACGACATAGACATCAAGACGCTGGAAAAGACGCAATGCACCTCGATTATTGACGTCAAAGAGATGGAACGCGAAGGGCGCCGCGGTGCCGGAGTGGAGTTTGAAGGCACTATCTATTACGAAATGATGCTCTACCCCATTCGCGACGAGCAGGGAGAACTGCTGGGCTTCTTCCTGCAGGGACGTAACATTACCGACATGGTGGAGTCGTTCCAGACACAGCGGAAGACCATGCACGAACTGCTCATGGCCACCAACTCCATCAAGGCATACATTGAAAACATCAACATGGCCCTGCAGACATCAGAATGCCGCATCATGAACTATCTGCCTGACAGTCATACGCTACAGATAACCAGCGACTTGAACATGCCGCAATACGAGCTATCGCAAATACGGGCGCTCGACTTCATTCACCCCGAGAACCGCCTGACCGCCCGCAGACTGCTACACCAGATGGACCACCGCAGCCTCAGGAACATTCACGAACGACTGGAAACCATTTTCCCCTCTGGCGAAGGGTCTAACATCTGGCTCACGCTCAACGGCATACCCATGTATGACAAGGACGGAAACATTACCCACTACTTCGGCATGAGCCGTAACGACACGAAACTCATTACGACACAACTGCACCTGAAGGCCGAAACGCAAAAGGCACAGGAGGCCGAAGCATTGAAAAACATGTTCCTGCAGAACATGAGCTACGAGATTCGCACACCACTGTCAACCGTCATCGGTTTTGCCGAGCTGTTTGACCATGAGCACAACCCTGCCGACGAGCCCATCTTCGTAGAGGAAATCAAGAAGAGTTCCGACTCCCTGCTGACACTTGTCAACGACATTCTCTACCTCTCAAGAATTGACGCCCACATGGTAGAGGTCAACAAACAGCCGAATGATTTTGCAGTCTCGTTTGACGCCCATTGCCACATGGGATGGAGCAGCAACAGCAACCCACGCATCAAGACCATCATTGAGAATCCCTACGAACACCTGTTGCTGAACATTGACGAGCAACTGCTCGGACAAGTCATTGAGCAACTTATACAGAACTCCGTCTTCTATACTCACGAGGGCATCATCCGTGCCAAATACGAATACCGCTCGCAGGCACTCAACATAACCATCGAAGATACCGGCAGAGGCATTAGCAAGGACATCATGCCCCACCTCTTCGACCGTTTTACTGACAAGCAGAGCAGGCACTTGGGCAGCGGACTGACGCTACCCATCATCAAAGGACTGATAGAACTCATGGGGGGCACCATTGAAGTGACCTCAGAAGTTGGTACCGGCACCACCATCTGGGTTACGATTCCCTGTGAACTCTACAGCCGGGAAATGAAGACGTTGAAAGTTGAAGACTGAAAATTATTGACGCATGCATATACTACTCTATTCCAGCATAACCATTTTCGGCATGGTAACCATGATGGCCTTCGCGCTCATCCTGGTGAGCGCTGCCGTTTACCAACTGGTGAAAAGACGAGTCAGGAGAGCAACGGCGGGTGCCATAGAGGCCAACGCCATACTGCAACAGGCCCTCAGCATGAGCGACCACCTCATTGTGGAGCTCAACCTGACGAGCAACCTGTTCCGGAATGTTCACGGCAACCAACTGCCTGCCGACGGCGTACCCCTCGCTGACATACGCCAGCTGGTACACCCTGAAGCACTGGAAATCTTCGATAACTTCATAGAGCAAATGCGGTCAGGCGACAAACGCGAAGCTACCCTGAGCTACCTGTTCAACGTCAACTATGGCGAGGGTGACCCCGTATGGCACCAGGTGCGCAACAACGCCATTCTGGAGTACAACCAGCAGGGACAGCCTGCCACCATTACCTTCACCATGACCGACCTGACCGACGAGGCTCGGCACAACCAGAAAGGCGATGAGATGTCGCAACGATACCAAGACCTCTTCGAAGACTCCATCATCGGCATTTCCTTCTACAACGCTGACGGCTACCTCATTGACTGCAACAAAAAGATGCGTGAGATATGCAACTTTGAAAGCCGCTACGACAGCTTCTATTACGACAGCTGCATCTTCGACCTGGCCTCCTACCCCAACTTAAGCAGAGAGCGCGTGGAGGAATTCTGGTGTTGCATGAAACTCGACTCACCGAAGCGCGACGTCAACAAATACGTAGAATTGCACGTACACCCCATCAACGACAGCAAGGGAAGACTGCAGTACATCGCCATGGTGGCACGCGACATTACCGAAGAGCGTAACCTCTACATGCAAAGCAAGCTGAACGACGAGCAAATCAGGAAAGCCAGTCAGGAAATACGCCGCTACGAGGAACAGCTGCGCTACCTGCTCGAAAACAGTAAGATGCTGGTATGGCGCTCAACGTTCGACAGTCACGAAATAGAATTCCTGCAAGACTTGCAGCACCCCGTGGTCAGAATGCCTTTCGAGGATTTCCTCGATACGCTGCAGACCGACGAACAGGAAGCAGGCATGCTGCGGCTGACACGTACCGTCGCGGAGCGCCCTGCCAACATGAACACCATTACGCGGCCGTTCAAGAATCTGCTCGTCAACGACGACAAGGTCTATTGGTACACCATGAACAGCATTCCCAACTACAACGAGCAGGGAGTACAGACAGGCTACTTCGGACTGATACGCGATATTACCGAACTGATTGAGGAACAGGAAATGCTCAAGCAGGAGACGGAACGCGCCAATGACTCGGACCGTATGAAGAGTTTGTTCCTGGCCAACATGACACACGAAATACGCACGCCGCTGAATGCTATCGTCGGCTTCAGCGACTTGCTGCAGACCATTGAAGCTCCCGAGGAGAAGAAGGAAATGATGCGCATCATCCGAAACAACTGCGACATGCTGCTGCGACTCATCAATGACTTCCTGGCCTTCTCGACCATCGAGACCAACGGTGTCAACCTCACCCCTGCCGCCGTCAACTTCGCCGACGCGTTTGACGACCTGTGCGTGTCGCTGGCACAGCGCACCGCCGACACTGCCGTTGCCTTTATCAAAGACAATCCCTACACCCTGCTGAACACCACGCTCGACATGGAACGCATCGGGCAGGTAATTACCAACTTCGTCACCAATGCCGTTAAATACACCACGCAGGGGCATATCAAGGTAGGCTACCGGGCGGAACAGCGTGACGGCCATGACGGCCTCTACATCTACTGCGAAGACACAGGAGCAGGCATTCCCAAGGCCGAGCAGGAGCGCATCTTCGACCGCTTTGTGAAACTCAACGATTACGTGCAGGGCACAGGACTGGGGCTGAGCATCAGCAAGGCCATTGTCAAATGCTGTCAGGGACAGATAGGCGTAACGTCAGAAGTAGGCCAAGGCTCCACCTTCTGGTTCTGGATTCCCTGCGAATGGTAGCCCCCCCTTCGTCCTCCGAGGGGGGGGCATGAATGATGCATTACATGATGCATTTTTCCACCCAATAGACACAGATGCCGGCCAGATAGCCGACAAAGGCTATCCACGTAATGCGCTTCAGGTACCAGCCGAAGGTAATCTTCTCCAAGCCCATGACGACCACACCGGCGGCAGAGCCGATAATCAGCATCGAGCCACCCACACCGGCACAGTAGGCCAACAGCTGCCAGAAAATGCCGTCAACAGCCATTGCACTGGTCGGGTCAGTTGCTACCGGATACATGCCCATGCAACCGGCAACGAGAGGCACGTTATCGACAATCGACGAAAGCACACCAATAATGCCGTTTATCAGGTAGTAATTACCCTGGAACGTTTCGTTCAGTCCCTCACCGAGAGCGGTCAGCACGCCCACCTCCTGCAGCACGGCCACAGCCATCAGAATACCCAGGAAGAACATGATGGTAGAGAGGTCAATCTTTGTCATGATGTCGCTGACGCGCTTGGCCATGGTGTCGTCTTCTGAAGTGTTGTAATGGAAGATTTCCGTCACCGTCCACAGCACGCCTAATACCAACAGGATGCCCATGAAGGGCGGCAGATGGGTCAGCGTCTTAAAGACCGGAACGAAGCACAGGCCGCCCACGCCGAGCCAGAAAATCATGTTACGCTGGGTCTTGGTGAACTGGCTGACTACTGTCGCCGTCAGGTTTTGCTCCTCATCGAAGTTTCCCTTCAGCGAGAAACTGAGGATGGCGGCGGGAATGACCATTGACACTAACGAAGGAATGAAGATTTCCGTCAGCACACCCTGCGTCGTTATGACACCCTTAATCCAGAGCATGATGGTGGTAACGTCGCCGATGGGCGAGAAAGCACCGCCGGAATTGGCTGCAATAATAATCAGGGCAGCATAAAGCAGACGTTCCTCACGCGACTGCACCAGCTTGCGCAGCACCATGATCATGACGATGCTGGTGGTCAGGTTGTCAAGTATGGCCGACAGGAAGAACGTCATGAAGGCCATGCGCCATAGCAGTTTGCGCTTGGAACTGGTCTTCAGCGCGTCACGCACGAAGTTGAAGCCACCGTTACTGTCAACAATTTCGACAATCGTCATGGCTCCCATCAGGAAGAACAGCGTGCCAGCCGCGTCGCCCAGGTGGTGCTCAATAACCTCGGCAATATGGTGCAGCACGTCGCCCTCAGCCACTTCCGGATAATAAGCTGCCGGACCCACCATCAGCAGTGTCCAGCAGCCGACACACATCAACAGGGCGACGGCGGCCTTGTTCACTCGCGTGAGGCTCTCCAAGGCTATGCACAGATAGCCCGTGACGAAGAGCGTCACAATGCAAAAAGTTAAAGTTGTCATTTTTTCTCTGCTTGTTTTAGTAAATTTGCCGCAAAGGTACAAAATAATTCATAATACGTAATTCATAAATACTCACAATTAGTATTTTTTATAGGTGTTCGTGACCTTTAGTTCATAATTATTTTTTAACTTTGCAGTCTATGAACGAAAACTCAAAACAAGAAATCTGGAGCGAGAACGTCATTCTGGCAGATGCCGACTATGTTGACCGCGTGGCGTTCGACCTCATCGTAAACTTCGAGCGGATGATAGAGCGCCGTATCCACAAGGGCAACATGGCGATATGGGCCGACTGCGTGGCACTGGACGGCGGACTCCGTCCTGGCGACAACCAGATACAGGTGGTGCTCATTCACTCTAAAGGGAAGAAACAGATGGACAATCTTGGCCCTTCCGACTTTGCTGCCGACCTGTCGGGCAAGGCCTTCAAGGACAAGCTCGGAGAGTTCATCTTCGATTCCTATGCGACAGAAGAGGACATCGTCAGCCATGGTGACTTCTTCATAGATGCCCTACAGGTAATAACAGCCCGGAAGGAGGTCAAGCGGATAATGGTGATTCCGAATGCAGAGGATGACTATATATATAATAAGGTACGCGAGACGCTCAACCGTGTGGACGACGACAGCAAGCGCATGACCGTCTTCACCATGCAACCCATGCCGGGAGGTCGTTTTCAACAAGAGATACTGGGCTATTCACTCATGGCGGCGTTGCGCATTCATCCAGCTGAAATTGAGAAATCAACAAATAAATTGTAATTCGTAAATCGTTAAATTGTAAATATCAAAGATGAGCAGAGTATTAATGATTGGCGCTGGTGGCGTAGCCACCGTTGCAGCCCACAAGATTGCACAGAATCCCGACGTATTCGACGAGTTTATCATTGCCAGCCGCCGCAAAGAGAAGTGCGACAAGATTGTTGAGGCCATAAAGGAGAAAGGCTTATTATCACCCAATGCCCAACACCCAACACCCATCACCATCAAGACCGCACAGGTGGATGCTGACGACGTGGAGCAGCTCAAGGCACTCTTCAACGAGTACAAGCCGGAGCTGGTCGTCAACCTGGCACTGCCCTATCAGGACCTGACCATCATGGAGGCCTGTCTGGCCTGCGGTTGTTCGTATTTAGACACCGCCAACTACGAGCCGAAGGACGAGGCACACTTCGAGTACTCTTGGCAGTGGGCCTACAAGGAGCGCTTCGAACAGGCCGGTCTGACTGCCATTCTCGGCTGTGGCTTCGACCCGGGCGTCAGCGGCATCTATACGGCCTATGCTGCCAAGCACCACTTCGACGAGATGACGCAGTTAGACATTGTTGACTGTAATGCAGGCAACCACCACAAGGCATTCGCCACGAACTTCAACCCCGAAATCAACATTCGCGAGATAACCCAGAAGGGACTCTACTACGAGGACGGCGAGTGGAAAGAGACGGAGCCCCTCTCTGTACACAAGCCCCTCACCTACCCCAACATCGGCCCGCGTGAGAGCTACCTGATGCACCACGAGGAGCTGGAGTCGCTCGTCAAGAACTACCCCACCATCCGTCTGGCCCGCTTCTGGATGACCTTCGGACAGCAGTACCTGAACTACCTCGACGTCATTCAGAACATCGGCATGAGCCGCATTGATGAGATAGAGTATGAGGCTCCTTTGGCTGACGGCACCGGTACTGCCAAGGTAAAGATAGTGCCGCTGCAGTTCCTGAAGGCTGTGTTGCCCAACCCGCAGGACCTCGGCGAGAACTACGAAGGCGAGACATCCATTGGCTGCCGCATCAAGGGCACGAAGGACGGTCGCACGCGTACCTATTATATATATAACAACTGTTCGCACCAGGCCGCTTACGAGGAGACTGGCATGCAGGGCGTTTCTTACACCACGGGCGTACCAGCCATGATAGGTGCCATGATGTTCTGCAAGGGCATTTGGAGGAAGCCCGGCGTATGGAATGTGGAGGAGTTCGACCCC
>Ga0310691_10008387_pt1 | contig 10616 bp, 9 predicted proteins | sample 176DNAGHGlowgp2_FD_203887 | JGI IMG/M metagenome (GOLD analysis project Ga0310691, IMG submission 203887) | Sheep rumen microbial communities from Palmerston North, Manawatu-Wanganui, New Zealand - 1766 DNA GHGlow gp2 (v2) (version 2) | ecosystem: Host-associated > Mammals > Digestive system >... | reverse complement strand
GTGTTTTCGAGTGAATACTCTCTCTTGTTCATCGTGTCAATTGCTCCTTCATCAACTTACCATCTGTAATGTGCAAAAGCTCTGTTTGCTTCTGCCATCTTGTGCATCTCTTCTTTCTTCTTGAATGCACCGCCTGTGCTGTTCGAAGCATCGATCAGCTCATTGGCCAGGCGTTCGCACATTGTACGCTCGGATCTCTCACGGGCATATCTTACGAGCCAACGCAGACCAAGGGTCTGACGACGGGCCGGACGAACTTCCATCGGAACCTGGTAGTTTGCACCACCAACACGTCTGGCCTTAACTTCCAACATAGGCATAACGTTCTCAAGAGCCGCGTTAAATACTTCGATCGGCTCCTTGCCTGTGCGCTCTTTGATCAGGTCAAATGCGTCATAGCAAATTCTCTGTGCTACACCCTTCTTACCGTCAAGCATGATGTTGTTGATCAGCTTACTGACCTTTACATCATTGTAAAGCGGATCCGGGAGCACTTCTCTAACTGGGACATTGCCTTTTCTTGGCACTAGTCTTCCCTCCTTTTCATGATATTCAGCTTCATACTGAAACCATAGGTACTCACGTAAAAATCTTGTTCTTTTTGGACCGTGTCAGCGCCAGTAGCATGTCCCTATATAAGACAGTGTACTGACAACTTAATCTGTCCAACCGCAGGAAATGAAGAATTACTTCTTTACCTTAGCGGCCTTCGGCTTCTTCGCACCATACTTGGAGCGGCCCTGCTGACGATTGGCAACACCGGCTGTATCCAGAGTACCGCGAACGATGTGATAACGGACACCAGGAAGGTCCTTAACACGTCCGCCACGGATCAGTACAACGGAGTGCTCCTGCAGATTGTGTCCGATTCCCGGAATATATGCAGTTACTTCGTAGCCATTGGTAAGACGTACTCTTGCAACCTTTCTAAGAGCAGAGTTCGGCTTCTTAGGGGTTACGGTCTTAACAACAGTGCACACACCACGCTTTTGCGGGGAAGAAACGTCTGTTTCCTGCTTGCGCAAGGTATTCAGTCCAGACTGAAGAGCTTTAGAGGAAGACTTGTAGATCTTCGAAGTTCTGCCGGACTTTACCAGTTGGTTGAACGTAGGCATCAATACATCTCCTTTCATAATAATAGTCTCGGTAAAACGGCGCACGAAAAGAAAGCCCCGTTTCATCGGGCAATTAAGTATAGCACCACATTTTTATCTTGTAAACAAAGAATTTTAAAATCCCCCGCAATTTGAGGGGATCACGCGGACAGACGCCATTTTCAGGCGTTCTCCCGATGAGAAGGGCTGCTTCGGAAAATCCGGAGCAGCCCCCTTAATCTTAACTGTTTTCTCGTACCGATCTGTATCAGTCGCCGTAACCGAGCTCGGAGAGCGCCTTATCCAGTGCTTTGCGAGAAGCCTTATCTCCAGCGGAATAAGCGATGATGACCATCTTCTGGGCTACTATACCGACTACATAGTACTCGCCTTCGCCGAGAGCGGAATCTTCATTAAACTCGCCCTCACCTGTGAACTTCCAAGAGCCCTTAGAGGTCGTGCCGTCGAGCTTGCCCTTATCTTTCTCTTTCTTCAGATCGTCATAGGAAGCATCGAAGCAGCCCTTCGCATCCTTGTTTGTCTTGAAGAGATAGTACGTAATGAGAACGAATTCTTCCGAATCTTCCTCTTCGCCTAGATAATAAGCGACATAGCTCTCTTCTGCGTCCTCGTCGTCATCTTCTTCGACGATAAACCCGACTTTCTCCATCTTCTTCTCGAAATCATCCGGGTCGACCTGCTTCTTTCCTGCGCCGCAAGCAGCGAGAGAAAGAGCCATGGCGCCGATCAGGACCAGCGAAACGAGTTTGCTTAAAGTCTTCTTCATACCTTACTCCTTATTTCCTTACTATCAGTAACCAAGGGCCTTCACAAGAGCCTTGACATCCTTCACAGCGGTCTTACCGTTATCGTCTGCGCCTACCATGACGATAACATCACCATTCAGGAAAATATAGCCATATACTTCGCCCTTGTTATTCTTGGACGTGTACTCACCATCGATCTTGATCGTAGGCGTGGACCACGGGAAGAAAGTACCACTCTTCTTGATCGTACCTTCGAAATCATCGTCGTCCTTCAGTTCCTTAAGATCATCATAATAATCATCGAAGTAGTCTTCTGCCGATCCCTTGTCCTTGAAGATGATCATGGATGCATGGATGCCGTCTTCAGAGAAACTATATCTCTTCTTCTGGTGCTTGTCGTCGCCATCCGACTCGTAGATTCTGTCGGTGTCATAGTCTTCCGACTTGATCGCTTCCTTAAAACCCTTCTTGTCTGTTACTTTCTTCTTGCCACAGCCGGTGAGACCGACGATCATCGTCAGAGCCAGAACTGTTGCCAGGATCTTCTTTGTTACTTTCATATCAATCTCCTCCATTTCTTGTCAAAACTTGTATTCAGTATGCTGGGATTTTTGATTTTTGTCAACCGCACCCGCACGCGGGCTTCATTCGGAAAATACCACAAAAAAGCGGTTTTCCGTATTCTATTTCGTCCATGCCTGTCAGACGATCAGAAAGATTATGAGCATGACAACCATACCAAGGGCCAGAAGCACGTCCGCGACGGTCAGCATAGTCTTCGCCTGACGTGCCACATCTTCGGGAGAACCTGTCGCCGTCCCCTTCTTCAGAGCCGATAATCTCAAGTATGCCATAACGGAGAATATCAGTGAGAAGAACGTCCCGCCACAGCAGCAAAGAAGGCCCATAAGACCCAGTACCAGCGTAATGATTGCGTGGGTATAAAGACCGTTGTACGGCTGGAATTGAGGATTCGCCGGAGCCTGTCCCTGCGGCGGTGCCGTGTATACCGGTGCAGGATTGCTATTGGCCGGAATTGTGCCGGCAGAATCAGAACCGGTCGGTGCCGCGCACGAATTCTCCTTAGGCACGGCCGTGTTGGCACTCGCATTCGGCGCTCCGTTCCACCATCCCGGACCGGGCTGAGTCGGTTCCACCAGTGTCCCGCTCGTCACAAGGCCGCCTTTACTCTTCCCATATACCGTCTCACCACTGGCCGCAGCCGAGTATATGATCTTTCTCGGCGCATCAGGATCCTGTTTCTCCTCAGGCTTATGTTCTTTCTTCGAGCCCTTGTTTTTCGTGCCGAAAGCCGCGACCGGCGTTTCTACCACATGTTCCTGCGGCTTCTTCTCTGCCGGTTTCTCCTGGGTCGCCTGCTCGGCGCCTTGCATCGGGGCAGGCTGCTCTGTTTCTTGAACCGGGGAAGTCTGTTCCTGAATCTGCGGCGCTGACTCCTGCGAAACTCCTGCCGGAGAGATCGTCGGATCTGGAAATGCCTGTACTGTCGGGTCAGGGAAAGCCTGTACCGTCGGGTCGGGAAAAGCCTGTGCCGTCGGATCCGGGAACGCGCCGAATCCTCCGGTGGTATCACTCATGCCATCGGTAAAATCCACTCTGTCCGTCGACAGTGGTGATCCGCATGCCTCACAGTACTCTCCATTCTCCTGCTCATGATTGCAAAAACGACAGATCTTCACGTTTCTTGCCCCCTTATATTCACTATAGAAATTGTATCACAACATACTCCATAGCCTCATCAACTATTTTCACAACTTTGTGGCGCGTAAAAGGGGCGTCTCAAACAAATCGCCTGAGACGCCCCTGTAGATTCATTTCTTTATAAAGTAATCAGCCGATCGTCAGACGGTGGTGAACTTTCTTACCCTTTCGGAGGAAGGCTTCCCCGTTACTGAAATCTTTCTCGGTCAGCATGTAGTAGACATCCTCGACAGCTACGTCGTTCAGGTAGATGCCCTTCTGCTGGATCATTCTTCTGGCCTCACCCTTAGAAGGTGTGAGCTTCGTCTCTACGAGCAGATCCAGAAGCGACAGTCCGTCACCGGACAGGCGGTCAGAAGCGATCGCGGTGGTCGCCATATCATCCGAGCGTCCGCCCTTCTCGAACAGATCCTCTGCCTGCTTCTTTACAGCAAGAGCCGTCTCTTCACCATGAACGATCTTGGTCACCTCGAAGGCCAGGCGCTTCTTCGCCTCGTTGATCGCAGCATCGGTGAGTTTAGCATATTCTTCGATCTCTTCGAGGGATACGAATGTCAGGAGTTTCAGGCACTTGATGACATCGGCATCCTCGACATTTCTCCAGTACTGGTAGAAATCGAACGGAGTTGTCTTATTCGGATCGAGCCATACGGCACCCTTTGCGGTCTTACCCATCTTCTTGCCTTCACTGTTGGTAAGAAGTGTGAATGTCAGGCCGAAAGCCTCACCCTGTTCCTTACGGCGGATCAGTTCCACGCCGCCAAGGATATTGGACCACTGGTCGTCACCGCCGAGCTCCAGCTGGCAGTTGTATTTCTGGTACAGGTACAGGAAGTCGTAACTCTGCAGCAGCATGTAGTTGAACTCGAGGAAGGAAAGACCTCTCTCCAGGCGCTGCTTGTAGCACTCGAAAGTGAGCATGCGGTTTACGGAGAAGTGCGGTCCCACATCTCTTAAGAACTCAATGTAGTTCAGCGGCAGGAGCCAGTCGCCGTTATTGACGATCAGTGCTTTACCATCGGAGAAGTCTACGACCTTGCCCATCTGCTTTTTGAAGCACTCGACATTATGGTCGATGGTCTCACGTGTCAGCATCTGACGCATATCGGATCTTCCCGTCGGGTCACCGATCATACCGGTACCGCCACCCATCAGGGCGATCGGACGGTGTCCTGCCTTCTGCATGTGGCTCATGACCATCATCTGGACGAAGTGGCCTACGTGCAGGCTGTCTGCAGTCGGGTCGAAGCCAATATAGAAGGTGACACCCGGCTTGCTAAGTAGATTGTAGATTTCTTCACGATGCGTCGTCTGGGCTACATAACCACGTGCCTCCAACACATCAAATACATTTTGGTACGTTTCTTCGGACATCATTATTTCCTCCTATATATAATATTTCCTGCTTGGGCAGGCTTGCTAATTCTACTTCTAAAGCAAATGGAAAGTCAACCTATTCTTCGTATACTGCTGTTTCTTTCCATCGTTTACAAAGAATTCACCAAAGTTTGGATATATCATATTGTCGCATTTTCTCTTCGCGCCTATTCTTTTCTCACAGGGATCAAGAAGCAGCAGGGAGGAATGATCTATGATGCGTAAGAAACATATTAAATCCGGCATTCTCGTGATCTGGTGCGGGGGCATGTTCCTGATTCTATGTATCGCTTTCTCCAGATCCTGCCGAAGGCAGACTCTGGAGAACCGCCGCGAAGATCAGGTACGAGACATGGTCGAGCAGATTGAACTTGGTGGCGGTGTAACCTTCGTCGTCGATGTGGACGCGCTGCCTGTCGCGGGCGAGGAAGAGGAATGGCCCGATGCGGATCCATATACGACCTCGCGCCTCGCTCCAGAAGGAATTTCTGAAGATCCATCCGAAAATCCATCTGAAGACCCGTCCGAAGATCCGGCCAACGGTTCTGCTTCCGATCCGCTCTCTTCCGAACAGGGTTCGGGAACCCCACAGATTGATTCGTCCGACTCTTCCGAAACCTCTGAAAATACGGAATATACCTTAACCGCCTACGGCACGATCTCCATTCCTTCCATCGAATGCGAGATCCCGCTTTGGGACGGCGCAGGTGTAGTTGAACTCCGGTATGGAGCCGGACGCATGCCGCTCTCCTGCGAAGCCGGAGAAAGCGGGAATCTTGTCATCTTCGGACATAGGATGCGCCGGGACGGTTCTCTCTTCAACCGGCTCGGCCAGGTCGTCATCGGAGATACCATAACGATCCTTCGTAACGGAAACTCCTATACCTACCAGGTCGATACGATCGAAACCATCGAGCCGTCCCGGCTCTCCTACTATATGCATCTTGAGGAAGACGGGGCGGCGTGCAGGATCACTTTGATCACCTGCACACCCATCGGCGTAGGCACCCACCGATTAGTCGTCATCGGCCACCTCGTCTCCTCTTGATACGCTCTCCCATCTCTACCAAACCCAGCGAGAGCAGGGCCAGCGCAGAGATACCACATACGGCGAAGGATGTATATCCGATCAGTCGGTCGACTTCGGAAGTTTTCACGGTGTCATAGATCCGGGTTACACCGAGAACACCTGTATTTCCGACTGTGACGGACATCACTTCACTATCATTTCTATACCCTTCCGGAGCCAGAACCTCGATGATCTCGTAGTTTCCGGCCGGAAGTCCCAGAATAGACACTGTTCCGAACAGTCTGGATTCCTTGTCACTATTCGTGAAGAGAACATTCACTGCCCCCTCACAGGATGGCTCGCAAGCCAGATATCCGTGGAGGTCCTCCCGCCATACGAAGTACAGATCCGCTCCGTTCTCTGTCCTTACTGTGACACCACACCCGCCGAGAAGCTCGCCATTTCCTGCCGATCTCTTCTCTGCGATCGTCTCTGTCGGCCTGTCCACCACCTCGAAATACTGGACCTTACCTTCTTTTCCACAGGAGAAACGGAAGGGTTCGTCATTTAATCGGAACTGCGTCCATTTTCCGACGCCGCTCTCCACCAGATAGTACTCGCCTTCTCCCAGGTAGAACGTGATCTCCCCTTTCTCATCCGTCTTCTCTTCAGAAAGGAGCACATCCGGTTTTCCCGCTGTTCCCTTCTTCCAGAGCTGGAAGGACACGCCGTCCATCGGGGTGCTCGTCCCGTCACCGCATGTTTTCAGCACGTGCACTTCCGAAAGCCGGAAGTTCAGTATTTCCATTACTTGGCAGGGATACTCGTCCATTACTTCCTGATGCTCGGTGATCTTGACCATCTGCTCTTCTGCCAGGGCATATTCTTTCTTCGTACGTGTCTCCTTAACGATGAGTTCCTCTCCATATGGAAGGAGGACCGAGATCTGCGCCTGTCCGTTCTTATCCGTTACGAGCTTCTCGAGAAGATGCCCGTCCTTCGTATAGACCTCAAACTCCACATTCTCAATAGGAAGAGATGTATCTGCCGCAATTTTGCTGATCGTAAGCTTTGAGCGTGAAGCCTCATTGACAATGGCTTCCGGAAGCCGGAAATGCACGGTTTCTTTTCCTGCATCATCGGAAACAAGGTCTGTTCCAAGCATATACTTCTCTTCACTTCGGACATATCCCGAAGGGGCGGAGAGTTCTTCCACATAGAAGGCACATCCGAAGGGATAGTCAACCGAAGTTTCACATCTTCCCTGTTCATCGGATGTCACCACTTCGATCAGTTCTCCTTCTTGCACCAGGACTTCGCCGGTGGAAGAAAGGACCGGCTGTGCGGCATAGATGCCCATCACGGCGCCCGCCAGAGGTGCATCGGATGCCAAAAATTCTCCTTTTTCCGCATCAAAGGCGTAGGTTCTACCCGTCTTGTCGAGGAGAAGCCGGGCTTTCTGTCTTTCGTCACAGACGCTCTCTGACACCCGGATCTCACGCACCGTCTGATCCTCACGGTTATCCGTAATGTCGAAGATCACCGGTTCATTTCCGATCAGATACCCGGCCGGACAAGAGGTCTCCACCATCTTATAGGAGGCCTTCCCGGTTACCGCAGAGAGTGAGAGCCCTTCTACTTCGATGCGGCCGCCTTCGTCTGTTGTATAGGTGCCCAGCAGCGCTCCGTCTTTAAGAGGCGTCTCTGCCTCCCCGTCTCCGTCCATATCGAACATCTTAAACGGGGCGAAAGCCGTTCCATCTTCACTTCGGATATAGGCACCCTCCGGATATAAAGAAGGATCCAGAAGTGAGATATCCCGATAAAAATCCAGCACATCGCCATTGCAGTAGAGTTCATAGACGGCGCCGGACAGTGGCTGCTCTGTATACACGAAGTCATAGCCCTGGCTGCCGTCCCACCCTGTATCCGTGCGGACCGTTGAAGTCAGCTGCTCCGCCGTCTTAAGAAGTTCCAGTCTGACCGTCACTTCTTCATCAGCGAAAGGTACCGCTTTCATGTCACCCTCCGGCCCGACACCGATAAAAGTCTCACCTTTCTTCGCTTCGATCCTGACCGGTTCCTCATTGAGGACGAAGCCGACAGGTGCTTTCTTTTCTATTATGTAATATGTGCCGACAGCAAGTCCCAGTTTCTGAAGATCTGCCGTCCCATCTGCTCCGGTTACGAAAGTGTCCTGTCCGTCCCAGTCAGAAAGAAGTGCCATATCTCCATCGTAGACCTGAAACTCCACGCCGGAAGCAGGAATGGTCTCACCTGTCCGTGCATCGACTTTACGGATCTGTATCTTCAGCTCATACTTCCGGTTCTCCAGTTTCAGGGTCTTCTCCGGAGAAGACGGATCCGAGGAATTCGTACCCTGTATACGCACCGTCGTATCGTCACATACGAACGTGTACTTCGTCGCTTCCGACTCGATCTGATGTACCCGGTACTCGCCATACGGCAAGACCTTCGACTTCGCGAAGCCCTTCTCATCGGTCGTCAGAAGATCGCGGCAGGAAGAAGGCGCCGCATCGTAAGAACTGTATTTCGTGCTCCACACCTGAAATGAGGCACCTGCCTCCGGCTCCAGATCTGCCCACGAAGTCCCGGCATATTCGTCATATCCGCTTACGATCTTCTTCTCGATCGCGAAGCTTCCGGAACGGATCTCGTCCGTCAGGGTAACTCTCACGGTACTTCCGGATACGGTAAAGGATGCAGGATTCGGAGACATCTCTTTCGTTCCTTCCGGCACGGAAGTCTGCCGGATCGTATATGTTCCGGGCGGGAGAATCAGCATCCGGCCCGAAGCCTTATCGATGATCTTCCCCTGTCCGTCAGAGACACATTCGAATGCCAGACCGTCCGTCCGGGCAGAATCGAAGCTGCCGTAATCGGAAGCGTATACTTGGAAACCGGCACCCTCCTCCGGAACAGTGATCGATTCGAATACCGCCTGTTTCGTGATCTCGACGTTCTCGGTCTGGATAAGCCAGTCCACACCGGACGTCCCGAATATCTTCGACGAACTTCGGTGCCAGCCGACATAGGTCTGCCTCGGAAGTCCGGACGCCGACAGGGCCGAATCGAAGAAATACCCGTACATGAGCTGGGATCGTTCGTTTCCTTCGTTACCGGAAGTCTCGACGGAGACATCGAATCCCCGGCCGTCTTCGAACGTTTTCATCTCGTTCCATGCACCGGCGATGGCGAAAGTACTTCCGGATGGATAGTCCTGCGACCGGCTGACTTCCTCTCCGAATTTCCCGTCGGATGTGAGCGTATATACCTTGCCTCCGGAGATATTTGTGAATCGGAAGGTTCCGCCTTCGTTCCCCTTCACGGTCTCTCTTACCCTGACGGTGAAAGTGGCGTAGAACTTCCGCGCCGAAACGCTCCAGTCCACTTCCGAACGGTTCACGATCTCGGCCTTGTAGTTCGGCGTATATGCGCCGGCTAAAGCAGGACGGCCGGCTTCGTCATACCAGGCCCACAGTCTCTTCGCTTCGTCCAGGATCTTCACGGCAGTCGGTCCGCTTCCCTCTCCGTCGACAAAAGAATCGATATCGATCCCTCTGAAGTACGAGCGGGCCTCGCTTCCGATCTGCTCCTCATACAGATACACCAGGTTCCAGATCAGGATCTGCCGGACATAGTAATGGATGTACGGATGATCGTTGATCGTATCCGGCACCTCGAACACGGAATCATCCATCTCGATGATGTACTGGATCTTCCCCAGAAGTGCCGCTGCCGCCGGGTCGCTCATAACCGTGGGCTCGATGCTGCCGGTCTCCGGCGTAGGCGCACCGGCCATCACGCAGTACACGGGACGGGTCTGCCCCGGTTCGACGGTCTCCGCGAACAGGTACTCCAGGATCTTACTTTGGGGTTCGCCGTTCATGGTGTGATACAGTTCGAAATACTCTTCATCGTGGTAAACTTTGTTCCCTGTTTCCGGAAGTGGTTCTTGAGCTCGCGCGACCCTCACGAACCATAGAAAAGGAAGGGCGGAAACCAGAAAAGTCACCAGCAGCAGAAAAGCCAGAAACTGCCTGGTACCATGGGCTTTCGTCTGTTTTACTCGTATCATTTTAGCACTCTCCTTTACGTCATATTTTTGGTGTGTACGTATATTACTTTCGGGAGAGATCTCAAACAATATGATATATCCGAATTCGGGCTACATAAGCCGACTTTTTTTCGACAAAAGCACTACGATTCGCGAGTCTTCGCGCTTTTGGCGACGGATTTGGAAAGCACAATACATCCTGTTTCGGATAAACAGAGTGGCTTATTTCTGTTTAATGGTTGACGTTCGAACAGATGTTCTGTATAATAGAGTCAAGTATTTCACATGGAGTCGGGTTATGTCAGAACTGAAGGACGTTTTAACTGCATATCGTAAGCTTCCGTTTGGAGACCGTGTCGTGTTCTATTCCACGGTATCGAACGATGTCGATGTGCGGGAAGAGACCGTCCAGGACTTCCTTATCGAGACAAGGATGGGAGAAAACCTCTCCTGCATATATTGCAAAGGCGACCATGTAGTCAGGAACGGGAAGAGAAAAGACGGCACCCAGCGCTTCCTGTGCCGGGATTGCGGGAAATCCTTCATCCCCGGTTCCAATACGATCACTT
>Ga0310691_10008385_pt1 | contig 10619 bp, 10 predicted proteins | sample 176DNAGHGlowgp2_FD_203887 | JGI IMG/M metagenome (GOLD analysis project Ga0310691, IMG submission 203887) | Sheep rumen microbial communities from Palmerston North, Manawatu-Wanganui, New Zealand - 1766 DNA GHGlow gp2 (v2) (version 2) | ecosystem: Host-associated > Mammals > Digestive system >... | reverse complement strand
ATTAAAGCAAAAGTCCAGCAATCTGGCACCGCCTTCATCATCAACCAACGTGATAAAACCATGATCGCGAGCCCAAGTATCGTTTGAGTTGATAGTTGATAGTTGACAATTGACAGTTGGGTTAACGGGATCAGGGGCAACAATGAACAGAGTCTCGCGTTTTGAGATTTCGCGAGCCATCTCTTCGTAAGTCTTGGTGATTTCGCTGAGCATATAAGCCCAGTCCGTTTTGGCATGAGGCCAAGTCAGCTGTACCATGGATTGACGCTCCCATTCAGCGGGTAGTCGCCACCTTCTAGTTCCGTTTTTCTTTTCTATGCTCATAATTTTGGCGCAAAGTTACAAAAAATTAGGTAATTACTGATTGTGTGAAGAGATTTTTTTGTATTTTTGCACAAACAAATTGCCATGTTAGAGGTTAAAGACGCTACAATTTCCGTTTCAGGGAGTATTCTTATACAGAATTTATCCTTGATTGCACCCGATGGAGAGATCACCTGCATCGCAGCCAATGATGCCACTGCACTTTCGGCATTCTTGCGTGTAGTGATGGGATTTCAATCGGCCGATGACGGTTTTGTAAGCATCGACGGTGAGCTACTTACGGTATCCTCTGCCCCAGCCTTCCGACGCATAATGTGCTACCTGCCCCAAAACATGAATCTACTCCGCAACCAACTATGTCCCCCCGAGGCAAGTATCAGCGAGGAAGATGACTATGGAGTATGGAATCAGCTACTGCCAACTGCTGCAAAGATAGACAAATCCGCAGAACTATCTGCAGAAGAGGTTTTCCGCCTGGCAAGCGAGACAATCGCAAAGGCATCCGACAAGTCGATAATCATTGCAGAAGAACCAACTGCACATCTGTCGACGGAACTGTCGCTACAACTCCTACAACAGTTTCGCGACCAGGCCACACAAGGCAAATGCGTACTGATATTGAGTAGCAATCAGCAACTCAGAGCATGCGCAAACAATGTAATCAATTTAAATCAGATTAATCTATGACATCATTAATACTACATACCATCCTGGCACTACTACTGCTGATACTGCCTTTCGGGGCATTATACATATTGGACCGTCCTTCAATCCGCCCATTGGCAATTGCATTGGCGAAAGGACTGGTACAACTGCTGATTTTCTCATTAATAGTATGGGGAGTATACAAGGTGGACAATACTTGGATAACAATAGTATGGTTCCTGGTAATGACATTTTGGGCAGGATGGATGACAGTAAACAAGTGCAAACTATCCGTAAAGGACTATCTGCTGCCAGCCAGCGCAGGACTATTTGTTGGAGTATTAGCCGTAGGACTATGGTTATTGGTGGTAGTATTACCCATTGACTCAATCACAGCCAGATGGTTTGTTCCTGTAATGGCCGTGCTTACTGGTCATTCGGCAGTAATGCTAGTACGAGGTTTAAGCACATTTGTATCATTGATTACTCATAATCGTGCACAATACGATTTCTTGATAGGAAACGGTGCCTCAAAATGGCAGGCCCTGATTCCGTTTATGCGCAGCAGTCTGCTAGCAGTCATCTCACCGACTATCGCCAACCTGTCTGCTTTGGCATTAGCCGCCCTACCTTTGCTGTTCTGCGGAATGCTGATAGGAGGACTATCACCTATCAACGCCTTCGCCGTGATGCTTTATTCGGTGTTGGGCTGTATAGCATCATCTGTATTATCACTTGGCGTTACATTAGTATTAGCAAAAACTGTAAATAATCTATAGGTATGAACAAACTATTTTTCGAGTTGATGCAGGTTTCTGTGGGTCAGTTGGACTGCGTGAGCAGGTTCCCTGAACCCGACGAGTGGCACAAGTTTCATGACCTGGCCAAGAGTCAGGCTGTAGTCGGCATCTGCTACCATGGCGTAACGAAACTGTTCGAATACGGACTTGTGGCTCCACAGGAACAATCACTCGATTGGATGTCGGAAGCAGAAGAAATCAAGGAGAGCAACCGCGGCGTAAGCAGACGACTGGTTAATCTACAGGAAGAGTTGGCTAAACACCACCTGCGTTCATCGGTAATGACGGGCCCTGGACTGACACGATTCTATAATCGCGAACTCCAATCCTTACGCTACACCAAGGCTATCGACGTATATGTGTTCGGATATAAGAACCAGATCGACCTGAATCAGTATGCCGATATGAATGTTCGTATCATTACCGAACTATCTGCAGGCAAGTCGATGCAACGCAATAACCGACTGGAAAAGTGGATACTACAGAACAACGATCTGATGTTCCGCAAGGCAGGTGAGTTAGTAGTACCATCTCACTCTATGACTATCGTCATCCAACTAGTTCACCTATATAATCTGTTCCTTGCCAAACGCCTGTTGATGCGCAATCTGATGGACCTGTTCTTTGTACTCCGCTTTGCCCAAGGCGACAGCAGAATATTCAATTTCGCACAGACATCAGTTGATGGAGCAATAAAAGACCTGGGATTGACACGTTTTGCACGCGGAATAATGTGGTTGCTAAAGGAGGTGCTGAATCTTGATACAAATTTCATGCCCTTTGAACCATTAGAGGAAGAAGGCCAGTTCCTGCTAAACAAGATTATGAACGAAAACGGCAGCTTTAAGAGTTGGTGGCATAATATCTGGCACTACACATGGCATAATCTAGCTTAATAGCGCTTATCGTATTTTACCCCGAACAGGTAATGCCCCAAGAAAGGACTAAGGCGAATGACATAACTCGCCACAAGACTTATTGCCAGTACGACAAACGAAACCACCATAATGTAGCCGAACTCGATAAGCCTACTATTATAGGCAGCCAACTGCCCTGCATAAACCATTAGGAACCGTGGCAGAAAGAAGAAATGCAGCAGATAGATATCCAACGTTCGGGTTCCTACATATTGTAAAGGCTTGGAAATATGCCACATCTTAAGCCACGAAGCAGACAATCGGAAGAACGTAAATACCATTATCATACCAGTGATTCCCCCGCCATAGAATCGGAATATCTCGAAAGGCAGATTATCATGATGAGAAGTAGAGGCAATCAACAAGAAGGTCACTGTTATTAGCCCTAAAACAATCGGTTTGCTAGTCCATCGGATAAATGCATCAAAGTTCCGTCTTATCCATGTTCCCAAATAGAAGAATATGAAATAACGCCAGGTGATAACACTCAAGAACCCAAGAAGATCCATAACCATCAACAAACTATCATCTGCTGTCGAACGTATGCTATTATAATAACGTGAATAAATAAAAGATGCCAAGGTTAGCGCAATAGCAAATACAGGAGTCCACCTCCTATTAGCCCTTACCATAACCATATAGAGGATAAAGAACTCAAACAATGCAAAGGTAAACCAATAGCCCCCCTTAACAGCGCCCAATTGATGAAAGAACTCTGGTGGCGGTGCCAAAAGCAATAGGAATATAAAGGTTGGCAACAACTGTACCATCGCCTTATGTTTAGCAACCTCCTTGAACGGACGCTGCGCTATCGGTTCAAACAGCCATCCACTAATCATAAAGAAACAAGGCAGACGAAATAGTATAAACACCGCATTACCCCCCATTCGAGAATCCCCCAAACAGAAATGGCAAACATGCGCAAACACCACGAGAATCATTGTAAATCCTCGCATCGCATCAATGTATTCTATCCTCTGCTTACCCATTTCGCCCGCAAAAGTACAGAAAAAAGTTGGAACATTTGTGCATTTCAGCAGAAAATACTACTTTTGCATCATGAAAGAGCGAATAAACTGGATAGATTGGACGAAAGCTTTCTGTATGACGGTAGTGGTATTCTGCCACCTGCCCCAGCAGGAGGATACCTTCTACTTACAATACCTGGCATCTGTCATTCTCTCTACATTCTTCTTTATATCTGGCTATTTAAAGAAAAAAGACCTAACCATCAAGGAGTCTGCCAAGAAATACGGCTATTCACTCCTTATACCTTATATAATATATAATGCCATCTACTACCCCTATTGGTTAGTAAAATTCTACATAGAGCACGGCAGCATCACGCTTACAGACGCCATCAAACCAATAACAGGCACAATACTGGGCCAGCTAAACAGCAGTTTCTCATGTGAGCTCAACGGTGTAACCTGGTTCTTAATCGCCCTATTCATAATGCATATCATAACAGAAATGCTTAACAAGCACAAGCATGTCAAATCCATAATGCTTATCCTATCCATCATCTCAATGATACTCTACGGAGCAAATAAATACTATCACTACGCCCCATACATTACATATCACGGACTGATCCGCTGCTTATGTTTCTTCTTCCTAGGCAACCTCTACCAACAATGGGGAAAGCTCAAACACCAGCAATTCCGAAAAGACATACTAATCGGCACATTTACCCTACTCGCCAGCCTCATCCTATTCTACTGGCACATCAACGAAAACAATTTCTTCCTTCACATCACACTATACTATGTAGTCAACCTAATATCCGTATATGCCTTCATATACTTAGCCAAGTCCCTAAACAACATCAAAACCCGCATCATCACCCTAATCTCCATCGGCACAATGCTAATCTTCGGACTACATAGAATGATGATTGGAGTAATTGACTTTATAATAGAAAAAATAGTAGGCATTTCAAACATCACTTACGATTGGCACGAATGCATCATAATAGGCATAACAATAGAATCCATTCTATTACCATTTGTTATCTACAGAGCCAAATGTCCTATTCTTTTCGGCAAAGCCTCTCAAAAAGTTCCTTCCACTTCGGCATAATCAAATCCGCCCGATAGCGCTGTGCCGATTTTACAGCAGCCTGACCCATACGAACTCGTAGTTCTCTATCCTCTATCAACTGACAAACCCTATCTGCGAACTCATTAACATCACGATTCTTAATCAAGAACCCATCCACACCATCTGTAATAATATCAGCTGGGCCATAAGAACAATCAAATGATACAACAGGCAATCCACAACTCATAGCCTCCGGAAGTACCAAGCCGAATGGTTCAAAAAGAGAAGTTAATAATAGCATGGAACTATTACAATATTTCTCCATGATATTATCAATCGGCTTATATACACAAACACCTGAAGCGTTAATCTCTCCATCTGAATAAATATCAAGAGTCCAATCTTGATGTCGCGAGTATACTATCGACCAGATTCTCAATAAACTGTCAAAATCCTTTTGTTTAGTATACCTGCCTACAAACACTATTCTTTTCTCCTTACATTCACTATAGTTCTCTGTTTGATTTATATGTACGACATTAGGTATCACACATACATTTCTATTATACTCTCGCCAATCTTTTGCATCTCCTGCAGTCAGTGCGACAACAACATCTGGCTTTTTTACCTGACGTTTGTATTCCAAAATATGAAGACGACGAAGCAAACCTGACTGTTCATAATAATCAGCCCTACATAGTGTATGGGATTCAACTATCAAAGGAGTTCCACCCCTTACTTCATTCAATACTCCTACAAAATCCAATTTAGCACAAATAATAACATCAGCATCGATCTGCTGCAATGCCTTTTTAATCTTATCTTTAAGTCGGGTGACTAATTGTCTATGTATGAGGAAGCGTTTAACACCACTATATGCATACTGTTGATGTAGCCCAACACCTAAATCAATATGATTAATCTGAGAATTCAACGAAAATGGAATTGTATGCTCTCCCTGATTAACAGTCATAAGAACAACATCATAACCATAGCATTCTGACAGATAATTCATCTTATCAGCCAGGACTCTTTCCATTCCGCCCCAAACAGCAAAGGCATCTGTTACATAAAGTAGCCTCATTCTCTTTTTACCAAATTATCCTCACTATCCTCATAGTGATCTTTTTTATAGAATATACGAGACAATCCCTTTCCCTGTATCTTAACATGATCCAAAAAGCTCTGCCACAAAGATTGTTCACCTATGGTTCCATAGCCAGTAATGGCTTTACAACGACTATCTCTGACGAACTTGATCTTTCCATATTTCTTTAATGAAAGTGCCATCGAGCCATCCTCTCCACGAATGATATCTACGCGATAGCCTTCTTTTTTTCCCAACTCGGCATTGTAGGCAAACACCAAACCTCTGACACTTAGCTCAGGCCGTTTAAAGTGCTGAATCCAGAGAAAAATATCACGGCACATCTCAAACAGCCTCAACCCCAATTTTGAATGATTAGCATCAGGGAAATAACCCCATGTAGAAGATACAGCCACAACACCTGGTTTTAACAACTGATTCAACATGAGTTCATAATACTGAGGCGGATATAGGGTATCGCTATCTACATCGAAATAATACTTTCCCTTTGAATGCAGCAAACCACAACGACGGGCATAGCCACAGGAATGCTGATACTCTGTATAATAAGGAATTCCCGATCTCTCATATATCTCGGCTGTACGATCCTTCGAGTCATTATCTACACCGATAATTTCCACAGGATATTTACACTTGATTTCACTGATAGCCCAAAGGCAAGCCTGAAGATGCGTTTCTTCATTATAACCAATAATAACAATACTTGCCAGGGGCTCATCACTTTGTAGCTTTGCCAAACGCTCACGTGTACCATCAATAATTTCTTGGGAAACTTCACTAAATGGTTTCCCATAGATTGTCATGTATTTATCATACCAAGCCATACTACAATTTATTATGATTTTGAATGCACAACTCTTCAAACAAGCACACCCATTGGGGCATAACCAAATTGGCAGAAAAACGTTTTGAAGACTCAATTGCGACCTTCCCCATTTTCATTCGCAAATCCTTTGATTCTATCAGTTGACATAAACGATCAGCAAATGTTTCTATATCACGGGAATGAATTAAAAAGCCATCGACACCATCAGTGATGATATCTGCCGGGCCTGAGGGACAGTCAAAAGCAACGACAGGCAAACCACAGCTCATGGCTTCTGGCATAACTAAACCAAATGGTTCATAAAGTGAAGTGAGCACAAAAATAGAACATTCCAAATAACGTTCAAAAATCTGATTGTCAGACTGATGAATATGGATATTAGCCCGAAGACGATTAGCCTCTCTCTCCAAAAGATCACGAAGAACTCCTTCTCCATATAGATGTAGGTGCCAGTCTGGGTGTTTTTTAAATACAATTTCCCAAATTTTGAACAAATCAGGAATTCCCTTTTGCGTCATATAGCGACCTGCAAAAATCACATTTTTGTTTTCATGAGTACAATACTTACCAGTTGGATTCAAATGTACAACATTCTTAATAACAGTCGTTTTAAGAAACTGTGACCAATCACTGGCATCATCGTGATTCAAAGCAATTAATATATCACAAAGACGAGATCTCTTCTTAACAACATGCATATCATAGATCATATGTAACCATCGTAAAGGATTCTTCTTATTTTCGGGGGCATTACATAATATAAAACGACGATCAATATGAGACTCAAGTACACGGGAGTATTTCACTGGACAGTTCGTTATTAATCTTAGTAGTTTAGCATGATAAGTCGTTGTCACAACAATATCTGGACGAAAAACAGACACAAACGCATTATAGCGAGTTTGCAACAATCTCTCTAATCTATACCAAACAAAAAAACGTTTCAATCGATTATAAGCATAACATGGGTAAAACAAGACATTCAAATCCACGCGCCTGACTTTTGGAGATAAAGGATAGGCCACGGGATGCTGGCTCTGCTCGTATGTTAGCATCACAATCTCATATCCTTCTTTTTCAGCCAGATAGTTCATTTTGTCAATCAAAACCCGCTCCGTACCGGTTCGATGCACAAACTGTGGATAGACATAGACTATTTTCATATAACTTGTTTCAATTTTCCTACCACCAAAATAAATCAAACAATTATCACCTTTTAAAGTGCAAAAATAAAAAAAAATATAAAAACAACAAAGAAATCCTCTAAATTATTTCATAATTACATATTTATTTTGTGTATTAACTCAAAAAAACAAGAAATGGACTTAAGCATTATTGTTCCAGTATATAATGTTGAAAAGTATATAAGACCGTGTATTGAAAGTATTTCATTCAAGGATTGGATGATAATTCTTTTGAAGTCAGCATTGCAATGACAGAAAACCAGATAGAAGTTTGACAGCCCTTCACATAATCCTTATCATTTGTGTTCCCCTCTACCCCAGTATACTAAACCTCAATACCATACTTCCATCCAAATCAGCAAAAAAACGCCTTAAAATTTGGAGATTTCACAGGAATATACTATATTTGCAGAATAAATAGGAAAAAGAATGAAGAAGAACCGAGACATACGAATAAGTTGTATTATACCCGTTTATAACGTGGAGGATAACATCCATCCATGCTTTAAGTCCATTATAGGAAGTTTTCTTCGATTTATCATATAAAGAAAATATTAAGGAACAATCTATTCTACCAATTTTACAATGAAAAAAAACAAGATTATTAACATCAGCATTATTATCCCTATATATAAGGTTGAGGCCTACATTGAACGATGCATAAAATCTGTAGCCACTCAGGAAGGCATCGGATCTGCATACAATTTGGAATGCATTCTGGTAGATGATTGTACACCCGACAAGAGTATGGAAATTGCAAAGGAAATCATTAAGCCATACAAGAACATCAATTTTATATGTCTCCAACATGAAATAAGCAAAGGATGTTCAGTCTCACGCAACACCGGATTAGAACATGCCTCTGGCGAATATATCATGTTTATAGATAGTGACGACTATATACTTCCTAACTGTCTAAAGTCATTTACTGATGAGATTATTCAAAACCCGACTATAGACATGGTTATTGGAAGCACTATTATCAACAAGAAAACTGATATAAAAAAAAGAGAATTGTTGGAAGGTAAAGAGTCTATCATTCATGGATTCCTTACAATGAAGTATCTCATCACCTCTTGGAACAAACTTATAAAAAAAGAAAACATCACTAAAAACAAACTATTATTCATAGAAAACATCTACCTTCAAGATCAGCCATGGCTTTACTATCTTGTATCCCATATTAACTCTGTACTATTACTTCCCCATACCACTTATTTTTATGAAGAAGCACCAGAAAGTACAAGCCACGGAGCGTTAAATCCTGAAAAGGCACAAAGATACGTGAACAGTTGGAAAACCGTTTTTGAGTATTATCTATCACATAGACCAAATTGTAAAGATTTCATGCACAACCTAGAGGTTGATTACTTGCTTTATCTACAACGTACACATCTGCGCGCATTATTTTTATTTCCATATGAAAAGAAAGACTACAACAAGATTTTAGTTTTTAGAGACAAGATAATGTCTCTTGCATTAAAAGACGGAAGGCTTCTCATTGCCAGTTTCCTTTTGCTTGAATATAAACCCTTCATATATTTATTTAGATTTAGATTTATTCGTTCTCATTTTTACTATATAGTAAAAACAGTAGGACACATAGCTCATCTATTTGATTTTGTCCACAGAAAAAACTAATTTTGTATCAATTAATTAAATCAATAATTCAGAATATGATACCCAAAATTATTCATTACTGCTGGTTAAGTGGAGACGAATTTCCTCCATTGTTTAAGAAATGTATTAACTCTTGGAAAAAACAACTTCCTGGATGGGAATTTCGTCTTTGGGATAAAACATGCCTTGAGGAGATAAATGAGCCATGGGTTCATGAAGCATATGAAGCTAAAGTATATTCTCATGCCTCTGACTATATCCGTCTGTATGCCGTATATAAATATGGTGGTTTTTACCTTGACTGCGACGTTGAAGTATTGAAAGATTTATCCCCCTTTGTTGAACTGGACTATGTTTTATCCAAAGAAAACTCCAACTCTGAATATATTGAGGCCGCAATATTCGGCGCTCACGCAGGAAATCCATATCTAAAAAAATGCATGGAGAAATATCACGACCGTCATTTTATAATGGAAGATGGTTCATACGACTATAAATTTTTAATTCCCGATATAATGATGCAGTGCATCTGTGAATATACGGTATTAGATAATATTGCAGATTTCAAGCCTAGCCAATCAACCATGCAGATATTTCCTCCAAGATTCTTTGGGCCCAAGAACTATAGTACCGGCAAATTTGACCAGCTGACAGATGACTCCTACACCATCCACCATTTTCGAGGAAGTTGGCGTCCACTCAAGATGCGAATGAATCGCTATATCTGGAGGCATCTGGGACATGGGCCAGCACGTATTATACAAAAATCATATAATTTATTCAAAAAAGTATATAATACCTTTCTGCATTAAAATTCACTACATAACATTATAATACTTCCCCAAGCTACTTTTCGCTTGGGGCAATAACATAGTCTTTGCATTGGGAAAGAAGTTTCTTTTACATATCTGCCAGTATATCAAGCGTACGACGGATGGCTTCACCAAAGGGGAAGAGTAGTTGGCAGCCTATGGACAGAAGAAAAGCATTATCAAGAACTGCATGCATGGCAACAGAATAACCTTTTTGCTCAACATCTGAAGGCAAATCGAAAACGACATCCTTACCTGCCCAACGGGCACAAGCTCCTGCAAAATCCTTCAACTTCACATCACAACCCTTATTAGATATATTATAAGCCACACCGATTTC
>Ga0310691_10008384_pt1 | contig 10621 bp, 8 predicted proteins | sample 176DNAGHGlowgp2_FD_203887 | JGI IMG/M metagenome (GOLD analysis project Ga0310691, IMG submission 203887) | Sheep rumen microbial communities from Palmerston North, Manawatu-Wanganui, New Zealand - 1766 DNA GHGlow gp2 (v2) (version 2) | ecosystem: Host-associated > Mammals > Digestive system >... | reverse complement strand
CAAACGAACGTTCATTCCACCTCAGAGTCCTTATTTGCTGGTTTTCAGTACAAAAAATTGCCATTTCAAAACTCCATTTGGAGGGATTGTATGAAAAAAATTTACGCTTTAAACGGTAAATTTTGCATTTTGGTGAAAAAAGTGAGCAAAAAAGTGTTGGTAAATAAAAAATTATTTTTATATTTGCACCATGATTAATTTGGCAAGACATATCGAGATTTTATTACTGGAGCACGACTGCGTTGTGATTCCAGGTTTGGGAGGATTTATCACAAATGCAGAAGAAGCACGATTCCTCGAACAGGAATGGCAAATGATGCCTCCTTATCGCACAGTGCGCTTCAATCAGGCACTGAAGACTAACGACGGATTGCTGGTTCAGTCGTACATGAACATCTACGACGCATCCTACCCAGCTGCACAAAAGCAAATGCAGATGGACATCGACGAGATGATGGACCAGTTGAACCTCACTGGCGAGTATGTCATGGAGAACATTGGCACTCTGCGCATCGACATCAACCACAACATTTCTCTGGAAACAGACGAAAGCGGAATCAACACACCTTGGTTCTACGGCCTCTCGTCGTTTGCATTGGAACCCGTGGAAGCCATCGAAAAGCAGCGTGAGATTGCCACTGCCATCCAGCAGACATCGGTGCTGCCTGTCACAACAGCAGGCAACGATGAAGAAAAGAGCAAAACAGTGGTGGTGAAGTTCAATCGCCGCTGGATTGACATCGCTGTTTCAGCTGCCGCTGCGGTGATGCTGTTCTTCCTCATCTCCTACACATCCGAGCCTAAGGCAACAACCGACACGCTCACTGCCAGCGCAGTGAACATCAGCCAGCAAGCTACCGATGCTGAAGCAACGGCAGCCAATGGCCGTTTCTCTTTGGTAATGGCAAGCTACACAACCAAAGCCAATGGTGAAGAATACATTCAGAGACTCGCTGAGGAAGGCTTCAAGGAAGGACGCTTCTTTGAGAAAGGCAAGATGACTCGCGTGCTTTACGGACACTATGCAACAGCAGAAGAAGCTGACGAGGCTCTTCACGAATTGCGCAACAAGAATTCGGAATTCAATCAAGCTTGGGTGTTGGAAGTGAAAGAGTGAAGGAATGAAGCGAGTCAGATGTCCCAAGTGTGACACTTACGTAGTGTTCGACGAAACACAGTACACCGACGGTCAGAGCCTCGTCTTCGTTTGCCGACACTGCAAAAAAGAATTTGGAATTCGCATAGGCAAATCGAAGCTGACAGGCATCCACAGCGAAAAGACGCTCGATGAGCAAGCTTACAGCCAAGACTATGGGAGCATTGTGGTGGTGGAAAACAAGTTTGCATTCAAGCAGGTGATTCCACTATCGCTTGGCGACAATGAATTTGGCAGATACATCAAAGGAACTAATCTAAACAAGCCCATTGAGACCAGTGACCCAAGTGTCGATACATTTCACTGCGTCATCAAGGTGGAGAAAACAAAAACTGGAGAATTGCGCTACATACTGAGGGATGCACCGAGCGAAACGGGCACGTTCTACATGAACACCATCCTCCGCGACAACGACCGCATTCGTATCGAGGACGGAGGAATCATCACTATCGGCGCAACTACGCTTATCCTGCGAGCAGCGGGAAACAAGGACGAACAGACTAAATAACTATCTATACTTATCTGCACTTTACATTTACGAAAAGACCACTGCAGCGATGCAGTACACCCCTAATAAGGTGAAAAGAAGAAAGGAGTGTTTTATGATCGAAACAAAAAAACTATCTGCTCAAGATTTCACTGAGGATACGTCCTATCTCAGCTACAAGGACAAGTACACCTACATAGACAATCTTGACTCGAAGGATGGCACAGTGAAAGGCATTGCCTCATTCTTCAATGCCAACTACAGCATCGTTATTACGGTGGTGCAAGGCAGTATGGATCTCATTGTCGATGGCACATCCATCAAAATGAAACCCTACGACTACATTTCCATCATGCCATGCACGATTGTCGAAGTGCGCGAGTCGCGTGCCATCTTTTTCTGCCACGTGGTTCATGCTGGACTCATGATGGACATTTACAACCACATCGGATTCAAAACGTCCATCCGTCACAACAGCTTCTGTTTCCACTACCATCATTTCATGCCCGAACACATCAATCGGCTCAAGGAGATTTACTTGCGCCAAAAGGCAGAAATGTTGCGCCCCGACTACCTGATGAAGGAGTTTGTGCTCCGTGCGCTCATCACGGTCTATCTCTCCTACCTCTACCACATCAAGATTACCAATGGGGAAATCATGCTGGTGAGGGAAAATCGTCAGAAATCCATGTTCAATCAGTTCCTGGATCTTCTCAACGACTATTACGACAAGGAACGCTCAGTGCAATTCTATGCCGACAAGATTGGCATCACGTCGAAATATCTGTCCACCATCACCACAGAATTCGCACAGCTTCCTGCCTCGAACGTCATCGACCAATACGTGGTGTTCCGCATCAAGCTCCTGCTCTACGATGGAAGTAGCAACATCAAGAGCATCAGCGACCAACTCAATTTCCCTACCCAGTCTTTCTTCGGACGCTATTTCAAGCGTATCACGGGAGTTTCTCCACGCCAGTTCATTGCACAGAACAGCAAGCACCTCGTGGATGAAGAAATGGTTCATTAACTAATAAAAAGTCAAAAAGTCGAAGGCGAAAGGTTTTTAAACGAAAGAGAAAAGCGCCATAAGGCAAAATCGCTTCACGCTTCACGCTCCACGCTCCTCGTTAAAGGGCGACCTTAGTCCTTAGACCTTAGTCCTTAGACCTTAGACTTTATACATTCTAAATCACTGACAAACATGAGAGATACAGCATTTGGTCCTCTCGACCAGTCCATCCTGCATGCAGATTCTGCATCGTTGTCCGACTACATATCGCTCTACGACAACAAAAACAACTTCATTCCTTTCAAGGTGGTTGTTGGCAGAGCCATCCCTTTCATGACTGAAAGATTGGTGATTGTGGCCATCAAGCAAGGACGAGTGGAAGTGGAAATCAATGGCGAAGCCTTGGAGCTGAACGCACTGAGCTACACGTACATCATGCCAAAGTCGAAGATGAGAATCCTCAGCTACACACCCGACATTCAGTATTTCATCTATACCCTCTACGACACGTTCCTCCAGGATTTGCACTACGACTTAGGCCTGAGCTACAACAAGTCGGTTCTGTCTTTTTCTTACCACACGCACAAGCTTACGCAAGAAGAATTCGACTATCGCCAGGACATTTACAAAGAAGTCAAGGAGGAAATCCTGCACCGTGGCAGCACGTATCGTAAAATTGCTGTACGCAGCTGGGGCAATGTGATTCTCATCAACGACCTCAAGTTCCTCCACTACTTTGTGTATAGCAACAAGAAGAACATTTCGCGTCAGTCCATCCAGTTCCGAAAATTCATCGAATTGCTCAACGAACACTCCGACAAAGAACGCGAAGTGCAGTTCTACGCCAAGATTCTTGGCATCACGCCGAAGTATCTGTCCGCACTCTGCATTGCCTATAGTGGCAAGAATGCCAGCACGTGGATTGACGAATACGTCACCGTGCGAGCAAAAGAACTGCTGCGCGAACGGAAATACAGCATCCGTGAAGTGGGCGAAAAGCTCAACTTCCCTTCGCAGAGCTTCTTCGGTCGCTACTTCAAGCGCAACGTAGGCATTTCGCCAAAAGCCTTTGTGGAGCAAAGCAGATAGAGCTGACAACATGAAACAGCTCTTCGTCCTTGCACTCATTGCCATAGCATCACTTTGCCACACGAGTTGTGGAGGTCATTCAGAATCGGATAGACAAGCGTCCACATCCGATTATGCGGCTATAGCCTCCATCGAAGCTAAAAGAATCGAGGAAGAAAAGAACAAGATTTGGAGTAAAGAACTCCACAAACGGCTGCAAGCCATTGAAGAAAAAGCGCAAAGTGCCAATTTCACCACAGCACTTTGCGTTTACGACCTCACCGACGACTCCCTGTTTTCTGCATTCAATGAGCAGAAAACAATGATTCCTGCATCCACCCACAAACTACTCACGTCCATCGCTGCCCTCCACTTTTTGGGCAAAGACCACAAGCTCCGCACACAGGCATTCTGTCATGGAAACATTCAGCAAACGGTGCTCAATGGCAACCTCTGCGTGGTGGGTGGTTTCGACCCCGCTTTCAGTTACCAGGACCTCCAGCGTTTGGCGAAAGCCGTGAAGAATTTGGGCATACAGAAAATTTCTGGAAGCATCATTGGCGACATCAGCATGAAGGACTCGCTCCGCCTCGGCTTTGGATGGAGCTGGGACGATGTGCCTTCTCCCGTCACGCCTTGCCTCACACCACTCTTTCTCAATCATCAACGCCCCATCGACGGACGGATGAACATGATGATGAACGCCGACGAGTATTTCCTGAAACTATTGCAACGCGAACTAAAAGCCATTGGTGTGGAAAGCAAGGAGAATGCCATCAAACTGGTTTCCTCTCCTTCCGATGCACGGCAGAACAAAGCTTTCTTCACCGCCACCCACACCGTCAAGGACATTCTCCCAACACTCCTGCAAGAGAGCGACAACCTCTATGCAGAAGCGTTGCTCTACCACTTGGCTGCCACGCAACGTCCGATTCATGCCACAGCCAAGGACGGCATCCAGCTTCTGTGGAATCTTCTCGACAAAGCAGGCATCGAAAAACAAAAACTCCGCATCGTGGATGGTTGCGGAATGAGTCTTTATAACGGTTTCACAGCTCAGGCGCAAGTTGACCTTTTGCGCTTCGCATACAAAAACAAGGAAACAATCTTCGATGTACTCTATTCCTCCCTACCCGTTGCAGGAGAAAGCGGAACAATCATGGAGAGAATGAAAGAAGGAACAGCGCATGGCAATGTTCACGCCAAGACAGGTACACACAAAAATGTGTCCTGTCTCACAGGCTATGCCACCGCCTCCAACGGCCATCTGCTCGCCTTCTCCATCCTCTGCAATGGCACGACAAGCCGCTACGCTTGTCGGCTTGTCCAAGACGAAATCTGCCAGGAACTCACAAAAAACACTGATTAGAACGGGAAGTTCATTCCCAAATTCAGGCAAGCATTCGAAGAAAGAGGAATGCCTTGCTTAGCCAACTCACCTATCAGATGGTCCATTCCGACGTAAAGGTTGAAACCAGTTGGATGGAAATTGATGAGCCAACCAAAATCAGCGCCAAACGTGCCAACGCCCAGATTAACACCCAAGGAGATGATGTTGGTAGGAGCTACGTTTGCTGAAAGACGGAACTGAGTCCAAGAAAATTCTCCCTGAATCCTGGTGCTATTCAATAGTCCGAAAGTCAATTTCCTATACACCGGAAGAGCATATTCCGCACCCAGATTGAATGTCGCGCCCAGCATCCTCGTTCTTCCGCCCTTATCACCATTGTTCTGCAACTCATACAGATTGCACAAGTCATCCAGCAAGCGGTCGCCTTCGTTCTCAAAACTGTTCGTTGCCTTATCATCCAAGTTGAAAATATACTTGTCCGTCGTAAAAGTCTTCTCCCCATTCGTGGAAGCCACCATATTGTTGTTCCACTTGATAAAGCCCAAATCGAGTAACGAAGCCGAGAAACGCCAATCGTCATCAAGCTTGTATTCAGCACCGAGGTCGATAGCCACACCGAAACCATTCATGCCAAACTTGTCGAAATCCACACCACTCACGTAAGTGTGACGGTGCTCCTCCCCTTCAGCTCCACGCATTTTTGATTCCGTCTTATACGTAAGACTCTTCACGCTGGCCTGCACCTCTGCATCCGTCACGGCAGTCCATTCGTTCTCGCCCAGCGACAGTTGAGCCTTCTTGAATTGCGCATCCACGTTGCCAGCACCCAGCAAGAACTTCAGCTTTCCACCCACGCGCAAGTGCTCGTTGATGTCACGCGAATGGCCAAAAGCCACTTCAGCGAAAGCCTCACCGTGTGCATCAAAATCACTGATGTCGTAAGTCTTATTCTCTATTCCCTGCTTCGCCAATCGCAGCAACGCTCCAGGCAAATTCACATTCACATTCGCACGTGCGCTCACTCCTACTGTATTGTAACCGCCGAAAGCCTTGAAGCCAAAGCCCAACAGCTGCACATTCAGGTCAGTGCGGATTTTGTTCCTGTCCTTGATATTGCCAAGGAACTCATCAGCACTCACAGCAGGATTCAAGAATGTAGTGGTCTTTCCATTCACATTGTAAAGCACATCCTTCACAGCCAAATTGCCACGAAGCGCAAAATCCACATTGCCGATTCCCACCATCGACACATAGTTTTGCTCATTGCCAGCAGCAGGATTCATTTGGTGACGAAACAAGTAACCATCCGTGAAGAAACCCGAATACGTATGTTGGGCATTCACCGTTACTCCCACACACATCGCAGCCACCACCAGTGCCGTTATTTTCTTATTCTGATTGAAAAACATCGAACTAAGTTGAATATTGTAAGTTTAAAAGTAAAAATTGGCTATCCAGTTTCTCTTTTAATTTTTAACCGTTAATTTTTAATTATCCGCAATCACAGCTCATCGTCGTAGTACCCCGACACCTTCACCTTCGTGTCCTTCAGCGTGATAGTCATGGTCGGCGACAGAGGCTCACCATCGTGAGCCGTGACATGAGCCTTGAGGATGATACCGTCAATCTTCTTGATGGTCCCCCTCACCACAGCATGGAAGTCGTGGTCGCTTGCATTGGCAGGGATGTCCGTTCCTTCCACCGTCACACCTTCCAGCTTATTGCCATTCGCATCGATGGGATAAATAACACACTTCGCATCAGCAGGCAAGTCGGAACTCACCTTTGCTGTCACGTCGAGCGAAGTGACCGTCAGTTTATCCAAGTCCTTGTCACTCCAGCCGTTAATCGTATCAGCGTATGCCAAGTAAGAACCTTCCGTCATTTGCAGAGGGGCAAAGAACATATAAGAGCCATGCACCTTACCATAATTGCCCAAGTTGAAATGGTCAAGGAACTGGTCCACACCAGCACTCACCTTGATGTCAATGCTGCTTGGCATCCTCTCCCCCTTCGAGTCCTTGCTCTTCAGGATTTCGCCCAAGTTCGCAAACTCCTTGTATTCAGCCGACTCCCATCCAGGATAGAACGAAGCAGGTTTCTGAGGCGCATAGCAAAAGACATTCTCCGCAGCATCAGCCACAATTTCCGACGTGAAAGTCTTCCCGTCTGCATTGGCAGGCGTTGGTTCCAATTCCAGCTCAGCGTTCAGTCTCACACCCTGCTGAATAGGATTAGTGATAGACAGATACAGCTGCGGATTCTCAATGCCAATCGACGTGCCGTCCTGAAGCAGGAAATCAGGCAGATTGTCCAAGTTCACCGCATCGATGTTCATGTCATCCACCTCGTATTGCACATTTCCACTGAACGACTTCACCACCATGTCGTTCGCCATAGAGGCAGTCAGCGTGTAGCCGATACCCTCCACATCGAGCAACTTCTTGGCATTAATCACCTCCATCAGGTTGTGACGATAAACCGAGAGCTTGCCAGTGGCCACACACACCGTGTTGAACGAGAAAACGTGGTTCTTCAGCGTCGCACCAGCAGCCTTCACATCCACTCCCTTCACGAGAAACGTGAAATTCATGGGAGAGCCCTCGTCCAGCACCAGCTTTTCGTAGAACGTCACGTCACCCGTCTCAGGGTCGTATTTTCCAAGGTCGAACTCCAAATCCAATCCCTTTGGCAAATGCACCACCAGTTCCTCCAAGTCGTATGACTTCACAAATTCGTTCAGTTCGTGAAACATCACCGACACATTCACCTCGAAGGGCTCCGTCTCGATGGCATCAATCGTCTGAATGGCATCATCCACACCTTTCGCCTCGAACGTCAGCTCCACAGGTTCACTCGTCACGTCGCACGTCAGCAAGCGGCGGTCCGTCTTGATATAGTCCGTCACCACCACCTCCTTGTCGGGAATCGTCCTGTCAGCGTATTTGTTCGTCACAGGAATCATCGTCGAACTGGTCACATCCTTGAATCGAGCCACGCGCACAGGATTGATATTCACATTCGACGACGTGAAATCACCCTCTTCCACCACGGCATACACACCGTTCACCTTTTTGATGCGCTCATCCGGGTCTTCATCGTCCAAGTCGAGCACACTCTCCAGCGTGATGGCACTCACGTTCAGCGGAACCACCAAGTCGTTCACAGGTATTCTCACATTCGTGTCGATGTCCGACAAGTCATAGTCCTTGTTGAAGCACGAAGAACACATCATGACACCAGCCGACATCACGAACCAAGAAAGCTTACTTCTGAAATTCAGCATCTTATTTGTAACTTAAAAACAACAAAAAAACTGTTTTCATGCTTCAAAGAAGCAAGAAAAACACATTCCTTACACATTATTTATTTGCAAAGATGGCAAAGTTTTTTCAAACCACCTCACAATTTCCACTTTTTCGTCCTTTTTTTTGTAAAACTAAAGTATTTTGCCGTAATTTGCAGGAAAGTATAAGAGTAAAAAGTAAAAATAAGCCTCACCCCCAGCCCCTCTCCAAAAGGCGAGGGGAGTAGAATGAAGAGTGAAAAACTTGGTAAGTTAAAAATAAAAAAATGACTATCCCGCGAGAACTCAAAAACTTAAAAACTCAAAAACTTAATTTATCATGAAAAAAACAAGCCAATCCTCCCCGACGAAAAAGATGGCAACCCTGATGCTACTTCTGCTCATCGCCATCCTTCCTGCCAGCGCAGCACAGCGAACGCTTCAGGAAATGAATAGCATTGCCTATTCAGCATTCAACCTCAGTGAGACATCCTCCGACCCTTAAGCCGTACCGCCATTGGCAGTCCTGTGCAAGTCGTCCGACATGCTCGATGCAAGCCTCTTCAGCAACAACGAAGAAGCCTTCTACGTCTTCGCCTACACCACCGGCGCTCCAGGCTATGTAGTCGTCTCAGCCGACACACGCCTGCCCGAAGTGCTCGCCTACTCTTCCACCGACCATTTCCGCACCGACGGAATGCCCGAATCTGTGAGAGCCTACTTCCAGTCCTTTGTCGAGAAGATGAAGAACACACCAGAAAGCTTCACAGCCAAGCGCAGGGTACGCGGCAGACTCTTTGCCAACAGCACGTCGCCATCTGTCGAACCACTCTTAGGTGGCATCGCCTTCAGCCAACGTGAGCCTTTCAACAACGCCTGTCCCCTCATCAATGGCACACGCGCAGTGACAGGCTGCGTCGCCACTGCCATGGCACAAATCATGAAATACCACCAGCATCCCAACAAGATGAAAGGCAGCGACATCAGCTACACCACTTCGGGAGTCACCGTCAACTGGACCCCTTCCACCACCACCTTCGACTGGACAAAAATCAAGGAACGATACACAGACTACGTACTCGGCTACACCGACGCGGAAGCAGCAGAAGTGGCAAAGCTCCTTGCAGCCTGCGGAGCATCCGTCCGCATGAGCTACGGCACTGAAGAAAGCGGAGCATCAACCGTTGCAGCAGCAGAAGCCCTCATCAACAATTTCTCCTACGACCCAAGCATCGAAATCCTCTCTCCGTCCCTCTTCAGCGAAGCAGACTGGCACACACGCATCCAGGCTGAACTCATGAGCCACCGCCCAATACTCGTCTCAGGCACTTCCGACGGCGGTTCAGGCCATGCCTTCATCATCGATGGATTCCGCTTCGACCAGTCCACCCCATACTATCACGTCAACTGGGGATGGAACGGTTCCGACAACGCCTACTTCCTCATCGACAACATGCGCCCATCCGAGGCAGGCACGGGAGGTTACAACGAAAACTATTCCTACGACTATGATCTCTACTTTGGCATCCAGCCCGAGAACAACACCGACGAGGGAATCGCCTTGAGCAGTTCCTACACCGTTGACAACTCCACCTACTCCGCAGGCAGCACCATCCGCTTCAGCATCTCCCAGTTGAAGAACATCTCCGCTGCCGCCTTCGCAGGCAACGTGAAAGCCTACGCCTGCAATGGCAGCCGCTGCTACGAAATAGGCGACATCATTTCCATCAGCACAAGCAATCCTCTCCGCACAGGCTACTACTATTACGGCATGAACAGAAGCTTCACCATCCCTTCCAACATCCCAACAGGCAGATACCGAATCATCCTGAAGGCACAGCAAACAGGTTCCAGCGTGGAGAGAGAAGTCTATGCAGCCGACATCCCAGAGGTTCAAATCAACGGAACTTACCTTCTCGGCGATGTCGATAAGAGCGGCAACATCGATATTTCCGATGTCGTGATGATGGTCAACTACATCCTCGGCAGTGAATCCTCCGCCAACGTCCTCCTCTATGGCGACATGGACAGCAGCGGAAATGTTGACATTTCCGATGTCGTGGCATTGGTCAACCTCATCTTAGGCAACTGACGCATTTTGTGCTTTAACGTGAAAAAGCCTTGTTAAGTTAAAAACTAAACTTTCCCATCATATTGGGATAGCGTAACCCTCTGACGCTGAAGGCGTCATCGCTCAGTAACCGTAGGTCGGAACGACCTGCGGGTGGTGTGTATTTGGGCAAGATGCACTCTGAAAGAGT
>Ga0310691_10008382_pt1 | contig 10622 bp, 10 predicted proteins | sample 176DNAGHGlowgp2_FD_203887 | JGI IMG/M metagenome (GOLD analysis project Ga0310691, IMG submission 203887) | Sheep rumen microbial communities from Palmerston North, Manawatu-Wanganui, New Zealand - 1766 DNA GHGlow gp2 (v2) (version 2) | ecosystem: Host-associated > Mammals > Digestive system >... | reverse complement strand
CAGCACCTCGCCGCGACGGTTCAGGTAGCCAAACCACTCGGGGTACTCGGGGTCCATGAAGTGGCTCCACACGTATTCATGCACCTTCATGAACCAGTCGAGACATTCCTGCTTGCCTGTCAGCTCGTAGCCCTTAATCATGGTGATGAGCGTCTCGATGTGAACCCACCAAAGCTTCTGGTCCCACTCGAGCTGCTGAAGCGGGCGGCCCAGGCGGTCCATGAAGTAGAAGATGCCGCCGTACTGCTTGTCCCAACCGTACTCAGCCTCGCGAAGGGCGATGTGAACGGCCTTGTCGATGAGGTCCTGACGCCCAAGACGCTTGCCGAGGTCCATGATGAACCACATGGCTTCGATGGCGTGACCTGGGTTCAAGAGGCGTCCCTCGTGGCAATCAACCAGCTTGCCGTCCTTGCTGACGTGCTCCACAACAAGGTCGAGCTCAGGACGATAGAAGACGTCGAGTACCTCGTGCAGACAGATGTCGATGGTCTCCTGCAGGAACTTAGGCTCCAGCAAGTCTTCAATCTCCAGGGCCACATTACAGAGAATCATGGGCAGGGCGAAGTCCTTCAAAGCACGAGCGCCCTGAGCTGCCTTACTCCACTTGCCCTTTGGATTGTTCCGCTTCGCAAGCACGATGTCGAAGGTCTTCTTGGCGATGTTGGCATACTCCTGATTGCCAGTCGCCTTGTAGAGTTGGCCGAAAGCTATCACGGCAAAGGTGTACGAGAAGATGTTGTAGGGCTCCACAAGCGGACGGCCCTCGCGGTCGAGCGAGAAGTACCAGTTCAGCTGGCCGTCGTGGCCGTACTTCTTGAGGAACTCGGCGCCCTGAATGGCCGCATCCAGCCATTCCTGCTTCTTCTCTACCTTATTATATAAAGTAGCGAGCATCCACACTTCACGGCCTTGCAGCCAAATGAACTTGTCGGTGTCATAGACCTCGCCGTTGCGCTCGATGCAGGTGAAGTACCCACCGAACTCTTTGTCAATACTGTTCTCCATCCAGAAGGGCATCACCCTGTCCAGCAACTCGCTCTTGTATTGAGCGGCCAATAAATTGAAATCAACCATGGTTATTAATGTTTTGACGAATTAACTTTGTATCTTTGATTTTTCACTTTTCACTATTCACTTTTCACTTACAGCATGACTGACAAGCCATGCTGTGATAACACTCACCACAATCCCTGTTGCTCCGAAGAGGAAGAAGTTGACGTCCGTGTAGAGGTACATGAGGAAGACGACCAGTTCGCCTGCTATGAAGCCTGTCAGGGCGGCTCGTCCTTTGATGCGCGGGAAGAAGACGGCCATCACGAAGAGGCCTCCGAGGCCGCTCGTTAGCAGGCCGAGGATGGTGTTGAAGTAGTCGAGCAGCGAGGCGATGTCCCATGTGGCCATCAGCAAGGCGATGCCGAGGCCCATCAGTCCGCTGACGATACACGTCCAACGGGCTACACGAAGAAGTGTCGAGTCCTTGATTGAGGGACGGAACCGCTGGATAAAGTCCACGCTGAAGGCTGTCGAGACGGAGTTGATATTGCTCGATATCGTGCTCATCGTGGCGGCAAAGATGGCGGCAATCAGCAGTCCGGCTACGCCTGCGGGCATCTGGCTCATCATGAAGTATGGGAAGATGGCGTCGCCTTGCTGCATCGTGATGTCGAGGCTCTGGGGGTGCGTCTTGTAGAACGTATAGAGACCTGTGCCGATGAAGTAGAAGGCGACAGAGATGAAGACGCTCATGAAGCCGTTCACCAGAATGCTTCGGCCTGCGCTCTTCTCGTCCTTCGTGGTCATGTAGCGCTGGATGACCGTCTGGTCCGAAGTGTAAGAGATGAGGTTGTTGGCTATGCCGCCGCCGATGATGGCGACCCAGAAGGTGACGCGGCGGTAGTCGAGACTCCAGACGAACATCCGCATCTTGTCGTTATCCACCGCCAGCTGCCAGGCTCCCGCGAAGCCTCCTTCCGTGCCTGCCCAGAGGTAAACGGCTGCGAAGATGGCACCACCAACAAGGATGCAGCCTTGCACGACGTCGCCCCAGATGACCGCTTCCACGCCGCCCATCGTGCAATAGACGATGGTGACGAGTCCCATCAGGATGATGCAAAGGTAGATGTCGATGCCCGTGACGGCGGTCAGGGCAAGCGAAGGCAGGTACATCACGAGTGCCATGCGGGCTACCATGAAGATGCAGAACAGCGTGGAGGCCATCATGCGGGTGGCGAGGTTGAAGCGCTCTTCGAGTATCGCGTAGGCAGATGCCGCTTTGAGTCGGCGGAAGTAGGGTAGGTAGTACCATATCACGGGGAAGCCCACGACGGGAATCATCCAGAGCATCGGGTAGTAGGTCCAGTCCGTGGCGTAGGCTTTGGCAGGAATCGCCATGTAGGTAATGGCAGAGAGCATGGTGGCGTAGATGCTGATGCCTGCTGCCCACCATGGGATGCGGCCGCCGCCTTTGAAGAAGTCCTCGGCTCCGTTCTCGCGTCGCATGAAGTAGATGCCCATGCCGAGCATGGCTACAAGATAGAGGATAAGTACCGTCCAGTTGAGCCAGCCGAAGTGCGTCTCGTGCTTCGTCTCGATACGCGAAATCTTGTCCGACCTGATGCCGGGCATCGTCTCGCCTCCGCTATAAAACCAACACCATTTACCATTTGACGATTTACTATTTACAATTTGATAAATAGGCGTGAGGGCTGCACCAGCGCGAGCCAGAGCCGTGTCGCCCGGGATGGTCATCCACGAGTCGGTTATCGTGTGGTAGGCCAGCACGTCAGAGCGGAACTTGTACCACGACGGCTCGTGCCTGAGGTAGAGGCTGTCCTGCTTGCCTTGAATGGCAGAGAGGAAGATGTCGTAGTTCACGCCGCCGAAGAAGAGGATGTGGCTGTAGCCGCAAGGAGTGCAGCAGGAGCCGACGAGAGCAACAGACCCAGACCCTCTCCCAACCTCTCCCTTAAAGGGAGAGGCGTTTATAGTAGAGGAAGATGTCTCTTGCCACTCAAAAGTCTTTAGATTAAGCTTAAGGCCTTTGGTATTTACAACTCCCCCTAAAGGGTGTTGGGGGGTCCACCCTCCGAATATATACAGCGCCTTCCCTTCGGGCGCATTCTGAACTGCCATGCAGGGCTGAAGGCGGCCTTCGTCAGGCAATTCGCAGAGTTTCACCCATTCCTTTCCATCGGGCCAATCGAGGGCATAGACGTCCCTGTTGAGAATGCCGTTTGTCTGACCGCCAGCCACAAAGATTCTATCCACGCCATAACATGCGGCAAAGTTGTCGAGAGGCTTGGGTAAGGGTGGAAGCCCCCTCCCCGCTCCCCCTTTGGGGGAGTGCCTCATTTCCACTAAGAGACATTCGTTATCGCTTTTGATTTCGGCGGCATTTAGGCACTCCCCCAAAGGGGGAGCGGGGAGGGGGCCTTGTCCCCCAATATACACCGTCCCTTCCGGCACAGCCACGCTTGCGCCGTATGCTTTTGGATAGAACACCTTTTGTCCTCCATCTGCACAAGGCACGTCGGGGAAGTTGCAGCCGCCCCAGGTCGTGAGCTGGCCATCGACGATGCCTGCGAAGTGTCCCGAGACGGCCTGCTCCATCTTGCCTGCCGGCGTGACGATGATGTTGTTCTGCCCTTGGCAAAGTCCAAGGATGAGGAATAATAGAACGAAGAGAAATTCAAGTCGTTTTTTCATGGAATAATCGTGTTTAAGCTTCAAGCTTGTGTAAAAACAGGAATCTTGACCGCAAAGATACAAAGAAAATAAGAATAAAGAGATAAGAATTAAGAATTATTTTGTAACTTTGCCCAAGGAATAACTCAAATATATATAAATTATGGAAAGAAGAAGTTTTCTGCGAGCAAGTGCTTTGGGTGCTGTGGCAATGACGGCGCCCGTGAGTTTTGTACAGGCTAAGGCGGCAGCTCCTGCCAAGTCTGCCAATGGGAAAGCCAAGCAAGGCTCGACGGCCAACGGGAAAGTCAACCTGGGCTTCATCGGGCTTGGGCAGCAGGCGATGTATCTGCTGAGCACCTTCATGGCGTTCGACGACGTGCATGTGCCGCTCTCGACTATCTTGCCCCGCTCCTGTGGAACTACCGTTTCAGCTACGAGCTCCTGCTCCTCAATGCCGCTCTGACCTTCATCGGCCTGCTCGCCACAAGCCGACGAGTGTGATGCGCCAAATCGGTCACAATGCCCGCACAGCTTCCTTATATAAGACGAAAGTATGCTCTAAAGGAAAATGCACACTGACAAAAAATCTAATGACCGATTTGGGATAAACATATTATCTCTATTAGCCAAACTTTTTGGCAGCTATTTTGATTTTGTGCAAAAAACGTTGCGACGGATGACCTATATATAATAATGTGGAGTCACCATTGGCACTTTGTCTTTGGCTGTGCGCTTGCCGCTATTTGGTCGTGTCGGGACTTACCCCTCCTTTTTTATGCCCATGCCAGACGAACAAAACAGGGAGTCGAAGCTGACCAATGTCAGTGTGGCTCCCTGCTTTATACTTCTAACCTCTTGTGTGTTATTTGACAGTCACTTTCTTTCCGTTACGAATATAAATGCCATTCTTTGTTGGCGGGGTCAGTAACCGCTGTCCATGAATGCTATACCATTGTGATGTGAGGTTGCGTGAGTCGGAGCTGACGGCTAACACAGGAGTTACGAAAGACTTGAAATCTTCGATAAACTCCTGACTGTCATTCATAAGGGCATCCCAATCAAATGCTGCCAACGAATTCTGGATTCTGCTTATCAGTCCTTCCACTTCTGATGCCAGTGTGGCAAGTTCTGCCTTTTTACTGTCAGCACTGCTATCTCCGGCCCCACGTGCCTTATAGTAGGCTATACGCTTTTCTTGCATTTCCTCCAGTTTCTTTTGAGCCTCGCTAAGAGAGTTTTGGAAGAACCGTATATGGTCCTTGTGCTTGGGGATAACTTTGTGTGGGAAATCTCCGCCACTTCCGGATCCCTCTATCCAAGCATAACCAGAAAGTATTATGGTTTCAAAAGATGCGTCCAACTGAGCTCGCAAATCAGTAATATCCTCCCCTTCTTGCTCTGCCGCTGTGTATATATAATCTGCTAATACAGCATATACATCTTTACTATTCAACAATATCCTAACAATTGCATCATCGCAGAGCGGTTTCAGGGCATTGATGTCTTCGTATAGTCCGGGCACGGGATCGTCCTCTTCTACACCCCATTCCTTAATGATGGTAAAGTAGTCGCCCCATTTATCTCTATAAAAGCCATCACTTTTCTCGCTATAGGCTCTTATTGTCCCGACTGGCACATAAAGCGTAGTGGTGTTACGTTCATGCCAATAGTCACCCCTTTCCCAACCTATCCAATTGGGTTCGATTGGATAAGACAATCCTGCTTGCCATGAGGGATTATTATAACTATAAATAGGCGGAATGCCACTCATACAAGTGAGCGACTGAAGATGGCAACCCCAGAAGGCCCGATAGCCTAAATACACATATCCCTGATAGACATCGTCAGAATAATAGCTCGGAATCGTGAATTCCTTCAATCCGGTGCAGCCCTCAAAGGCGCTGTTGCCAATCCACTCAATGATTCCTTCAAAGACACAGGAGGTCATCTCTGTACAATCCTTAAAGGCATCGTTGCCAACACCGACCACCACGCATTCTTCATTGTTGTAGTTCACTTTCTGGGGAATCTTGATGTCGCCCGAATACTTCTTACCTTCAGCGGGCTTGGTTACATAGACGGCATAATTAAACCTATTAGAAAAACATACCGTGTAGTTGATACCATCCGACACAAAAGTCTGAGCATGCAGCCCGACAATGCTCAGGACACAGACAAGGCTGAGCATAAGTAATCTAAATCTTTTCATAATCACATTGTTTTTTTATTTAATACTATTGTCTTACTCCTTCAACAGATAGCACTAACTTTGGTACACAAAGAAAAGCGCAGACCCATCCATTTCCGTGAACAGGCCTAGCACAGCCTCTATTATCAAATGGAGTAGTCTGCGCTATAGGCGCATACTCCTTTGATAATAGGTTTGCTCGTCAAATCTCCTTGGTCGAGGTGCTAGTTCGTTCACGGAAATTTGAGCAAATAAAATGTTGTGTTCGTAAGAACACGGTGACAAAGTTACACAAAATTCTTCAACTCACCACCTTTTTATCTAAAAATGTGCTAAATTTTATGTGATTTAGCAGAAAAGAGGCAGGCAAAGGTAGAAACAGAGTAGGGGATAACGAAAAAAGTCACCTCGCAAGCGGGTGACTCTTCGTAAAACTATGCAGGCCGTTATTGCTGTTTTGCCCTGTTGACAAACTCGGCTGGTGTCATCACCAAAATATCGAATTTGTTGAATCCTTGCTTGTCGCGGGTGACTATCACGTCGGGACGATAGGGGAGTGCCGACAGATACTGCACGGCATCTTCATAGTCGTATGGCTTGAGCTGTACTGCATTCATCAGTTGGCTTCGGTCTATCGGCGTAACATTGAGCATTTGGCACAAAGCCTCGACCTTTTCGAGCATGATGTCCGTGCTGAAAGCTTTCTTCAGGATGTAAGCACAGTTGACAATTGTAAGTGCAGAGGTTGTGGCATTAACTTTTTTGTCTTCAATCATGGCAAAGATAGCTGCCGCATCATCAAAGAAGCCCTCACGCTTGCCCATGAAGTCAATGACAACATTGGTATCAAGAAAAACTTTCATCGTGCCCTCTCCTCCCACATTTCGTCGAGCTCCTTGTCCAAGTCGAAATCTTTCGGCAGCGGGCCACACGTCATTGCCATCACCTTTGCCGACGGCTTATAGTCCTTTGGAATCTTCGGAAACACGAGTTCCTCCTTAAGCTGCTTATTTTCCACGCTTTCCGCAGCCTCCATCAAGTGGCTGGCCAACCAGCGCTGATTGCTTGCTGTAAGTGAAAGTCCCTGTAGGTAACTCCACAAATTGTTGAGTGAAACTGCATTCATAATCTATTGCTTTTGCTTGTTTATGCTTGCAAATGTACTCAAAAATCTCCGCATTGCCACCGCTTTTATAAAAAAAGTGCTGAAGTTTATGTGATTTTAGCAGAAAAGAGGCAGACAAAAGGTAGAAACAAGGAGGGTATAACGAAAAAAGGCAGCACTAACGAAGCGTGGATAGCCCAGCGAACACGGCGTGCTCTTCCGAAATAAGCGCGAGGCTCTTCCAGAATAAGAGCCAGGCTCTTCCGAAATAAGCGCGTGGCTCTTCTTGGATAAGCGCCTTGTGAAGATGATTTGATGGCGTTTCGTCACTTTTTGCCTCGCAGCGGATGATATTCCAAAATTTTTTTGTATCTTTGCCTCCGTCAAACGTATAAATATGGGAAGTATTATGGAAGCAAGAACCATCAATGTACGTGTCAGCGTGCCCCGTTCGTATCGCTTAGACTTGTTGGAACGTCAGCTAACGTCTTATGCCGAGCACCTCATTGCTCAGGCTAAACTTGCGAGGAAAAGCAAGCGGCAGCACCGCCATGAAGCTCTTTGCGGCATTTTCCGTTCGGGTGCCTCAGAGGAAGAACTTGTCGAGGACTACATGAAGGAAAAGTACAGTCTGTAGAAGATATCTGGCAACATGAAGGTTTTCCTTGACACCAACATATTCGTCGAATACTTCGAGCGTCGGCACCAGTATGAAGCTGTGAGCCAGATGCTGAGTGCCATCGAGGAGGGAAGGGTGAGAGCTGTATCTGTCGCCTGAGGTGTTCGTCAGCAGATATCTTTAAGGTGAGCGTTTTTTCCTCTTATATAAGACAATGCGATGAGCTTAAGTTTAACAATCTAAATATCGGAAGACATGGAAAGAAGAGAATTTCTGAGAGCAAGTGTGTTGGGCTCTGCGGCTCTGGCTGCGCCCGTCAGTTTCGTACAGGCTGCCGCGCCGGAGGGCGGGAAAGACAAGCAAGGCTCGACGGCCAACGGGAAAGTCAAGCAAGGCTCGTCGGCCAATGGGAAAGTCAACCTGGGCTTCATCGGGCTTGGGCAGCAGGCTATGTATCTGCTGAGCACCTTCATGGCGTTCGACGACGTGCGTGTGCTGGCTGGCTGCGACGTCTATGACATCAAGCGCGACCGCTTCGAGCGTCGTGTGAAGGAATACTATGGGTCGAAGGGCGAGAAGAAGGTGAAGGTGGACGTCTATGAGGACTACCAGGACTTGCTGGCTCGAAAGGACATCGACGCCGTGGTTATCGCTACACCCGACCATCAGCACGCCATCATCGCCATCGCTGCTTGTAAGGCTGGTAAGGACGTCTATCTCGAGAAGCCCCTCACGCTCACCATCTTCGAGGGACAGCAACTCGTGAAGGCCGTCCGCAAGTACGGTCGCATCCTGCAGGTAGGTAGTCAGCAGCGAAGCAGCGGCGAGTTCATCCATGCTGCCACGCTTTGTCGTGAGGGCATCCTCGGCAAGATAGACAAGATAAAAGTCCATTGTGGACGTACGGCGACGAACCCCAAGAGTGCGGCTCCTGTGCCCTACAACCTGCCGAAGCAGGACGTGCCCGCTGGTCTGAATTGGGACAAGTGGCTCGGTCCGCTGCCGGCTTCCATCTGGTACAATCAGGAACTCGACCCCTTCATCGACGCGGAGCACAACGAGAGCTTCTGGGGCGCATGGCGTTGGTACAAGGAGACGGGCGGCGGCTTGATGACCGACTGGGGCGCTCACATGTTCGACATCGCCCAGTGGAGCATCGGCAAGGACGGAAACGGCGGTCCCGTGAAGATCAGTCCTGCGGGCTATGGTCCGTTTGAGCAGTTGACCTTCGAGTACGATAATGGCGTCATCATCACAGAGGAGCCTTACAATGGCGGCGAGCAAGGCCTGCAGATCTATGGAGAGAACGGCTGGCTGAAGGTCTGCCGCGGCTCGTTCCGTGCTTCCGACCCGAAGTTCGAGAAGATGGACCTCGGAGTGGAAAAGGGCGCCTACGAGTCACAATCGGCTCACCGTCGCATCTGGATAGATGCAGTCAAGGCGCATGTTGACCCCAACTGCCCCGTCGAGACAGGACACACCTCATGCACGGTCTGCAACCTCGGCAACATCGCCATTCAGCTTGGCCGACCTGTCCGCTGGAACCCCATCGTGCAGAAGTTCATGGATGACCCCGAAGCCACCAAACTGCTGCACTATAAATACAGAGAAGGCTACACGCTCGACGTGTAGTTCTTTTTTAGCCACAACAAGACAAGGCGTTAAGTATGAATGCGATAAAGGTTCTGTTAGTATTCCATGCGCTTCTATTCGCTATAGCAACTGAGGCTCAGACTACCCTGAAGAAGGTCTATGACGAGGACATCAACCCTATCGAACAGATAGATCGTGCCATAGAGAAAGCAGAGTTGGAAGGGAAGTTCGTCGTCTGTCAGGTGGGAGGCAACTGGTGTCCGTGGTGCTTGCGGTTCGCTGACTTCATCACGAAGGACTCAGGCATCAGCAAGCTCATCGACGCCAACTTTGTTTATATCCACGTGAACTACAATCCGCGCAAGTCGGAAGGCGAGGCGAAGCAGCAACAGACAAAACTCCTGATGAAGAGGCTCCAAAACTGTGGCCGCTTCGGATTTCCTGTCTTCGTCGTCATGGATGGAGAGGGTAGGGTGCTTCACATACAGGATTCGAGTTTCCTGGAAGAAGGTCAGGGCTACAGTCAGGAGAAAGTGCAGCGCTTCTTCAAGAACTGGACACCCAATGCCGTAACAGGCAACCAGAGTACCAGTCATTTGAAACCATAAGCATAAAGCATCAATGAATGGATAACCAGCAAGAGCTATTCCCGATTGTGGATGAGAGCGGACAGGTCATTGGCTCTGCCACAAGGGGTGAGTGTCATAGTGGCTCCAAGCTGCTTCATCCCGTAGTGCATCTCCACGTCTTCAATTCCAAGGGTGACATCTATCTGCAGAAAAGGCCGGAATGGAAGGACATTCAGCCAGGGAAGTGGGACACGGCTGTGGGCGGACACATCGACTATGGCGAGACGCCGGAGGAGGCTCTGCATCGGGAAGTGAGGGAAGAATTAGGCATCACGAAGTTCTGCCCTGAACTGTTGGACATGTATGTCTTTGAAAGCCAGCGCGAGCGTGAACTGGTTTATGTGAACCGTACCACATACGATGGCGAGATACGCCCATCGGCAGCAGAGCTGGATGGAGGGCGCTTCTGGACGATGCAGGAGATTCATGAGGCAATGGGGAAAGGAATACTGACTCCGAACTTCGAGAGTGAGTTCAAAAGATGTTTTGGAAAAAAGGATTGAATAGATGAAAACCATTAAGCATATCCTTCTGACGGGCGCAATGTTGCTGACAGCTATATTCTGCGCTAACGCAAAGAGGCCGATACAGGGCATCATCATTACCGGACAGAACAACCACAACTGGCCTGTCAGCCATCGGGCCATAAAGATGACGCTGGAGAGCTCCGGTCTCTTCAGCCTTGATGTGGCTGTGTCTCCCCAGCAAGGAGAGGACATGTCGTACTTCTCCGTCGATTTCAGCAAGTACCGGTTGGTAGTCCTGGATTACAACGGAGATAGTTGGCCAGCAGCCATG
>Ga0310691_10008378_pt1 | contig 10626 bp, 12 predicted proteins | sample 176DNAGHGlowgp2_FD_203887 | JGI IMG/M metagenome (GOLD analysis project Ga0310691, IMG submission 203887) | Sheep rumen microbial communities from Palmerston North, Manawatu-Wanganui, New Zealand - 1766 DNA GHGlow gp2 (v2) (version 2) | ecosystem: Host-associated > Mammals > Digestive system >... | reverse complement strand
CACCCTATCGTTACTAATACTGGGCAGTTCCTCTCGATGGACGGCGGCCACACACATCTCGCCTACACCTACGACGCAGAAGGCAGAGTGGTTCGTGCCGAGCGCTTCGACACGGCTTGGTACGTCGTGAAGTGGTTGGCCGAGTACAGTTATGCAAACGACCGCATCTACATCAAATATCAGGAGTTCGCGGAAATGCCAAACGGCGAACACGACCCGAACTACAGCCGTGACTTCTGCCATTACGACACCCTCTTCCTCGTGGGTGGAAGAGTAGATAGCCTGGCAGGATTCAGGCCAAAATCAAGGCAAGTGGGTGAGAACTGCCACTTCTTGAAGTTCCGATACAACGAGCGTGGCGAACTTGTCTCCATCAGGAATGACAACGTGAAGCGCTACCCCTACGCAAGGTATAAGGCGGGTGAGCCTTGGTACACGGAGCTTTACACGCTGGAATGGCAGGACGGCAACATCACGGGCCGAACCTGCACCATCCCTCAGGAAAAGAAGACGGAGACATGGAAATACAGCTATTCCGAGCTGACGGGGTCCCTTCCGGGCAGCGACCCGAGAAACGTCCTGTTCGAACTCGTGCCTCTCATCTCCAACGGATTCTTCGGCGCCGATTGTCGCAACCTGATGCAAAGCGTGAAGGCCGATGACTTTACGGAACAGATAGAATACCTGCAGGACGATAGGCAAATGGTCAGCCAGGCGATATCTATTGTCAACTTTTCCGACGGATTGGTACACCACTACAACTACCAAATCCGTTGGAGTGTCGGCAACTGACGCGACTCCCATCTCTGCATATTTATTAATGTATAGACCCTCTTAGTGTCGTTTTATGCAGGGAAATGGCATCAAAAGCTCTTTTGTTACTTTTATTTTTCACTTTTCACTTTTCACTTTTCACTTTTTTCTGTATCTTTGCACCCGGATTCAACAGTAAAAAGGTAACAATTATGTTTTATTGGCAACGTTTAAATGAGGTGGTAAGAGGTATGAAGTGAGAGGTGAGAGAATACCTTTGCCCCCTTGGCATCCCAAACTAACCTCTAACCACTAACCTCTAACCACTAACCTCTAAAATTAGAAAACTATTAAAGTATGAAAAACGTCCCTTACAAGATCTACTTGAGTGAGGAAGAGATGCCCACCAAGTGGTACAACGTGCGTGCCGACATGAAGCAGAAGCCGGCACCACTGCTGAATCCAGGCACAGGAAAGCCCCTTACGGCGGCCGAGATGGAGCCCATCTTCTGTAAAGAACTCATAGCGCAGGAGCTCGACAACGACACCAAGTGGTTCGACATCCCCGACGAAGTGCTCGGCTTCTACAAGATGTTCCGCCCCAGCCCACTCGTCCATGCAAAGTTCCTGGAACAGGCGCTCGACACGCCTGCCAAGATATTCTATAAGTTCGAAGGCAACAACACGAGCGGCTCGCACAAGCTGAACTCGGCCATCGCGCAGGCCTACTATGCCAAGAAGCAAGGCCTGAAAGGCGTTACCACCGAGACAGGCGCAGGTCAGTGGGGCACAGCGCTCAGCATGGCTTGCCAATACTTCGGCCTCGACCTCAAGGTCTTCATGGTGAAGTGCTCGTACGAGCAGAAGCCTTTCCGCCGCGAAGTCATCCGCACTTATGGTGCCAGCATCATTCCTTCGCCCAGCGACACGACCCAAGTTGGCCGCAAGATATTGGCCGAGCACCCGGGCACGACAGGTTCCCTCGGCTGCGCCATCTCCGAAGCAGTCGAGGTGGCAGTCACCAACGAAGGCTATCGCTACGAGCTGGGCAGCGTCTTGAATCAGGTGCTTCTGCATCAGTCGGTCATCGGTCTCGAAGCGCAGGCAGCACTCAAGAAGTATGGCATCAAGCCCGACATCCTCATCGGATGCACAGGCGGCGGCAGCAACCTGGGCGGATTTGCCTCGCCTTTCCTCGGAGAAATGCTCAGAGGAGAGGCCAACTATAAGATAATAGGAGCCGAGCCAGCCTCTTGCCCGAGCTTCACCCGCGGCATCTACGCCTACGATTTTTGCGACACGGGACAGATTTGCCCCTTGGCAAAGATGTACACCATCGGCAGCCAGTTCATTCCCTCTGCCAACCATGCAGGCGGACTTCGCTTCCACGGCATGAGTCCCATCCTGTCCGAGCTCTACGACGAAGGCCTCTTCGAAGCCCGCGCCTACGAGCAGACCTCCGTCTTCGAGGCAGCTGAAATCTTTGCCCGCGCTGAAGGAACTTTGCCCGCACCCGAGAGCAGCCACGCCATCCGCGCAGCCATCGACGAAGCCCTCAAGTGCAAGGAAACAGGCGAAGAGAAGGTCATCGTCTTCAACCTCTCTGGCACAGGCTACTTCGACCTCTATGCCTACAAGGCCTTCAACGACGGCACGATGAGCGACTACATCCCCACCGACGAGGAAATCAAAGCCGCCCTCGACAAGTTGCCGCAGGTATAAGACCCGCAAAACAAAAGAACATGGAAACCACAACAAGACGAAGAAGAAGGACAACCATCTCATTGCCGGAATATATGCTCACAGACCTCAGCAATGAGGCAAGGAGACGCAAGACCACCATTAGCAAGCTCCTTGAAGACTTCGTGGAGCCAGCGCTATACCAGCAGCCCAATCCCGAAACTCTTGCTGCAATCGAGGAAGCACGCTCAGGAGTGGAGATGGCTGTCGTCGATACCTCAAGCTATGACGCCTTTGTGAAATCCATCATGCAATGAAGACCGTCATACGCTCCACAAGATTCAAGAAGGACTTCAAAAGATACCTCAACCAACCCGCAAAGATTGAAGCCTTGCGTGTTGTCGTCCAACATCTTGAGCAGACAGGTCGTGTCCCTCTTGAATACAACCCTTACAAGCTTCACGGCTTCTTCGAGGGTTGCATGGAGTGTCACATAGAAAACGACTTCCTTCTCATCTGGATAGATGAGCAGACAAACGTAATTAAACTTCTTCGCCTTGGCTCACACCATGAGCTTTTAGGCATATAGACATTCGAACCGAAACAAACAACCAAACGCCGCAGGTCAAGACATTCATCTTAGCCTGCGGCGTTTCATTTTTCCTCCAATATGATTAGTTCTTCACTCGCACGGGGCGGACAGAATAGCCAACGTAGCGATAGCTTTCAGTCGTTTTGATGAAATCCCGATTGATGTTCTGATAATAAATTGTGAGTGGAGAGATGTCGGATGCAAGAGATAGGGTGGGGGCTATGCTTCGCGGATGCTGCTGTAGTCGGGGATGTCCTCGACGAACTGGCAGGAGCCGCTCTCGTAGTCAATGCTACAGCAGAAATGTTGCATCCCATTGCTTACAATGAGCCACTTCACTTTCAGCTTGATGTTGTAGCGGCTTATCTGCTCGAAGACTCGCTGGGTAATCTCTATGCCAGGCGATTTGTACTCCATAATCATCAGAGGCTCGGCGCTCGTGCCATACACTACACTATCGCAACGCTTCCTGGTGCCGTTGAGTGTAATAGACACTTCGTTCCCGATGCACTCGGCAGGATAGCCCTTATATATAATAAGGTAGTGGACGAACTGCTGGCGAACCCATTCTTCGGGTGTCAAAGACACATATTTCCGCCTCAGAATGTCGAAAACATGTGGCTTCCCGTTCTTTGTGATAACTTTTAGCTCTGTTTTAGGAAGGTTCAGTACCTGCATATTGAAAAAAATCGTAACTTTGCTGCAAAATTACATAAAAGATGAAGACAAAGCAAGAAATCGTTGAGAATTGGTTGCCAAGATACACGCAGATGCCACTCGAAGCCTTCGGATCGTACATACTGTTGACGAACTTCAACAACTATGTGGACATCTTCTGCGACAACTTCGGGATAGAGAAACCCGCCTACACATCAAACATGCGCTGTGCGACGGCTGACGGCATCACCATCATCAACTTCGGTATGGGGAGCCCCAATGCTGCTATCATCATGGACCTGCTAAGTGCCATCAGTCCGAAAGCCTGCCTGTTCCTCGGCAAATGCGGAGGAATCTCTACGAAGACTCAGCGCGGCGACCTCGTCCTGCCCATTGCCGGCATCAGAGGTGAAGGAACGAGCAACGACTACTTCCCACCCGAAGTTCCTGCCCTGCCTGCATTCATGTTGCAGCGTGCCGTCAGCAGTGCCATTCGCGACCTTGGCTTCGACTACTGGACAGGAACGGTCTATACGACAAACCGACGTGTCTGGGAACATGATGACCGCTTCAAGGAATACCTGAAGACAACACATGCAATGGCTGTAGATATGGAGACGGCAACTCTTTTCACATGTGGTTTTGCCAATCATATCCCGACGGGAGCATTGCTGCTCGTCAGCGATAACCCCATGACACCCGAAGGCGTGAAGACCAGCGAAAGTGACCGGCAAGTGACAGCCAGCTATGTGGTCAACCACATAAACATCGGCATTCAGGCCCTCGAAATGATTAAACAGGAGAAGAAGACCGTCCGTCACCTGAAATTCGACTATTGAATATGGCAGCAGGCAATACATACGAGGGCATCCTGCGCGACCTCAAGGCGCAGAAGCTCGCTCCTATCTACTATCTGATGGGAGAGGAAGACTATTATATCGACAAGTTGAGCGATGCCATCGTGGACGCCGTGCTGAGCAAGGATGAACGCGACTTCAACCTTGATGTCGTGTATGGAGCGGAAACAGACATCGATAGAGTCATAGAATTGGCACATGCCTATCCGATGATGGCAGAGCGGCGTGTCGTCCTGGTGCGAGAGGCGCAGGCCATACGTTCGTTGGACGGCCTTGAGGCTTACCTGTCTCATCTCACGCCAACCACCGTGCTTGTCTTCTGTCACAAACACGGGAAGCTGGACATGCGCAAGGGTGCGGCTAAGGCCATACAGCAAGCGGGAGTAATCTTCGAAAGCAAGAAGCTTTATGAAAACCAGTTGCCACCTTTCATCTCACAGTATTTCCACCAGCATGATGTGGACATAGAGCCGCGGGCCATCCAGATGCTTGCCGGACATGTGGGTGCTGACCTGAGTCGCTTGACAACCGAGATGGACAAACTCTTGCTGGCGTTGCCCGAAGGGAATAGGGTAGTAGGCGCTGCCCTTGTGGAGGAGCAGACAGGCATGAGCAAGGACTTCAACGACTTTGAGTTGCTTGCTGCACTTGCCCAAAAGAACATCTTCCGCTCCAACCAAATCGTCAAATACTACCAGGGGAACCCTCGTAGCTTCTTCATAGGACGCACCCTGACTAATTTGTTTACATTTTTTTCTGACGTTATGCTGGCATATTATGCACCCGACAAAAGCGATGCCAGTATAGCAGCCTGGCTGGGTAAGAACGAGTGGAAGGTTCGTCAGGACATCGGACCGGCCCGTAGAAACTACTCTGGCGTGAAGGTAATGCAAATTTTGAGTGAAATACGCAAAACTGATGCCCAAAGTAAGGGAGTAGGGGGCTGTAGAACCCCTCATGAGGAGCTTCTTCAGGACTTAATCTTCTTTATTTTGCATTAATTTCTCTCTATTTCGTCTCTTTTCCCGAAGCTATATTTTTGGCTTTATTAGCTGAAATAAAACGTTTTATGCAGGGTTCTTACCTCACGAGAATCGCTTAAAAATCGTCGAGCTTACCCTTGGCTCGAAAAACGGCCAGGAATGTCGTTTTCCTTGTTTTTGGCCACTTTTCTGTGTCTTTTGGGCTTGTCTTCTGTCTTTTCGTTTACAAATGCAAATCCATATATCTATTTACAAAGATAAATGCAGGCGCAGATAAATCCGCAAAACTCCCATATAAAAGAACCGACTATTTGTGTTTGCAAATGTGAATATCAAAAGCAAAACACACAGATTTGCATACTGAAACGAAAACTTATGCGGGAAGTATAGAGTTTAATATCTGTCTGTAAACCTGCGATTTGTATAGCTTTTATTGTAACTTAGGAAGCGAATAAATGCACACAAGGCCTTGCTTTTTGCAAAACGAACCCAAAAGGAAGCCCAAACACGCTGAGCTACGTCTCATTAGGCACTTTAAGCCAGAGGATTGTGTGAAAGTTGTGAAACCGTAATACTTTAACTTGATTATGTGGCAGATAGAGTGGAAAGGTGAAAGCACAGCTTCGTTCCTGTTTGTGATGTTTAGTTTTGTAAAATGTAACTTTGCGAATGTAAATCGTCTCTTTGGTGTAAAGTTTATAAAGATAAAGTTTGGATAATTGAATTAAAGTTTGTACCTTTGCAATCGATTTGAAAAGCTGAACGAGCACCATAAACCAGTATAGTCACCTAAGATTATGAAGGATCGCATCATTTCACTTATGAAGCACATGGGTATGTCGCAGAAAGTTTTTGCTGCAGAAATATGCATATCGGAGGGAGCACTCTCGAGTATCTTCAGCGGCAGAACCAAGCCGACACTTAATACCGTGAACAATATCCACGAACGTTTCCCGGAGGTCAACATGAGTTGGTTGATGGACGGCAAGGGCGAGATGTTCATTTCGCCGTCGCCATCTGCTCCTAATGTTGATGCCGTCGGTTCGTTCCCTTCAAATGGCGCCACGCAAGTTCCTAACATACCTATCCAAACCTCGTTCTTCGAGCAGCTTTCTGGCACTCCTCAGGTGCCCCCTCAGACCCCCCATATCCCGTATGAAGGAAAAAATGTTGACAAACCTTCGCGTCGCATATCTGAGATAAGGGTGTTCTACGATGATGGAACTTTCGAAACTTTCTCTGCCAAGCAATAAGGAAGGCCGTGACGGGCTGCATCAGTAGTCGTTGGCCGTCAGTTTAGGGCGAATACGGTTCCATTCGCTGGGAAGTTGACCTGTGTGGTTGGCGGCCTGTTTAATCCGTCTGCCCTGTTGCCCTCGGTTGTGAAGCCGTTTCCTTCTTGTGTCCTGGCTTTCCCAAGCAACTTGTGCGCTTGGAGGTAAGAAGGAACAATTTTAGCTGTATTTGTTTGTATATCTCTTGCTATTGTCGTACCTTTGCAGAGCCTATATATAATAATGTATATGAAGAAGTACGTTTTGGACTTGCAGGTCACCTCGGTGGAACATCCCAGCGAACGCTATCTGCTGCTTGTGGCTACCGACCCCAATGGGGCTTTGCCTAAGATGGTGCCCGGGCAGTTTGCTCAGCTTCGCATCGACGAGAGTAAGGAGACCTTCCTGCGTCGCCCTATCAGTTTGCACTATGTGGACTACGAGAAGAACGAAGTGGGGTTCCTTGTACAGAAGGTCGGTGCCGGTACAGCTTCACTTTGGGAGAAACGTCCGGGTTCGGTCCTGAATGCCATTCTGCCTTTGGGCAACGGCTTCACGATGCCCACTTCTGCCGAGCAGAGCGTGTTGCTCGTTGGTGGTGGCGTAGGCGTTGCGCCGCTCTTGTTCATGGGAATGGAGATGCGAAGGATGGGTGCGCGTCCTGTTTTCCTGCTTGGTGCAAGAAGCAAGACGGACCTGATTCGGCTTGATGTCTATCGTGCTCAAGGCGATGTCTATGTGACGACTGAGGACGGCTCGGAGGGCGAGAAGGGCTTTGTCACGCAGCATAGCATCTTGCAGAGTAAGAAGTTCGACAACATCGCTGTCTGTGGGCCTAAGCCAATGATGATGGCAATGGCTTCCTATGCAAGGAAGGTGGGTACTTCGTGCGAGGTAAGTCTGGAGAACATGATGGCCTGCGGCCTGGGAGCTTGCCTTTGCTGTGTGGAAAGCACGGTGGATGGCAACGTCTGCGTCTGCAAAGAAGGGCCTGTCTTTAATGTCGATAAATTGAAGTGGTAAGTATCGTTATGGGAGAGTCAAAATGGAGCAAAATATGGATAGGCGTGCCTAGTTGCCCAATTAGGTGTGCCTAGTTGTCCAATTAGGTGTGCCTAAATAACGAAAGGAAAAATAAATATGATAATCAGCAAAAGCCCCCTCTTGCTCCCCTCTCAGGGAAGCGGTCAGATAAGTACACGTACTTATGGGGATAAGTACACGTACTTATGTAGATAAGTCCACGTACTTATGGCGATAAGTCCACGTACTTATGAGGATAAGTACACGTACTTTTTTCCATAATATGGTATTTTGCGGATTATCATAAAACTAAAAGATAGAATAAGATGGCAGATTTGCGAGTGAACATAGCCAGTCTGGAGCTTCGGAATCCTGTGCTGACGGCCAGCGGTACGTTTGGCTACGGCATAGAGTATCAGGACTTTATCGACCTGAGCCAACTGGGTGGCGTCATCGTCAAGGGCACGACCCTTCAGCCCCGGGAAGGCAATCCCTATCCCAGGATGGCTGAGACGGCGCAAGGAATGCTCAACTGCGTTGGCCTGCAGAACAAGGGTGTGGACTACTTCTGCAAGCACATCTATCCGCAGATAAAGGACATCCGCACCAACATGATAGTGAATGTGTCGGGCAACAGCCCTGAGGACTATGCCGAATGTGCGGCCCGCATCAATGAACTCGATTGCATCCCTGCCATAGAGCTCAACATCTCTTGCCCTAACGTCAAGCATGGCGGAATGGCCTTTGGCACGACCACCGAAGGCGCGGCCAGCGTAGTGCGGGCTGTACGCGAAGCTTACAGTAAGACGCTTATCGTGAAGCTTTCGCCAAACGTGACCAGCATCACGGACATAGCCCTTGCCGTCCAGGATGCAGGAGCCGATGCCGTCAGCCTCATCAATACGTTGATGGGAATGGCTATCGACATAGAGAAACGCAAGCGGGTGCTGAGCATCGGGACTGGCGGTCTGAGCGGTCCCTGCATCAAGCCTGTGGCCCTGCGGATGGTCTATCAGGTGGCACATGCCGTACAGGTGCCCGTCATCGGTCTTGGCGGCATTAGTAACGCTAAGGATGCACTTGAGTTCTTAATCGCAGGAGCGTCGGCAATAGAGATTGGGACCGCGAACTTCCTCGACCCCACCATCTCTGTCAAGGTGGCTCAGGGCATCGACGAATACCTCGTGAAGCATGGCTTCTCGAGCGTAAAAGACATCATAGGAACATGCGAATAGACATCATCACAGTATTGCCGGAACTGATACAAGGCTTCATGCAGGAGTCTATTGTCGGCAGAGCACAAAGGAAGGGCTTGGTGGAAATACATATCCACAACCTGCGCGACTATACTTTGGACAAGTGGAGGCGTGTGGACGATTATCCTTTTGGCGGTTTCGCCGGTATGGTCATGCAATGTGAACCTATTGACCGGTGCATCTCCGCCCTTACCGCAGAACGGCACTACGACGAGATCATCTTCACGTCGCCCGACGGCGAGCAGTTCAACCAGCCGATGGCTAACAGCCTTTCGCTCTGCGAGAACATCATCATCCTCTGCGGTCACTATAAGGGAATCGACTATCGCATACGTGAGCATCTCATTACCAAGGAAGTGAGCATAGGCGACTATGTACTGACCGGCGGCGAGCTGGCAGCATCTGTGATGGCTGATGCTATCGTCCGCATCCTGCCTGGCGCTATTGGTGACGAGCAAAGTGCCCTCTCCGATTCCTTCCAGGACAACCTGCTCGCCGCTCCCGTCTATACACGTCCGGCAGAATACAAGGGTTGGAAAGTGCCCGACGTGCTGCTTTCAGGCAACGAAAGGCTGATAAAGGAATGGGAACTGCAGCAAAGCTTGGAGCGCACACAACGGCTCCGGCCCGACTTGCTGCCAGCAGATGTCGCGGCAAGTCAAAGCAAAGGACATAAGAAAAAGAAGTAGTTTATGGCATTCATACAAGTGAAGTAACATAACACAGAGAATATGGAAAAGAAGAAAATGAACCTATACATCATAGCAGGCTGCAATGGAGCAGGCAAAACTACTGCCTCGTTCACGGTCCTGCCGGAAATGTTAGGTTGCCGTGAGTTCGTCAATGCAGACGAGATTGCAGCAGGTCTTTCTCCCTTCAATCCAGAGGGCGTAGCCATTCAGGCAGGACGTCTGATGATAGACCGCATCATCTATTTGCTGAAGGAAGGCGAAACCTTTGCCTTCGAGACGACGTTGGCAACACGTTCCTATGTTAAGCTCATCCGTCAGGCTCAAAAGCGTGGCTATTTCGTCACGCTGCTGTTCTTCTCGCTGAGCACGCCCGAACAGGCCGTAGCACGTGTGGCAAAGCGCGTCGCTATGGGTGGGCACGACATACCCACGGACGTCATCTATCGTCGCTATGAAGCAGGTCTGAGCAATCTGTTCCAGCTCTATATGCCGGTCGTTGACAACTGGTCGCTCTACGACAACAGCGATTGCCCGGCTGTCCATATTGCTTCCGGCTTGGGCGGAGACAAGGTTATGGTTTACGAAGAAGGAGCCTATCGGCTGCTTCAGGAAAAGTACGGCAAGCCGGAGGAGGGCGTGAAGGCATGAAGGAGAAAGAGATACTCGAGATGCAACGCCTGATAGATGAGGGCGTGCGTCGGGCACAGTTCCGCCTATGGCAACGTGCCGGTGCTGCCAATCAAAGCCTTGTCGTATGTCGTAACGGCAAAATCCTGGAGATGGTGCCAGAAGTGGAGCATACGATGACCGACTGTAATAGTGGTGATCCCTTGGCTCGCCGCAAGCAAAGATAACACTT
>Ga0310691_10008377_pt1 | contig 10627 bp, 7 predicted proteins | sample 176DNAGHGlowgp2_FD_203887 | JGI IMG/M metagenome (GOLD analysis project Ga0310691, IMG submission 203887) | Sheep rumen microbial communities from Palmerston North, Manawatu-Wanganui, New Zealand - 1766 DNA GHGlow gp2 (v2) (version 2) | ecosystem: Host-associated > Mammals > Digestive system >... | reverse complement strand
GAAAAGTTGAGCAGAAAGGCGCTTGCCGGGTTGATTCTGATTGTTGTCGGCACTTTGGCGATGGCAATCTGGGCATAGGAAACAAATAACGGCAAATTCTGATTTAGCTTAGTAACTGAATATACACTGAGCAGTCCTTCGGGGCTGCTTTTTTCATGCCCTCACAGAGGAGGTGAAACCGCATGGCAAACAGAATCAAGGGCATCACGGTCGAAATCGGCGGCGATACGACCAAGCTGTCGAAGGCATTGGAAGGTGTCAATAAAAACATCAAGAACACGCAGACGCAGCTCAAAGATGTACAGAAGCTGCTGAAACTCGATCCGACCAATACGGAACTGCTCTCGCAGAAGCACAAGCTCCTCGCCGATGCGGTGAAGGCTACCAAAGAAAAGCTGGAAACACTGAAAACGGCAGCAGAGCAAGCAAATCAGGCGCTTGCCAATGGCGATATCTCGCAGGAGCAGTATGATGCCCTGCAGCGTGAGATCATCGAAACGGAACAGGAACTGCAGAACCTACAGCGTGAGGCGGAGGCTTCCAGCACGGCGCTTGCAAAGCTCGGTCAGGCGGGAGAAATGCTTGAAAAAGCCGGTGACAAAATCGCCGATGTCGGAACGACACTGACCACTCATGTGACCGTTCCTGTTATGGCTGCCGGAACTGCCGCAGTCAAGACCGCAGCAGACTTCGACTCCGCCATGAGCAAGGTCGCTGCTGTATCCGGTGCGACCGGTGATGAGCTGGACGCACTCCGGGACAAGGCACGTGAGATGGGTGCAAAGACCAAGTTCTCCGCTTCCGAGGCTGCTGATGCCATGAACTACATGGCGATGGCAGGCTGGAAAACCGGCGATATGCTGGAAGGTATCGAGGGCATCATGAACCTTGCTGCCGCATCCGGCGAGGACTTGGCGACAACTTCGGATATTGTAACAGACGCTCTGACCGCTTTCGGCTTAACTGCTGCCGACAGCGGTCATTTTGCTGATGTACTGGCTGCGGCATCGTCCAATGCGAACACGAACGTCAGCATGATGGGCGAAACATTCAAATACTGTGCGCCTGTTGCAGGTTCTCTCGGATTTTCCTGTGAAGATACCGCACAGGCGATCGGTCTGATGGCAAACAGCGGTATCAAGGGTTCGCAGTCCGGTACAGCACTGCGTTCGATCATGACCGCCCTTGCGGGTGAGGTCAAATTCTGCGGTGATGCCTTCGGTGAAATGGAGATCGCTACCACCAATCAGGACGGCTCGATGCGTGAGCTGAATGACATTCTCGCAGACTGTCGTGTGGCTTTTGCGCAGATGTCCGAATCGGAACAGGCATCGGCGGCGCAGGCGCTGGTCGGCAAGAATGCAATGTCCGGTTTCCTTGCGCTGATGAATGCTGCGCCTTCGGATATTCAGAAGCTGGAAGGTGCAATCAGCACTTGCTCTGACGAGATCGACGGCTATAACGGTGTCACGGAAAAGATGGCTGCCGTCATGCAGGATAACCTCGGCGGTCAGCTCACCATTTTGAAATCCCAGCTTCAGGAGCTTGCCATTTCCTTCGGTGAAATCCTGATGCCTGCGATTCGTTCTATTGTATCCCGTATTCAGGGACTTATTGATAAATTTAATGCGCTGTCGCCTGCGACAAAGGAAACCATTGTCAAGGTTGCACTTGTAGCGGCTGCACTCGGGCCTCTCCTTGTCGTAGTCGGCAAAACAATGGTCGGTGTAGGTAAGCTGATGCAGCTTGTCGCAAACCTGCCGACGATCATTGCAAGCGCAAAGGCGGCATTCACTTCCTTCGGCGCTGCGATCGGCGGTATTAGTGCGCCCGTGGTCGCTGTCATAGCAGTTGTTGCTGCACTGGTGGCGGCTTTTGTGCATCTGTGGCGCACGAATGAGGACTTCCGCAATAAGATCACTGCGATCTGGGAGCAGATCAAGAGTATCTTTTCCGGCTTCTGTCAGGGTATCGTTGACCGTATCAATGCGCTGGGCTTTGATTTCAAAAACATCACCGAGGTTATCAAGGCTGTATGGGACGGACTCTGCAAGTTCCTGAAACCGATCTTTGAGGGGCAGTTCCAGCAGATTGCAAATATCTTCAAGGCTGTGACAGACATCATTCTGAGTGTTTTGGATATTTTCGTCGGCATCTTTACCGGCGACTGGAGCAGAGTGTGGGACGGTATCAAGGGTATATTTTCTGCGGTATGGAATTTCATTAAGGATACGCTGAAAAATGCGATGAATATGATCTGCGGTATTTTTGGCACCGATCTTGGTGAGGTGAAGGAATTCTGGGTAGGCGTCTGGACGAGCATCAAGAACTTTTTCGTCAACATCTGGAACGGTATAAAGAACTTCGTAAGCACCGTCCTAAATGCGATCAAGAACTTTTTCACAACTATCTGGACGGGTATCAAGAATTTCTTTGTCGGTATCTGGACGGCGATTTATAACTCCGTCGCTGAAAAGATCAACCTGATCAAGACGGTTATTATTGTTGTCTGGAATGCGATTCATACAGCGATCACCACAGTGCTGAATGCGATCTGGAATGTCATTTCTACAGTATGGCAGACCATTTATGATTTCATTTCGCCGCTGCTGGAAGCGTTCAGGTATCTGTTTGAGACAATTTTTGAAGCGATCCATGTAATTATCAGCCGTGTCATGGACTGGATTCACGAAAAGATCACCACCACATGGGAAACCATCAAGGCGGTTGTGACTATCGTTCTGGAAGCAATCAAGACATTTTTTGAAACGATCTGGAATGCGATTTCTTCCACGGTCAGCACGGTGATGGATGCAATCTACAATGTAATTTCTACAGTTTGGAACGCAATCTCCGGCTTTATCTCCGGGGTGCTGAATGCGATCTGGTCTGTGATTTCTTCTATCTGGGAGAGCATCAAAAACCACATCACCAACACGCTGAATGCCATTCATGCGGTCGTATCGGCTGTGTGGAATGCAATCAGCGGATTCATTTCCGGTGTGCTGAACACCATTTCTTCCGTCGTTTCTTCTATCTGGAACGGCATCAAAAATACTGTCACAAATATCCTGAACACCATTAAAACAACGGTATCGAATATCTGGGACAGCGTGAAAAATGCCGTGACGCAGAAGATCACGGCAATTAAAGACACTATCGTCAACGGCTTCAATGCTGCGGTGAACTTCATCAAGAACCTTGCATCGCAGGCGTTCCAGTGGGGTGCAGATATCATCAACGGTATCGTGAACGGCATCAAGAACTGTATCGGCAAGGTAGCTGATGCGGTCAAGGGTGTGGCGAACAAGATCAAGTCCTTCCTGCACTTCTCTGTACCTGATGAGGGACCTCTTGCGGATTTCGAGAGCTGGATGCCGGACTTCATGCAGGGACTTGCCGATGGCATCAACGCAAATACCAGCGTGGTCAATGATGCGGTCAACAGCTTTGCAGGCGGTCTTGCTGAGAAAATCAGCAGTGTGATTCAGAGCGCTCTGTCCAATGTGGTCACATCGGTGCAGGGCTTTATGACGCAGGTGTTCGATACCGTGAAAACGGTCTGGACAAACGCCAATGCTGCGATTGATGCGACAATGGCACAGATCAGCAGTGGTATCACTTCCGGTTGGAAAGCGATCGTCAGCACGATTAAAACGGTGCTTGAAAATATCCGCAATGTCATCACGACCACTTGGAAGGCTGTATCTTCTGTGATCTCCGCCGCGCTGGACGGTATCAAAAAGATCGTCACGGCGGTATGGACGGCGCTAAAGAACCTCATCAAAACGGGACAGCTTGACATCAAGTCCGTGGTGACGACTACTTGGGAAGCTGTATCCGGCGTAGTTCGTACTGCGGTCAATGCAATCAAATCCGTTGTGCAGGCGGTCTGGGATGCAATGCCAGATACCGTGCGCAGTGCCATGAACCGTGTCAAAGATGCAGTGCTGTCTATCTGGGACGGCATCAAAAACGGCATCGGTGACAGGCTCGGTGGAGTGCGGGATGCGGTCGTAAACGCCATGAACGCTGTATATAACGCAGTCATGGATAAGGTCAACAGTTCGTGGTCGTGGGGACGCGACCTCATGCAGAACCTCATCAACGGCATCACCTATATGCTCGGCAACCTGATCAACACAGTTGCAGATGTGGCTCGTTCCATCTGGGAATACCTGCATTTCTCTGTGCCTGAAAAGGGTGCGCTGACCGATGTGGAGGAGTGGATGCCGGACTTCATGAAGGGGCTGGCGAAGGGCATCAACAAGAGCAAGAAATATGTCGAGGCGGCTGTGTCCGGTGTGGCTGATGCCATGACACTGACAATGCAGTCCGGGCTGAACGTCGATATGGACGGCATCTCCGGCGCTATGATGAACGGCGGCAGCGGCGGTGTGGTAAACAACTACTACAATAACGACAACAGCCGCACAGTCAACCAGACGAATAACTCGCCTAAGTCGCTGTCACGACTGGAAATCTACAGGCAAACAAGAAATGCCTTGAATATATAAGGAGGTGCGGCTGTGTTCTTTACACTCATTCTTGAAAATGCCAATGGCGACCGTGTAGACATGACCGCCACGGCAAATCAGTATATGACCTCAAAGGTGGAAGGGCTGAATCCTCCCACCGGCACAATCAGCACCTCCAGCTATGCGGGCATGGACGGCAGCTATTTGAATAACGCTTTCATTGAGAAGCGGAATGTCGTCATTTCCTTTGAGATGCGCGGTGTGGGTGTGGAAGCCCGCAGGCATCAGCTCTACAAGGTGGTGAAGCCTTCCCGCTACATCAAGATTTACTACGCGACCGCAGGCATTGATGTATTTGCGGAGGGATATGTGGAGTCCTGCGAGGTGCAGAACTTTGAGATGCTGACAACCGGGCAGATTTCTATTCTCTGCCCGGATATTTATTGGTATTCCACTACATCGGTCATGGCGTACTACTCGCAGATTACCGGAGCATTCACATTCCCGTTCCCGACCGAAAGCAATCCGGAGCCGTTTATCCTCGGCAAGTACAACACGCAGAACATGATGACCATTGTCAATGACGGCGACGAGATCGGCTTCACGCTGGTGATTGAGGCGCTGGAGGATGCACGTTCTCCCACGCTGTATAACGCTGACACGGACGAGTATCTGCAAATCACCGGCGACATTCTCGCAGGCGATATTATCACGGTGACGACCAAGACCGGCAATAAGACCGTCACGCTCGATCGCGGCGGCGTGAAAACCAATATCATCAACCGGCTTGTTTCCGGCTCGACTTGGCTGACGCTGCGTGAGGGCAGAAACCGGTTCTACCTGCGCGGCACGGGACTGCAAAACCTGAAAGTCACCATCGTCCACACAAATGCGTATCTGGGGGTGTAGTATGCAGATTGAAGTTTACCGAATGACAGCGGAGGAAGATGCGCTGACGATCACCCTTGAGGCGGTCTGCGACACCTTTTCCTCGCTCCTGTGGGATATTGAATACTACCAGTGTGGCAGCTTTGAGGTGTATATCGCCGCCAATCCGCAGAACATTGAAATTTTCCAGACCGGCAGAATCGTCGGTCGTGATGATGATAACCAGCACTTCGGCATTATTGAATCGGTGCTTATAAACACAGATATTGAAAACGGCGACTACCTGACAGTGCGTGGTCGCTTTTTGATGTGTCTGCTGGAACGGCGCATCATTCACCCGACATACAACGTCACAGCGGCAAAGGCATACAGCGAGATCGTCCGGGAGGTCGTGACGCAGAATGCGCTACTCACGGACAATCGCAGGATTCCGGGGCTTTCCCTCGGAATGGTCACCGGAACCTGCTGGGCGCAGACCGCCACATTGCAGATCTCATACACGAACCTGATGCAGTGGGTGTATACGATCTGCGAGAAGCTGGGCGGTACAGCAAATATCCGGCTGGTGAAATCCTCCGGAGAGCAGTACCGCATGGTGTTCGACCTCTCCAAGGGTGCTGACCGGAGCATCATGCAGGAGGATAATCCACATATTATTTTCTCCGACGCATACAGCAATCTGCTCTCGTTCAGCTATGCCGAGGACAGCAGCGTCCAGAAGAACTTCGCATATATCTTCGGTCAAGGCAAGGGCGATGAGCGTAAACGCACCACATATTGTGTTGGCGAAGAGCCTGCATATCTTGACCGCTATGAGGTGTATGTGGATGCGGACGATATTTCCGAGACAGAGCAGGTCGAGGGAGAAACGATCCCGATTCCGGAGGAGAAATATATCGAGCTGCTGAAAACCAGAGGCTCGGAACGGCTGGTGCTTCCGAAAACAGCATCGGAATCGGATATTGCTGCACACAACACGCAGTATGTATATAACCGCGATTATTTCGTCGGTGACTATGTGACGGTGCAGCACCGGCGCTTCGGCATGATGCAGCCGCAGATACAACTCGTCGGTATGATCGAGGGCTTCGACCAGAACGGACGCAGCCTGACACCAACTTTCAAGGAGGCATGATATATGGCTTTTTACAGCGGTTTTTTCAATTCAAAGGGGCTTGACCGCACCTATACGGCGGAGGACTTCACTTCATATCTTTCGTCTATTATCTGTAATGGTATTCTCGATACTTACGGTCAGATGTTTAAGCTGACTGCGGCTTCTTCCGGGTTGAAAGTCACACTCGGTACCGGCAAGGCATGGATTGACGGACACTATTTCATCAACGATGCCCGCTACAGCATCGACCTGACAAGCTATCAGGATGAATCGCTTCCTCGCTATGTGGCGATTGCTATTCTCCTTGATGTGGGAGAATCCGTCCGCAGTGTTTCTCTTGAAATCACTCCCGGTACGCCTGCTGAGAATCCGTCTCTGCCTTCGCTGCCAAGTGACGAGAACAAGACCAGACTCCTCATGTATGCGGTACGTCTGAATCCGGGTGCAACAGAGCTGACAGAGCGTGATTGGTACGATTATCGTGAGGACAAGAACGTCTGCGGTTACTGCAAGTGTATTCTCGGCAAATGCAAGGTGACGGAACTGATGTCGCAGATGGCTCAGCTTGTCGCTGAGGTGCAGGAGAACAATGAGACCATTGCCGAGCTGACCAATAAGGTCGAGCAGCTTGAAGCAGAGGTCGAGGATATTGGTGATATTGTTTCTGTCGGTCAGTGCGGTGAAAATATCTTCTATGCGCTGTACTCCAATGGCAAACTGCTTCTGAAGGGTACCGGAGATATGTATGATTACGATTCTCCGCTTAGTCCGACCGGCAATGACTCTCCGTTCTTCAATAATCAGGATATTAAGCGCGTCATAGTTTCCGATGGTATCACGGATATTGGTGTGTATGCATTCCGTTACTGCGATGAACTTGAAACCGCATCACTGCCGGGAACGCTGACGAAAATCAGTGATTTTGCCTTTTATCCACATCCTGATGACATGGCAACTCCGACAATTACACACGGACTGACAGAGGTCACAATTCCAAGCAGCGTAACGGAAATCGGTTACTGCGCTTTTGCATACAACAGGCTCACAACGCTGACAGTTCCGGGAACCGTTACAACCATCGGGCAGCGCGTTTTTGCAGCTTGCGCCAATCTGACAACAGTGCGCTATGAAGCGCCGGTTATTAACGAGTTCATGTTCGTCAACTGCAATCACCTTGAAAATGTTACGCTTGCAAGGACGGTCACAGAAATCAAGTCGCACTGGATCAACTACTGCCGTTCTCTGACAGAGATCACATACGAAGGAAGTCTGGCAGACTGGGCAGCAGTCACTAAGGGCAGCAACTGGGATGCACATGAGGGTTCTATCAGTACGACAAACCTGACGAGAATCAATTGCCTTGACGGATATATGCAGTATAATACTGAAACTGGAGAATGGACGGAGGTGCATGAATAATGTGGAAATTCCTTGTAAAAAACCAGAGCATTGAAGTTCTGGAGCGTGAAGTGCTGGCGGATCACCAGATCCAGTATGTGCAGTTCCGCTTTACGTTTGACGGTGACTGGCGGCGCTTTCATAAGGTCGTGCAGTTCTCGCAGTGTGATGAGACCTATAATATCGTTCTCGGCACAGACGGCACATCGCTGTATCTGCCTGCGGAGCTTCATGTGGGCGCTGCAAAAATGTCGGTATTCGGCTACGACACCGAAAGCGATACAACCGTTCGTGCAACGACTGTGCCGGTTACGCTGAATATCCGTCCTTCCGGCTTTGTCGGAGACGACGATCCGCCCATTCCGCCGACGCCTGATCTGTATGCGCAGCTTTTGCAAAAGATCGAGGAAGCGGGACACGGCGCTGACGGAAAGTCCGCCTATGAGATCGCTGTGGAGCATGGATATGTCGGTACGGAAACCGAGTGGCTGGCATCGCTCAAGGGCGAACCGGGAGAAACACCGGATATGTCTGAATACCCGAAAACGACAGAGGTTACGGAGATCGTTGAGCGTGAGATTGAGGCGGCGACCGGAGATTTTCATTCTCATGCAAACAAGGCAACGCTCGACCGCCTGACTCCGGAGCTGATGCAGGAGCTTTCCGACTTGCAGCAGTTCGAGGACAGGACGCAGTACGAGATTCAGACCATCAACGAGGAGCTTCTGACGCTGAATGCGCAGCGGCATACACATAACAACAAGGAAGTTCTTGACACCATTACCGAGCAGTATTTGCAGGATGAGGCGGCTTTCCGCGCATCGACCAGCAACGCGCTGCACAGCCTGTCCACAGGGCTGAGTGAGGTTTCTGCGCAGGCGCATTCACATCACAACCTCACAACACTGAACGGCATCACGGATTCTCACGTTTCCCGATGGGAAGAGGCATACTCCGCAGCAATGAACCTGAATGAGCGTGTCGGTGTCAATGAGGGTGTGTTCGAGCGCTTCAAGACCGAGATTCTTTACGATATGCAGGGCTGTCGTACATCCATTTCGGATATTCTTACCCGGCTTTCTGCCGTGGAGACTGAGCTTTCCGGCGTAGAGACCGCACTTGCGGCAATTGTGGAGGTGACGACATGAGCATTGCAAATTATTTGACAGCGCTGGATGCGCAGCGAGATCAGCTTGCCCGCAATCTTGTGACAATGGGTGTTCAGGCATCGGAGTCCGAAAAGCTGAATACGCTTGTGCCGAAGGTGCTGCAAATCCCGTCCGGCAGACCGGAGGTGACGCTGTTCCGCAACGGCAATGATGCTCTTACCATATACGGTGAGAGCATCTACACTTTCTATATTGACGGCTACCGCAGTATTGCTGGCTTTGCAGATGTATATCCTCATTTCTGCTGTGCGGATAATGCCTATGCGCTTTACTACAATCAGCCGGATTTCAACTGGGGCGCTGTCATTTACACGATGTGTATTACCCCGGTACGCATCACGCCTGCAAGCAGAATTCTGCTTACCTACAAGTCCGGCACGACCGATGCAGGTGAGATGTGGCTTGTGCGCAAGAGCAGTCAGCAGATGTCGCCTGCGGAAACGGCAAGGTATATCCATGAAAAGCTCAGCAGCGGAGAGGCAATCTCCGTTCCGTTCGGCTGGCTCGGTTCCGTCGGCAACTATATCTCTGTCCTGCACGACTGCAGCGGTGTATCTGCTGACGACTATTATCTCGCATGGAAAGCGGTGACAGACAATACAAGCCCGATGATCAGAACGGTCAAGGTACTGGAGGTGACAACATGAAAGGAAGTATCTGTACGGTGATCGGTGCGATCGGCGGCGGAATTGCAGCGCTTTTCGGCGGCTGGGATTCCGCGCTGGTGACGCTGATCATCTTCATGGGCATTGACTTTGCAACCGGAATGATTACCGGTGCTATGGGCAAGTCCAAACACAGCAAAACCGGAAAGCTGAACAGCAAGGCGGGCTGGTACGGGCTTGCGAAGAAAGGCAGCATTCTCATGCTCATTATCGTGGCGGTGCGTCTGGATATTCTGCTCAACACCAATTATGTCCGTGATGCGGTCTGCATCGCGTTCTGCGTGAATGAACTGCTCTCCATCGTGGAAAATACATCGCTCATGGGTATTCCGTATCCGCCTGCACTGAAAAATGCGATCGAGGTGCTGCAAAAGCAGACCGGCAGAAAGGACGATAACGATGATTAAGACCTACGGCTATACCGATAATACACAGCTCTCTCCGCACTTCAATGCGCAGGAGTTCCGCTGTAAGTGCGGCAAAGAGCATGATTTTCAGATCGATGATGATCTCATCACCAAGCTGGAGACGCTCTATTCTACGCTGAATTGCTCCAAGATCATCGTCACCAGCGGTTTTCGTTGTGCTGCTCATGATAAGGCAGTAAAGGGCAGCGGCACAGGACAGCATACACTGGGCAAGGCAGCGGACATCTGCTGCTACGGGCAGGACGGACAGCCGATCTCCAGCAAGACCGTCTGCTGCAAGGCGCAGGACACGGGCTTTACCGGAATTGCGAATATCACTGCCGCTTACATCTATACGCACGTTGACGTGCGCTCCGACGGAAAGTGGTACGGTGATGAGGTACACGGCAACAGCTCTGTGACCGATGATTTCTACAAGTATTTCGGAGGTGAGGATATGAAGGGCATCGACGTCAGTGTTCATAACGGCAAGATCGACTGGCAG
>Ga0310691_10008376_pt1 | contig 10629 bp, 7 predicted proteins | sample 176DNAGHGlowgp2_FD_203887 | JGI IMG/M metagenome (GOLD analysis project Ga0310691, IMG submission 203887) | Sheep rumen microbial communities from Palmerston North, Manawatu-Wanganui, New Zealand - 1766 DNA GHGlow gp2 (v2) (version 2) | ecosystem: Host-associated > Mammals > Digestive system >... | reverse complement strand
AGAGGCCGATAAACAGGGAAACTAAAAGGTAAGCGGCGAGAACCGCCCAATCCAAAACAGTGAACAAAATCGCCCCCTAGTCAAGCGGCTCTAGGCCGTTTCTGTGTACTGGATAACCTGGTTACGACCGCCTTCCTTGGCCTTGTACAGGGCCTGGTCCGCAAAGTTCACGGCCTTCATCATGTTGTCCTTGAATTCCGGAGTAACGAGGAACGCACCGATACTGATGCTCACCCGGAGAGGCGTGGCCTGGTGTACTTCGAATTCCAAATCCAGCACGGCCTTGCGGATGCGCTCCGCCGTTTCCATCATACCTTCGGGCGTGGTATCTACAAGGCCCACCACCAGTTCTTCGCCGCCGTAGCGGGCCACCACGTCAATATCCTTGCGAACTTCCTTGAGCAGGGTCTTTGCAATCCCGATGATCACCATGTCGCCCACGCCGTGACCATAGGTATCGTTCACGCTCTTGAAATGGTCGATGTCCATCATCAGCACACCGATATTGTACTGACGTCTGTCGGCACGAATCTTTTCGGTGCGAAGGGCGTCGGGCAGGGTCCGCTTGTTCAAAAGACCTGTCATGCCGTCGCGAGTAGCCTCGTCTTTCTTGGTCTCGAACTGGCTTGCCCTGGCATAGGCAAAACCCGCCACTCCGGCAAAGGCCTTCAGAAGTTGCATTTCGTGTTCGGTGTAACGGCCAGAGGTCCGGCTCTCGAGGCAGATAGCCAGTTCCGCCTGTCCCGCATTGTTGTCCGTAGAAATAGGCATCACGAACAGCTGGCGGAAATCCAGGTTCTTGTTTTCGCGGTTGTCTATGCGGGGAATGTACTGGCTGGAGCTAGAACTGAAGAACCGTTCTACAGGACGTTTCTGGAAAAGCGCCAACACCGCAAGGCCCTTGTCCGAAAGGGTGAACTTTTTATTCTGGAACTGTTCGCTGTCGATACCGTCGGCGCAGACCACATGGCCTTCACGTTCCTTGTGGGTATCCACCTGGTCCTGCTTGTCCAGGGCCAAAAGCATCATGCGGTCGTAAGGAATATTCTGCTTGACGTAGTCGAAAATCTGATTGTAAATGTCCTTGACGGACATGGTCTGGAAAAACTTGTGCTGGTAGCTGTACAGAATGCTGAACTGGTGCTGGCCGATAAAATTCTTTGCCGAAACGAAGCACTTGTAATAAAGGGCAAACAGGGTGCTTGCAATGTGGGTAAGAGCCTGGACCGTCGATTGGTTGAAGGCGTTGGGATACAGCGAATCTATCACCAGGGCGCCAATGCGGTTCTTGCCCTGGTCCAGGATAGGTACCGCGGCAAGGGACTTGATCATGGGATTGTCAATATAGTACAGCAGTGCCTTTCCGCCAGAAAGGTCGCCTTCTAGCAGGCGTTCCACGTCTATGTTGAAAAGCTGGCCGATAAGCCCAGAAGTTTCGGTCACTTTTACATCGGAAGCTATCTGGACGCTGGGGTCTGCACTATAGACCCGGATCCCCCATTCCTTGTTGCTGTTCAATGAAGAGAAAATGACCAGAGAATGAACATTGGGAATGACCCTTTTTAGACCGTGGAGCAAATCCGTCATAGACTTGTTCACGTCGGCATTTGCACGGGCCCAGACCTGGTTCACCTTCAGGGTAGAATTGGGTTCGTTGAATTCAGAAGATTCGTCCTTGATGGAGTTCCGAAGTTCGGGGGCGACCGCAGGAGCAAGCCCCGTAGCCCGCATAGCACGGGTCACCACCGGAAGGCTCGCCGTCTTGCTGCCAGGAATACGGGGCAGGTTAATATAACCGAGAGCTACGGCAATACCTGCCACAGGGATAAAGAACAGGAACATCCCTCCCTGGAATGCGGTGCCTAAAAAAAGGCCCGCCACAAAAAACAACACACATGCCACCAACATTCAAAAACCTCTACAGCCTAAACGAGCGGTACAACATGGTAGAAGCCAAAGCCCCGAACACCAGGTGGCTTATCCAGGCACCCATGAAGGGGGAAAGGGCTCCATTCTCGCCCATTTTCAGTCCAATCCGTTCCAAGATATAATAGCTAAAAACAAGCAGCAGGCCAATACCGAATTTCTGGGAAAGCCCTCCGGAGCGGGTATAGCGGTGGCAGAGGGCGGCCCCGATCAAAAGCACAATCAAGTTCATCCAGTGAGCAGACCGCTTAAAGTACAGGGCCGTCTCCATAGCACGGGTGTCTTCGCCGGAACGTTTTAACACCTCGATACGCTTGAGGACCATCTTGGAATCCATCTCGTCGGGAACCTGCCGCTCGTTGATCAGGTCTTCGGGGCGGGTGCTGACCTTGTCCACCAGTTTTTCCTTGGTAAAGGGAAGCACTGTTACGGAACCATCCTTATTGAAAATTCTATGATGGCCCCGCTCGAAAAGCCAGTAGCCGATGCCTTCTTCTTCGGCCCAGGTCACGGTCTTGGCGTCAAAACGCTCCACCAGGTGACCCTGGTCCCGCAAAAGCAGCACCACGTCGCGACCCAGTTTCCTGTCGCCGGAATAGTGCCTAAAGAACCAACTGGCCCGTTCGCTGTCGATAAAGGTAAAATTGCTTTTTTCCTTGATACGCGGATTCTTCTTTTTCTGGGCGTTGGTCTCCATGATTTCTAGGCGTTTGTGATTTGCGTCGGGCAACCAAAGCTCGCTCATCTCGTAGGCACCAAGAGAAACCAATATGCCAAATACAAATATGGGCATCAGCGTGCGGAACGGGTTCTGTCCCGAACTCTGCATGGCGCTCATTTCCAGGTGGCGGGTCATGTTGCCCACAGAAGCAAGAACTGCGATAAACAGCGCCACCGGCGTAATCAGGTAAAGAATGTAGGGCAGGTAGCTGATGTAGTAATCGTACACCGACTGCACATCGCGGGCAAGCCAGGTCTTGATGTTGCCCACAAAATCAATCACCACGAACATAAAGATGGCGCCCACCACCACGATGAGGAACATCTTCAAGAAATTGCGTATGAGATAGCGGGAAAACTTCATCCGAACCTCTTCGTGAACTTCTTGAAGAAACCGCCCACGGCACGAACCGCCCTGAAGAACTTGGAATCTCCGGAGAAGCGGTCACGGACCATGGCCACCGTGATGAACACGCCAAAGGAGCCGATGATAATATTAGAGGCCCACATGGCAAGCTCCGGCGAAATAATCAGGCGGTCCGCCAGGTTCTCGCCGCCAATCAGGCAAATCCAGTAAATGACAAAGAAGGCGAGGCTATAGAGGATGCCCGTGCCGATACCGCCCTTGCGGGCCATGATCCCGAGAGGGGCACCGATAAGCACAAAGATGAAACAGGCAAAGGAGGTGCTGAACTTCTTGTGGATTTCAACCAGGTACTGGGCCTGGCGCTTTTCTTCCACTTCCATACGGCCCCGAAGGCGTTCCGTGGTACGCAGCACGCCCTGCTCCTGGGCTCGAACCCTCGGGAACATCCTGGAACGACGCTGGGCATCGTCTTTGATGGCCTTGCGTGAACTGTCGGGAACAATACTGTCGCTTTCAACCAGACGGCACGTAGACATAAGAGAAGAAAGTCTTGTCTCCTTGGCGTAGTTTGCCAAAGAATCGTAATTGTGCCTGGCCTCTTCCACCACGTCCATCATCATTTCCACAGGCATCTCGCGGTCGCTTCGGTAACTGCGGCTACGGCGCTCCAGACGGTCGTCCACGTTCTCCATAGCCAGGTCCTGAGAATAGAACCTGATGCGGAAATAGTTTTCAGGATTGTCTGGATCCACCATGTGGGTCTCGCCGCTCCGGAGCTTGAACATGAGGGTCGCGCCGTTGTCCACATAATCAAGAGTGGCACTGTCGGCGTAGACAATACGGGGAGCGCCCCGCCGTTCCATTTCGTACACCTGTATCCCATACAGGGTTCCCGACACCTGGTCAATGCGGCTCACCCACAGCTGCACATCGGGAAACTGGGTTATCAGGCGGCCTTCGTCGATAAACACGTGGGGTTTCTTTCTAGAAACGGCGTTCATCAGTTCTACGGAACGGTGGTTCGCCTCGGGCAAAACCCAGTTGTTGAACAGCACCATGAGTACCGCTATGAGCATAGCCACAAGCATCACCGGGCGCATCAACGACAAAGGGGACATTCCCGCCGCCTTTACCGCCGTAATCTCCTGGTCCCCGGAAAGCCTACCGAAAGACATAAGGCAGGCCACCAGCACCGCCATGGGAATAGACAGCGAAAGCATCCAGGCCAGGTTCAGCACGAAAATTTCCAGAACCGTAGAAGCCGGAAGCCCCTTGGAAAGCACATTGTCCAGAATCTTTACCAGAAAGTCCACCACGAACAAAAACGTGATGCCGAAAAGAGCCGCCAAAAAGGGGCCTATCTGCTCTTTCAAGACATAACGGACTAAAATCATTTTTCCGGTGAATTTCTTTTTTCTAATTTGATAGCTGAAAATTAGAATTAACCAAAGAAAAAAAATGAACCTTTTTCAAAAGTCAGCCCCAATACTCTGCCTTTTTGCCCTGGCCATCGGACTTGGCGCGTGTTCCTCGGACCGCGGGAAAGTAAGCCATGCGGAATTCTGCAAGAACAAGTACGTAGCGGCCGAAGAACTTTTCAAGAAACAAAAATACGGCAGGGCCCAAGACAAGCTAGAAGAAATCCTCAGCCTCTGCGCGGGCACGGGCTATATGGAACAGAGTCAGTTCCTGTTGGCCGAAAGCTATTTCAACCTGGAAGAATGGATTGAGGCCCGTGGCGAGTACGGTTCCTTTGTCTTGAATTTCCCGGGCTCACCCTTTATCGAGACCGCAGAGTTTCGCAAGGCCATTTCCTCTTTCAACATAGAGTTCAAGGTGGCCCGAGACGAATCTAACACTACCACTGCCATGAGGGACTTTGAGCGCTACCTGTCCAACTACCCCGACTCCCCCCTTAGGGATTCCGTCAACTACTATTACGGGCTACTGGTAGAACGTATGGCCGAAAAGGAATTCCAGACAGCAAGACTCTACTACCGCATGGACAAGTACCAGGCTGCTGTCATCTACCTTAAGGAATTCCTGGACACCTACAAGGTGAGCAAGCGCCGCAAGGACGCCTTCAAGATTATCGTGGATTCTTACATAGAGCTGGACCAGTTCGAGCCCGCCCGCAATTACCTCACCATGATGCGTGGCGAATTCGCGGGTGACGACGACATGGAAAAGATCTTCAAGAAAAACGAAAAGAATATCGCCAGCGCCGAAAAAGATTTCGAAAAGCGCATGAAAAAAGATTCCAAGAAAAAGAAAGAAGACAAAGAAGACAAGGAAATGACAAACTAGCCTTATGGTTTCCCTTGCAAAAAAGATTCTGTGTCTTGCATTCGTGCTTACGGTAACATCCCTTGCGGAAACCGAAAACAGCACGGACATTCACGACAATTCCAGAATCGCCTTGTTTTTGCAGCCGGGGATTTCCTTTCTCAGCTTTGACCAGCGGGAATACTTTCAAGACGCTATTGACACCATCCACCACGAATTCTTGACACAGGCCCTAGACAAGCGGGACAGCGCCAATGTGGCCAAGCAGGACTTTCAGAAGGTGAATTTCTGCTTTCCGATTTATGCAGGGCTGCAGTTCCAGCTGCGACAGGATCATTTCGTGAGTATCGGCGCAGGCTACATTCACGACAACGAATCCGTCGTACTTGTAGACCAGAACAACCGCTCCCACCACTACAGCTATACCATCCAGGGGTTCCCGCTTTTTCTGGAGTATCGGTTCGCCATCCCAGTGAACCTGATGTCACTCAGTAACGAAAGCCTTTTCAGTATCGCCTTGCGTTGGTACTGGACGCTCCCCCACACCGAAATTTACACCAGCTGGGGCAAGCTCGCCGCAAAGACTCCTTATTACGGCTCCGGATTCGGGCTCAGCATCGGCTACCTGCTGTTCAACTGGAAAAGCCTGTACGTTTATGGCGACCTGGGGTACAGCTACATTTCCGTCAAGTCCAAAAAGCAGTATGCCGATATCGTGCCCGACGGCCCCGAAGAAAAGGCCAAGTGGAACATCGGTGGAATCCAACTGCAAATCCGCGTAAGCTTTGGTGCCTGGAACAGGCCCGTGGTTATAGAAGACAGCACGGCTACGACGGACAGCACCGTTGTTGCAGGGGACAGCAGCAAAACTGTGGGTAAGGACGGCGCGACAGCCGATTCGGCAGGTGTAAAAAGCGCCACCGCCGCGAAGGACAGCTCGATTGCAAGCAAGGACAGTTCGGCTGCAGGCAAGGAAGGTGCGACCATCGGGGCAAAGGAAAGCGCCGCACCTTCAAGCGCCGAAAAACAGCAGACGACTCCGGAGGCAAAACAGCCTGCAAGCGAGCCCGCAAAAGTGAACGAACAGGCAGCTCCACCCGCAAGCAAAAAAAGTGAGCAACCCGCACGCCCAAGCGCCGAAGCACGGCCGGAGTAGGCCATGAGCATACTGCCCGGCGAAAAGCTCCGCTACGCGGAAACACACTTCAAGTTCAGGTTGCCCTGGTCCCTGCTGTACAGGCCCTGGCCCGAAATTTTCACGGACGCACCGTTCCAGTTTGTGCCGGGCAAAACGCCCCTGCTGTGGATTGTGGTGCGGGACGCCCACCGGTTCCCGGCCACCGTCAAGAGCCTTGAAATTACAATCCTGCGCCTGGACGAAAACAGACCCGACGAAACCCGGCGTTTTGACAACCTAGACCTGAAAGCGGATCAGCCTTTCCACTTTTTCCCCGTAGGAATCGGTGCGCTAGAACCTGGCCTCTACGAGATTTTCCCGAAGGTCGTTGCGTGCCGCAACGGCAAGGAACGGACCTTCCAGCGCTGGAACTTTCCGGGCCTGAAACCCTCGCCGCTGAAAATCCAGGTGCTCCGGCACGAGCTTCCCAAACCCGAAGGATATGCCGCCGGCGAAATGCACTGCCACACCTACTACTCGGCAGACCATGTGGAATATGGAGCAAGTCCCGCCGTGATGCAGCAGGCGGCAGAGGCCGTAGGACTCGACTTCGTGAACTTTACGGACCACGCCTACGATTTCGCCTTTGCCGTCGAGGACTACACCAAAGAAGCTCCTTCGGCATCGGCGCGTTTCCAGAACCTGAAAGACGAAATCGCTGCACTCCCCGCAAAGCCGCTCCTCATCGCCGGCGAAGAAATCTCCGCAGGCAACAGCAAGGGCGAAAACGTGCACATGACCGCCCTCGGGCCCGCCTCCTACCTGCCTGGTCTCGGCGACTGCGGCCGCTACTGGCTCAACAACAGGCCCACGCTCCCCATCGGGCGCATCCTCGAAATGACGGACGCTCCCTGCTTTGCCGCACACCCCCTGCAACAAATGGGCTTGCTTGAAAAATTCATCTTCCGGCGCGGCTACTGGAAAACCGCAGACCTGCACCTAGACGCAAAGCACCCCGTTCGCGGCATCCAGTTCTGGAACGGAATCCGCGACGAAGGATTTAAGCTGGGTCGCGCCTGGTGGATCGACGAACTGGGCAAAGGAAACTTCCTACTCCCCATCGGCGGAAACGACGCCCACGGCGACCTGAACGACACCACCTTCGTGCGCCTGCCCCTTTTCTCCCTGGGGAACAACCGCCACCACGTCTTCGGACGGGTACGGACTGCGGTTCTTGTAGGGGGAATCCTTTCCAACATTTGTCATCCTGAGCGGAGCGCAGCGGAGTCGAAGGATCCAGGCCCGCAGTTTCTTACCCAAGAATCACTGAAAGCAGCCTTCGCAGGCGACAACTGTTACATCACCGATGGCCCTGCCCTCTGGTGGGATCGCGAGGTCGACACCGTAAAGTTCCACGCCCAAAGCACGCACGACCTGGGCGGCGGATTCCGTTACATACGCATCTATGGCCGCCGCATTCTTGCAGGCGGCAAGTGGGCCGCCAAAGAAGAAATTTGCCCCGAAAGCCTCGTGGCCGCAAGCCAGAACGAGACCATCACGGTCCACAGTTCAGGCTACGCCTACCTGCGGGCCGAATGCGAAACCGCCACGGGCCGTTTCGCCATGACATCGGCCGCCCTATGCGAGCACTAACCCATTGACCGTCAAACGGTTACAAAAAAGACGCCTTTTTTGTTATAATTCAGCGTCTGACAAAAGCAAAATCAAGCCTCCGGCGGCAGTTCAAACAGGCCCCTGCAATTGCTATATTGGTTCTCACAAAAGAACAACAAAACAAGAAGTCTCAGCCCGCACTACTACGGCAATTCGGGCGAGCAAAGAGGAAAAATGATTAACGCATGGAATGGCTTTGAAGGCGGACTCTGGCAAAGCGAAATTAACGTCCGCGATTTTATTCAGCGCAACTACACGGCATACGACGGAGACAAGTCCTTCTTGGCGGGCCCGACGGACGCCACCCAGAAACTGTGGGACGAACTGCAGAGCCTGCAGGCCGAAGAACGTAGGCACGGCGGCGTGCTGGACATGGACACCGACATCGTCTCCACCATCACGAGCCACAAGCCGGGCTACATCAACGAGCGTCTCAAAGATCTGGAAAAGGTCGTGGGGCTGCAAACCGATAAACCGCTCAAGCGCGCCTTCATGCCCTTCGGCGGCATCAAGATGGCCGAAGAAGCTTGCCAGCAGTACGGCTACAAGCCCAACGCCGACCTCCACAAGATTTTTACCGAATACCACAAGACCCACAACCAGGGCGTATTCGACTGCTACACTCCCGAAATCCGCGCCGTCCGTAAGGCACACCTCTTGACCGGCCTCCCCGACACCTACGGCCGCGGACGTATCGTAGGCGACTACCGCCGCGTGGCCCTTTACGGTATTGACTATATCATCAAGCAGAAGCAGAACGACCTCGCCCACGTGGGCGACGGCACCATGACCGACGACGTGATCCGCCTTCGCGAAGAAGTGGCCGAACAGATTCGCGCCCTGCAGCAGATGAAGGTCATGGCCGCAAGCTACGGCTTCGACATTTCCGAACCGGCAACCAACGCCCACGAAGCCTTCCAGTGGCTCTACTTCGGCTACCTCTCCGCCATCAAGACCCAGAACGGTGCCGCCATGAGCGTTGGCCGTATCTCTACCTTCCTGGACATCTACATCGAACGCGACCTCAAGAACGGCACCCTCACCGAAAGCGAAGCCCAGGAACTCGTGGACCACATAGTCATGAAGTTCCGCATGGTCAAGTTCGCCCGTATTGAATCTTACAACCAGCTCTTCAGCGGCGACCCGGTGTGGGCCACCCTCGAAGTGGGCGGCATGGGCCAGGACGGACGTTCCATGGTAACCAAGAACGACTTCCGTTTCTTGCACACCCTCGAAAACATGGGCCCCTCTCCGGAGCCGAACCTCACGGTGCTCTACACCAAGCGCCTGCCCGAAAACTTCAAGGAATACGCCGCCTACATTTCCGTGACGACCAGTTCCATCCAATACGAAAACGACGACGTGATGCGTCCCATCTGGGGTGACGACTACAGCATCTGCTGCTGCGTTTCTGCAACGCAGACCGGCAAGGAAATGCAGTTCTTCGGTGCCCGCGCAAACCTCGCCAAGGCCCTCCTCTACGCCATCAACGGCGGCAAGGACGAAAAGGGCGGCCTGGTGCCCGGCATGCAGATCGGTCCGGAGCTCGCGCCGATTACCAGCGAATACCTCGACTACGATGAAGTGATGCACAAGTACGACATCATGCTGGAATGGCTCGCGGGTATCTATGTGAACACGCTGAACCTGATTCACTACATGCATGACAAGTACTACTACGAAGCTGCTGAACTTGCCCTCATCGATACCAATGTACGCCGCACGTTCGCGACAGGTATCGCAGGCTTCAGCCATGTGGTGGACAGCCTTTCTGCCATCAAGTACGCGAAGGTGAAGGTGGTCCGCGGCGACGACGGCCTTGCCAAGGACTTCGTGGTGAAGGGAGATTTCCCCAAGTACGGCAACGACGACGACCGCGCTGACGAAATCGCCGTGTGGCTCCTGAAGGAATTCATCGCGAAAATCAAGAAGCACCACACCTACCGTAACGCAGAACCCACAACTTCTATCCTTACGATTACGAGTAACGTGGTGTACGGCAAGGCCACCGGAGCGCTCCCCGACGGACGCCCGGCAAACGCCCCCTTCGCTCCCGGTGCAAACCCGAGCTACGGCGCCGAAAAGAACGGCTTGCTTGCATCGCTCAACTCTGTCGCGAAGCTCCCGTACGAATACGCGCTGGACGGCATCAGCAACACGCAGACCATCAGCCCGAACGCTCTCGGCCACAGCGACGACGAACGCGCCCAGAAGCTGGTGACCGTCATGGACGGTTACTTCGCCCAGGGCGCCCACCACCTGAACGTGAACGTGTTCGGCGTGGAAAAGTTGCTGGACGCCCAGGCCCACCCCGAAAAGGCCGAATACGCGAACTTCACCATCCGCGTTTCCGGCTACGCCGTCAAGTTCCTGTCCCTCACGAAGGAACAACAGGACGACGTGATTAGCCGTACCTGCCACGGTGTGCTGTAAGACCTGGAATAATTTGTCTTATGAACCTTAAGCAAATGGAAGATGGCTTCCGGATGATCCTCACCGGCATGGGTGAGGATCCGAACCGCGAAGGATTGCTGGAAAC
>Ga0310691_10008375_pt1 | contig 10630 bp, 8 predicted proteins | sample 176DNAGHGlowgp2_FD_203887 | JGI IMG/M metagenome (GOLD analysis project Ga0310691, IMG submission 203887) | Sheep rumen microbial communities from Palmerston North, Manawatu-Wanganui, New Zealand - 1766 DNA GHGlow gp2 (v2) (version 2) | ecosystem: Host-associated > Mammals > Digestive system >... | reverse complement strand
AAGGTTTGTTATGACAGAAAAAGATATTAAGATTGAAAACGAAGAGTCTCTGCGCGAAGAGCAGGACGTAGATAATGCTGTCTCCGATGATCCGACGGCAGATACTGATGCAGAATCCGCTGAAGATGAGGCCGATGTGGCTGATGTGAAAGACGCTGAAAGCGCTCAGGCAGAGGCTGGTGGTGATGACGAACTTGTTATTCTGAAGACCCAGGTGTCGGAACTGAAAGACAAGTACCTAAGGTCGGTGGCAGAGTTTGACAACTACCGCAAGCGCACGCTGAAAGAGCGCGCCGAGCTGATATTGAACGGTGGCGAGAAGGTGCTGACTGCCATTCTGCCAGTAGTCGATGACATGGAACGTGCCATCGACAACGGCGCCAAGACTGACGACCCGCAGGTGTTGCGCGAGGGTATGGAACTGATTTATCATAAATTGTTAAAAGTACTTGAGGCTCAGGGCGTGAGCATGATAGATACCGCCGATGCCGACTTCGACACTGATGTCCATGAAGCTGTGGCCATGGTGCCGGGCATGGGCGATGACAAGAAAGGCAAGGTGATTGACTGTTTGCAGAAAGGTTATAAGCTGAACGAAAAAGTGATTCGTCATGCCAAAGTGGCAGTCGGACAGTAAAAAAATAAGTAATTTATAATTGACAATTCACAATTTATAATTGACAATTGGCAATTTCAAGGTTAAATGGCACAGAAAAGAGACTACTATGAGGTGTTAGGCGTTGACAAGAACGCCAGCGAAGACGAGATTAAGAAGGCTTACCGCAAGATAGCAATCAAATATCACCCTGACCGTAATCCCGGCGACAAGGATGCTGAGGAAAAGTTCAAGGAAGCCGCCGAGGCCTACGACGTGCTGCACGACCCGCAGAAGCGTCAGCAGTACGACCAGTTTGGATTCGACGGCCCTATGGGCGGCGGCTTCGGCGGTTTCGGCGGCGCGTCGATGAACATGGACGACATCTTCTCGATGTTTGGCGACATCTTCGGCGGTCACGGCTTCGGCGGCTTCGGTGGCGGTCAGCGCCGTCCGCAGCAGCACCGTGGAAGTGACCTGCGGCTGAAGGTGCGCCTGACGCTGGAGGAAATCAACAAGGGCGTTACCAAAAAGTTTAAGGTGAAGAAAGACGTGCCCTGCGAGCACTGTCATGGCACCGGTGCCGAGAACGGGTCGCCCAGCGAGACCTGTCCTACATGTCATGGCTCGGGCGTCATCACCCACACCACGCAGAGCATCTTCGGCATGATGCAGACCCAGGGCATCTGTCCCACCTGTGGCGGCGAAGGCAAGGTGATTAAGAACAAGTGTCACGAGTGTGGCGGCGAGGGTATCGTCAAGGGCGAGGAAGTCGTCGAGATTAAGATTCCTGCCGGCGTGGCCGAAGGCATGGTGGTCAATGTGCCCGGCAAGGGTAATGCCGGCCGTAAGAATGGCATCAACGGCGACATTCAGGTGTTTATAGAAGAGGAGCGCAGCGATACCTTCGTGCGCGACGGCAACGACTTGATCTATAATCTGCTTTTAGACATTCCTACGGCAGCCCTCGGCGGAGAAGTTGAGATACCCACTATCGAGGGCAGCAAACTGCGTGTGAAGATAGAAAACGGCACGCAGCCCGGCAAGACACTGCGCCTGCGCGGCAAGGGACTACCCGCCGTGCAAGGTTACGGGCAGGGCAGGGGCGACCTGGTGGTGAACATCAGCGTTTACGTGCCCAAGACGTTGAGCAAGGACGAGAAGGAGACCATGCAGAAGTTCCGCAACAGCGACAACTTCAAGGGCGACAAGCAGACCCGTGACTCCATCTTCCAGCGCTTCAAGAACTATTTCAATTGATTGGTAATAGTAAATAGTAAATCTGTAAATCGTAAATAAGCATGACTTATCAAGAGACCTGCGAATACCTGTTCCACCAAACGGCTAACTACGAGAGCCAGGGACAGGGCGGCTATAAACCCGGACTTGACAACATGCTCAAACTTGACGAGCATTATGGGCGGCCGCACCGGAAGTTCAAAAGCATACATATTGCCGGAACTAACGGCAAGGGGTCGGTGTCGCACACGCTGTCGGCCATCTTGCAGGTCTGCGGCTACAAGGTGGGGCTGTACACTTCGCCTCATCTGGTAGACTTCAGCGAGCGTATCCGTATCAACGGGCAACCCATCAAGGATGACTATGTCACCACTTTCGTTGAGGAGGGTAAGGAATTTTTTGAGCAGGTGGGTGCCACCTTTTTTGAGATAGCCACAGTTATGGCCTTTAAGTATTTCGCCGACAACGACGTAGACATTGCCGTGGTCGAGGTGGGGCTTGGCGGGCGGCTCGACAGTACTAATATCATTACGCCGCTGGTGAGCGTTATCACTAATGTCAGCCTCGATCATACCCAGGTGCTGGGCTCGTCGGTAGAGCAGATAGCCATGGAGAAAGGCGGCATCATCAAGGACGCCGTGCCCGTGGTTGTTGGCGAGGCATCGGCAGAAATACGTCCCATCTTCGAGGCGTTGGCACAGCAGTGCGACGCCCCCATCTACTATGCCGAGGATGAGGGGGAGGTGACGTCGGCTGAAGTTATGGCCGCCGATTCTGGAATCTATTACAAAACCAAGCATTTAGGCGAATTCAAGGGCGAACTTTGCGGCCACTATCAGGTGGCCAACACACGCACTATCATAGCCGTTCTCAACGAGCTGATGAAGCAGGGCTACCTCTGTGCGCCTGTCGATGCCAATACCAGCATTGTTATAAAGAAAGAGGTGAGCGAGGCTTTCCTCAGGGTTTGCGAGATTACCGGTCTGCAGGGACGGTGGCAGACCGTGCGCAGGCAGCCGACGGTAATCTGCGACATCGGCCATAACGTCGGAGCCTGGCAGGTCATCAGTCAGCAACTCTCGGCCGTCAGCTGCAACAAGATGCACATTGTCTTCGGCATGGTCGACGACAAGGATATTTATGGTGTGATGTCGCTGCTGCCCAAAAACGCCATCTATTATTTTACTAAGGCTGGCATTCATCGTGCACTTCCCGAGCAGTCGGTACAAGTTTTCGGCCAGCAGTTCGGACTCGCCGGCGAGGCTTTCCCGACAGTAAGTGAAGCCTATCAGGCAGCGCTAAAAGCCGCAGGGTCAAGCGATTTCATCTTTGTCGGAGGCAGCAATTACGTGGTGGCAGACTTTCTGAAATCTTTGCTTTAGGTGTTTTTAACACTTACGTAAACGTTTTTTTTGCCGTTTCTTTCGTTTGTTTGGTTTATTTTTCGTTACTTTGTAGGCAAATACTATAAACTTAAAACAAACAGTTATGGCAAACACTACAGAAAATGCGAATCTTTGTGGTCTGAAGCGCGAAGACTTCCAGACCACTATCAATGGTAAGAAAACAGACTTGTACATCTTGCGCAACCGTAAGGGCTACGAAGTGGCTATCTCTAATTACGGTGGCGCAATTTGTGCTATTATGGTGCCCGATAAGAATGGCAATGTTGGCAACGTCATACAAGGCCATGCTAATATCGAGCAGCTCATGAGCGGCAACGAGCCTTATCTCTCGACACTCATCGGCCGCTGGGGTAACCGTATCTGCAAAGGACAGTTCACCCTCAACGGCAAGGAGTATCAGCTTTTTATCAACAACGGTCCCAACCACCTGCACGGCGGCGCCGTAGGCTTTAACGCCAAGGTGTGGGACGCCCGCCAGATGGGTCCCCGCTCGCTGGCTCTGCACCGTGTATCGTCTTACGGCGAAGAGGGCTTCACCGGCGAGTTGGACGTGACGGTAGAGTTCACCTTTACTGACCTTAACGAACTGATTATCGAGTATTTGGCCACCACCAACAAGAAGACCATCGTCAACCTGACCCACCATGCCTTCTTCTCGCTGGCAGGAACGGCAGACCCCACGCCGACTATTGAGAACCAGATCTGCGAAATCAACGCCGACTTCTATCTTCCCACCGACGATACCGCCATCCCCACGGGTGAGATTCTCAAGGTTGACAACACGCCTTTCGACTTCCGCACTCCGAAGACCTTTGGCGAGGGCATCGATGCCGACAACGAGCAGATTAAGTTTGGCAACGGCTACGACCACAACTACGTGCTCAACAAGAAGGAAGAGGGCGAACTGAGTTTTGCTGCCAAGGTGACAGAACCTATCAGCGGACGTACCATGGAGGTCTATACCACGGAACCTGGCATGCAGCTCTATACGGGCAATTACCTCAATGGGTATAAGGGTGCCAACGGCTGTACGTTCCCTCGTCGCTCGGCCGTCTGCTTTGAGGCGCAGCACTTCCCCGACACGCCTAACCGTCCGTACTTCCCCAGTGTCGTGCTCAATCCCGGTCAGCGCTATAAGCAGAAGACTATTTACCGTTTCGGCGTGGTAGAGTAATGTGCTTCGAGATATCGATATCGCATAATTTCGTTATATCGTTATATCGGTATTTCGTCATATCGCTATATCGTTATATCGTGATTTTGCCGTATCGGAAATCTCGCAAATGTTAAATAGCAAATAGTAAATCTGTAAATAGTAAATTAAAAAGATGTCACAGAAAGAATCTCCGAACTATCTGTTCCCGTTGATTATTGTGTTCATCGTGTGCTTCCTTATCGGATTCATTACCACGATGAACAACTCCATGATTGCTTTCCTCTCGGAAGCTTTCAACCTCAGTGCCCAACAGGGACAGTATGTCAATACCGCCTTCTATGGTGCCTATTTGCTGGCAATACCCTTTGCTATGCTCATGAGCAAGATTGGCTATAAGGGCACGCTGCTCCTGGGCCTTGCCGTGGCCGGTATAGGCTTTGTAATCAACTCGTTTGGTATCAATGCTGCCATCTCGGCCGGCTCTAATGTTTACGTGGTGTTCCTGCTCTCAATGTGTATCGTGGCTATGGGCGTAGTGATGCTTCAGAACGTGGCCAACCCCTACGTTATGGTGCTCGGCAAGCCTGAGAGCGGCGCTTTCCGCATGACCCTGTCGCAGGCTCTGAACTCCGTGGCCACCACCGTTGCACCTATCTTTATTACTACTGTCATTATTGCCGGCAAGGCTCCTACGCCCGACGCCGTGCCCGGACCGTTCCTCGGACTGGGTATTTTCACGCTCATCATCTGCGGTATCCTGGTGTTCCTCAAGCTGCCGAAGATTGACGAAGGTAAGCAGGCCGAAGAAGAGAGCGGCGAGAAGAAGCAGTATAAGTCGAGCGTGTTCCAGTACACCCATGTGTGGCTCGGCGCACTGGCCATCTTCATGTATATGGGCGTCGAGATTGGTGTGCCCTCAATGCTGCCTTACCGCTTCCAGCTGCTCTATCCCGACATGGATTCTGCCGACTGCGCCTCTATGGCCACTAACTATCTGGCCTTCTACTGGGGTGGCATGATGGTAGGACGTTTCGTGGGTGCCGGCATCCTGACGAAGTTTGAGCCGCGTAAGCTGCTCACTTGCTGCCTCTGCCTCGGCGCACTGTGCATCGCCCTGTCGCTGGTGCTCTCCACGTCGATGATCGGTATCTGGCTGATGCTCGCCGCCGGTCTGTTCCACTCAGTGATGTGGCCCTTGATCTTCAACCTCGGACTGCAGGAACTGGGACCTCACACCAAGGCTGCCTCCGGCGTTATCAACACGGGTGTCATCGGTGGTGCGCTGCTCATGCCTGTCATGGGTGCTATGGTTGATGCCGCCGGTGTCATCGTGGCTCTCTGCGCCATGTTCGTGTTCTACGCCTACATCGTCTGGTTCTGCAACTTCGGTAGCAAGATTGGCATTTCTGCCAAGTAACCCAGTGACGTATAAATTGTAAATTACAAAAGTCCTGCAATAAATCGTAAATTGTAAATAGTAAAATTGTAAATTATCATGATTGACATTGAATTTGTAAGAAGCCGCTTCATTAAGCATTTTGACGGCAAGACAGGAAATGTGTATACCTCTCCCGGTCGTATTAACCTCATTGGCGAGCATACCGACTACAACGGTGGTTTTGTGTTCCCCGGTGCTGTAGACAAGGGTGTGACCGCCGAGATGCGCGCCAACGGTACGGAAGATACCGTGATGGCTTACGCTATCGACCTGAAAGACCGCGTGGACTTCAAACTCAGCGACCCCGACGGCCCCAAGGCTTCATGGGCACGCTATATCTATGGTATCGCCCTGGAGATGAAGAAGCTCGGCGTTCCCGTGAAGGGCTTCAACATCGCCTTTGCCGGCGATGTGCCCCTCGGCGCCGGCATGTCGTCGAGCGCTGCTATGGAGAGCTGCTTCGCCTGCGGCCTGAACGACATCTTCGGCGAGAATAAGGTGAGCCAGTGGGATATGGTGCTTGCCGGACAGGCTACCGAGCATAACTACTGCGGCGTTAACTGCGGTATCATGGACCAGTTTGCCAGCGTCTTCGGCAAGGCCGGCTGCCTGATGCGTCTCGACTGCCGCAGCCGTGAGTTTGAGTACTTCCCCTTCAAGCCCGATGGCTACCGTCTCGTGCTGCTCGACAGTGTGGTGAAGCACCAGCTGGCAGGCTCGCCCTACAACGACCGTCGCAACTCGTGCGAGAACGTGGTGAAGCACATTCAGGCCAAGCACCCCGAAGGCAAGTTTGAGACCCTGCGCGACTGCACATGGGAGCAGCTTGAAGAGGTGAAGGACGAAGTAGGTGCCGAGGACTACAGCCGCGCCAAGTTCGTGCTCGGCGAGAAGGACCGCGTGCTGGCCGTCTGCGATGCCTTGAACGAGGGCGACTACGAGAAGGTTGGCGAGATGATGTACAAGACTCACGAGGGCCTGTCGAAGGACTATGAGGTGAGCTGCGAAGAGCTCGACTTCCTCAACGATGTTGCCAAGGAGAACGGTGTCACTGGTTCGCGTATCATGGGCGGCGGCTTCGGCGGCTGCACCATCAACCTGGTGCGCAACGACCTCTACAAGAAGTTTGTCGAGGATGCCAAGAAGCGCTTCAACGAGAAGTATGGCCACGAGCCCAAGGTCTACGACGTCGTCATCGGCGATGGCTCGCGCAAGCTCTGCTAAACCTTAAATTTGTTGAAATATAAACATTAGCTCAACTTCAGGAGTTAGAAGGAGTTAGAGGTTACTTGTCTCCTTCTGACTCCTTTCATAATAAATATAGTTTAAGTCAATAACCAGAAAATTAATACGACAATGAAAGAACTGAAAGGAACAAAAACCGAGAAAAACCTGCAAGAGGCCTTTGCCGGCGAGTCGATGGCCCGCAACAAGTACAGCTATTGGGCCTCGAAGGCTAAGAAAGACGGCTACGTGCAGATAGCCAATATCTTTGAAGAGACGGCTGCTAACGAGAAGGAGCATGCCAAGATGTGGTTCAAACTCTTAGAGGGTGGCGCCATCAAGTCTACTGCCGAGAACCTGGAGGCAGCCGCCGGTGGCGAGAACTTCGAGTGGACCGACATGTATGCCCGTATGGCTCAGGAGGCCCGTGAGGAAGGTTTCCCCGAGATTGCCGAGAAGTTTGAGGGTGTGGCCGCCATCGAGAAGGCCCACGAGGAGCGCTACCGCAAGCTGCTCGACAATATCCAGAAGGAGCGTGTGTTCTCCAAGGACGGCGACGTCATCTGGCAGTGCGCCAATTGCGGCCACATCGTCATTGGCAAGAAGGCTCCTGAAGAGTGCCCAGTCTGCAACCATCCGCAGTCGTACTTCCAGGTGAAGGCCGAGAATTACTAAGCGGTGATGGACTATAGGTGTTTATGGTTATACATTAAGCGGAAATGAAACAGACGTTAGTAGGCATACTCTTGTTGGCGGCGATGCCGATGGCGGCGCAAAATGGACTGCAGAAGCTTAAGACGCGCATCGACAGTATGCTCAACATCAGATACCTCACCGTGAAATACGACACGGCTTACATCGGTCGCCCCAAGGAGCGGCTGACGCTGAAGCTGCGCTCCAATATCTCGGGGTCTGACTTCAACGTCAAGCATCACATCGACGGGAATGATGGGCACTACCGCCTGAGCACCGACCACAAGGCTACTGTCAGCGTGGGCGCCAGCTACATGGGCATTTCCGCCGGCTTAGCCCTTAACCCCGCCAGTCTGAAGGGTAAGTCAAAAGACTACGAACTGAACATCAACGCCTATAGCAACCGTTACGGCATCGACTTCATCTATCAGGAGTCGCAGACGCTGTCGGGCTCTATTACCTTTAATGGCGTCAACAGCTATTTGGAAAAAGGTATGGCTGACATGAGGGTGATAATCCTTGACGGCTATTACGCTTTCAACGGTCATCGTTTCTCCTATCCTGCCGCCTTCACGCAGTCGTATATCCAGAAGCGTAGTGCCGGCTCGTTGCTGTTGGGCTTCTCATATATGGGTTGCCGCATCAAGACCACCGACGAGATACCTGCCGAAGACGACGACCAGATAATACGTGTGGGGCATTTCGGCATTGGCGGCGGCTATGGCTACAATCTCGTAGCCTGGCGGCGACTGCTGTTGCACCTGTCGGTCCTGCCCACGCTGGTGGTTATTAATTATAATAATGTAGAGATCGACGGCAATCGCCGTGACATGGACACTCAGTTTCCAGACTTTATTTTCACGGAGCGAGCCTCCATTGTCTATCAGTTTAACAGTCGCTGTTTTGCCGGTGCCACCTTCGTCTTAAGCAACTCCCTGATTGACGCCAGCAATCGTATGGAAATCAGCTATAGCAAATGGCGTCTGAGAGCCTTTGTAGGCGTTAGATTCTGACAGGACGTGGTTAACCGTCAGCTTCGTTAGTTTAATAGAATCTGAACGATACGCTCTGCAGTGCGTCCATCCCAACGGTCGGGTAGGGCGCACTGCTTCCATTTGCCGCCTATCATGTTGCCAAGGGCAGTGCACAGCTTCGCGTTGTCACTGCCCACGAGCACGTTGCTGCCCACGGTGACTGTCTCCTGATGCTCGGTATAGTCGTTCAGCGTGATACAGGGTACGCCGTTGAAGGTGGCTTCCTCGGCCACGTTGCCCGAGTCGGTGACGATGCCCTTGGCATGGGCCGTCAGCCATCCGAACTCCAGATAGGGCAGGGGACTTTGAATGTTGAATTTTGATGTTTGGATGTTGATGTTAGACATTTGCAACAGCCGCACTACCACGCCGAGAACATTAGGACGCAGCGGCGCCACAATGGGCACGTCGCCGGTGGCGTCAATCAGTGCGGCGAGTGTCTGCTGCAGCTGCTTTTCGTCGTCGATGAGCGCCTTGCGGTTCAATGTGAACACGATATACTCGCCCGCGGCAATGTCGATGGCCGGCTGCCGGAATCGTGGCAGGTTCTGCCGCAGGGTGTCCATCAGTATGTTGCCCACCATATAAGTCTGCGACGTCTCCGACTGCTGCTCGCGGGTAGCCACGCTCGTAGTCTTCACGCCGGCGGTAAACAGATAGTCGCTTAGGGCGTCGATGACCAGACGGTTCACCTCCTTGGGCATGTTGATGTCGAACGACCGCGTGCCGGCCACCAGGTGAGCCACCTTCAGCCCCCGCTTCTTGGCTGTGATGGCCGCCGCCATCGTCGAGGCCAGGTCGTCGACCACGATGACCACGTCTGTAGCATGCTCGTCTAAATAGCGGTCGAAGGCACCCATCACCTGCGCCGTAATCTCGTTCAGCCGATGGCTGTCAACACCCAGGCAGACGTCGGGCCGGCGCATCTGCAGGTCGTCAAAGAGGGTGTCCTCCAGCGTGGGGTCGTCTTCGCGGCCGGCGAAAATCAGCTGGCAGTCAGCATCGTTGCTCTTGGCAATAGCCCTCGTCAGAGGGGCTATTTTCACAAAGTTGGGCCTGGCACCCGCCACAATACATATCTTTCTCATGTCATTTTCTTTTTTTTTCGCATACAAAGGTAAGAATATTTCTCGAAAAAACGTGGCTGTTTCAGATTAATTTTGTAACTTTGCCACCAAATCGTAACTTATTATTATTAATAACCTTTATTATGAACGACAACAAAGTAATGAACATGGCAGCCGACAATATCCGTATTCTCGCTGCCTCAATGGTTGAAAAGGCTAAGTCGGGACATCCCGGCGGTGCTATGGGTGGTGCTGACTTTATTAACACGCTCTACAGTGAGTTCCTTGTCTACGACCCTGAGAACCCTGAGTGGGAAGGGCGCGACCGCTTCTTCCTCGACCCCGGCCACATGGCACCGATGCTCTACAGCCAGCTTTGCCTCATCGGCAAGTATACCTTGGAAGACCTCAAGAACCTGCGTCAGTGGGGTTCTGTCACCCCCGGCCATCCCGAGCGCGAGATTGCCCGCGGTATTGAAAACACGTCGGGCCCCCTTGGCCAGGGTCACACCTTCGCCGTAGGTGCTGCCATCGCCGCCAAGTTCCTCAAGGCTCGTCTGGGCGACGTGATGAACCAGACCATCTATGCCTATATCTCCGACGGCGGTGTGCAGGAGGAAATTTCACAGGGTGCCGGACGTATTGCCGGTAATTTAGGCCTCGACAATCTTATCATGTTCTACGATGCCAACGATATACAGCTCTCTACCAAGACCGAGGTGGTGACCTCTGAGGATACTGCCAAGAAGTATGAGGCCTGGGGATGGTACGTCCAGAA
>Ga0310691_10008372_pt1 | contig 10632 bp, 9 predicted proteins | sample 176DNAGHGlowgp2_FD_203887 | JGI IMG/M metagenome (GOLD analysis project Ga0310691, IMG submission 203887) | Sheep rumen microbial communities from Palmerston North, Manawatu-Wanganui, New Zealand - 1766 DNA GHGlow gp2 (v2) (version 2) | ecosystem: Host-associated > Mammals > Digestive system >... | reverse complement strand
ACAATTGATAAAGACTGCTGCCAAGACTTGCATTGGCAACCGTCCAATGCGTCAAGCCATCCTCCGTGGTCTCTCCATCCTGCCAGGAAAGAATGTCCCCGACCCAATAGAGTTCATCCGATGCTTCCTTCTTCGGCGCCACAAAGCCTTTTTCCTTCCAACTACCTTCTTGAGGACCTGCCGGCGAAGTGGCTTCCTGCTTTTTTGCACAGCTACAAAAAAAGAAGGCCACGAAGAACAGCCAAAGAACAATAATTCCTTTTTTCATCAAGCATTACTCCCTTTATGAATCATAAAAGCTTCCCGTTTCTGTTTCTATTAGACCATTCTACCGTAGGGCCTTCAACAGCCTTAAGCAAACAAGTAAATTTATTTTTCGAAAAAATGAAGAGCCTAATGCTTTAGACTCTTCATCTTTATTTTACCAAGGTTTCAGCTCCTTCGCGCACTTATTTTTCCAAAGAAAAACCCCAAAACCAATCCAGCCTACTAGTGCCACCGCGTGAACTCCCCACAACGGTATTGGCAGCCTTGACAGCGGTTTCATAAATATCCTCCCAAATAACAAAAAGCAATGGTAACAGCTAAAGTCCGTGTTGCCGCCTAAAACCCGAACCGTTCTTCTATACTTTCCTTTCCAGAATACGCATGTGGCATTATTTTAGCGTTCCTTCAGATATAGCTGTACCCTATTTTGGATGATGTCTGCCACCTCATCAACCGTCTTAGCTCCCGCAAAATAGGCATCAGCCTCTTCGGAAATAATAGCACGAACCTCAGAATGAGTGGAATAAGGGCGTGCCTTGTCCATAATATCCAGGTACTCCTTTACAAAAGAATCCCCGTTTTCATCGACGGCCAAGGGCATGACCCCTCCATATTGCTGAAAATGGCATTCAATGACTTCCTCTCCCTCAGAATCCGGTGTTTTGTAAATTACGCTTGTCACGCGCTCCCTGACATGGCTTTCAATGACGTCCCTTCTGACCCACCTGCCCCTGCCATATTTGACCTGGCATTTTTCCGAGAGAAGATATTCCAAAAAATCTGCCGCCAGCTCCCTATTCTTAGAAAAAGCATTCATGGTAACGTATCTGTACGACAATGCAATGAATCCCTGTCCATTTTCCGAAGGCATGCCCACGCTTGAATACTCCTTTCCAAGCTTCGCCCTGACCCCTGAATAGCTGGCCAGCTCTCCTTCAAACGGATACTCAAACGCCTTCCCTGAACGAATCTGTGAGGCCAATTCATCACCATTCAAATACTCGAAGCTTTGTAATTCCGCATTCTCCTTACAAAACCGTAAAAGCGTTTTAAACTCCATGGAATTAAAATCACAGCTTCCCTTTTCAAAATCTATGAACGGCGTGTCATCAAGGTTTACCATACATAAATCAAATAAAAGCTGTTGGCTGTCTGCCGGATATGAGGAAGCCATAAATCGCTCAAGGCCTTCCTCCCTTGCCTTTCTGTCTTCATAGCATTCCATGACTTCCTGCGCCGTCCAGGTTTCCTTTCCCCAATCCGCCTTGGAGGCGATCATGCATTTAAGGCTAATTTCACAGGGGATTCCGTACAAAGCGTCGCCAACCTTTCCAAGTTCCCTGGCGCATCCAAACAGTCCCTTCATGGTTTCCGGCGACAAAATGCCATCTAAGCCAGCGAGGCTCCCCGCTCCCTGCAAAGTTTCCAATTGCTCCTTTCCGGAAAATAGAATGAGGTCAGCTCCCTTGTCTCCCTTACATTCCTCCGCGAGGCGGTTCAGTGACGCGGGATTTTGAAAAGGATTTTCATATTCCGTAAATTCCACCAAGGTGCCGGGATGCGTCCTTTCGTAATCTGCCGCGCAATCTTCCACATAGCCATACGAAAAAAATGACGCGATCCGCAGCGTTGCCTTGACATTTCCCTCGCCTACCGCGTACCTGTAAAAACAGATTCCGTCCCCTTCATCATATGCGAGAACGAGCTGTCCCTTAGAGTTCTTGCGAATGCCTTTACAGAAAGACTCTTCAAGTCCTTTCAGTCCACATAACTTGCCTACCTCTCCCGTTTCCACGTTCCAACGAACCAAGCTTGAATCTAACCACAAAAGCATGCCGCCCTCGTCATCAAGGCAAGACAAGGTATGTTCACTTCTTCCCTCAAATGTAATGGCGTCAGGCGTAAAGTAACTTATGCGCCCCTTCCAGTCAATAGCCTGAAAAACAGGCGTGCCGTCGTTTGCCCTTCCAATCATGCTAACGAACACGTCTCCCGAAAAGCTTTGAAGGTCGACCTTAGCCTTCGAAACGCCATCTTTGGAAAACAGTTCCAATTTCTTTGTTGCTTCGTCAATAAAGCATATGTCATCATCCTTTGACACAAAGCCACGGGGCAGGTTCCATTGTTCTCCCCGTTCCTCTCCATAAAGCTGGCTTGCAAAATCCATAATATTATAAATCTCTCCATCGTTTCCCATCTCGATGAAGTAATGATGCAGAAGGCTCCCACCCTCATTCCTTACCGCAAGGAAAAGATATACCCGGTCGTCCAAGGCATCCATGGATGTCACATAGCCCTGGCGCAAGGTTTTCATCAGCTCGTCCTTATCCTCAGCAGTTCCTTCCATGTCCGCAGAAAGTTTCATGTTGGCGAAATCGAGACTTGCCTTTGTTTCCTCCATGGAAACAATGTCAATCCTTGATAATTGAAGGTGCGTTTCAAAGCCCTCCGCATCACTGAAAGTCGAAAGTATGTATAGGTAATCCCCAGACCATGCATAGAAATCTTGACTTTGAATCCAATCTTGCCCAGGCACTTGACAATACCCCTCATGATAATCCACCGGATGCCAAGGCTCAGCTGCTTCCTTCGCCTTTCCAAAGCCTACCCACTCATGCTCCAAAACCTGAATGGGTATCCAATCGTCCATCACCGTCACGGACTCTTGGCTATCCTGCGTTGTTTCTTTTACGTGACAACCGCACAAAGCAAGCAGGAAGGACAAAAACATTATTCCAATCCACGCGAATCTTTTTATCCTCATTCCAGAATCCTCCTCAAACTTTTTCTTACGAAATAATTATAACACTTTGCTAGAATCCTGAAGTTTAAGATTTGTTTAATATTCTTTACGGGATGATTATGGATATAACTTGCCGTTCATCAGCGGACAATGATTTTGTTAAGGCCAATCAAAATTAGCCATCTTATTTTTCAAAATAGAGAAAATAACATGCCAATTTTGTCAAAAATCTTAGCGAATCTATCGAACTCACTTTATGATTCACAAGTTCCCCAAAGCTATGTTTTATTTTTTTGTTGACATTTTGTTGACATGAAAAATGGAGAGCCTTATATATCAAGGCTCTCCACTGTTTTTGTATTATTCCCACTCGATAAGAGCAACTATATCTTGTAGTAAACAAATTCTTTTTTACATATATTTTGTATGGCTATTCCGAATATTCCATACATTCCAATGTGTTTTATAAGTTTTTGTTGACATTTAGTTGACATGGTGCAATGCCTTTATTACGAATGAATCACAAATTTCTCTTGCATCCATTTTCATTTTACTGTGATTCATAAAGCAAAAGCTGTACTCTGTTCTGAATCACCTCCGCCGTTTCCCTTGCACTCTTGTTTCCCTCGAAGAACCCAGAAACTTCTTCAAATACAATGTTTTCTATCTCGGTCTCCTGCATCGGGGCGCTAACGCAGCTCTCCAGAAATTCTTCCGCAGCCTCGAGCGTTGTCCTTCCGTCCTCCATATTTCTGATTTCCCAACGGTCAAGAAAGGTTTTTTCGCCGTTACTGGTGGTTTCAATCTTCGTCAGCTTTATGATTGGCAATGCCGTTTTCTGCCAGCACCAGTTGTTCCTTTGCACCTTTGCGTCAAGCAAGCACTCAAACAGGTCGCGTAATGCGTCTTTTCTTGTCGTTTTTGCACTTACGACCAGGATTCCCGCAGTGTCTAAATAATTTCCGCTGGAGCCATTGGTTGGATATCCGACGTAATGTCCCTTCTCCCATTCTTCCCTGATTCCAAAGTCGGAAATAAAAGACATTGAATTAAATTCTGCCCACGCAAACCTCTCTCCCTGTTTCAACATTGTCTCGGTGTCATTTTGTTCGTCCCTCTTAAAGGCTGACAACAATTCAATGAACGTTTCTCCGTTAAAATGACATTCTTTTGCTTCCCAGTCAATCAGCCACGGTTCATGATAACAAAACCTTAATAACGTTCTGATTGTCGCCAAGGGCGCAAACGGAGATTCTGCATTTTTATAATAAACGGTTCCGTCAAGCTTCCCCTCCCTAAACAGTTCCAACATGTCGTCAATGGTCCAGGTGTCTTTCCCCCATGTCTCGTTCGCGACCAAATAGGTGCGGGCATTGACGCCAACGGGCAGGCCGTACAAATGATTGTTAACGGTTCCCAAGTCTAGCGCTCCCGGCAGGATCCCGTTTAATTCACTTTCCCCGAGAAGCTCCGTCAGATCCATGAGCAACCCTTTTGAGGCCATAACCAGAAAGTCTCCCCTGGAGACGTACATTACGTCGGGTGCCTCGCCGGCAATCAGTTCATTCAAAAACCTGTTTTTTTCGTCCTCGGAAACCCTTTGGCTCACGCAGGAAGCGTTTGGATTCTTCTGAAAGGCCAGCCCCGCCGCTTCCGAAATAACCTTACGCCCAACCTCGTCCGTGGCAAACAGTCCAATGTTCACCTGGTTGCCGCCCTTCTCCCGACTGACGCTGACGAGCCAGTCTTCCGTTTTCCCGTCCGAATCCGTAACGCGGTAAAGCCTTACCAAAGGCTTCCCTTCATTTCTAAAGGCATAGGCAATGCCAAAGGCGGACGAAAAGTTGCCTTCCGCGTAGTTCATGAACAGCGAACGCCTTCCGGTGGTCACGTCCCATGCGTACGCCTTTCCGTTCTCGCGATCTTCGTAATAGATTACGCCGTTTTGCATTCCGTACAGCTTGGTGATTCTCGACCGTTCAGACAATTCCGCCACGTCCCTTACTTCGGCTTTTTCCACGTCGATCCACGAAAAGATTTGCTTTCTTCCCTCGTCAAACAGCCATACGATTTCGCCCTCGTCCGTTCGCAGGCAGTCTACGGGAGTCCTTTCGGGCGGCAGTCTGTAATCCATGACAAGGTTCCCAGCGGAATCTGCCACCCACAAAACCTTTTCCTTTCCCTTCGTTGCCACGCCATACAAGTTACCTCGCTCATCGCACACGCAGGAAGCCGGGGGCATAAGGTTCTGGGCGTGCCGTTCTGCGTCGAATTGTCGTTTCTCAAACCCGTCCCATAAATCCACTGCGCTTAAGGAACCATTTAGGTCGGTGAATATGCGAACGTCCGCACTCTGCCGAAAGAAGCCCTCCTCGTCTTCCGCATTCTCGACCCACTGGAACACGAAGTTCTCCGAATCCAAAAATTCCACGTCAATCAGGAATCCTTGTTTCTTTTTCCCGTCTTCCTGCACAAGGCCCAGTTGCTCATGGGTTATGATTTTGGTTTCGTACTGCATCGTGTCGGCATCACAAATCACCAGCGCCCACCTTAACACGGCATAATCAGGAAGTTCACATATTCTGTAAAGACGGTATGTCTTGTTTTTCCAAGATTTGGCATTTCCCTGCGCAATGATCACTTCCCGCGGACTTTCCAGCGTAATGCCCTGCAAGTTCCACTCGAAATACTCCTCCGGCCACACCGTCTCGCCGTCATCCGCCTGCGAAGGGGCATGAAAACCCGTTTCCATCCAGCTGGAGGACTTAACCTCTCTCACGGCAGTTTGCCCGTTGCATCCAGTCAAGCAGACTGTCAACGCCATAAATGCTCCCAAAACCCATAATCGTTTCACGGCCTTCTTCTCCTCAAAAGAGCCACGCGAACAGCATTCACGTGGCTCCACGAAAAAGCAATTAACTATTCCCAATAACCAGTATCCGTACAATATGGATGAGAATGCCACAAATAATGCCATATTCCCGTCCATCTTACTCCATGACCATTAGGGCAAAACCTCTCAACACGTGATCTGTCATGTGCAATGGTACAAGTTTCAAATTGACCGTTATAAAATACCGTATGCGTAGTAGTATAGCTATTTATGTGCGTTCCACCCTCCGATAATGCGGCTCCGCATTCGCCACAGGTAGTTACGTCATCACCAGATGTAGCCAACACGCTAACTCCAAAAGCCAAGATTAGCACTGCCATTAACAAAGATAATGCAATGATTTTCTTCTTCATAAATGCGCTCCTTTCATTTATGCTTTCAGCATTGATTTGGTTGTTGACACGTTACCATAAGATACTTGAAAACATTGGTATCATCTCCAATACAATTTCAAACCGTACCCTTGATCACAAGTGCATACACTTCAACCTCTTGCGGAAACTTCGACTAGTTGACATACCACCCCGTATTCTTATTAAACTTTGCCAGAAAGCTTTTTCTTTTGATGCGAATGACCTCTGTCTCAATAGTATCGCCAGTTGATGTATCTTTAAGACAAGCAGTCAATTCATCTATCGTAAAAGGTATCATAGCAATCAACTCCTTTAATACAACTACTCTTCTTGTATTAAGTATATCACAAAATGGTTGAAAAGTATAGAAAACAATATATTTTCTTTTATTCCTTTAAGTACAGCTCAACTCTGTTTTGAATAACTTCACTTATATCCTCAATAGATTTGTCTCCAGACATAAGGCTACCTACTTCTTCTTGAATGATTTTCATAATCTCCGGATGATACTCAAATTTACGGTCCGCGCTCTGTACCAAAGAAACCAAATCATCACATTCTTTCTTTGTTGCTTTATAAATCATGTGATTTTGCACTCCATCAAAGTAGAATGCCAAAGGCTTCTCTACTGTGTTACCAGATTCATCGCTCATTGTCATAACATCTTGCGATAATCTCAATTGGGATTCAAACTTTTGAGTCATAATCGGAAAATACGAACGATTCGGCATATCTTTTTCACAATAATATTTTAGGAAATTCCATGCAGCCGCTTTGTTTTTTGTCTTACTACTAATAGCTATTCTCGCGCCAACGGCAAACAACGCAGTTCCTGATCCAGAATCAGTCGGCATACCCAGAAACACCAAATCATCCCCATAAAGTTGTCTTTGAATAAGATAGTCGCCAACGCAGAAGATTTCACCAAACAGAATTGTCACCTTATTGTCTAATATGTCCCTAACAAATCCATTTCCCGAAGGAACATACTCATAGCGTTTATAATCCTTTGATATAAAATCAAGCAAGTGATGAAATTCCTTGCCGTCAAAATAACAAGCGCCTTTTTCCCAATCAATAAAATCATCCATTAGCGCATTAGTCAATACTACTAACGCAGATTCATCCGCAGAGAATCCGCTAACAGTTCGCTTTCCGTTACCCCCTTTCAGGATATCCCTAAATTCCTGAAAAGATTTTCCGTTCTTTGATCCCAGCTCACTTGCTTTTCCCCACGCGCTTTTTATTGCAAAGCCAGGCATAAGAGAATACAGTTTTCCATTTTCCTTGTAGGAACTTAATACAGATGAGACAATCATTTCTTTAGAAAAATCTACATCATCTTTCATCAAGCTATACAAATCGCATAAAAGTCCTTTCCCAGCATATACGGACGAATCAATGGGGCTAGAAACCATGAGAAGATCTGGTATGTTCCCTCTCATAATGTCCAAATTCATCCTGCTTACGGCATCATTGAAATCTTCCACTCCATCCATGTAGTCATGTAATTCTATCTGTACCTTATCTTGAACCGCATTAAACTCAGCAACTGCCTCCTGTACTTCTGGATGATCAGCAAAACAAACTCCTGCTAGTTTCAAAACATTCTTCCCTTGATTATTTTCAGCTACATTCAGATAACGGCTTTCTTCTTTCTTTCCAGCACAGCCAAGCAAACTTAATAAAACGACCAGCAACACACAACTCAAAACCATTCTCCACTTTTTCATAAATATCCTCCCAAATAACAAAAAGCAATGGTAACAGCTAAAGTCCGTGTTGCTGCCAAAAAACCCGAACTGTTCTTCTATACTTTCCTTTCCAGAATACGCATGTGGCTTTATTTTAGCGTTCCTTCAGATATAGCTGTATCCTATTTTGGATGATGTCTGCCACCTCATCAACCGTCTTAGCTCCCGCAAAATAGGCATCAGCCTCTTCGGAAATAATGGCACGAACCTCAGAATGAGTGGAATAAGGGCGTGCCTTGTCCATAATATCCAGGTACTCCTTTACAAAAGAATCCCCGTTTTCATCGACGGCCAAGGGCATGACCCCTCCAAATCCCTGAAAAAGACATTCCACGATTGTCTTTCCCTCAGAATTAGGTTCCGAGTATATTACATGGGTTACGCGCTCCCTGACATGATTTTCATGACATCCCTTGCTAACTTGTTCCGCAAATCGTACCACAAAAATACCGCAAATGTTCCGCAAAGTCAAGAATATCCGCCCAAAGTAAAAGTCTGGAATCCCTTATAAAAAATCAAGGGGTTCCAGACTTACAATTTTCTTAAATGTGCCTGGGGATTATTCCCACTCAATGGTTCCGGTGGGCTTCGGCGTCAGATCATACAATACTCTGTTGATGCCGGGAACTTCGCTGGTGATGCGGCTTACAATCTTGCCAAGGAGGGCATAGGGAATCTCCTCGATGGTAGCAGTCATGGCATCCTTGGTGTTGACGGCGCGGATGATGCAGGGCCACTCAAAGCTGCGCAGATTATTCTTTACGCCAACGGACTTATAATCGGGAACGATGGTGAAGTACTGCCATACCTTGCCCTCAAGACCAGCCTTTGCAAACTCCTCGCGGAGAATGGCATCAGATTCGCGGAGCGCCTCCAGGCGGTCTCTGGTGATGGCTCCGGTGCAACGAACGCCAAGCCCGGGGCCGGGGAAGGGCTGGCGCTCTACCATGCCGGTAGGAAGGCCGAGCTCGCGACCGATGACGCGGACCTCATCCTTGAACAGGAGCTTAATGGGCTCCACAAGTCCCTCAAAATGGATGTCCTCGGGAAGACCTCCTACGTTATGATGTGCCTTCACGGGACCGGATTCCAAAATGTCGGGATAGATGGTTCCCTGTGCCAGGAAATCTACATCAGTCAGCTTTCTTGCCTCTTCCTCAAATACGCGGATAAATTCCTCGCCAATGATCTTACGCTTCTTTTCGGGCTCGGCCACACCTGCCAGCTTGTCCAAAAAGCGATCTGTCGCATCAACGTAGATGAGGTTGGCGTCCATCTGATTCTTGAACACTTCGATCACCTGCTCAGGCTCGCCCTTACGAAGCAGGCCGTGGTTTACGTGTACGCAAACAAGGTTCTTGCCGATGGCCTTGATGAGAAGCGCAGCCACAACGGAGGAGTCAACGCCTCCGGAAAGGGCAAGGAGCACCTTCTTGTCTCCCACCTGCTTTTTTACTGCTTCCACCTGCTCTGCAATAAATGCCTTTGCCAGCTCAGGCGTCGTGATTCTTTCCATAGATTCCGGTCTTACGTCAGCCATGTTTTTCTCCTTTTCTGTTTTTTTAGGGCATACTCTTTTGCGCAAAGCCTGCAAAAGAAGTTTACGCCTTTATCTCATACGTAAAAGTCTATCATATTCTCCCCTGCTCCGCAAGAAGGAGGAGACAAAAACATGCCAAAGAGAACCGTCCAAGTCGCAGAATTGCGAAGCAATTCCGCGATCCCGACTGAAAGGAGGGACGAGCCGAAGGGCTCGCCAAGTTGCAAATTCACGAAGTGAAATTGCAATCCGAGCGAAGCGGAGGACGTGACGTACGTCACGCCGGTGGCATGTTAGTATTTGGTGGGATTTAGGGTTTGATATTCCGCGAAGAGTCTCAGGCAGGCTTCCCTGTCGATTTCGTTTAGGTAGTCACGCATTTTTTCCCTGCCGCCAAGGAGTTCATCAAATCTCTCGTCGCGAAAGCCAATGTCGGAATTGTCCTTGATGGTGCAGCCATAATAGATATGCTTCACGTTGGCCCACATACAGGCTGTCAGGCACATGGCGCAGGGCTCGCCGGTGGTGTAGACGACGCACCCTGACAGGTCATGGGTGTTTAGCTTTTTCTCCGCATCACGGATCGCTTCGATCTCACCGTGACAGGTAGAGTCTTTTTTCTTTAGAACGCGGTTGTGGCCTTTGCCCACTACCACGCCGTCTTTTACGATCACGCAGCCAAATGGTCCGCCGTCGCCATTGTAAATTCCCTTTCTTGCCTCTTCGATGGCCATTTGCAAAAAGGAATCCTTCGCACGATACTCCGCCTTGGGCGGCCTGATTCTTTTTTCAGTTGCCATCCACGCTTATTTCCTTTCTTTCCTTTTCCCGGACGCGGGCATCCTTACGTACGAAAAATACGGCGCCGCTCATGGGGAATACCCACTCATTGGAAAGGGCAATGCTGTACACGCCATTTTCCTCTTCCAGCGTATTGTCATAGGAGGAGGAATCGCCGTTATTCAGGAAGGAGTACATTTCCACGTCCATGGCATCCTCGTTGTAGCTGATAGAGATCTGGGGATCCTTGGTGGGCTCCACCAATGCCACCTCAATGATGCTGTCCCAGCGCTTTGGCATGT
>Ga0310691_10008371_pt1 | contig 10632 bp, 12 predicted proteins | sample 176DNAGHGlowgp2_FD_203887 | JGI IMG/M metagenome (GOLD analysis project Ga0310691, IMG submission 203887) | Sheep rumen microbial communities from Palmerston North, Manawatu-Wanganui, New Zealand - 1766 DNA GHGlow gp2 (v2) (version 2) | ecosystem: Host-associated > Mammals > Digestive system >... | reverse complement strand
TCTTGTGTTCAGCACAATAGGTTTGGATCTCTAGAACCTGTTCTCTGGTAAGCATATCTCGTGAATTTTTTGCAAATGTAGCCAGGATCTCTCCCGGCTACAATATGCAGTTTATCGGATGCTTACCTTGAAACTATTCCCCTTAGGTACAAATTCCTTTCGGGAAACTTTGCTAAAACATCAAGTGCCCTTTTCGAGAGGAGTCGAAAATCTGCATGATTCTCGATAACGTTTATTCCAAAACTTCTTTGAAACTTATAAAATAACTGTGCGCTTTTACGTTTGAGGAATGGATCCACATTTCTTGATTCTTTGATTCCATAAACAATTTCAGTTCCACTCTGACACATTAAGACCATTTCTTCAATAGCGTTTAAATCATCTTGAAGATCCACATCTATGGTTACGACTGCATCTACATTACCTCTTACTTCCATCATTCCTGCCATGATGGCAACCTGATGCCCGCAATTATGTGAGAGACTGATGCCGGTTATCATCGGATTGCTCGAATGAAGTGCTTTAATCTTGCTCCAGGTAAGATCAGTACTCCCGTCATTAACAAACATGACATAACTATCTTTACTGACAATACTTTTTCCCTTAAGACTTTCAAGGGTAGAGGCCAATCTATAGGCAGAATCCTCAATTATCTTCTCCTCATTATAACAAGGAGAGATTATTGCACACTTAATCATTATTTAAGCAATTAATTATTCTACAATAATCCGAGTATGTACCAAACTGATTTCCATGTTTTGCAAGATAGCTTATAAGGCGTCGAAAACGCTTCTCCATTCTGTGGCCTGTATTATGTGTGATAAAAGGAGATAGCTTTAAATCTTTTAATGAACCCAAAGGATAAAATTCCCACGGGTGAAAATAGGTATTTAGATTCTTATCAATTAGCAAAATGGTTTTACACAATAATAAATAAAACCAAACAGGAAAGAGGTGTAACGATAGCCAAAATACAGGAATTCTAAAAACAGGAGTTACTGATGCTGGTATATGAATTATTCTCCCTTCTTTATATGGCAAACGACGACTATTAAGGTGGTTATAACGACCCGGGATAAGAGTAGGGTTTATAGAGGCATTGTAATTATATCCACTTATCATCAAGATATTGGTGTCAATTATACCCATCCTCGGCTGTCTATACCCCAAAACAGATGTCTTGACAATAGATTCAATCCTTTGTTTCGATATAGTAGGATCAGTTCCTTTTGTCCGAAAATGACTAACGCCATGTGAGGCTATTTCGTGACCATCTTTTATTATATTTTGTATAGTGTCAGGCGAAGACTTGACAAAATCGGCCGTGCAGAAAAAAGTAGCTTTGATGTCGAATTCGTTAAGTATTCCTAGTATTACTTTTAGCCCATAATTCGATATATCCACCCCTTCTTTTAGAGGCGAATAAGCGGTGTTTTTCCCCAACGGGACATCGAATTCTTTTACATCGAAACTAAGGAAAACCATACAGGGTTACTCTAGATCAGTTTGTATTAATTCTACTTCACATGTTTTTCCAAAATATGGTAAATAGACATTTTCAATCCATCCCGGGTCGTTCGAGAAATATGATAATAATAAATGTGACTCCGGCAGAGCGCTCAGTTGAATATGGTCAGAATCGCTATCAAGAACCAGTTGGTCTCGCTCAGTCGCCTTTTGTGAATAAAAAATGCTTGGTTTAATTTGGCGGCTGATTGAGTACCCTTTAATTCCAATTGTAATTAAGACGCAAAGGAGCGCGACTAATCTGATAACCTTAATGCCTAACAGTTGATTCCTGAAAAGCACAAGAATTAACAATAAGAATAGTGGAACCATACATTCAAATATAATGTACACTCTCACTGGACCAGGATCATTGAAGCATACATACATTATGGCGCTTTCTACAATAAATGCGACGATCAAAAGAACGGTTGAAAGGGCTATCTTTCTTTTTTCAATTATTAGTTTCTTATTAGTGAGTGACAACAATGGGAAGACCAATGAGGAATGAAGAATAATGATTAACAAATACTTAAACCTGTAGATGAAAGACTCAATCAAGGAAATACTTATTTCTTTTGGCTCAGTTTCCTCATGTAAGCGAATAAGATTCCCGGGCGCAAGAATATTTATCAATGTAAAAAGAAAAAGGATTGCAAAAAGAATAATCCTGCTCTTTGAAATCTTACTCCTGAAAAGTATGTCATGAATGATCATACTAAAATAAGTAAAAGAAAGGAATGTAAGCTTACTTCCTGCTATAATAAATAACAAAAAGATAGATGGGAAAAGCCAAAGTTTTGTTTTTTTATTCTCAATTACGTGATATAGTGACAAAAAGGCAATTAACGCTGAAAGCTCTATGATGTAAGTAAAATTAGCACATACCCAGAATCTAATTTCAGCCTCTCCTATTGTAAAGAAATACAATACCGACACTAGATAAAGTGCACCAAGCAAAGCATCCTGCACACTATCAGTAAAAAAAGATCTAAATAAAATGGTACAAGAGGCAATGAGAAGTGTCATAGAACACATGTTGCATATGAATGGCACATGTGAGTATTCAATTACATGAGGAAGGGAGGCAAGAAATGTATGGGTATAGGAACCTTCCCAATAATGCCAGTAATAGGATTGCGTGCCCCAAAAACCAAACTGATGGACGTTTGACCCAAACCAGAAATCATCACATGCGAAAACATTCACGTAAGAAATGGGAATATACCAACACAGAAAGGCACAAATGGTAATCCACATAACAACCTTCCAGCTATCAATCCTCGTATTATGGCATTTTGTTATCATAAATGGTATAGAATACTATAATAAAAAGGAGGGTGGTGAATTAGTCCACCCTCCTACCCATTAGCTCTAGTATCATCTGCTAGAATAGTGTGAGCGATGAGAGCTATGCGAACTGTGGGAGCGGTGGGAACTGTGAGAACGAAGTTCAAGCGATTCTGATTGATTGAGAAAATCAATTGAAGATTGCAAAACAAGAGACTTCTTGCTCTGTTCCTCGATTTTCAACTCGTCATTATGACCAGTGAAAACCGATGCCACCCGTTCAGTTGCATTAGCAACAAAGCTAACACTCACTAAAACAGCAGATACTAGAAAAAAGCGTAATTTTTTCATAATACCTCCTATTTTAAGTTAAACAAATGGGTTTTGTTATCATCTCAGTCTGAGCTTTTATATGCGCACTGTGATGTTCACGATTGGAAGCAAAAAAGCCTGCGCAACACTCTTTTAGTGCACATTGATCACATTCTTCAATATATATATCTTTCCAATCTGATATGGACTGCACCGCGTATTCGCGGATGTCTTCTGGCAATACGCACAACTGCGAGTTGTAGATATAAGAAGGTATCCCCCTGTCACGTAAAAGCAGTATAGATTCACGTAATTCTTCCTTGTAATCATAAGGATCTATCCATAATTGGTCTATATGCTCCTGCGCCAAGCCAGTGGTTTCCATTTGCATAAACGCGACCTGGTTCACAAATGGGAAATTATGGTAAATGTAGTCTGCTAATTGAGGTAAACGACTAAAGGTCTGCTTGTGCACGACAACACGTATACCAATCCTCACTTTAAATAATGCTAGGTTGTACAATCCAGCAACTGTCTTATAGAATGTGTTTGCCCCAACGATTCTATTGTGTTCTGAAGCCACATCCGAGAAAACCGGGATATCGATTTGTAAGTCATGATGTTGGCAAAGGACAAGTTTCTTTGCAAAGTCCTTGTCTGCAAACCGGACGCCATTAGATAAAATACTTATTGCAGCCTTCGGTAAACGTTTTTGGATATGCTTTATCAGAACAAATAGATTGTCTCCAATTAAAGTCGGTTCTCCTCCGGTAATGCCAACTTCTTTCGTGGAAGGATCCATTAAATCAATAAGAGATAGATTGAATGGAGTCTTATCCTTTTCTTGTACGATAGGAGGCTGTGGGCACATTATGCAACGATGATTACATCTTTCAGTGGCCATAATTGCGTTGTGCTCGGAATTAATATCATACAAAACAGTTAATAATCCTTCCGGAGTGAGCAATATTACATCTCCGTCATTGAGTGTGAAATCTGATGCTACTCCGTAAGCCATTGGGCCTCTAGAGACAGCCGTTTTATTTCGTGAGATAGTCGCTAAATATCCAGTCTTTGCTTTTGTGCAATCTCCCCAAAAGATGTAACGCTTCTTATTAAACAAGCGTTCTTTAGAGGTAACAATCCCTAGAATGTCCTCACGAATGTTTAGAGCTTCAACGTGCGTTTGTTTCATGTTACCTCGGATTAATCCACGACCAGAAAATGCGGTTAATATCAGGATCGTTTTTCTTTAATAATTCAAACAAATAGCGGAAAAACGCCTTGTTTTTCTTACACATCTCATTAGTGGGCCGGAATCCAACCATATCGCCTTGCTCAGAAAGGTTTCTAACTGGGTCTGCACCACAATATGGCTGGAAAGCACAATAAGAGCATTCTGGCAGGCATTCATTACATGCAGAATGTAAGATATCATGTAAATGCTTCCCGTTGAACATCTCTTGGTACGTATTCTTATTTACATTACCGAGACGGAAAAAGAAATTTTTAAAACGAGCCATCATACGTCCCTCATCTGAAACATAGACGCTCCCGTCGTAATCATAAATAGCTCCCGCAATTCCGACACCGGCTGGAGATTGTAAATCAACGAATCCAGTCGCAAATGGAGTAAGTATTCGCTTTAGCAATAAAGCCGTATATCCTTCAACGAAGTATGTGCCTTTTTTATTCAGCTCAATGATATAATCAAGGCCTTCAATGAAATTATAAATGAAATCTTCAACCGGATAAGCAATTTTATCCTTATACTGTTTTGCAAAACCGTAAGGGTTCAGTGCCCTGAGAAAAATGTTATTGAAGCCTAAACGAACATACTCATCAATGATCTCTTTAAAACGCCCCAGACTGTATTTTGATGTTGTCATCAAAGCCGAAACACACTCATTATCGTCCCAAATTCGGCGAATCATCGCCAACTTCTCTTCAAAAATTTCATGGGTATGTTCAGTATTTTGCAATGGCCTATTGGCATTATGAAGGTCACGTGGCCCATCCAAGGAAGTAGAAATAAAGCATTTGTGTTTTTTTAGATACTTTACCATCTCCTCGGTAAGGAGGCATATATTCGTGCAAATGACGAATTCTAACTCTCTCTTTTTAAAAAGGTTAACATATTCTGCTTCCTCTATAATGTATTTAACCATTCCAAAGTCTGTGGAAGGATCACCTCCTTGGAACTCAATCTTGATACATGGGGAAGGAGACTCGAAGATAGTCTTAACAACATTTTTTGCGGTCTCTTTCGTCATATCTGCAGAGTGGTCCTCCATATTCTTTCTTGCCACTTGGCAATAGACACATGATGAATTACAGCGGAGCGTCGGAACCACCATATGAAGGGAGGTAAACTCCTTTAGGATGCTTTTTTTTGTCCGAAACTTTGTTGCCAACATATTAACGACGTCGTCAACATTGTCGGTCGTTACAATCTGTTTAGATTCGATATCGAAGAATACCTCAGATTGTGGATCTAACTTTCCTTGAATGAGAGAGTCAAAGGTATCGTTCCCAACAAAGATATACTCCCCGACATCATTAGTCAGCAAGACTTGGTCTTCGTTGAATCGACAAAATCTAAACGGAAGAAGTGTATATGAGCTATTCTCCATACGAATTATTTTGAGACCGGCTTGAAGGCTTCTTCAACAATCATATTGCGGATATGAGCAAACCGTCCCTCTACATCTAGTCTAGTTTGCTGATCAATGAGCTCATTCCTGAAGACTTTTTCAATAATGGGATCCAGGTCTCCCTCTTTCTTTTCAAGACTTACCTTGAAATGCTCTTCGGGCTTATCAAAGTAATCAATGGAAATGTAATAATCTCCAGAAAACTTATATGCTGTTGCATTTAATGCTTCTCGAGAAAAGCATTGGGCTTTTATGATAATGTCCATTCTTTTGGGCTTAAGCGTTATGAGAATATGGATTTACAAAGTTACAAATAATTAACGAACTTTTTCCCATCGAAAAAACTAAGGGCCAAGTCACTCAATACTATTAAACTAAAAGATGAAAACGCTATGTTCTATTTCCAAATAATATAATTCTCATTCTTATACGTCCCCCTGTGCACATCGGGAGCAAACAAGGTTTTCTCTCCAGCGGAATCAATGTACCACCCGAACGAAGAATGGCTTCCTACCAGGTAGATGGCGTTTTCAACGTCTAAGTCCACCAGCGCCTGGGCAAAATCGTGCATGGACTCGTCTGTCTCGCTGACAGCAATGAATAACTGTCCGGCACGACTACAAAGAGCTTTACGCATCGTCTTGTTCTTCTGGTCACTTTCCACAAGAGTTCCATTGTCCACTAACGGGAACTGACGGAAAAAGTAGCCCTCTTTTTCTGTGGCCTCTTCGAACAGTGGAGAGTTCTCGGAAATTCCGACGGTCACTTTGTCTTCAATAATTGCACAAAATCCCTTCTTGGAAAGGCCCCATGCCAGGGGCTCACCCTTAAGTACAAATGCGCCCAGAATCTTCCTGTTATCTTTACGAATATCGGCCGCCTGTGCCGCCAGAATAATGTTTTTATCTTTTCGGTCAGGCACGCCCAGGGTAAGTTCCGGCTTGGCATTATGAGGTATATAGATGGAGAGTTGGACGTCATTGATAACGGTATCCAGATTCTCGGTATAGTGGGCATCAGTAGTTGTGCCAAGCGGGGAAACAGGCTTATGAATCACTTGCTCGGGCGCATTCTCGAACAGCCCTTCATTCGGGTCTTCCGGAACATCCTTCGGCCAATTCACAATAGTCAGAATCCCTATTGCTATTACAAGGAAGGCCGATACAATAGCCACGCCCATTTTCCTCCGGCTCTTTTCAGAAGCCGAAGCATCGGGTGCGGGAGCATGTCCGATTACTCGGAACTCGTCATCCCTAATATCTTTATTCTTTTCAGCCATTATTCAGAATTGCATCAATATAAGCCTTTAACTTGATAAGAACCTCTCTGGAGGCACTCAATTCATGGTAACAACCGGCACAATCTGAAAGAATCAGTGTTTGTTTAGCCACATCTACCCAGTACACGAAGTCCAGATTGATGATAAGCCCACGTCCAAGGCGAATAAAGTTGGAGCCTTCATCACCCAGCTGGTCACCTATCATATCCTCAATCTGACCCAACTGAAAGGAGACAATCCGCTTCCGGTTATCCTGTGTCACCACCTCAGAATAGTTTCCATCGGCCGATATAAATACCAGCCGATGGGCAGGAATACGGAGCAGTTCCGTCCCTTTTGATATGACGATTACCTTGTTCAATTTGAAGCGCTGCACAAATTTAGCGATTTCTTTTCAGTCGAGAAATACCATTGTACGAAATCAAAAAATACAGTACGAAATGACCCCGGACAGAAGCTCTCATACAGCCCGTTTCCACTCCATACATCGGCCCCAAAAATCCTTTGCAGAGTCCCTTAAAAGCCCCATTTTTGCAACTGAAAACCAAATCAATACGCTTTATGAAAACACGCTTTTTCTTCTTTGTGGCACTTGCCGCCACAACCATCTTTACCGGCTGCCATTCCCGTGGGACTGTAGCAGAAGAAATCTCAGATGACGGTCTCCTTCTCAATGACGACTTGATAGCCGTCCGCACGGATGATGGTAAGGTATCCATCAAAAACGCCACTACCGGCAAAGTGACCATCAAGGACATCAAACTGGACTGGACGGCTCCTTCCCGCAATGATTCACTGGCCGTTTTCTGTTCCGACAACAAACGCGGATACTATAACATGTACACGGGCGAGATCGCTATTCCTGCACAGTATCGACGGGCCTGGGTTTTTGCCGAGGGACTGGCTGCCGCACAGAAAAACGGGAACATAGGCTTTATTAACCGCAAGGGTGACGTAGTTATCGACTTCAAGTATCCCTTCCATGGCAATCCGTTATCGGAATTCATCTTTGATGACGGGCACTGTGTTGTTGCCGATACTACCGGCAAATGCGGTGTCATTGACCGGAAGGGCGAATGGTTGATTGGGCCAGAATATGACAACATACGCGCATATAAGGAATACGCAATTGTGACCAAATCCGGTGTTACAAAACAAATGGCCTATGACGGGAGTGTCTTGAACACCTTCGTACTAGATACCATTAAGGAACTAACCTACGAAGAGGATGAACGCTACGAAAATCGCGAAGGAGAGCTGGAGTATGTCACAAACACCATAAAGACTGGCCTGTTTTCCTACTGTGTTGGCGGCCGCTACGGACTGATGGACTCGAATTGTCAGCGTCTTACTGAGCCTCTCTACCGACGTATCGATGCCGTAAACAAGAATATGTTCAGAGCAACTCTCTTGGACTATTATTCTGAGGTGATTTTAAACGCGAAGGGCGAAGTGATGAAATAGTATGAGGAAAGGCTGGAAATACTGGATATTTGTCAGAGTACCATTCTGGTTCCTGCTGATCAGTATAGCCCTAGTAACGCTGCTGCGATGGGTTCCGGTGCGGTACACTCCTGTGATGCTGAAGCGTGCGTTTCAGTTCCGTCAGGAGTCCGGCTACCATTCGGAACAGGAATGGGTATCACTGGATGATTTCTCTCCGGAACTCATCAAGGCAGTTATCTTGGCGGAAGACCAGAAGTTCTATGGCCACCATGGCTTCGACTGGGATGAGTTGAAGTCGATGTGGAAACGTCATCGGCAGGAAGGTGCCCCGCTACGCGGCTGCAGCACAATATCACAACAGACGGCCAAGAACGTGTTCACCTTTGGTACTTCTACGTGGGGGCGTAAGGTTATAGAAGCGTACTGGACATGCCTGACTGAATGGGTTTGGGGGAAGAACAGGATTCTAGAAGTGTACCTTAATGTAGCAGAGACAGGTAAGGGTCTGTATGGAGTAGAAGTAGCTTCGGAATACTACTTTGCAGTGCCCGCCAGTGATTTGAATCTACGTCAAGCTGTTTCAATAGCCGTATGCTTACCAAAGCCACTGGTCACACACCCAGATTATTTACCCGTTGACATTAGATCCCGCTATACACAAATTATAGATGCTGCTGAAGCAATGATTCTTGTCAATAAAGACCGAAAATGCCAACTATCAAAATGAGAGAATGAGTTTTAGCGTTGTTCCACCTGTACCACCCGTTCCGGAACGGAACAGCAGGCGGGCAGCCCCGGCAACGGTTTGGTACAAGCAAGGATTACCTTTGGGGCCATGAACCCGCATGACTCCCATTTCCTTGCCCCGCCCATCACCGAGGCGCCGGATTACGTCTGAGCCCGCAGGCACGATACGCCAAAAGACACGGCCCGAAGGATTTCCCATCCCAACGCCGAGGCCGCCCTTCAGGCCGCAAAAAAGGCCTGCCGTCACCATCCGGGCCGATGGTATGGCCGCTCCAACACCAAGGCCGATGCTGCCGAGTTCCTGGTCTACGAAGGCATCAAGGTCATCGAGCACCACGTCGCAGGCCGATAGATAAGAGGTATGGGAGACAGTGTCAGTCATCCCGCCACTGGTTCTCGGCTTGCGCCATCATCCCAGCGCTGGGCGGCTGGCCAAGATACAGTTCACCGCCCCGGGCGGTTGCCGGCACCTGGGTTATCTGAGGAATTTCCTGGCGGAAGGAAACTGCTCCGCCAGAGTGGTGTCCATCGTGATTCCCGGGTATGCGGAGCGTTGGGGATACGAGCTGGACAAGTACCAGGTTTACGCCCAGTTCGTCCTTTTAGACACTGTGACCGGCTATAGAAGCCAGTCACAGGACTATTCAACGATTATTTTTGCGCGTTAAACGGCTAATAAAGGAGACCAAACATCCATAGCGGAATTCTAGCACCATATCCGGTTTCTATACCATCTACGGCCAGATAACTGTTGGGTATATCTGCAATTTGGTCAAATGTCTTTCCTTCTCCGCCCACTTCAAAGAGATACTTGCCATTAACCAGGAAGTCTCCCTTAGGCGGCATCTGAACGGTCCCAACGGATGCACACTGGTCTATGAAGAATGTCTCCCTCAGTGTCCCAATCTCAATCTTGGGTGATAACGCGTACATCAGGTTGGTATTGCCCAGATAAATCTTTTCGGGCTTAACCAACTTCTTATAGCTCTTGAGTTCTACGGTAAGGAGTTCCAGAATTTCCGCCTTGTCCAGTTTATAGAGAAGTTTCAGAAGCGTATCCCTGGTGGTTCCAAGAGAAGTGGCCAACTTGTCCACATTTGGATGTAGAGGAACATTCTCAGCAATTATCATCAAAAGCTTCTTACATTTATCCACTGTGTCATATGTGATTTTCTCCACGGCCGGCAAATCACTTTCAATGACAGTATCGACGACTTCTTTCAGTCGTACAAGGAAATCCTTGCCTGCATCCCTGTAAAAAGGATAGACAGCGGTGTGAAGGTAGGTATCGAAAGCCACCAGTACCTTTGTCTTTGAGACAATGTCCATAGCAATGGGGACATGGTTTGACAGGAGTTCTTCTAGCGTCACCGCATTCATTTTCAGGATGCCGTCATA
>Ga0310691_10008369_pt1 | contig 10637 bp, 9 predicted proteins | sample 176DNAGHGlowgp2_FD_203887 | JGI IMG/M metagenome (GOLD analysis project Ga0310691, IMG submission 203887) | Sheep rumen microbial communities from Palmerston North, Manawatu-Wanganui, New Zealand - 1766 DNA GHGlow gp2 (v2) (version 2) | ecosystem: Host-associated > Mammals > Digestive system >... | reverse complement strand
TACTTGATGCGGGTATTCGGCAACCGCGAGATTCAAGGAGCCATCTCGGCCTTTGTCAAGCAGTTGCAACAACGCCGCACACTCACTCGCGGTGAGGTGGCCGAATTGCTGAAAGAACTCAATCTCTAGTCTAATTCATAATTAATAATTAATAATCCTCTAACCCCTGACCTCAAGATGAGAGTGGTCTTGATCAATCGCAGCGATCAACTGGGTGGGGCGGCCATCGCCACCCTGCGGCTGATGCATGGCCTGCAACAATTGGGCGTGGATGCCCGCATGCTTGTGGTCGACCAGCATGGCAACGACCCGCATGTGGCACTGGCAGGCAACGCACTGAGTCGCCGATGGGCATTCCTGGCCGAGCGGCTGGGCATCTATGTGCGTAACGGCCGTCGCCGCGACACCTTGTTCAAGATTGACACCGCTACTCACGGCATTGATGTGAGCCGCCACCCCTGGGTGCAGGGGGCTGACGTTCTGTACCTAGGATGGACCAACCAGGGCATGCTCTCGCTTGAGGACATCGAACGGCTGACTCGTCTGGGCAAACCTGTCATCTGGACCATGCACGACATGTGGCCCTGCACCGGGCTGTGCCATCATGCCTACGACTGCCGGGAATATGTGAACGACTGCGCCAACTGCCCATTGTTGCCTAGCGGCAGCACACTGGCCAACACGACCTTGAGGCGCAAGGCCGACTTGTATGACCACAGCGACATCCACTTTGTGGCTGTGAGCAACTGGTTGGCCGACTGTTGCCACCAGAGCACCTTGCTGCGCAACCATGAGGTGACAGTCATCGGTAACCCCTTCCCCGCCAGCGAGTATGCTTGCGACTTCACACCTCGGCCTGGTCTGCCCGACGATGCCATTGTCATCGCTATGGGAGCCGCTCGCCTTGACGACCCGGTCAAGGGATTTGACCTGCTCATCGCCTCGATGCAGCATCTGCGCGAGCACAATCCTGCTCTTGCCGACCGTCTGCACCTACTGCTCTATGGTGATTTGCGCGACACGTCACTGCTCGGTCAGTTGCCTGTCGCTCACACCCATCTGGGCTATATCACCGACATCAATGCCGTGTTCCGCCAGGCACACATCGTGCTGAGCACATCGCGCTACGAGTCGTTTGGCTACACTCTGCTCGAGGGCATGGCCAGTGGGTGCATACCGGTCACCACTGGTGCCGGAGGCCAGGTCGACATCGTCAGGCATCTGCACAATGGCTACGTCACCGGCAGCAATGACCCTGTCGATGTGGCTCGTGGCATCGAGTGGGCAGCAACGGCCCACATCGACCGTGCCGCTCAGCACCGCTGGGTCGCCGACCACTTCGACGCTCATATCATCGCACAACGCTATTTAGACCTCATCAACCGATAACTATAAACTTTAACTCTAAACTACTAAGATGCAAACAGTATTATTTCATAGCACCATTTTTGGTCCCATTCACAGCCGCCGTCTCGGCATCTCGCTAGGTGTTAACCTCATGCCCAATGATGGCAAGATTTGTTCATTCGATTGCCTCTACTGCGAGGCTGGTTTCAACGCACAAGGCCCCGGCACAACGGGCATACCCACACGCGAGGCCGTCAAACGCCAACTCAAGGCCAAACTCGAGCAGATGAAAGCCGAAGGCTCGGGCCTGGATGTCATTACCTTCTCGGGCAACGGCGAGCCCACGCTGCACCCCCACTTCAAGGAAGTGGTACACGACGTGATGATGCTGCGCGACCGCTACTATCCCGAAGCCCGAGTGAGTGTGCTCAGCAACTCGACCATGGCGGGCCGCCCCGCGGTTGTCGAGGCCCTGAAGAAAGTTGACAACAACATCCTTAAACTCGACTCGGCCATCGCCGGCACCCTGCGTGTGATCAATCGCCCGCAGTCGCCCAACCTCATCCCCCAGGGAGTGATTGAGGACCTCAAGCAATTCGCTGGCCAGTGCATCGTGCAGACCATGATGCTGCGGGGCGAGTGGGAAGGCAAGCCCTTTGACAACACCACCGACACCGAGGTTAATGCCCTCATCGAGGCCTACAAGCAGATTCAGCCGCGCGAAGTCATGCTCTACTCGCTCGATCGCAAGACACCGGCCGATCATCTGGTCAAGATTGAGCACGACGAGTTGCAGGCCATCGGCGACCGCATCGCCGCTGCCACCGGCATCCCCGTCCAGGTCAACTGACAAACCAAGCCAAAAGATGAAAGTGAAGTTGACATGGCGGCTGGTGGCCGCATTGCTGCTGGGTCTGGTGGGATACTACATTGTTTTCCAGGCGTTCTATAACCAGATCGCTTTTAAGACTGTATTCCCATATGACAATTTTGCCGACATGATGGTTGGAGTATTCTACAATTTCACTCCCACTTTCCTGCAGTCGGTGTTCATCACTGCCGTCATCTTTCGCCCCACCAAGATACAGCACATAGGGCTAAAGATTGCTATCGATGCTCTACTGGTAATTGTCATGCTCATCATTTTCAATTTCGCTTATACACGTCTGATGGATGCTCATGTCGACTGGGGCGGCAGCGCTTTCAATGCCATCTTTGTATTCCTGGGTGTTGAGACCACATTCTATGTGTTCAATTTCAAGAGTAGCATGCGTGAGGCAGAGACTCAGAAGCAAATGGCCCTGCAATATCGCTATGACGCACTCAAAGCACAAGTCAACCCACACTTTCTGTTCAACTCTCTCAACATCCTCTATTCGCTCATCGACATCGACCAGCAGAAGAGCCGTGAGTTTGTGATGTCGCTCTCGCAGATGTATCGTTACATCATGTCGCAGCAGAACCGCGACACAGTGCCACTGCGTGACGAGATGGGTTTCCTGCACAATTACGTCGACATCTTGATGAAACGCTACCGCGACCAACTGACCGTGAACATCAGCGGTGAGGACAAAATTGCCAATCAGCAGTTGGTTCCCTACACCCTGCAACTGCTCATTGAGAATGTGACCAAGCACAACATCATCTCGACACGTCATCCCATGACCGTGAGCATCACTATCGGCACCGAGGATGTGACAGTGAGCAACCCCATACAACCCAAGGCCAGCGAGAGTCCATCACATGTGGGTTTGCGTTACCTCACCGAGTTGTATCAGGCTCATGGCAAGGAGTTTGTTGTCACCAACGATGGTGCCACCTTCACAGCAACAGTGCCATTCCTCTAGTATAGAATTATCAAATAAGGAAATAACATGGTAAGCCGCAAAGGTCATAACTCTTAATTGTAAATTATAAACTCTAAATCATTTGGCAGTGAACTATATCATCATCGAGAATGAGGCATTTGCCCTCGAAAACCTAAAGCATACCGTGGCGCGATTGCGCCCCGACTACCACTTGATGTTCACCGCCGAGAGCATCGAGGACTCGGTCGAGTATCTACTCGGCAAGCCCGACATTGACCTCATCTTCATGGACATCGAACTGGTGGATGGCAACTGCTTCGAGATCTTCCGTCAAGTCAAGGTCGAGACACCCGTCATCTTCACCACAGCCTACGATGACTTTGCCATTCAAGCCTTTCAGGTCGATAGTATTGACTACCTGCTCAAGCCCATCGGTGATGAGGCTCTGGGCGCAGCCCTCGACAAGTTGGAACGCCTCACGAGCAAGCAAACCGCTGCACCCGACTACACCTCACTGCTGCGCCAAATGCTGCAACCTGCCAACCGCCAACGCATCTTGCTCAGCAGCGGAGACAACTACAGTTATGCCATGATTGACGATGTGGCTTACTTCCTGAGCGAGGACAAATATGTCTACGCCTACTTGCGCTCGAGCCAGCGACGCATGACCGAGTTTCGCAACTTGGCTGAGGTCGAAGAGATCCTCGACTCGTCACATTTCTTCCTCGTGGCACGCAACATCATCGCCAGCATTGAGTCAATCGGCAAGGTGAGCAAGTACTTCAATGGCCGCCTCAAGGTCGAGGTCCAAGCAGGCACCGACCGTCAAGAAGCCGTGGTGAGTGCCGCCCGCCGTCAGCCCTTCCTCGACTGGCTGGGAGGCAAATAAGCCTCATAAAATTCATTCCAAAAATAACACAATTCGTTCCGCCAATTCCACAATTGGCGGGATGGCAACTTGCATGCCTGTGCGTATGGCCGTAATTTAGCGGTCGAAATTCAAAGATAGGCATGAAAGATAGCAACCATATCAACCCACAACCGAAGACGCAAGTTTTCATCATTGAGGACGAGTACTACGCCGCAGTCGAACTCAAACACAATCTGAGCCAATTGCGACCCGATTACGTGCTTGTGGGGCAAGCCGAGGATGTGGAAGGAAGCATCGACTTCTTGTCGGGCCACCATGTTGATCTGATCATTGCCGACATCCGCCTGAGCGACGGCTATAGTTTCGAGGCCTTAGACCAATTGCACCTCACCGATGTGCCCATCATCTTCACCACAGCCTATGCCCAATATCGCGAGCGTGCCGCCAGTTACCGCATGGTCGACTTCCTGCTCAAGCCCATCGCCCGCGCTGCACTACAACAAGCCCTTGAAAAATTTGAGATCGAAACAAATAAAACCAATGTTTAATATCCTAAAACTAACAATTATGACTAAAACAGTACTAAACCGACTCGTCGCGCTAGTGTGCGTCATGCTGATGGGGCTGGCCGCCAAGGCACAGACCGCACAGTACCTGATTGTGACGCTGCAAGACGAGACAAAGACAGTCTTTGCGCTGGCCGAGAAGCCTGTAGTTACAATGGCTGACGGCATCTTCAAGGCCGAGACTCCCAGCCAGGCCATTGAAGTCGCCATCGCCGATGTGCTCAACTACACATTCAGCGACCAGGCACCCTACACCGACATTGAGCAAGTGTCAGCCGACACCAAGCCCATAATTGAGGCTGGCCGCGCTCAACTGGCAGGTCTCAAGCCGGGCACCATAGTCAATGTGTTCACCATCGATGGCCGACGGGCCGCCAATGCCGTAGCCGCATCCAATGGAACGGCCGACATCGACCTCAGTGGACTGGGCAACGGAGTCTTTATCCTGACCACACCCAGTGCTAGTTACAAAATCTACAATCGTTAATCACCACCTAAACTAAAACAACAATGAAAAAGATATTTCTCGCGCTGATGGCCGTCGCTGGCCTCGCCACCTGTGCCCAAGCACAGACCACCTATAACATGAACGTCCGCCTCAACGACGGCACCGTAGTAACCTATGCCGCCGATGATGTAGCCGAAGTCACATTCGACGAAGCCGAGCAACCCTACAACATCCTCACCGAGGAATTTATCCCCGATGCAGTCTTGCGTGACTACATCAAGACCAATATCGCCAATGGCGAAGATGTTTACACCAACATCCAGGCTGCTGCCTATAACGGTGCTATTAATATCAATCAACTGCGGGTGTTTGACTTCAAGGGCCTAGAGTTCTTCACCAACCTGCAGGAACTCTACTGCTCGGGAATCAACATCCAAACCATCGACATCAGCGCACTGAAGAACCTGCGAGTCTTTGATGCCTCGAGTTGCCAATTCCTCACCTCACTCACAACGGGTGAAATGGAGAAGATGGAAGATTTCAACATTTCGCGCTGCAGCAAGTTGACTGGATATGACTTGAATCAACTCCCCTCATCACTGAAGTCGCTCAAAGTTATTTCGTTGAAATATGAAGATATTCCCCTTAGCAAGTTTACACAGTTGGAAACACTGATAGCAGATATGAACAAATTGAGCACCATTGATTTGCATAACTTCAGCACCCTCAAAGAGGTGTCACTCAGTGGCAACCAACTGACTACGGTCAATCTGAGTGGCTGTGAAAACCTGAAAGGTCTGATTCTAAGTTATAACACTAACCTAGCATCGCTCGACATCACAGGCTGCAATAGCATTGAGCGCCTTTATGTTCAAAACACCAAACTCACCGATCTTGACCTTGCTCCCATAGCAAGCACGCTCCACGAACTGAATGTGTCCTCCAATGGCATGACCAGCCTCGATGTGAGCCAATGCACCGAACTGACCTACCTCGAGTGCCAAAGCAACAATCTGACGCAAGCCATGGACTTCAGCAACAACACCAAGTTGACCGACCTGCGCATCGAGAGCAATCAGGTGCCATCGGTCAACCTAAAGAACTGTAACCAACTGCAAACCCTCAACTGCTACAGCAACGAGGCACTCACCTCGCTCATCCTGCCTGACGATCAGAGCCACATGACCCTGCTCAATGCATTCTCAATCCCCAATGTGACCGAACTCAATGTCGGCAACATGACTGCTGTTGAATGGTTCAGCGTTTACGTGACAGGTCTGACACGCATCGACATCAGCAATGTTAACCATAATGCTAAAGGCATCTATCTCTACTACAACGAAAATCTGCGTCAAATCAAGGTATGGAGTGACTTTGACCTGAATAATCCTCCCACCAATGTCTTTAAGGACGACACCGCCGAGTTTGTCTACGAGTTCACTGAGGACTAAATCCATAAATTCCCTTAAAAAGATTATTGGGCGCGACCGCACTAGCCGGCCGCGCTCTGTGTTTTGTGAGGTGACATACCCCTTGCACCACAAACTTTATGCAAATTTGCAATCGGATTGCAGATTTGCATAGATTGTTGCAGGTTTTCTTCTCTAAGCAACCGTTAAAACAATGGTGTTGCGTCAAGCAAGAAACATGCAAATTGGCATACTCATGTTTCTGCAGTTCGCTACTATTTGAGGCTTACTCGAGTTTCGCAAGAAGCTACTTTTCAGTAGTTATGTAGTTAAGACGGATGCAAAGAGCCGGCCGTGGGTGGCTGTGGAGGGACGGCACTCCTGTGCCGTCCGCCTCCGGGCAGCATTCAACATTACCTTTTGTCGAGGCGGACGGCATAGGGATGCCGTCCCTACAGCCATCAGGTAACTTCTTAACTACTTCAGAAACTTTAGGAGGCTTACTGTCACTCCCCTTTGCCCTGCTTGAGGGCGAGTTGGCGGTACTTGGAGGGTGTCATGCCGGTGATGCGCTTGAATGCGGTGATAAAGTTGTTCATCGAGTTGTAACCCACACCATTGGCAATAGCGGCGATGGTGAGTTGTCCGTAATGCTCGTCGTCGCTCAAGCGGCGGCACACCTCGCGAATGCGGCTCTCGTTGAGCAGTGTCTTGAAATTTTTCTGGAACGTGTCGTTGATGATGACCGACACATATTTAGTGTTAGAGTTGACCAGCTTGGACAGGCGGTTAAGATTAAAGTCAGGGTCAATAATCGCATCGGCATTGTCCATGACTTGCGTGATTTGCTCGGCCAACAATGCCCGCTGTTCTTGCGACAAGGGCAATTCGTTGCTTTCGCCCAGATCACCCTCAGGCTCCTGTGCCGTTGTGTTAGTCTCAGGTTCAGTCAGCTGGGTAGCTGCCTCGCGCATGGTCGACAGATAGTCGGCCCTAAGTTGCTTGCTGCGCTCGTTCTGTGCAATGAGTTCCTGGTTCTTGCGCACGAGCAAACGCTGAGCCGCCTGCAACTGTTGGTACAGCCTGATGATAACAATCAAGATTGCCACCACCACGAGCACAATGCCTGCAAGCAACCAAATCCAGCCATGCAGCGAGTGGATGTGGCGATCGATGAGATTGTTCTCGTAGTCGAACAGTTCGGCCTTGGCGAGGTTAAACTTGTTGATATTGAACAATGAGTCTTGCAGGTTGATATAGAGTGTCTGATACTTGATGGCGCTGTCGGGCTGGCTGGTCTGCCTGTATATTTCGCTCAATGCCTTGCAAGCCTGACTGGTCTCCTCATAGTTATTGGATTGTTGTGCAATCTCGACAGCCCGACTGTAACACACCCTGGCCGAATCGACCTTGCCCCACCCAGCATAAGCGTTACCCATCTCATACCACAACGAGGGCGATGCCGACTTGCCAGCCATCGCAATCGACCGATCAAAGCAATCAACGGCTTGACGATATTGCCTGCGCCCCGATGCGATGAGCCCACGATTGAAGGTCAGATAGTACTCCTGCTGCTCGGCCTGTGCAATGTGATGCTGTTCGAGCATGTGCAGGTAGTTCTCGGCATGGTCAGGGTCGCCCTTCGAGCAATAGGCAGCCATCAGGTTGATGGCCGTGAGCGACACCAGGTGCTCATAGTTGTCGTGCAGGGCTTGCTGGTTGGCTTTCTCAAAGTAGAAGATGGCTCGCTCATAGTCGCGAAACGCCGCATAGACCATGCCGATGTTGCTGATGCACTCGGCATAGACCTTGCGGTTGCCGCTCAACTGGGCCTGCTCGACCGCTGTTGTGTAATATTTGAGCGCCTCGACATACTGATTCACCTCGACACACCGATTGCCTGCCTCCTTGAGTTTGAGACATTGTGCGGTGTCTGCTGCATTGGATTGACCATTCATCCCCGATGCAAGCCCAACAAAAATGCACACCAAGATATATCGCCAGAACCGAATCATGAGTCACCGTTTAATGGGCTTGCAAAGGTAGTAAAAATTGCTGAAACCACGAATTTCGGCTCAATTTTTTCCTATTTCAGCGAAACAGGAAATCTCTCTAGCCCCGATGTGATGCCGCATTGAGAATGTTGCAGTAATTTTGCACTACGATATTTTTTGAACCTTTAAAACCATATTTTATGAAGAAAGCAATTTTACTCTCGATGGCTATCATGGCATCATCGGTTGTCATGGGCCAGGGCGTCAAGTTGAGCGCCTCGCAAGACCTCAACGCAATGCATCAACAACGCCAGATGATCAACATCGACCCCATTCAGGCCCAGCGTGGCATCGCCATGCCCAAGGCTGAGGGAGCAACCCAAGACTACATCACCGAGCAGCCCGAGGGCGAGCTCAAGACCTATGTCCGTTCGGGCGAGAACATGACCGCCGTCATGGGCGGCATCGTCGACGGGTCACAAGCTGGCAGAACCATGAACATCGTGTTTGCCCCCGACGGCAAGACCGTGTGGTTCGATAAGATTATCTCGGCCACTACAGCCACCTTCGGCTGGATCAAGGGTGAGATTGAGGGCGACAAGATTGTCATCAAGTCGGGACAATATGCTTGGTTCTACGACTACGGCACCTACTACACTGCCTACAGCGTGGAGCGCATCGTGCCCAACCCCGACGGCAATGCCACGAACTATGACACCTATATGACCGCCGAGGGCGACATCGAGTTCAGCATCGCCGAGGATGGCACACTCACACTGCTGCCCGACGCCAATGGCGTGGCTGCTATCGGCTTGATTCGCCGCACCACCGACGAGTTCCTCGTCGAGTATGGCTATGATGGCAAGTGGCTGGGCTATGGTGACCAGAACACGGCCTACACTCCGTTTGAGGCCAACTTCAACGAAGGCCCAGCCGAGGGAACAGAGTTGCAGGACTTCGCGATGACCTACGACCTCTATGTCAACAGTGCCGAGCGCAGTGGCCATCTGACCAAGGGTGCTATCGTGGGCGATAAGATCTACATCCAGGGTGCATCACAGAACTTGAAAAATGCTTGGCTGGTAGGTACCATCAATGGCAACAAGGTGACTGTCGACAAGCAGTTAGTCGGAATCCTTGATGGCTACTACACATATTTTGAGGGTGGTGAACTTGTTTCGCAGTACAATGCTGAGACACAGCAAGATGAGTACTTCTACGCTCCCATCGAGCAGATGACGTTTGACTACAACGCCGAGACTCGCAGCCTGACCAGCAACGACTGCCTGCTGGTGGCCGCCAGTGAGAATCTGTTTGCCGAGGGTTACATGAAGGTGGCATTCAATCCCTATGAGGATGTGGCCATGAAACCCGCCACGCCCGTTGTCGGCGAGGACTTCCTGCCTTATGACACCGAGAGCGGGTCGTGCTTTGTCACCGTCTATGTCCCCAGTGAGGATGTTAATGGTAACTACATCGACGGCAACAAGTTGACCTACTCGGTCTATATCGACGATGAGTTGTTCACCTTCGATCCCAGTTTCTATTTCTACTTCAGCAATCCGACAACAGTGATTGACTTTGGCTACTACGAGGACTATCGTTTCCAGAACTTGGGAGCAGGTCGCATTGCCATTGAGATCAACAAGGAGCCACTGCACAGCATCGGCGTGAAGAGTTTCTATGCCGGTGGTGGCGAGACTACCGAGTCTGACATGGGCATGTTCTATCTCAACATGTCGGGTATCAGCGACATTCAGGGCAAGGCCGTGAGCAAGATCACTTATTACAACCTGGCCGGACAGAGCAGCAACCGCCCCTTCAGCGGCATGAACATCGTGGTGACCACCCACACCGACGGAACCACCAGCACTGCCAAGGTCATCAAGTAACACACAATTTTCCCTAAAAATGACCATTGGGCGCGGCCAGCAGTGTGGTCGCGCCCTTTTTTTGCAAGGTCACGTATCCCTGCACCACAAAAAACCATCAATTAGCCTTTAACAAAATGGCTGTCGGTTATCGGTTCTCGGTTTTCAGTTGTCGGTTATCAGTTGTCGGTTGTGACTGATAACTGATAACTGACAACTGATAACAAGAATTCTTAAAGGAAATTTATACCTGTTGTCCCCGATTACTGTAATATCGCTGAAAGCGATTGATTTGAATAACCGGGGGTGGAACGTAGTGACAC
>Ga0310691_10008368_pt1 | contig 10638 bp, 3 predicted proteins | sample 176DNAGHGlowgp2_FD_203887 | JGI IMG/M metagenome (GOLD analysis project Ga0310691, IMG submission 203887) | Sheep rumen microbial communities from Palmerston North, Manawatu-Wanganui, New Zealand - 1766 DNA GHGlow gp2 (v2) (version 2) | ecosystem: Host-associated > Mammals > Digestive system >... | reverse complement strand
CGGCGAGCGGTCGGCGCGCGCGTCCTCGTCGCGGAAGCACGGCGCGATCTGGAAGTAGCGGTCGAAGCCGGCGACCATCAGCAGCTGCTTGTAGATCTGGGGCGCCTGCGGCAGCGCGTAGAACTCGCCGGGGTGGATGCGGCTCGGGACGAGGAAGTCGCGCGCTCCTTCGGGCGAGGAGGAGGTGAGGATCGGCGTCTGGTACTCGCGGAAGCCAAGGTCCTCCATGCGGCGGCGCAGGAACGAGATGACCTTCGAGCGCAGCACGATGTTCTTGTGTAGCGACTCGCGCCGGAGGTCGAGGTAGCGGTACTTGAGGCGCAGGTCCTCGCCGCCGACGTCGGAGCCGTCGCCCGCCAGATAGATGGGAGTCTGCTCCGAGGCGCTTTCGACGACGAATTCGTCCGCGACGAGCTCCACCTCCCCCGTGTCGATGTCGTGGTTGATCTCGCTTTCGCCGCGCGCGACGACCCGGCCCGTGACCGTGACGACGCTCTCGAGCTTGAGATCCGTCGCCTCCTGGAAGAAGGAACGGCTCGGATGCACGACGACCTGCGTGCGGCCGTAATGGTCGCGAAGGTCGATGAAGAGGATTCCGCCGTGGTCGCGCTTGTGGAAGACCCAGCCGGAAAGGCGGACGGTTTTGCCCGCGTCCGTGACGCGGAGTTCGTTGCAGGTGTGGGTGCGGTAGGGGTGCATGGCGATGGTGATGATGTCGTTCGTGGGCGGATATTCTACAACGAAACGGAAGGCGCGTCCTACAGCGAAAGGTCCCCGTGGATTTTCCAGACGTCGCCGTCCTTGTCCACGGCGAGGTCTTTTCCGGGAAATTCGCGGGCGAGGCCCTTCCGGACGAGCGCGACGGCTTCCTCTTCGATGGCTTCGCGGTCGGCCTGGAGAACGGGGGACAGCGTGGCGATTTCGGCGCGCAGGACGTAGCCGGGGCCGATTTTCGAGCCGAATCCGGCGGTGAACGCCGCCGTGACGCGGAAGAGGCCGTCGTACTGCGGGTTCGCGGCCACGCCCGCCGCCGGGCGCGCCGGGTGGAGCGGCCACTTTCCGCCATGGCGCGACTCCAGCTCGCGGTCAACGGAAGAGAGGACGCGCTGCAACGCGTCCTCCCAGGCGTCGAGGCCTCTGGGCACGGAGGCGGCCGTCATTGCTGCGCCGTCGCTTTCGGCACCGCCAGGATCCGGTAGAAGGACGCCGCCGGGTTGGGGGTCGTCGGGTATAGGGTGCGCGCCCGGTACGTCGAAGGCGTCCCGTCGGCCGCGGCCGTGAAGCCCTTCGTGGCGGGCCACGAGCTCCACCCGGACGTGGAATTCGGATTCGCGAACTGGAGCGTGTAACCGTCCGCGGAGTTGGAGACCTTGAGTTTCGTCCAGTTCTCCTCGCTTTCCAGCGAGGACGCGCGCCACACCTGCCACTCCCAGAGCTCGGCCTCGGCGTCCGCCCCCAAGGCGATCCCGTTCGTGACGACGACGTCGAACACCAGATCCACGCCGCGCGTGCCGTTGAAGGCGATTTCCTTCATGTCGATCCGGAACAGCGCGCCGGTTTCCGTCGGGTCTTCCGGATCGTCCCCGCCGCCGCCGGGATCGTCCCCGCCGCCGCCGCCGGGATCGTCCCCGCCGCCGCCGCCGGACGAACCGGCCACCCAGATGGCGGACTCTTCGTCGGGATTGTAGTCGCCGATGGTCGCCATGGAAACCGCGCCGCGCATCCAGCCGAGATCGTCGGTCGAGTGGGCGACGCCCGTGTCGGTGTCGGCGAACGCGTACGTGAGCGTGTCGGCGTTGCGGGAGAACGCCGCCTTCGAGTATCCGGCCTCGAGGAACGGATTGATTTCCGAGTCCGTGCGCGCCCACGCGATCCGGTCTGCGTACGCGCCCATCGAGCGCCGGAGCCGCATCGCGCCGCGGTAGTGCATCACGCCGTGGTTGATGTCGAGGAACGCCTTGGCGCTTTCTTCCGCGGGGAAGAGCAGCTGGTCGGTCTGGCCGGGATAGAGGTCCGCGGCGCCGAGCACCCAGAAGCCCCATCCTTTCGGGTTGTCCTCCTTCGGGGCCTTGAACACGGCCGTGCGGTCCATCGTGTTCGTCCACTTCACGTAGTTGAGCGACAGGGCGCCGCCTTGTTCGCCGAAGTGTTCGAGCGTCCAGCCGGCGAGCGAGGCGTCTTCCGGGCCGATGATTTCCACGAACTGGTTGCGCTGCGCCGCCTGGGACCTCGCTTCGGTCGTGCCGTCGCCGTTCGTGATGTTGCGGAATTCGTTGATCCAGACGGATCCGGGCGGGCAGGAGAACACCCAGTAGTGCGCCACGGGCTGCTCTTCGGTGCCGAATTCCGCGTTGAGGTCGGTCGGCTCGTACCACTCCGGGTTTTCGAACCAGAAGGTGTTGTCGCCGCGCTGCTGGAGCGCCGAATACACGGGGGCGGCGAACGTGCCTTCGTACTCCACGACGGCGCAGTACTGCACGACGTCGTCGACGTTGAAGTGCGGGATGCGTTCCGACGAAACGAACGTGTACGGTTCCACGCGCATCGTGCCGTCGGCGAGCTTGGTCACGGCGTTCGTGAAGGCGATCGAGCCCTTGCGGGTCCCGTTCGGGTAGTCTCTCCACTTCGCGTAGCCCCAGAAGTTGGTGCCCCGGTCGTCGTCGAAGAGGGCGGCCTTCGTGCTGGCGAAGTATTCGAGCGTCACCGAAATGTTCTCCGGCTGCATGCGGGGGTTGACGAGTTTCACCCGCACGCCGACGTCGCTCGAAACGACCGGTGCCACCGGGTCGAACGTGATCGACCCCACGTCGATCGAGGAGCGCACGGGTTCGGTGACGAGCACGTTGTCGATCATCACGCGGTTCGCGCCGTTCGTGTCGCCGACGAAGCGCAGGACTTTGTTGTCCTGCTGGAAGAACTCGGCCGTGAAGTAGACCCACGCGGAGTTCTCGATGTTCGAGAGCGCTTCGAGCGCCGCGCACTGCTCCGCGTACGTGACGCTGTTGGTGTTGAGGTCGTCGACGGTGAGTTCGCGCCAGTCCGAATCGACCGGGGAGGCGGCCTTGGAGACCATGAGCTTCAGCGAGGCCGGCGCCGCCGTGTCCGGCGAGCGGCGGTACCAGAAGCTCACTTCGCCGATGCCGGTCGAAATCGACGGCGTCTGGACGAACGGCCGGTGTTCGCCGAAGACGTTGCCCGACACGGTGTCGGCCGTGGCCGAATCGTTCAGCACCGCGCTGCGGCGTCCTTCCGGATTCGCCGGGCCGTCGAACCGCGCGGCGAGGTATTCGCGCTCCTGCATGGAGGCGTGGATGCCCTGCGGCGAGCGGAAGGTCGAGACGAGCACGTTGTACGATTCCCACGACGACTCTTCGTCGTTGGGGTAGTCGGTCGCGCGGATGTCGTCGAGGAGCAGGCGGCCGAAGATTTCGTTGCCGGACGCGTCTTCGAGTTTTTTCGTGCGGATGCGGATGCGGCCGCCGGACGCGTCGAGGATCGGTACGTACTTCGGCACCCACGCCGAGGCGGAGTCCACCGTCGCCGTCGTGGAGAAGTATTCTTCGAAGGAGCCGTCCGTCTTGAGGTGCTCCACGACGAACGCCACGTCGCCGCCTTCGACCTTGTACGAGAAGTACAGGTCGCCGACGCCGTTTTCGAGATAGGGCGTCGTGATCGACTGCGGGGCGTAGGTCGTGAGGCTCCGGTCTTCGACGTTCGGGTTCATGCGCGTGCGGTCGAGCGTGTAGTAGCTGTTCGTCGTCGCGCCGACGATGACCTTTTCGACCGTCGCGTAGAGCGATTTCCAGTACGCCTCGTCGAGCACGGTCTGGTCTACCCCGGACGGCTGCGGCGAATACACGGTCTGCCCGGTCCAGCCGGTGCAGGAAATGTCGTCCACCATGAGGTCGGCCGTTGACGCAACGCCCGCCGCGTTGGTGCTGCAGGTCTCGATCTTGATGAAGGCGTCGTCCCAGAACGACATCGGGATTTCGACGTCCGTCCAGTCGAACGAGGAAACGGTCCGGATCGCGTCGCCCGCGTGGCCGTGGATGACGTCCCAGTTGCCGTCCCAGTCGCCGGCATCGTCCGACGTGCCGGCCGGCGAGCGGCTTTCCGACGATTCTTCTTCTCCGGTGCGGTAGACGAGGATGCGGTAGTTCGCGTCGTGGACGGCCCGTTTGACCGTCGAGGGCGAGTTGGGGAGCGTCGCGCCGTTCGGGTGCGTCACGGTCCACGGGCTCTCGCCCTGGTACACGACGAGACCGTCGTGCGCCGAGGCGACCCAACTTGCGTCCGTCGAGGTCGAAACGGCCTTGTTGACGGAGTTCGCCGAACCGTTGGACTTCACGAATTCGTCGGTCGTGGAGGTGTTGCTTTCCGTGCCGCCGTGCCACTCGAAGACGTACGGCACGAGCGTGGCGTCGCAGTCGCGCATGTTGTAGCCGACGGTGCCGCCGTCGACCGTCGTCGTGCGGGAAACGGAGGCCGGCGCCGGCGAGGTCGCGCCGGAAACGCCGATGCGCAGGATGTTGTTCGGCGCGCCGGGCTGGCCGGTCTTGTTGTTGTTGATGAAATTCGAGTTGTAGAGGACGTACGCGCGGGCCGTGACGGAGCCGGCGCTCGGCGTGCGAAGGTCGAGGACGAGGAGCGTGTCGCCCGTCCGGTCGAGCTTCGCGTTGTTGCGGTCGTACCAGACTGCGGTCGTCGCGACCCGGTTCTTTACGCCGTTCTCCTTGAGGAACAGCTCCAGCACGAGTCCGGCGGTCTGCGTGTTGGCCGTGGTGGGCGTGACGTTCGAACCCGGATTGTCAAAGCGGTTCGTCTGCGTGACGCGCGCCTCCCAGTAGTTGTCCTGGTCTTTCCAGTATCCGTACACGGAGTACGAGGGAAGGCCGGGCGAGAGCTTCGCGCCGCTGAATTTCCCCACGAACCGCTTGTTCTGCCAGGAGGCCGCCTCCGCGACGTTGTAGAGGATCGCCCGGTCGTCGTCCGTCGAGGCGCGGACGCGCATCTTCAGGACGCCGCGCCCGACTCCGTGGCTCGCGCCGGTCGTTTCGAGCGCGCCCGGTCGCACCTCGGACGTGGAAAGCCGCCAGGCGAAATTCGCCGGCGCCGACGCCGTGTAGTTCGTCGCGACTTCGCGGAAGCGCTCCTTGACGTACCAGAAGTTGCGGGCCATCATGCCGCCGCGGTACGTGTCGCGCGTGACGATGGCGGAGGACACCGGGGTGCGCGAGTTCAGGCCTTCGATCCACGCCGGATCGTCGATCGTCGCGCGGAGGTCGTCCGCCGTGGTTTCGAACGTCTGCGTGCCGTAGAGGCCGAACGAACGGGCGAACCAGTCGTCGTCCGCCTGCCAGGCGTTGAAGTCCTGCCACGCCGCGCGCCGCACCTGGTACGCGCCGTTCGTGGTACAGAAGCGGAACATCAGGAAGCCCGTGTACGAGAGCTGGATTCGCGAGGGAGCCCACCCGGAAGGCGCCGTTTCGTACGACGCCACGCGCGCGAGGTCTCCGGCCATCGGCGGGTTGATCGCCGTCGCTTCCTGGTTGATTTCGCGCCACCGGTACGTGTTGTAGGAAATGAGGTCGTTGTCTTCGTCGTACTCCCATTCGCCGTTCACCGTGGCCGCCACGTCGACGGCGTTCGTGAGGCGGATGATCGCCTGCCACGTGTAGTCGCCCACCTGCTGCATGTCGTACGATTCGTCGAGGAACGACGGCTCTTCCGCGCCCGGATGGTCGGCGACGCCGAGCGCGATCGTCTTGTACCGCGAGCGGAAACGCCGGATGCCGTCCTCCGCGACCAGCGACGAATATTCGTACTCGTCTTCGAAGGAAACCGACTCCGAAGCGTTCGTCAGCGAATCGACGTATCCGCCGCGGAGATTCTCGAAGTCGAAGCGGTGGCTGAGCTCCCACGTCGTGACGATGGGGACCGTCTCCGTGCGCTCAGCGCGATAGATGTAATCCCCGAGGTTCGCCGCCGCCGCGCCACGCTCCTGCCATTCGTAGAGGTTGTACGAATATTCCGGCGAACGCGACAGCATCGCCTTCGCGTCGGAGTCAAAGTCCGTCACTTCGCCCAGCGGATCGACGAGGGAGACGTAGTTCACGTCCGTTTCGGCCGCATTGAACGCGATATGGTCGCCCCATGTGCCCATCTTCACCGCCGTGACGCCGAAATCGCGGTCGATGACATCGGGGTTCACGGCCTCGAACGTCGGCGTGTAGCCCGCGAAGTCGGCGCGGAAGAAGTACTCGAACGATCCCGGCACGTGGTCGGTGAGGGAGACCGCGTACTCGCCTTCGAGACCGTTCGCGGCGCGCCCGGCGACGTTCGTCATCGCCGTCACGTTCCAATCGCCGCCATTCTGGCGCCAGACGAGCTTCGGCGTGAGGCACCCGGCCGCCGCGGCCGGGTACTCGTTGGAGACCGCGCAGCGGAACGTGACGGGATCCTGCACGGAGGGGAAGCCCGGCTCGTAGTCGCTCTCCAGACGGTGGATCTTCACGTCCGGCTTCGGCGGCGTGATCACGATGTCGGTCAGGCGGATCTGCACATTCTCGCGGTCGGCGTTGGTGGACCGCGTCGCGTTGCGGAAGTTGATCCGCCCCTCCGCGCCAGTTTGCAGGACGGTGTGGTGCTGCGTCCATGTGGGGTCGCTCAAGGAGGCACGAGCCGGAATCTCGATCGTCTGGATCGTTTCGCGCGCCGTGCCGTTCACCCGCTCGACGACAAGCGTCATCGGCGCGTTGGTGGAATAGCCCTGCGCCTTGAACCAGATGGATCCGACCGAAAGGCTGTTTTCCGTGCCGATCTGGCTTTGAAATTCAGCGTCATCCGTTGTCGTGCCGTAAAGGGAAATAAATCGTCTGCCTGAAGGCATACGAACGCGCGTCCCGGTCCATCCGGCGATCGTACCAGATCTTTGCGTTGTTCCCTGCCAAGCCTTGTACCATGGGTTTCCCACGCTCCACACCGGCCGGCGGACCGGGCCAAGGGCGTCGGCGGAGGTGGTGTTTTCGGTGGTTGTGTATTTGTAGGTTTTCGACGTGGCGGTTTCGCCGGTCGCGTCGTCGCCGGCGGTGAAGCGCACGGACATCGCGCCCGCGCGATCGACGGGAAGGGTGCCGGTCCAGTTGTTTCCGGATTTCGAGAAATAGACGTGGACGGCGCCGTGGTCGCCGTTGGGCGTGTAGTCGCCCCACACTTCGGCCCGCACCCAATCGGCGCCCGTCGCCGCGACCGTGACGGTCGGCGGCGAAAGCACGTCGCACGTCAGCGTGGAATTCGCCAGCTTCGCCGGCGAAACCGTCCCCACCGAAGGCGAAGCAAGGGCCGCACTCGCCATGACCCAAAAGACCGGGACGAAAAGAAACGGGAGTGGGCGGTTCATGACTGGAAATCCTTTGAAGGTTGCAAATCGGCTGGCTTCCGGTGCCGCAAGGGCACCCGCGAGGGCACAATGCCCCTAGGGGCATTTTTTTTGACGAGCCAAGTATCGCAAATATTCGGCCCAAAAGCAAGAGCGGATTTTCTGGCGCGAAGCGCGAGGCGCGCCCTCGGAGCACCGGCCCGGCTCCCATCCTCCCATCCGCTGCCCGGCGGTCGGCACGTAGGAGCCGCCCGCAGGGGCCAAAGGCCCCAAGGGTGGCGGTACGCGCGGAAAGGGGCGGTCTCCGGCGAAGCCCGCTATCGCCCGATTCGCGCCGGGGTGATCGGAAGGGGCGATCTCCGGCTTGCGCCTTTCCCGCCCGCCGTCCGGGACACGAACGCCGCTTCGCGGCACACGAAAAACCACGAACCTCATGCCCTGCCATGCAAACAGCGTTTCATTCTTTGTTCGCGCCCGTCACCGGGTATTTGCGGTCCGCACAACCGCGACGGCCATAGCGGAGTAGAAGTTTTGGCCCGCGCAAGCGCGATGATCCGCCCGTGGTAGTGGTTTTCGTGTTCTTTCGTGTCGGGCCGAAGGCCCGGTTCGTGTCCCGGCGACGGGCGCGGTCCGAAGGATCGCCCGGCACGGCCGACGGGCGGCGCCGAGCGCTCGCGCTCGGCAAAGTCCGGCGGCCGGGCCGGGCCATGCGGCTCGGCCGCGCGCCCGGTGCCGGGTTTTCGTGGCCCCGCGCGCAGCGCGGCGCACAAAGGCACGGGACAAAGTTGGCGCGCCCTCCCGAATCCCGAGGAGGCGGGGCGGGCAGGGCCTGCCCGACCGGCCTGTGGCGGGTTTCGGATTTCGGGTTCACGATCGATAGACACCCGCCGCCGGCCAGAGTTTCAACTCGGTAATTGTCGAAAGCAACGAGAAATGGCGGTCCAACGAAAACAACGGAATGTCGAGTTGAATGGCGTGCTGGGCAATCATCAAATCCGGAACACCTACTTTGTTGATTCCCGCACGAAGGCATTTTTCCTGCATGAGCCGCAATGCCTGCCAATCCATGCGCATCGGTGGATTTCGTATTGACGACAGTGCGGCCAATGCAACGCTTTCTCCGCGAACGGACATAAAAGGGAGCAGCTCCGTCAATACAACTTCATCTACGATCGCCTCGTCACCTCCAATCAAATAGTCGACGGCATCGGCCGAATGTTCCGTTTCGGCCCCGCCGCGAAAATACGACACCCAGACGGAGGTGTCAACCATTACGCCTTGCATTTTCGACTCCTCAGCGTATCCATGTCAATGTAAAGATCCGGCATGGTTCCGCGCAGCGAACGCAATTCGGCCATTTTTGCGCGACGGACCAATTGTTCCAAAGCCAAAACGACGGTTTCCGTTTTCGTAGCGCAACGGCCCGCCAGCATGGCTTCGTCGATCAGCCCGGAAGGAAGATTGAGCGTCGTTTTCATTTTCGTAAGTTTCAAAACCGAGATACGGTCATTTTAGCGGTTGTGATATGGACCGCACCCACATACTCATCCATCTCGTTGCGGGCAATACTGCCATATCATAGAGTTGATGTCAACCCACCCCGTCCCATAGTCTGCAAAAAACCTCCCCCCTCAACGCAAGAAGTCCAGTAAACTTGCGCGGCGCACTCCGCGCGCAAGCACGAAAGCCCGGACGCGGGAGGGCGGCTCCTACGTACCGAACGCTGGCCGGCTCCGGGGAGGATGGGAGCGCCAAAGCCGCGCCCCATTCGCGCATGCCGCGCCCGATCCGAGCATGCCGCGCCCCATTCGCGCATGCCGCGCCCCATTCGCGCATGCCGCGCCCGATTCCGCGCCATCGGAGCGCCGGCCCGCCTCCCATCCTCCCATCCGCTGCCCGGCGGTCGGCACGTAGGAGCCGCCCGCAGGGGCCAAAGGCCCCAAGGGTGGCGGTACGCGCGGAAAGGGGCGGTCTCCGGCGAAGCCCGCTATCGCCCGATTCGCGCCGGGTCAGTCGATCTTCTCTCCTTTTGCAATGGCGACCGCGCAGAGGTTGAGGCGCTCTGCGAGAGCTTTGCGCAAACCGGGAGCATGGCGGCCCGGTCGAGACGGAAGAGGACTCAAGGCTAGGAATCGGCCTTCCGCGCACACGGCCAAGCGAAGCGGACCGGGCTTGTAGTACCGGTCGATCGGCCGACATTCGAGATGGATCGCCGATCCGCCAGCCTTGAGCGCGGCCGCCAGCACACGCTTTTCGGCAGGCGAAATCGCCGGCGACACCAGCACCGTTCCTTCCGCAGCCAAGGCACGGGCCTTTTCCTCCATGGCCGCTATCCGGTCTTCCGGCTCCCGGTGCGAAATCCGCACCGGAACGAGCCGTGTCGCATCAAGCAAATCCCGATTCCCGAAACCGGCCCACGCCGGAAACGGGCCGCATATTTCCTCCAGTTCCGGATCTACCGTCCAGCGTGCCGCCGGAGATCCCGGAGGCGGCACGGGCCAGAGCGGGGGAAGGCGCGCATGGAAGATTGGCCCCGGCACACCCCATTTGGCCCGAGCCTTGCGCTTTTCGAGTGCGGCGGAAGGATTGCCCTCCACGTACCGTCGCGCAGCCGCCACTTCTTCGGGCGTGCACTTCCATTCCCAATCGAATCCGGGCTTCCAGATCGACGCGCCGGGCACGAGCCCGAGTTGCCGCCGTGCGGCAGAAGTCGTAGCGGCCTTGAACGCACCGAGATAGGAACCGATCGGACGCGGAAGCGAACGCGATACGTGCAACAGCGCATGCAGGTGATCGGGCATGGCCTGGAGCGCGTACAAGGTGACGGCGCCGCCCGTATCGGCGACCATGGCGCGGAACTGTCGGATCGCGATTTCTCCGAGCGGAAGGATTTCGACGCCCTTGTCGCCAATTCGCGCCAACACGTTGCGCCCCCTCGCGGCGCATTCGATGGTAACGTGGTACCAAGAAGGCCGTTTGAAATCGTGCCATGCGAACCGTTGAGGCAAGGAAGGCATGCCCCGAGTATAGCAAAGAACCGAAAATGGCGCGTGGGCTTTCGCCGCACCCGATTCCGCGCCCTCGGAGCACCCGTCCGGCTCCCATCCTCCCATCCGCTGCCCGGCGGTCGGCACGTAGGAGCCGCCCGCAGGGGCCAAAGGCCCCAAGGGTGGCGGTACGCGCGGAAAGGGGCGGCCTCCGGCGAAGCCCGCTATCGCCCGATTCGCGCCGGGTCGATCGGAAGGGGCGATCTCCGGCGA
>Ga0310691_10008367_pt1 | contig 10639 bp, 17 predicted proteins | sample 176DNAGHGlowgp2_FD_203887 | JGI IMG/M metagenome (GOLD analysis project Ga0310691, IMG submission 203887) | Sheep rumen microbial communities from Palmerston North, Manawatu-Wanganui, New Zealand - 1766 DNA GHGlow gp2 (v2) (version 2) | ecosystem: Host-associated > Mammals > Digestive system >... | reverse complement strand
AATCTCAAGGTCTACGCCGTCACCAAGTTCTCCGTCGTCGACATCTCCGGCGAGCACATCAAGTTCCTCAAACTGGACCGCGACGACATCTACACTTTGCAGGATTACATCCACGATATGTACGAGGTGGAATATTAGTTTGTCGCGAAATTTGTAATATAGGTAAGTGCTATGAAGAAAGAAAACAATGTTTACAAGGGATGGGGTTATGTGGTCGCAGGATATGTAATATACATCGCATGGTGGGTTGTGATTGCAATTTTCGGCTCCTGTTGAGTTTGGCACGGAATTTGTAATATACTATACTGAAACCAATAAAAACACAAGAATATGGAAAGAGTGAATTACCCCCTTACGATTGACGAACTTATCGCTGAGGCTCTCAAGGCCAAGAAAAAGTTCGGTGGCGACAAATATGTCCTTATCTCCAACGACGAGGAGGGCAACGGTTACCACGAGTGCTATTTCACTTTCGGCGATGCGAAGGAACTTGCCGGTTGCTATTGCCAAGTTCCCTACGACCTTGAGCTTGAAAAATGTGTGATGCTCGGGTAGTTTGGCACGGTATTTGAATAGTATAGTGTATAACCAATAAAAACAAAGAAATATGCTTAGCGACAAGAGATTTACCTACTATCAGCCTCAGGCCTATTATGATGACGGCACGAACATCAACTACGGTGCGCTTCCGGAAGAACTGTCCTCCTTTGAGGCATTCCCGACAAAAGAGGAGTGTGAGGCGTGGCTCAGAATTCACAATTACAACCCGGGCGATTTCTGCATCTACGAGTATCAGGACGACGATATCGAGGATGTAACCCTCATTGACCGTAACGACGACGTTATCCCCCGTATTGAGGAGCTTGAGGAGGACGGACTTGTGAACTTAATCGGCGACGAGGTCCTTTTCAGCGCCGGGAGTATGGACAATCTCAGGACCATGAAGCAGGACGACGAAACCCAGCAGGAGTACGAGGACAGAATATATACTGAGGCGCTGGACTACGTAAACGACGCAATTGTCAGCATCGAGGAAAGCGGAGAGTACAATTTCCAATCCTATTGTGGCACGCCGGATGTTGAATGGTACGATGAGGCTCGCGACTGGGCTGTCAGGGATGTGCTGGCTTGGATGACAGAATAAGTTTAATCAAAAACAATTATCAGATATGAAGAACATTACCAAGAACACCGACCAGATTAAGGTCCATGTTATCAATGTGGGTTATGATGTCAAGGGCACCGATGTCATCGCTCATCTCGTGTGGCGCCCTGTTTATCCCAGGGAGTTCGACAGCATCTCTCCACTGTGGATGTTTGACGGAAAGCGTAAGTCCGTCGGCGTAGCTCACCTGCAGGACGGTGACAAGTTTGACCTCAGGAAGGGACAGCGTATCGCCCTGGCAAAGGCTGAAACCATCGCTTACGGTGAGGTCGTACAGGATGTGAAGAATACGCTCAGCGGTCTCGAGAAGGGCATCTCTCAGGCACAGGATTTCCTCGCCAAGGCTGCACGAGTCAAGGAGGGCAATGTGAAGTACATCCAGCGTGTCGATTCCGGAGAAGTCAAGTAATTTTTCTTTTCAGGAACTATTTATTTTCACTGGCATCTCCCTTATATTAATAAGTAAGATGTGGCTTGAGTTGCCGGTAGCGTATCTCAATAGAGAGGGTGCATATGCATGTCAGTCAGGGGCGGTACCTGAATACGCAGCTAAGGAGATTGTTTAATATGTTAAGAGTAATTGTAAATGACGGAGATAAAATTGACAGGGCACTGAAGCAATTTAAACGCAAGTGCAATAATACGAAGTTGATACAGGAACTTCGCAGCAGGAAGGAGTTTGAAAAGCCTTCAGTAACAGCCCGCAAACAGCGCCTCAAAGCGGAGTACATCCAGAGGCTTCGCAATGAAGAGGAATAGATGACGTAGCATTCGACTACGAGTTTTTATTGGTTTGGTTGCTGGGGTTCGTCGGGAGATGCGCCCCAGTTTTTTTAAACCTTTCACCTTTCACACACACTTTGGCACAGTTTTTGCCTATATAGAAGTATAACCAATAAAAACAAGCAGTATGAAGTACGAAGTTGAAATCACGCGCATCAGTTACGCAACGCTCACTTTCGGAGTTGAGGCGAGCAGTGAGGAGGAGGCAAAGGACCTCGCTATGGATATGGCCTACAACACCAGTTTTGACGAAGACACCGCTGAATACGAGATTGACAGCTGCTCCGAGTCTGAACTTACCGACGAAGAATGGGAGGATGAGTATGGAGCGTAATATGAACATCATTGAGTCTTGGTGGCGCCATAATGGCATCTGGGACAGGGAACAGGCCAGTGGAATCCTGGTCGAGAACTACGACGGCGAGACAGAGATTTATCTCGCGAGCACTGACGACTGGTGGGACAGCCTCTCTGACAAACAGAAACAGGATGTGTACGAGGATTTCTTTAACGAGGCCTAGACCTTGGAATTCTCAAAAAAAGGAAGTATATTAAGTATACGAGGCCCCATAGCTCAGTTGGTTAGAGCACCTGACTCATAATCAGATGGTCACAGGTTCAAGTCCTGTTGGGGCCACAAAACAGATACTCAAGCTTAGCTGTTGCTAGGCGCCGTAAGGTGGGAGATGACAGGTCCCGGGTATTTAAAATACTGCCGTATCGCCCCTGTCTTATACACAGTCATTAACCGCGTAATTGGTGTATGTGGGTTCAAGTCCCACCGGCAGTACAGAGACAATATTAAAAAAAATTTCATATGAGACGATTCTTTAATTTATCTACATGTGTAATGCTGGCGGTTATCGTCATAGCTATGTTAGCTGCAGTTCTTAGCTCCACTATCAATTGGCTGGCTGTTATCTGGATGGTCATCGCAGCAATGTGGGTCGTCTGTGCACGCTTTAACCAGTTAACGGCTGAGGATTGGAAGCAGCTGTACGATACCCAGTCCAAGGTGTTCAATACCCTTAGACAGAGATGGACCAGTACTAATGACGAGCTGGTGGAACTCAGAGGAAAGTATCAGACTCTTGACGACGATTACCTGAAGCTTGCAAAACAGAACGAAGCAACATCCAAGGAAAACGTTCAACTTCACGAACGCGTGGACGACCTGAGGAAGCAGAACAGCGTTTACGCCGAGAAGTATCAGACAGCAGCACAGGACCTTGATAACGTAACCCAGAAAGTCGAGGAACTCACCCAGACTCTGGAGGCGAAGAAGCCCACACAGAAGTCAGCGAAGAGGGAATACACAGAACAGGACCAGGCCAGAATCAGGGAGGAAATGAAATCGGCAGGCATGAAGCCCAAGACAAAGAAGCGCAGGCAGGTCGACGACGAAGATTAATATATTTATTGGTTACACGGTATTGAAGTGTCGTCTAAAGGCAAGACATCAGATTTTGGTTCTGAGAATAGAGGTTCGATTCCTCTCACTTCAACAAAATATTTTTAAGTTTTTATTGGTTTTTTCAAAAAAGTTCTGTATATTAGTATAGGAACAACGAAATATAGGACATTTTGAATTGAGACTGTCAGGTCCCCCACGCTGCCCGCTATTAGGGACTCTTTCGAGTACCTTTTTTACAGCAGCACCCCCACACCTTAACCTTTCAGGGGACCACGCCGGTATTATACAGTTCCTGAGCGTCGTGAGATGCATAGGGGATACAGTTTGGGATTTTTCACGTTTTCTTCTATACCGGGGATGACAGTCTGTTTTAGTTCTTTGGTATGGAGCGTCATCGCCTGGGGCCACAGCATGAGTACGGCCTCCGCTTATGGAACGCTCGCAAGGATACGCACAGCAAGTACTAGTAATTTCAAATTATTAAGTACGACGCGCCGGATAAGTATGGGGAGTCGTTTAACGTCTTCGCGATATGAGGCCGGTAATCCATCAGGGTGGGATAACCTCCTGTAAAACCGCCGGACCTGGTTACCCGGTGGCCACTATGGATGAGTCCGGGCCTTATCAGGACAGTCTCGCATCCTGTATATACCAATAGAACTTCCATAAGGGACGGCAAACGAGCTGTCCCTTTTTTGTTTATATCTGGAATTTTCTGTATATTTATAGTGTATAGACAGATATAAACATGAGAACATATGGACCGAAAAGAATAGTCGTTAACGAACAGGCGAAAAATGTGATGCCGTTAAGCGAGTCGTCCCTGAACCAGATGATGGACCATGGGAAGACCGGCATGATTATCATATCCTCACAGGTTTCCAGTATCGAGCGTGAAGACCCGAACCTGGACCTGACGGCGAAGTTTGAAAAATCCCTGGAAAAAAAAGGCGGCGTACAGGCAATCGATTCTGACGCTATGTACGACGAGATGCAGGACTGGCTCAGGAGAAGGAACAAGGCTGCAGACAAACAATTGAGACAGGATATCCACGACGCCGGTTTCTCATACACTCCAGTCTTCGGGGGATACAGGATGAAAGAGACAGGTGAAGAGTCCCACGAGCCAAGCTATGTTGTGTATTGCTATGACAGGAATGGGCAACAGCTTGATTTCCAGGACCTTTTACAGTTTGGCTTAAAGATGTGCTTGAAGTACAGCCAGGAATCTGTATATGTGCAGGCGCCGGGAAAACCACCTGTATATCTGGATTATAACGGTAACCAGGTGAATTCAACGTCGTCTGATAACTTCAAGTACAACAGGGACCAGGAGGAATACTTCACGACGACATCCCGGGACAAGTCACATCCGCAGCGTTTTACAGCCGACATTGTATTTGAGAACATGTACATCCCAATCAGGCCCGGCGATTATAATGAGAATATGCGCCGTCGTAAGTCAGGGGAATACATCCTGTAGCAAATTTTTCTATTTTTCATATCGTTAACCAGGTAAAATTTTCCAAATTCAGGGGTTTTACCTGGTATTTTTGTCGATTTTCACCAGTCTGGCACGGAATTTGCATATAATACAGTACATAACGATTGTTGCCAAGGTGGGAAATCCTGGTACTCAGCGGACGAAGTCTTTTAAAGAATAGCCCGACGAAAAAAACCACTCCTACCCGCTATTTTACTCAGGTAGAAATAATTTGCATTTTTTTCTTCCCGGGATGTAGTTTGGCACGCTTCTTGCAATATATACCTGTGAAAGGTTTATATAAAGTGTGTGTAGGGACCAGACCTGATATCTGGGCTCTGCGCAATTGTATAGTATGTTGAACTGTAAAAGACATTAGGATGTGTTTAATTAAGACTCATAATGAACCTAGAATAGCGAAGAACGATATCGAGGTATGGAAAGTACTTACGCCTAAGGGGCTGTCACCGTTTCAGGGTTACCAGTATCACCCGGGAATGAATAAGCCTGCATGTGCTAAGACAATACCTGTACCGGTCGAGCAGCCACAGATTGACGGCGGATATCTGCACGCGTTCAGGAATAAGGAAAAGGCTGAGGGGTATACAAAGGTCCAGTCGTATCAGAAAATAGTTAACCTGTATGGAGGGCGTCCTGTTGTACAATGTATATATGAAGAGTACGTGGTCCAGAGAATGCTAATCCCTAAGGGCTCAGTGTATTACGAAGGTGCTGATGATGACATATGTGCCGAACGACTCTATTGGCCTGAGGAAGGAACCGCCCACCCCAACCCTGTAAAGAACTGGGAAGTATGAAAAGGAAAAAGAATACCAACATAGATAAAGATGCCTTAACCAAGTACTACAAGGCAACTTACACGAACGGTGATGAGGAGGTATTCATAGGAAAGGACCTGGAGTCCGCCACGTTATATGCAATGGACAGGAATTCCCACGGTAGAACCCTGGATGTCATCAAAGAATACGACGATATCTTCAAGGCCCTCACGGACTACTAATAGGGACTCTTTCGAGTACCTTTTTCCAGACGCTTCGTATTCTGCATGCTATTTATAAGAGATTAAAACTTAATAGCACGATGAATACATTCCTTACAAAGCTTGCCATGTTGGTGTTGTTCCTTCTGGCAGTAACCTGTGGCTGGGCCGCTCTGGTGATGGTTTTCCCCGTATCCCTCTTCAATATCTTGCTGGGGATACTGGCGGCATTCTTCTGTCTCAGGGCATTTGAACTGGCTGACAAGATTAATAAACTGGGTCCGTACGCCGAGGAGGAAGACGAACCCCAGGATAACAATATGCCACCCAGACCAGGTCCTCACCACCACGGTCCTCGTTATGGGGAAGGAGCTCCGGACAGTGACGAACATATCACCCCGGACGAAGAATAAAAACTTAGCTATGAATTTTGACAGCTGCCCTTCGGGGTGGCTGTTCTTGTTTTATGCCCACTAATAGGGACTCTTTCGAGTACCTTTTTCCCTATGAAATATCGATAAGTGCGGTGGGCCCGAAAATACAAATCTTACATGCGAAAACTTGCGTAGAATGCAGATTTCGCTTACCGGAAAAATCGATAAGCGATATCTTTAGCGGGCTGCAGACGAATAATATGCAACCGGTCTGAATACTGGGGCGCCCTTAAGCCTGCTAAAGAAAGCCAGTCCCTAAAGCCCACTAAAGGAACACCGGGACTGACATATTGGCAGAATATTTTTTGAAAACGGGAGGGGTTACGGACTGAAAGAAATGTGGGGCGAACTGCTTACAGATTATGTGGGTCTATCCATGGGTAACTAATCGTAAGAGGTGGTGGGCGACTTACACTTTATTATGGGAGAGGAGGGATACGCTTACATAATATAGGAGTAGGTGGGCGAAATGATTATGGATTGTTATCTTAGGGGACATTTTTAGTTACATTTTTTTAGAAAAAAATTTCAAGAAAATTTTAACACGAAACTGTTTTACTTCAATTTTTCACCCATATCTTCAGCACACAAATTCCCACTGTAAACATATTCTCTTAATCTGACATCCCCACCTCATTATTCCTACTGTGAGAATAAAAAAATGGACACTCCCTTACGAAGCATCCATTAAACTTTTCTATCTTGTCTAATACTAGAGATATCTTTCTTGGTCCACAATAATCATATGGCCTTCTGGACGTATATCAATATACCAAAGGTTATTAAACCGAAACACTACACTGCTTCGGCCAAATTGCGCTTTCATCAAGTTTTCGTTATCCAAAGTAGCATTAAAGGTTTCCAACAGGCAATCCCTATAACTTATAAGTTCACAATACTTTGCATATATTTCGTCCGTAATTCCATATTCTTCCCAGGCTATGCTGGTTCCGCTCTGGCTTCTTAAGAGGTCCAATTTCGGAAGGGGTTTTACATTATATTTGACCGCTTTACTTTCGTCATTTATATAACCTACGCCAGGTACCACAGAGGTTATGCCTCCAACATAATTTTTTGGGGTTGCAACAAGCTCGGCATTATATGTGCTTCTGACATATTTATACGTTCCTGGCATTTCGTCATTTTCATAGAACGCAAGCCCAAGATATCCACGAACAGCAGGGTCACTCCATGAATAATAACGTTTACCATTATGCAAAGCGCAGAAAACTGGACCGTGACTTATTTCGGTATTAGAAACTGTTTCATCCCAAACCCAAGTGTTTCCGCTTCTAACATCCCGTCCATAGGCGGTAATAGATGTTCCGCTGGGCAAATCGCCTCCCGGATAACGCACATATTGTCCAAGTAATCCAGTAGAAGCACTTTCATACACCTCCAAAAGATAATAACCGTCTCCTAGAAATTCAGTTGTTCCTGATTCACCAACGATTTGTACTGGAAGGCTGTTCCCGGAAAGCAAATCCATTCTTTCACGGGAATATAAAACATAATTAGGTGCGGAAGAAGTTCCTAACTCTGCCTCTTCATATTCAGCCTGTGTTTTGTAAAGTAATAAATGCTGTGACATAGTTTCTTGTAATTTAGTTTACTAATAATTAGTAAAGTTAAGACAAAAAAACGGGAGGTACCTTCTCTATTTGGTATCTCCCTTTATTGTTTCCTTTTTAACTGTCGTCCATACTTCCTATTCCAATTGTGGACATAAAAAATGGAGACACCATAAAGATATCTCCATTTAAAATTATGTTGTTAAACTTTATTAATGGCAAGTTTGTACCAAACTAAATCTAACTGTTCTTGTTTCTGCGTCATAATCAACATAACTTTCTTCACAGCCAGTTCCAGTCAAGTGTAAAGAATACTCTGTTTTTCCTTCAACGGTGTTTTTAACAACTTTATCATTTGTTGCAACGACATATTTGCAAAAATTGCACGCCTTTGGGTCTGGGTATTGTGCGCCTTTTACATCGCTTCCGGTATCAGCACCCGCCGGAAGGCCAGGTTCATAGTAAGAATATATAGTGGCTTTCATTTTTTTGGTCTTTTTAAAGAACTCGTCTACCTTTGGGAACAACTCATTGAAATCCTGGTGAGTTTCCGGTGATGCGCTGCCGATAAACGCGTTCGGCGACCTCCATATAACCTCTTCGTATCTATCGTCGTTATAGAAAACTTCTTTATCTTTTTCTTCATAAACAACGCACGGATATATTGAAGACACGCAGGCATCTGTTTGTGTTCTGGTTGTTACTGTATGTTCCGTGAGGCTCCCGTCAAAAAAATCCAAATAGCTATCATGATTATATGCATACGGCCATCCATCTTCAACCCATATTCCGGTGTCCGGGTTTCCTTTTATTACCCTGACATGTTTGTCTCCGGACGTATACGCTGATGCATAGACCTCCTCAGTACCATCAAGTGTTTTGAATATCGTCATCGTAACTGCCGTCAAATTCGTTGTTTCGGCTGATGTGCTTTTTATGTTAACCGTTCGTGTCTCCCCGCTTGTGTTGTACATTTTCCCGTCGACGTTTGGCATGTTCCTTTTGGCTCTTGCAGTTGGCACAAAACAACTGGTTCCGGATTGAACCACGGTTTTACCAAAAGAAATATTCGGCTGCGTTTCTTCATAGTAATAGTAATCAGTATCCCCAGATTTAACGCAATCTAACCAGTCCCATTCGGATTCACCAATTTTTGCTGTATAAAAAGTATTTACATCTTCTTTGAACGTGAGGAATCCAAAATTGATACCTTCTCCAAGCAAATCATAGTTAGTACTGGACGAATAAAAGAGCCCGAACGGTTGCCCGGCTCCAGTTAGTATTTTTACCATTTTTCTGAATGGGCCATTTTCATCATACAGCGCAGGAAACGCAATATACAAATCATCATAGCCGGAAGCCTTAAACCAAGCCGGATACATATTATCATTATGTATTGCTACCGGTCCTTCACTTATGTATGTTAGTCTGTCCCCTTTGTTTGGGAAAGAGTTATATATCTCTTCTGTTATTTCGTTGTTTGAATTTAAATCTTCCTTATCTCGTTTTTCCATTAGATAAAGCCCATCCTCTTCAAAATTGAAAGTAAAACCAGAATCGTCGGTATATGTCCTTCCGCTTGTGTATATATCTTCTTGCTCTCCGGTCTGGTCGTTCCAACGTGAGCCAAGCCAAGCAAGAGTCACATATCCGTTCTCTTCCTGGAAATCCCTAGGGTTCTTGTAAACTAATAAATTATTTGCCATATTTCATATCTTTTAGTTAACTATAAATAGTTGATTTTATATGAAAGCCATAAAAAAAGGATACCACATTCTCAGTGATATCCTTAAAACATCTCACATAAAAACTTTTAACCAAGTTCACCGTTCCAAAAAATGTACCACTTGTTTGTTTCGGTGTTATATGCACACTTATAACCGGCATTTTCTCCGGTAAATATTGGTGTATATTTGTTCAAAAACTCAGTCCAACCTCCTGAAACATCGTAAAAGAGAATAGCGGAATACGAATACCCTCCAACATGAAAACCACTGTTGCCGTTGTTTGTGTCGAACTCTTGTCCTGGACGAGTGAACATCATCATAAAGTTGGTGTTCAACTCACCGCTTGAAACGAATGCGGAATTAAGTGAATTGTCAAAATTAGGACCGAAATCAACGGTGCACAAAGCATTACGAAAATATCGGTCCCCAGTCTGACCCTCTTCACCATTAAAATTAAATGAAATCCTTACAAAGTTACCAGCATCAAATGCTTCTTGAGGATTCTTTTTGTTGTAATCCACATGTTCCTCGTCCTCAGTTTCATCGGTATAACTCACCCAAGGCTCAATGTAATCTTTTCCATTATATGCCTCGTTGAAATCTTCCTCGGCATCGAATCTGTGTAAATACTTTCCCATATCTCTATCTTATTTTCTATATAAATAGTACACTGAATTACTTTAAGAAAAACCGGAAAAATCAAAAACGAAAAAATTGCCTTCCTTCATGCCTATTTTTCGGGGTATTTTCAACCATTAAATGCGGGGAAAATCGGGGTTCTGGCCAGACAGGATGACGATTAATCATAAGTTATTGATTTATAATATATTAAATGGTGTTATGAGGCATTTATTTTAGGTTAAGGGAGTTAAGTGCCTAATATAATGAAACTTCTGGTTTTAAAAACACTTTCTTGGGTACACAAAATGTGGTTGGAAGTGGTTGATTTTGGTAGGTTTTGGAAAGAAAAAAATGGATATCACTAAGTGATATCCATTCTATAAAGACTCAACTTGTCAATGTTATGATATGTCCTGTGGCGTATATGTAGAAATGTTAAGT